>Ga0209806_1000554_pt1 | contig 25547 bp, 27 predicted proteins | sample GraSoiAngelo_152_FD_186166 | JGI IMG/M metagenome (GOLD analysis project Ga0209806, IMG submission 186166) | Grasslands soil microbial communities from the Angelo Coastal Reserve, California, USA - 14_1009_12_30cm (SPAdes) (version 2) | ecosystem: Environmental > Terrestrial > Soil > Grasslands ... | reverse complement strand
CAAACCTCCACAGTGTCGGCCGCATCAGAATGAGGCCCGTCACAAATCGGGGCCTTCGCCGGAGGCGGCCACCACGGACTCGGGCGACGGTGACTCGAAGAGTTTCGTCGCCTTTTCCGAGTCTTTCGACAGATACCGGAGGGAGATATATGAGTCTTTCGACCCGGCCGTTCCCGTACGTCCGGACTAGAAGGGACGAATCAACAATACGTGTACCACCGCGGATCCGGCATGCCACCGTACAGTACGTTGTTGATCGGTCGAACGGGCACGACAGGCAAGCTGAACTTCCCCGGCCCGTGAACGATGCGCGCTCCCACGAAGGGGACCCCGTTGACCGGATTCACGTCCGCGGTGAGAAGGAGGGGGTCGTACTGTGCATCGTGACAAAGGCACCACACCGGATCCTGGCCGTAGACCGTCCACGTGGGCGGTGCCGCGCCGTACGTCCCGTAGTCCCTCGGAGGGACGATCGAACCGTCCGCGATGTGCCAGCCCGGATAGCAACACAAGTGGGTGCAACGGTCGAAGAGCACCACGATCCGGAGATCCCGGGACGGGTCGTCGTAATAGAGGTTGTAACCTGACGGTATGGGATACGGCGCCGGATCGGGCGGACGGAAATAGGTGTTCTCCCGGATGATCCGGATGAGGAGGACGGGGAAGCCCGTGTGTTCGACGTACGTTCCGTCTCGGAACAATCCCCGCCAGACCGCCGTGGCCCCTTGCCACACTTGGAAGTCCCCGGGCTGGACCGGCTGTCCCGCGCGATCGTCCCACCATTGCGGCGTCGGGAATTTGGTGTACACGAAATCTTCGCGGATGGTCCCGTTCGTCGGTGCGGGCGGGGCGAGGAGCGGAGCAATGACCTCCGCGCCCACGACGACGCCAGCACCGGCAGCGGTGCCCGCAATCACACCAGCCTTGATCCAATCTCGTCGGGTCCACGTTCGGGGGGGTGCAGACATCTTCTCGACTCCTCAGCAGTACTCGTACCATCGAGGATCGGACATGCCTCCGACCAGGACGGTGCCGTCGACACGAAGCGGCACGACGGGAAGGGCGCGCTGCGTCGGCCCGTGCACGTGCGTGGCCCCGACGTACCTCACGCCGCTCCTCGGATGGACGTTGGTCGTGAGGAGGAGCGGATCATACTGGGACCCGTGGCAGATGCAGAAGATCGGATCTTGCCCGTACACGGAATAGGTAGGCGAGGGGACACGGTAGTCTCGGTACGGCTTCGTGTCCGTGATCACGTGCCAACCCGGATTGCAGCAAAGATGGGTGCAACGGTCGACCACGGTGACCATCCGAATCTGACGCACTGGATCGTCAAAGTAGAAGGAGAACCCTTTGGGGGGAGCGAGGTCCGTCAACACTTGGAACTCGGGAGCGTCGTAGGGGACTCGAATCACCAAGACCGGAAAGCCGGTCCCTGGGACCCATTGTCCGTGGAGGAACAGCCCGCGCCACACCCCGGTGGCGCCCTGCCACTCCTGGAAATCGCTCACTTCGACCGCACGCCCCTGTCGCCCGTTCCACCAGGCCTCGGTGGGCCATTTCGTATAGTAGATCTCCTCTCGGAGATCGCCATCGAATCTCGCGGGTGGAGGCAGGAGCTGGCCCGAAACGGTTCCGCCGAGCGCAATGACCGAACCGACCGCCCCGGTCGCGATGGCGAGCTTCGCCCACTCTCGCCGAGTCCAACCACGACCGTTGGGCTCTTCGCCTTCCCATGGCATGAGCATCCCTCCGCGTCCGAGCCTGACGCGCCGCGAGGCCACTCTCCGGTGTGACTCCTTCAATGTGTCGTACGTATCGTCCTTGTCGCGTCGTGGTCTCGAGGGTCCGTTTGACCGATCCTACGCGATTCTATGGAGCCCAACCCCGCTGCCCGACGAACCGCCAGAGCATGAGGATGACCCCGAGCCCTTGGAGAATCGAGAGGAACAGGAGCAAGGCCCAGATGCGGCCCACCGTCGGGCGGCGCAGGAACGCCGCGTAGAAGATCACCTGTAAGCCGAGGAACGGCCAGAGTTCCGCCATGCCGTCGTATCCGGGCCCGTCGAAGGGGAACCACCGTTGGCTCCATCCGATCGCGAGGGCCGCGACGGACAGGACTTGCAGGAAGAAACCGAACAGGAGCGTGCGCGTCACACCGAAGCGGACGGCGAACGTCCGAATGCGGAAGGCCCGGTCGGCCGCGTAGTCGGAGGCGGTGGTCGGTGCGTAAAGGGCACCCAAGAAGAGCGCGATCGTCCCGATGAACCACCAGGGTGCCCCCTCGATCGGCCGAAGGAGGACCCAACCGCACAAGGGGCACAGGACGCCGAACCCGACCATGTTCGTCAGCAGGTCCATGCCTGCGACGCCCTTCCAATGCAGCGGAGGCAGGGAGTAGGCTATCGAGAGGAGGATGACGAGGACGGTGAGGAGCAAGAACCCGTACGTCCCGAAGACCGCGGTGAGCGGACCGCCCATGTCGGCAGGGCGGTATTGGACGAGGGTCCTGGAAACGTATCCGGCGAGGACGAACGCGGTCGCGGCAAACCCGAACGAGGCTAGCAAGAGCGTCTCTCGCTCGATGAGCCCCTGACCAATCAGCTCCTCCACGACCTGGACGTACTTCTTCCGGGGATTGACCCGGTCCGTCGTCTCCATGTCGCTGTAGACGTTCAGCAGGAGGGTGAAGGTCCCGAGCAGCGGGCCGATTACGATGATGCCGAGGACCACCCGCAGGTCGTCGATGAACAGATGCCGCCCGCCGGGAGGCTGGGCCAAGACCCACCCGATGTACAGAGGCGCAATGGCCACGATCCAGAACTTCACGCCTCCGAGGCTCACGATGAGCTCGGTGAGGTCGCTCGGTGATACGCGGAGCTCCTTGGTGATCCGGATTCCGCTCTCCGCGGCCACGGACTGATATCTGCTGCCCAAGATAATAATGACGCCTCCGAGGATCACTTCGCGAGGGCCTCGAGCAGGATGACTCCTCCGACGAGGAGGAACAACGCGTACACGTCCCCGCCCAGGGACAGGATGGCCAGACCCGCGACGATCGCGACGGCGCGACCGAGGTTGATCGAGAATTCCCGCGACGCGGTCGCCCTCGGGATCGAATCCTCCATCCGATCAATCAAGATCGTATAGATGAACGAAGGAGCGATCGCGGCCGTCAGGGAGAGCCAACCGATCGCGAAGGCGAAGGTTCCCAGATCGCGGACGGCGAACGCCAGAAGGCATGCCGGCACCGAGAGGATCGGCCCCAGGAGCAAGAAAGGGCCACGGGTTTTCGTCCGATCCGAAATGCGACCCAAGAGCACGGCGGTCACCCCGGCCGCCAAGGAGAACAGGGAGAAGAGAAGGCCCAACTCGAAGGAGTCCGTCGTGAACCGGAACGAGCCCAGGGGCGTCGCGATCGTCAGGAGCCCATCCACGCCTCCCTGTCCAGCCAACGCCAAGACGGTCCGTGAATTCGCCGCTGGGAGGTCGATCGAGAATGCGAACGAAATCGCCGGATCGACGAGAAGACGGACAAGGACCAGATTTCCGAGCACGATGGCTCCGCCCAGGGAAAAGAGGGTCCAGTACCCCGCGAGGTCCGCGATGTAGCCCCCGACCACCGGTGCGACGACGCCGGTCGTGGTGAAGGCCGCCGTCAGGCCCGCGAGGCGGCCCGCCCGATTCGTCCGGTGCGTCTCCCGGACCAAGAGGCAATTCATCGGCAGCCAGAACGCCGGGACGTACGTGCCGAAGCAGACGCCCGCGACGAAGACGGCCGCGAGCGGGGGAAGGACGACGAACGAAAAATGGCCGACCGCCACGGAAAGAATTCCGAGCGTCATGCTCCTCGCAGCCCGTATCGGTCGACCGCTCGAGAGAACGAGGACGACGAGAGCCGCGACGCCGAACGCGACCAGCCACACGAGGACACCGACGTTGAAGGCAAGCGCCTGTGGCGCGCTCACCAAGTAGACGAGCCAGAAGCTGCCCGCCATTTGATTCCCGAAGAATTGGACCGAGATGACGATGAGCAACGATCGATAGACCAAGCCGGAGGTCGGCGGAACGGCGGGCTGGACCACGGCCATTCGATTCGCGCGACACAACAGCGCATACATAGACGCTTTGACCCGTGCACCGGAGAAAGCGTTAATAGACGGACCCCAATGGACGCGGGATTGCGGGGATCGCCTAGCCTGGTAGGGCGCTGGATTGCTAATCCAGTGCGCTCTGCGCCCGGGGGTTCAAATCCCCCTCCCCGCGCGGGTGTCCCCGATGCGAGTGCGAACCTACGACGAGATCCATCCGGACGATAGTTTCCGGCTCAGCTTCCTGGCCTTCGGCGAAGCATGGGACGAAGCCAAGGTCCGCCGGGTCCGATCGAGCGACAGGAGGTATCTCGAGGAGTTCGCCCTCTATGCGGAGGAAAGAGGTCGCGTTCTCGCGCAGGTCGTGCCGTTGCGCTTCCGGGTGCGGTTGCGAAGCGGTGTCGAGGAGGTGGGCGGTCTTGCGGGGGTCTGCTCGCATCCGGCCGTTTGGGGACGGGGGTACGCACGCCGACTCATGGACGCCGCGCATGATCGCTTCCGCGCGCTGGACCTCCGAATCTCGACCTTAACCACGAGTCGCAACATCCGAGGCTATGGCGTTTATGCGAAAATGGGTTACGTGGACCTCGCGCCGTTTCGCGCGGCGGTGCGACGCTCGTCTCGGAGGAGAGCGCCCTACGGATATCGTCTCCGTACCGCGACAAAGACGGATGTGCCAAGAATGCACGACCTCTACCGAAAGCACACCCGAAACATGTTAGGATGGACGGAGCGACCCGCGGAACTCCTCCAGTGGGTCCTGCGGGAGAACCGAGACTATCTTTCGAAATACCGAGTCCTACTCCGTCAGGGCAAGGTGGTTGGATATCTGCGTACTCGCCCGGACGAGGGCATGACCATGGAAGAGATCGTCGTACCGGGGCCGCGCGACTTCCGGGCTGCGGTGGCGCTCATGGAATCACGGCATCGGCGCGGAATGGTCACAGTAAACTGGATTACGGCGGCGGACGACGTCACCCGATTCCGGAGCCTCGGATACTCGGTGGACGGTCCAATCCCTGATGCGACCATGGCGTTGTCTCTGACAAAGGAGGTTCGGGCGACCGACCTTCGCAGGCTCTTCGGCGGAACGTCTGGGCGCTTTGTCCAGTATCCAACGGACGATTTCTGAATTCCCATCGTCTTCGGCGAACCGCGAGAACTGTCGAATAATCCGACGGGTCAATTGCCCCCACACTCCGCGACATGAGAACCAAACGGAACGATTAAAGAAGGGGAATCGGACATGGAGTCGATCGTCGATGGGCGCGGATTCGATGAAGTCGAAGATGGTCCTGCTCGGGGACGGCGGCGTCGGCAAGACCTCCCTGATTCGAAGATTCGTGGTCGATCAGTACTCGGACGATTACATCACGACGATCGGCACAAAGGTGTCGAAGCGGAGCCTCAACGTGGGACATCCTGCAGCGGAAGTCGAGATGTCGATGCAGATCTGGGACGTCCTGGGTCAGAAGGGCTACAGCGGCGTCCAAGAGACGGCCATGAAGGGCGCGCAAGGCGTCCTGATGGTCTACGACGCCACGAGCGACGAGAGCCGGCGCAGCCTCGAAGACTACTGGATGCCCGCGGTGTGGCGGCTCGCGGGCCGAGTCCCGATGGTGATCGCCGGGAACAAATCCGACCTCGTCGCGGACCGCGTCTGGGCGGAAGACTACCTCTATTTCCTGGCCCAGAAGTACAACTGCCCCGGAATCCTCACAAGCGCCCGGACCGGGGACCGCGTTGAGCACTCATTCAAAGCTCTCGGCGAGCAGATCCTCGCCGCTGCCGGACATCCAATCCGACGAATCGCCCTCGTCACGCCGCCGCAAGAGCCGATTGACCGATTCATCCGCGTCACGGACAAGATCATGACCGACTTCTGCTACCAAATGGGCGGAGTGGAAACCGGCATGCCAATCGTAAAGCGACAGCTGGGCCTCGCGGGCCTCGACGTGCGGGCCCCGAGCGACCAAACGATTCGAGACCTCATCGAGCGACTTGCGGTGGTCGAACGGGATTTCAAGGGTCCCGATGAGATCCGAGAAAATCGCGAGCGTCGGTTGGCGTGGCTGGGCGGGAGTGACTAATCCCAATCTGTTGCGTATCAAACCTTCAAGGGGAAGTTCTTCTCTCCCGCGCGGATCGGTACGGTCAGCCAATTCTCCCGCGGCGGGAACGGGCACACGTAATCGTCGCTGTACGCGCAGTACGGATTGTATGCGAGGTTGAAGTCGAGCTCGTACTCGTCCGCCGGCTGTTCCTCGATGTCGAGGTAGCGGGCAGCTCCGTATGTGTCCTTGCCCGAGGTCGCATCTCGGAAGGGTATGAATAGACTGCGGTCTTCGTGGTGATGACCGGGTGGCGGAACAGCTTTGAACACAGCGAGGCGTTGCTTCGTCCCCCCAATCTCGAATTCGAAGACACCGACACGGAGCATGTCCCGAGGGATCCCTTTGGAGGTCGCGAGCACGACTCGCTCCGGGTTCGGATCTCGAACGAGGCGGGCGCGGATCCGATAATTCGGATCGACGGGGAAATAGGACAGACCGGAGAACTCGGGTCGCAACCGATGCGGAATCGGGGACTCATGGTCTTCTTTGAAAAAATGGTCCTTCTCTCGACGCATCGCCTCGAGGTCCTTGACGTAGGTCTCGTCCGATTGTCGAGCCATTCGAAACTCGACCACGCCGGCGACAGATAAAGTGTGCGCCTACATCGAGTAGAGACTCTGCTTCGCCTTCGAGAGCAGGGCTTTCTCGTCATCGCCTAGGTGCGCAGGTGGAAGCTTGGCTTCCACGAGTCCGAGGATCTCAGTGGCGGCAGAAATCTTCTGCGCCTGGGTCGCTTGTTTGACGAGATCCGCTGCGAGACGGGCCTTGAGCTTCGACAGCCCGGCATCCTCTGGCGCAATCGCGAGCAATTCCTCGATCAGTCTCAGCGACTCGTCGAAACGGCCGGTTTTCGCAAACGATTTGACCGCCCGTTCGAGCATCGCGAAGCGATGGACGGTCCCCGGGTCGAGGGGCATCAGCGCGGCATGGCGGGAGAGGACGATATGCCTTTGCCGTCCGGTTCCGTTCAGTATCGAGGCATTTCGGGTTCGACTTTCTCCGCCCACTCGTCGATTCCGCCGACGAGGTTCCTCACCTTACGGAAGCCCAGCTCCCGGAGGAAGTTCGTGATGCGGGCGGAGCGGACCCCGGTCTTGCAGTACACGACAATGTCGTCCGCCGTGTTGAGTTCGTTCACGCGACCCGGGACCTGTGCCACAGGCATCAGCACGGCCCGATCCAAATGGGCGATCTCCCACTCCATCGGCTCGCGGACGTCCAGGAGGACGATCTCCTGGCGTTGGTCGAGTCGATCTTTCAGCGCGTCGACCGTGATCTGAAGTTCTTCACCGACTTGCTCGGAAGGCCCGCGAAGGCCGCAAAACTCTTCGTAGTCGATCAATTCTTTGATGGTCGGATTCGAGCCGCAGATGGGACATTCCACGTTCTTGCGCAGTTTCAACTCGCGGAACTTCATCTTCAAGGCGTCGAAGACGAGCAACCGGCCAATCAGCGTGTCCTCTTTCCCGAGAAGGAGTTTGAGCGTCTCGATCGCTTGGATCGAACCGATAATTCCCGGGAGGACGCCCAGCACGCCGCCCTCGGCACAGGACGGTACGAGTCCGGGCGGTGGCGGATCGGAATACAGGCAGCGGTAACAAGGTCCTTTCCGCGCGTCGAAGACGCTCGCCTGTCCCTCGAAACGGAAGATCGAGCCATACACGTTCGGCTTATGGAGCAACACGGAGGCGTCGTTGACGAGATACCGCGTCGGGAAATTGTCCGTCCCATCGATGACGACGTCATAGTCCTTCAGGATGTCCAGAGCGTTCTCCGAGGTGAGCCGCGTCTCGTATGTCTGCACGTCGACGTTCGGATTGATCTGGGCGACCCGTTCTTTCGCCACCTCGAGTTTCTTCCGCCCCACGTCCTTCGTGCTGTACAGCACCTGCCGCTGCAGGTTCGATTCATCAATCACATCGAAGTCGACGATGCCGAGGCGGCCGACACCCGCCGCACTCAGATATTGGGTCAACGGAACGCCGAGACCGCCGGCGCCGATGATTAGGGCGGACGACTGCTTCAGTTTTAGCTGGCCCGCCATCCCGACTTCGGGCAAAATGAGGTGACGGGAGTACCGCTTGATTTCGCCCGGTGACAAGACGTCCTTCCGTTTCGCCGCGAGACGATCCATCAGGGAGAAGGAACCTCCCGCGATGCTGGGGACGATCGAGATCGTATCGCCCCCTTTCAGAGCCGTTCCGTCCCGTTCCAAATAGCGGATGTCCTCCTCGTTCACGTAGACGTTCACAAAGTTTCGGAGGCGTCCATCCTCAGCGAAAAGATGGCGACGGAGCTGATCGTGACGTTCGACGAGATCCGAGAGTGCTTCGCGGACGCTCTCCGCTTCGACCTCCACCGCATCTCGATTCCCGGCATATTGTCGAAGGGGAGTCGGGATGATGATCCGGACGCTCGCCATGTTCCTTTTGCCAATACGGTGTTATACTTAAGGTTCGTCCCGCCGAAATCCCTCGATTAATCACTGCAATCTCAAAGGTAGCGTTCGGGGGGACGGGGCGCTTGAAAACTCAGCGTTGAACGAGCTCAACGCTTCGTTGCCTTGCGAGGCTTCCTGGAATCCACCTTCGCCGAGATTCGACGGACTTCTTCCTTCTCGAACCTTTTCGTCGGCTCATCGAACCGCCACGCTGCAATCTCTCGCGGATCGCGATCCACGATGCTCAGGATGAGGTACAGATACCACGGGGTGGCGCGGGATCGGTCGAATTCCGATGGCACCGCGGGATGATTGGGATGGCTGTGATAGATGCCGACCAAGTCCAGGCCTCTCTTCCGCGCCTCGTCGTCCGCGCGAAGTAGCTCCAGTGGATCGACCATGTACCGGCGGGCTCGGTCTTCCACGGCGACGTTCTTCGCTCGATGGGCCTCGATCACGCCCGTCCGTTCCCCAATGTGGCCAAGCAGGAACCCGCAACACTCCTCCGGGAATGCGCCGCGTGCATGGTCTTCGATGACCTTGGTTGCGGCCTCCCGAAGCTCGATCACGATTCGCCCTCCCAGTAGCGCTCCCCCAGGTAGCGCTCGCCTCTGTCCGGGAAGATCATGACGACGTGTCCCTCCCCAATCCGCTCGGACAACCGAAGTGCGGCATCGAACGCCGCGCCGCTCGAGGTGCCGACCAAGAGCCCCTCCTCCCGGGCGAGGCGACGCACGGCGACCTGCGCGTCCTCAGTCGCCACGGAGAGGATTTCGTCCGGAAGCTTCGAATCCCAGATGCCCGGGACGTGGGAGCTTCCGAGGTGCTTCACCCCCTCGATGCCATGGAACGGGCCGTCTGGTTGGACCGCGACGAGACGGATCCTGGGATTCTTCGTCTTGAGATATCGGCCGGCACCGACGAAGGTGCCCGTGGTCCCTAAACAGGCGACTAGGTGTGTGATCTCTTGGCGAGTCTGCTGCCAGATCTCTGGACCGGTCGACTCGTAGTGCGCACGCCAATTTGCCTCGTTGTTGTATTGATCCAGATACCAGTACTTCTGCGGGTCGGAGAGGGCGAGGTCCTTCGCTACCTTCTGGGCTCCGTCGGTCCCGTCTTCCGCCGGCGTGAAGACCAGCTCGGCCCCGTAGGCCTTCAACATCCTCCGCCGATCCAAGGAGATGTTGGCGGGAACACAAAGTGTCACCGGGTACCCTTCCGCCGCGGCAAGCATCGCGATCGCGATTCCGGTATTGCCGGAGGTCGCGTCGAGGAGGGTACGCTCTTTCGTCAGGCCGGACTTCTGCGCTGCGCGAATCATCCCGAGGGCGGCACGGTCCTTCACGCTGCCGCCCGGGTTGTGCCACTCCGCCTTCGCAAATAACCGTACACCGGGCGCGACGTGAGCGGCCATCCGGTCCAGCCGCAACAAGGGCGTGCGTCCAATCAGGTCGGCGACGCGGGCGGCCTCGGGCCCTTTTTCGTCGGCGGGCATGGATCCGCGGGCCTCAGGTCCGAACGGCCTTCGAGTCTCCGAGGGCGAGTCTTAGCACATGGAGGGGCAGGAGAGCGCACTTCAGGCGGACGACGCTCAGCGGAATCCCGAGTTTCTTCAGGAGGGCGTCCCGATCCAACGCCTCGATCTCCTCCATGGATGATCCCTTCAACATCGTCGTGAGGATCGAGGCACTCGCCTGGCTGATCGCGCAACCCTGACCTTCGAACCGGACCTCCGACGCGTGTCGGGAACCGTCGATGTTCAGATGAAGGATGACTTCGTCCCCACAAAGCGGGTTCGAGTCCCGGGCGTTCAAGGTCGCGTCCGGAAGCGGTCCCTTGTTCCTCGGATGTCTGTAGTGGTCCAGGATCTGCTCCTGATACAGGTCGTACGAAGCAGACATCAGGCGAAGACCTCTTGGACCCGCTTGATTCCGGCGACGAGCGCGTCGACGTCCTCAAGGTCGTTGTAGACATAGAAGGAAGCCCGCGCGGTTGCGGGCAAGTCGAACCGTTCCATCAGCGGCTGCGCACAGTGGTGCCCGGAACGGACGCAGATGCCTTCCACGTCCAGGATCGATGCCACGTCGTGCGGATGGGCGTTGTCGATCGTGAATGCCAGGACCCCGGCTTTCTTCTTCACATCCTTCGGACCATACGTGTGGACGCCGTCGAGCCGCGCGAACTTCTCGAGCGCGTATTGGGTGACCTCCATCTCGTGGGCGCGGACCGCGTCCATGCCCAGCTTGGTGAGATAGTCGACCGCGACTCCGAGGCCGATCGCGCCCGCGATGTTCGGGGTACCGCCTTCGAAGCGGTAGGGCACGTCGTTCCACGAGGCCCGGCCGAGATGGACCTCCCGGATCATCTCGCCTCCTCCGAGGAGGGGCTCCGTCGCGTCGAGGGCCTCCGGCTTCCCGTACAACACACCGATGCCCGTGGGACCGAGCATCTTGTGTCCGCTGAACGCGAGGAAGTCCGCATCGAGGTCTTGCACGTCAATCGACATGTGCGGTGCAGCTTGGGCGGCGTCGACGACGCAGACGGCTCCGACCTCGTGGGCCCGCTTTACAATATCCTTCACCGGGTTGATCGTGCCAAGGACGTTCGAACACAGCGTCACCGTGACAATCTTCGTCCGCTTCGTGAGGAGCTCGTCGTACTGTTCCATCCGCAGCGTCCCGTCGTCGTTCACATCCACGTACTTCAGGACCGCGCCTTTGTGATCTTTCACAAAGTGCCAGGGAACGTGGTTCGAATGATGCTCCATCACCGTGCCGACGATCTCGTCTCCACTCTGAAGTTTCCCCTTCAGGCCGTACCCGTAGGCGACGACATTGAGGGATTCTGTCGTGGACTTCGTGAACACGATCTGGTTCGGAGACTTGGCACGGATGAACCCGGCGATCTTTTCGCGCGCTCCCTCGTACTCGCGGGTGGCCTCCTCTCCGAGTTCGTAGATGGCCCGATGGACGTTCGCGTTGTAGCGGGAATAGTAATCCGACGTCGCGTCAATGACCTGTTTTGGCTTCTGCGAAGTCGCGGCGCTGTCGAGGTAGATGAGGCGGCGGTCCCGGACTTTCCGCTGCAAGATGGGGAAATCGGCCTTGATGGCCGGGACGTTCAACAGCACCTTGGCAGGCTTTGCCATCCGGTTCCCTCGTACCATGACGAGCTGGCTACTTGAGTCTTCTCGTACGGCTCGTTTGAGGCCCGCGGAGGCCGCTCATCCGATGCCGCCACTGAGCTCCAATTCGAGCAGTCGATCCACTTCCACCGCATATTCGACCGGGATGCGACGCGTCGCTTCCGAGGCGATTCCCAGGACCACCATGCGGATCGCTTCGTCCGCTGGGACGCCCCGCGACGACATGTAGAAAAGCATCTCTTCGCCGACCTTGCGGACCTTGCCCTCTTGCCCAATCTCCGCGTCCGCCTCGTCCACTTCGATCGACGGATTCGTTTCCGCGCGGGATTCCGCGTCGAGCATGAGCGACGACCAGGTGACCGACGACACGGCCTCCGTCGCGCCGGTGGCCACCCGGACGCCCGACCGGAGGGTGGCCCGGCCCCCTTTCTGAACAATCCCGTGGTTCACGATGCGTGACCGCGTGCGAGGCGCCAGGTGGACCATCTCGGCCCCGACGTCCTCGTGTTGGCCTCGGCCCGCGAAGGCGACGCCGATGAAATCCGCGTTGGCTCCGGGACCGACGAGGTTCGCCCGTGGAACTTTCCATGTGCGCCTCGAACCCAAGTTCACGTCGACCCATTCGAGGGACGCACCGTCGTGGACCTGCGCACGCTTCGTCACGAGGTTGTCCACTTTCTTGGAGAAGTTCTGGAGGGCGATGTAACGGACGCGGGAGCCTGGCATCGCGACGACCTCAATCGCCGAAAGGTGCAGTTCGTCCGCCGTATAGACCGGCGCGGTGCAACCCTCGATGTAGGTCACCTCCGCCCCGCGATCGGCGACGATCACATTGCGTTCGAACGGTTCGACTTTCGTATAGTCTGCACGAATCTCCGCCTGGAGCGGGATCCCGACCGAGACGCCGGGCGGCACGTAGAGGAACGAACCTTCGGTCCAGAGGGCGGCGTTCAGGGCCGCGATTGGGTCGTCGTCCGGCGGGATGACCGAGGCCAGATACGTTCGCAGGGAATCCGGAATCCGCGCGAGGGCGGTTGGCAACCCGTAGAATCGGATTCCGCGGGACTCGAGATCGGTGCGGACCGCGCGATAGGCCTCCTCGGACTCTTCGAGGGCCCCGAGGCCGGGCTGAACCGTGGAATCCCGAGGTGCGTTTGCTTCTGCGGGGGGTCCATCGGACGAAACGATCGCCCCGAAATCGATCTCTCGCAGGAAGCCGGCCCACGCGGGAACACCGTCGGACCGAACGAGGTCGAGTCCTCGCAGGCGCTGACGCAACATCCAGTTTGGCTCGCCGCGTCCCGCCGAGAGCTGGCGAACCAGGTCCTCGGACGGACCGAAGTTCATGATGACCGGGGTCCCCTTTTCTCCCGTCCGTCGGTCCGGGCGACGTCCGGGGTCGTCATCCTCACTCCAGCGACACGATCTCCTTCTTCGCTTGGATCGCGGCCTCGAGCGTGTGCCATGCCAAGCTCGCGCACTTCACTCGAACCGGGAATTCACACACACCCGACAGGACCGCGAGCTTGCCCAACGACTGCGTGTCGACGGGATCGCCGGGCCGGCCGGTCACCATCCGGTGGAACTTCTCGAACAATTCATGCGCCTGCGTCTTCGATTTCCCCTTGACGGCATCGGTCATGAGCGACGCCGAAGCCTTCGAAATCACGCAGCCCTGCCCGACGAAAGCGACGTCCGCGATCGTGCCGTCCGTCAATCGCACGTAGACGGTCACCCGATCTCCGCACAATGGATTGTGCCCCACGGCAGTGGCATTCGCGTCCGCGATCTCGTGGAAGTTCCTCGGCCTCTTGCTGTGGTCGAGGATCGTCTCCTGATAGAGCTCGCGGAGATCCGGCGTCATGGAATCACTGTTCGGCAGCAGCTCCGTCCCAACCTATCCGGGTCGTGCTTCATAAGGTCTCTCCGACCTCGGCCCCTTTCGGCAACCGCGAGAGGATCAGTTGGTCGAGCTTGATTCGAATCGGGGCCACCTTCACCTGATTCACGACGTCCGAGGCGAACGCGTAGGTGAGGATGTGACGAGCGTTTTCCTCGTCGATCCCGCGGGAGCGAAGGTAGAACACCGCGTTCTCGTCCAGTTGACCGATCGTCGAGGCGTGACTGCACTTGACGTCGTCCGCCAGGATCTCGAGACCCGGAGTGCTGTCGACGAAGGCCTCCTTCGATAGGAGGAGGTTCTTGTTCACCTGCCGCGCGACGGTCTTCTGGGCGTCCTTTCGGACGTAGATGTTCCCGTTGAACACCCCTCGGGACTTTCCGCCGAGGATGCCGCGGTACAGCTCGAGGCTCGTGCACGCAGGGGCTGCGTGGTCGATTCGCGTATAGTGATCCGATTGCTGGGCCCCGGAAGGCATGAACAGCCCGTTGAGGGCCACACTTCCTCCCTCGGCCCGGAAAAGGGTGTGGACATAGTTCCGGACGAGTGCTCCGCCGAAGGACATCGAATGGCAGCTGACGGAGGAATTGCGGTCTTGGTCGACCGTCATCGTCGCGACGTGGAAGGCCGCCTCGGACTCGCGCTGGATCTTGTAATGCTCCAGGACGGAAGCCGGTCCGGCGACGATCTCCGTGACGGCGTTCGTGAAGGTGACCTCTGGGGCCCACCCCGCATACGTCTCAATCACGGTCGCCTGGCTCCCCGCTCCGAGGCGAATCAGGTTGCGTGGATAGGCGACCGTGGGCCGGTCCCGGGCCGTCGAGACGAAGACCAAATGGATCGGCTCGTCCACGACCGCATTCTTCGGGACGTCCACATAGGCACCGTCGATGAAGAAGGCCGTGTTCAACGCGACGAACGAATCCTCTTGGAAACGGGCGAACCGGGTGAGATCCTTTTCGAGGCTCCCGGGGTCCTGACGGAGGACCTCGGCGAGGGATGCGATCCGGACACCTTCCGGAAGCGGCCGGAGGTACGAAAGACGCGGTGCATACCGGCCGTTCACGAACACGAGTCGAGTCGTCTTCAAGATGCCGAATGCGAACGGTTCGAGCTTCTCTGCCACGACTCCGTCGGGCCCCCCGAGGATGGGGGGTTTGAACGGGACCCGAAGGAGCGGCGCGAGGTTCGTGAACTTCCATTCTTCGTGTCGTTGCGTGGGAAAGCCGAGGGCGTCGAACCGCTCGATCGCGGACCGGCGGATCCCGCGAAGCCACGACGGACCGGAGCGATCCGTCTCGGCGGACGCAAATTCCGCGACATACGTCTGCTTGGCGTCGAGGGCCACCGCCACGATCTCACCGGGCCTCAGGCGCGAGCCGGCTGCGGCCTCGGCGCCTCCTCGACGATCCAGCCGTAGCCGTGCTTCTCCAGGTTCCGAGCCAAGTCCGCGTCGCCGCTCTTCACGATCCGGCCGTCCACGAGGACGTGGACGAACTCAGGGATCACATAGTCCAGGAGGCGTTGGTAGTGGGTCACGACGAGCATCGAGCGCTTCGGGCTTCGCATCGTGTTGACTCCGTTGGCGACGAGGCGCAAGGCATCGATGTCAAGGCCGGAGTCCGTCTCGTCGAGGATGCAGAACTTCGGCTCTAGGACCGCCATCTGGAACACTTCGTTCTTCTTCTTCTCGCCTCCGGAGAAACCTTCGTTCAGACCGCGCTTCATGAAGGTCTCGTCGAGGCCGAGCAGCTTCGCCTTGTCTTGGACGAGGCTCATGAAGTCCATCGCATCGATCTCCTCGAGCCCGCGGTACTTTCGAATCGCGTTCAGGGCCGCCTTCAGGAAATAGGCGTTGCTGACGCCCGGGATCTCGACCGGATATTGGAACGCCATGAAGACGCCTTCGCGGGCGCGGTCCTCCGGCTTCATCGCGAGAAGATCCTTGCCTTCGAACCGGGCCGTCCCTCCCGTGACCTCGTACGTCAGGCGGCCGGCGAGGACCTGCGCGAGGGTGGTCTTGCCGCTCCCGTTCGGGCCCATGACCGCGTGGACCTCCCCGGGTCCGATCGAGAGATCGATTCCTTTCAGGATCTCCTTTCCCGCCACCTTCACGTGCAGATTCTTGATCTCGAGCATCGTCGTGTCCTCCCACTGCGGGGGCGTGTTCAGCCGACCGTTCCCTCGAGGTTCAGGCTCACACTGATCAGCTTCTGGGCTTCCACCGCGAACTCCATCGGGAGCTTCAGGAAGACCTGCTTGCAGAAGCCGTTCACAATCATGTTCGTGGCATCCTCCGGCGTGATGCCACGCGTCTGGCAATAGAAGAGTTGGTCCTCGCCGATCTTCGATGTCGACGCCTCGTGCTCCATCTGGGCCGTCGGCTCCTGGACCTGGATATCTGGGAACGTGAAGGCCGCGCACGTGGAGCCGATCAGGAGCGAGTCGCACTGGGAGTAGTTCCGGGCGTTCGTGGCGCCTTTGTGGATTTGCACGCGGCCTCGATAGGTGTTCCGCCCGTAGCCCGCGGAGATTCCTTTCGAGATGATCGTGCTCCGGGTGTTCTTCCCGATGTGCAGCATCTTCGTGCCCGTGTCGGCCTGCTGGTAGTTGTTCGCCAACGCGACGGAATAGAATTCGCCCACGGAGTTGTCCCCCTGCAGGATGCAACTCGGGTACTTCCAGGTGATCGAGGAACCCGTCTCGACCTGGGTCCAAGAGATCTTCGAGTTCACGCCGAGGCACTTCCCCCGCTTCGTGACGAAGTTGTAGATCCCGCCCTTCCCCTGCTTGTCGCCAGGGTACCAGTTCTGAATCGTGGAATACTTGATCTCCGCATCGTCGAGGGCGATCAGTTCGACGACCGCGGCATGCAGCTGATTCGTGTCGCGGATCGGCGCCGTGCATCCCTCGAGATAGCTCACGTACGCGCCCGGGTCTGCAATGATCAGCGTTCGCTCGAACTGCCCGGTGTCCTGCGCGTTGATCCGGAAATACGTGGACAACTCCATCGGGCACCGCACCCCCGGCGGGACGTAGGCGAACGAGCCATCACTGAAGACCGCGCTGTTCAGCGCGGCGAAGAAATTGTCGTTGAATGGCACGACGGAGCCGAGGTACTTTCGGACGAGGTCGGGGTGTTCGAGGACCGCCTCGGAGAAGGAACAGAAGATGATGCCCAGTTCCGCGAGCTTGTCCTTGAACGTCGTCGCGACCGAGACGCTGTCCAGCACCGCATCCACCGCGACACCGGAGAGGCGTTCCTGTTCCTGTAGCGGGATGCCAAGCTTCGCGTAGAGAGACCGGATCTCGGGATCGACGTCCTCGAGGCTCTTCACTTCCTTCTTCGGCCTCGGAGCGGCGTAGTAGATGATGTCCTGGTAGTTGATCGGGGGATAGCGGACGTTGGACCACGTGGGCTCCTTCATCGTGAGCCAGTGGCGATAGGCCCGGAGCCTCCACTCGGTCATCCATTCCGGCTCCTTCTTTTTGTGAGAGATGAGCCGGACGACGTCCTCGCTGAGCCCCTTCGGAATCGTGTCCTCATCGAAGTCGGCGACGAAACCGTATTTGTACTCCTGCTTCGCCATCTGCTCTTGGAGTACGCTCTTCGAGACCATGCCACACACCTCCTTTTATGGGGAGGGAATGAGACACTATAACGTCGTTATATATATCTTTGGTCGTGAGTGAGTCGAACAACTCGGTGGATGATTCGCGGATGACACTCGCGGCGGAAGACTTAAGTCGCGGGCCCGCTTTCAAACGACTGGGAGACGCGATCGCAATGATGGCTTCGGAGGAATTGCCGCTTGTCGTCACTGACAGCGCGGTCCACCGGATTCGCGTCTTGCAGCAGAAGGAGAGCCGGCCGGACGCGTCCCTGCGGCTTCGGATCATCGCGGGCGGATGCAGCGGCATGCAGTATCGGATGGACCTCGCCGACGCACCGCGTACGAACGATCTGGTCGTGGCAGCCCAAAACGTCCGCGTGTTCGTCGATCCGAAGAGCATGACCTATCTGAAGGGCTCCAAGCTGGAATGGGAGGAGGACCTGTTCGGCGGTCAGTTCAAGATCACGAACCCGAACGCGAAACACTCCTGTTCGTGCGGTCTGAGTTTTACGATTTGAATCCAACCCGTCACAACGCGTTCGCGAGCATCTCCGCGAGATCGACGATGCTCAGCGACATGTTCCTCTTTGACGCCACGTCTTCGAAGTGCAGTTCCGCGTGGGGGCACGTCGTCACGAGGCTCGGGGCGCCGGTGTCTTCCGCGGCGTCGAGACGTCTCTGGGCCACTCCGGCGGCCTGCTCCGGAAACACCGCGGGGAAGCCTCCGCCGGCACCCGAACACAGGGCATCTTCGTGGTGCGGGAGGATCTCAAGGACCTTGAGGTCCCGAATGAACTTCAACGCCTGCCGGGGCGGTTCGAAGACCTTTGAAACCCGGGACATGTGGCACGCGTCGTGGAACGCGACCTTCTGCGGGAGCGGTTTCGTGAACGCGATCCGCTTTTCACGAATCAGCTTCTCCACGTAGTGGGATATGTGGAACACGCTGAACGGCGGGTTCCCTCCCCACCGTTTGTAGTCGAGCGCAAAGGCCCGATAGCACTCCGCGCAGGCCGTCACGAGGACCTTCGCCCCGGTCTCCTCGACCGCCTGAATGTTGTGGGGCATCAGCTCTTTCTTCGTGACTTCCTGGTATCCCATCCGAGCGAGGGGCGCACCCGTGCACCATTCCTCGGCCCCGAGGATCCGGTAGGGGACCTTCGCGGCGTTCAGGATCTTCACCATGGCGCGCGCGATCTGCTGCTTCTTATAACTCGCGGCGCACCCGACCCAGTACAGGACCTCCGGATTCGGCGACTGCACCGTCTCCGGGGGTAGCCATGAAGTCCGTTGGTCCGAAGGCTCCCCGTACAGGTTGTGGGTCTCTCGCACGTTCTCGAGATAGGGTTGGAGCTCCGGCCTCTCGTAGCCGGAGGAGACCATCCACGCCTTCACGTCATCCCAGAGGCGGTCGAACGGGATGTCGACGGGACAGATCTCCTCGCAGGCCCCGCAGCCTGTGCACTCCCACGAGTTCCGCGCGAACTCTTCGCCGGGTTTCACATGGCGGCGGAGCAGCAGGTCTAGGGGCCCGCGCATCTCGTACTGTCGAAGTGCGAACACCCGACCGCGGGGCGACGCGCCTTCCCAGCCTGCCTCCTGGTACGCGGGGCACACGGGCACGCAGTAGCCGCACATCGTACAGGCGTGGATATCTTCCTGAATGGAGGGCATCTTTGTGAGGCGAGGCACTCAATCCCACCTTCCCGATCAGGTGCGGAGCTCCGCGAGCTGGCGGTCGGCCTGGAGGGCTTGGCCCTCGTCCTCGCTCGCGAGCTCCTCGAGGAGGGTGCGGGCGGGTCCCGCGACGTTGCCGGCCGACGCGCGGAACAGGACGGCGGATTGGCGGCCGGTTTCCGAGGCGATCTCCCAGGCCTTCGTCAGGGCGATCTCCTTCTCGAAGGCATAACGCGCGGCGCCGCAACTGGGACACGCGCTCGGCATCGCTTTCGTCTCGGCGACAAATCCGCACACGTAGCACTCGACCTTGGCGACGGCATCGAGCGGATATATGCCGGGCATCACGGCAGCGTGCGTCGCGTTCGATCCCGCAATCGCCTCGAGCTTCGCGAGCTGGGCCTTCTTCCGACGGCCCATGTCCTCGAAGGCCACCTTCACGCGCATTTCCGCCACGGCGGCGTTCGCAAGATCGTAGAAGGTGAGGCCCTCCACGACGGCTCCGATCGCTCGCGCGAGGGCGTCCGACTCCCTTCCAACCTTCGAGGTCAAGGCACCCGGCCACCCAGAATCCAATCGATTTCTGGATGCGGCCGAGAGGATATCAAGATTTGCCACTTGTGCCGCTGCGGTCGGCGCCGGACAGATCAGATGCCCCAGCCGAACTGCTTCTTCGCGGTTTCGGACATCATCTCGGGCGTCCACGGCGGGTCCCAGACGATGTTCACGACCGCTTCCTTGACGCCCTGGAGTTGCTCGAGCTTTCGCTTCACGTCTTGGTGGATATATGCCGAGGCGGGGCATCCGGGGGCCGTCAGCGTCATGCGGACGTCGACCTTGCCCTCGTCCGGCTTGAGGTCGATGTTGTAGACCAGGCCGAGATCGTAGATGTTGATCGGAATCTCGGGGTCGTAGCATTTCCTCAGGATGCCGATCACTTCTTCCTTCGTGGCCATGGGCGGTACCTCAATTAATCCCACGTGGCCCGCGGGATATTAACGTTCCGATTGGGTGGGGAGGGCCTTTCGGCCCGCGAACCCGCTCCCGAGGGTGTGCCACCATGCAATCCGGTCCTCGCCCCGCTGCCAACACAGGTAGACGACCTCGTTGCCGATCCGCGCGGGGAAGTCGACGAGTCCGCGATGGAGGTCCTTCACCTCGCAGCCGAGGGCGAGCACCGCGTCGATGTCAGCTTGGACCGAACGATCGAGGTCTGCCTGGGCCTGCAGCAGGTCCGCGTACGACTCGCGGTCCGTCGCAGGCGCACCGGTCAGACCCTCGCCGTAGTACGCCTCGGAATCCTCGACGAGATCCTTGAGTTCCCGCAACCGGGCGAGCTTCGGATCGAGGAGGAGGAAAATCTCTTCCAACTGGGGGATGAGCGCGTTCGCCTCCTCTTCCGTGAAGAGACGCAAGTTCGCGTCCGAGTGCAGTCGAACGTCCGCCGGGCCGCCCATATTTCTGTCCTCCAGACATCCATTGCCGCCGAGGGACTTTACCTTTGTCCTAGGTGAGTCCTCGAGCCTTACGGACGGCACGTGCCGCCGCGACCATGTTCCGCAACTTGCCCTGCGCCTCCTCGACGCTACGCGTCTTGAGGCCGCAGTCCGGGTCGATGTAGAGCTTCGCGGGCGAGAAGATCGTGAGGGCTTTCTCGATCCGCTCCCGGATCAAGGATTCCGGTTCGATCACATGGCTGTGGACGTCCACGACGCCGAAGGCAATCTCCTTTTTGAGCGGCTCCCGCTTGAAACGTTCCAGCAGGTCGAGCCCGGAATTCGACATCTCGAGATCGAGCTGGTCCACGGGAAGCTGGTTGAAGTAGTCGAAAATCTCGTTGTAGTTACCGTAGCAGGTGTGCAAGACCGTCTTCGCCGTGAGCCCCTTCGTCACGATGCCCACGGCCTTCACGAGGAGCGGCAACTCATCGAAACGGGTGGAGAGGGCGGGCTCGTCGACTTGGACGACCTTGGCCCCCGCGGCCTCGAGGGCGACCGCCTCCTCGTGGAGCAGTTTTGCGAAGGCGAGACAGGCATCCGCCCGCGAACCGTAGTATTCGTCGAACGACCAGTCCATCATCGTGTACGGCCCGGTGATCATCCCCTTCACCGGTCGTTCCGTCTGGGCCTGGGCGAAGGTAAACCAATCCACGCTGATGGGGCCACGTCGCTTCAGCTCGTCGACGATGATCGGCTTCTTGTAGTATCGGTTCCCATAAGACCGTACGAGCCCGGAGATTTCGGTTCCCTCGAGGTTTTCCGCGAAGTACGTCGCCATGTCACCACGGTATTGCTCGCCGTCGACGAGGATGTCGATCCCGATTTCTTCTTGGAACCGGATCCACTCGGAGGTCGCCTTTTCCTCGAGGGTCCGCAAACCATCCGAGGAAAGCTCTCCCTTCGAGGCCTTCGTCCGCGCGCGCGTCAGGTACTCCGGTTTTGGAAAGGACCCGACGCTGGTCGTTAGGAGGGCGCTCAGGCACCCACCCCCACTTTCTTCGCGGCGGCGCGGAGGATCCGAAGTTTCTTTCGGGCCCGGTCCCGGGGAAGGAATTCGAGGCCGTTCGAAGGGGACAAGTAGGAGGACTTCAGGTCGATTGCTGACTTCAGATCCAAAGCCTTCTTCGCAATCGCGGCAGGATCCTCCTCTTTCGTATTCCGCGCGTCAACCAAGCCGAGGACTAGGGGCTTCGTCGAGCCGTGCTTCGCGAGGGGAGTCCACGTGGCCGATCCTTGCACCAGATCAAGGCCAAGGATGTCCGCGGGCACTTCGGCGAGATCTTTGTAGATCGTGGCGACATCGCCGAAGAATGTGAACAGGGTCAGGGTCGCGCTGGACTTGTGAGATCGGATCCGTTCGAGGCTTTCCGAGACGAGAGATAGGTCGTTCGGATGGCGGGTGAGGATCGGCTCATCGATCTGGACGTGAGACGCACCTGCCTGGACGAGCGTTCCCACTTCTTCCCCGATTGCCGTTGCGAGATCGAGAGCGAGCGTCTTCTTGGACCGATAGTGTTTGTCCAGCGCCAGAGAGGCGAGAGTCACGGGCCCAGTCAGGACCGCCTTCACGGGAGCCTTGGAGTTCGATTGAGCGAACTTCCATTCGTCCACGAATACGGGCTCCTTCCACCCAACCGCTCCGCTGACGACCGGTTGTCGATAGTACGTGTTCGTGTCGAAGTACCGCACAAGCCCGTTGATCTCGATGGACGTGAGTTTCCCCGCGAAGTGGCTCTGGCTGTCGTACCAGGAGATCTGCCCATCCGTGACGAGGTCGATGCCGATCTCATTCTGCTCACGAAGGACGTCCCGAACCGTATCTCGCTCGACGACCTGGAGGTCGGCCTCACCGATTTCGCCTCGGTCTAGGCGCGCGATTCCCCGTCGGAGGGCCTGCTCTTCGAAGGTCTCTCCGATCCGAGGATACGTTCCGACGACGGTCGTTTGCACCATGCAAGCTTCCTCGAGTGACTCGGACAGTCACGCATGTTCGGGTGGGATAAAAGCCTTGCAATTCCAATCGGAATACTGAGATGAATCGCCCGCGGCCTCACTTCTCGACCTGCTCTTCGAGGAGCTTGACTTCGCCTTGAAGGTTAATGTGGTAAAAGCCATCGAGGTCCTTGTAGCCAATCTCCTCCATGTGGAGACAGTCGACGGGACAGACGTCGACGCATTGTTGGCAGCCGATGCACTTCGTGTAGTCGAACTCCGGGATCACGATCGGCTTTCCCTTTCGGTCGTTCGGACCGTCGAGCATGTCGATGCAACGAGTCGGACATTCCCGCTCGCATTTCTTGCATCCGATGCACACGTCCGCTTCCAGAATCGGATGTTCCCCGATACGGTTGATCAGGACGATCTCCTTGTCCGAGTTCTCCTTTGGCATGCGCAGCTCGTCCGCGCGGTAGTATAGGTCTTCCCGTGCGTAGTCCGCGAGCTCGAACTCCTGCGTGAAGTTCCACGCGTCCGTGGGACAGTACTCCATGCAGTTCCCGCAGAACAGACAGTGTCCGATGTCCACCGCCGGCCGCCGGATCACTTTCTTCATCTCGTCCAGCTGCGCGCGGCTCGGATGAAGGAACTCCGACGTGGGTTCGACCTCGTAGAACTCGAAGTAGATGCATTCGTTCGGGCAGACCTTCGCGCACAACTCGCACCCAATGCACTTGAACCAGTCGATGCTGTGCTGACCACGGTATGCAAGAGGGAGCTCGACCTTCTGGTACGGATAGAGATGGGTAACCGGCTTCCGGCCGCCGGGGACAAGGCGGTTGATGCCGGGCATCGTGACGAGGGCTTGTTTGATCGTCGCGATGAGGGGACGGACGGTCCCGCCGATCGTGCCGACTTTGCGGCGGCGGGGCTCATCCTCGGACTTGGGGGACTTCATACGTGTACTCGCCCTTCTGCATGTCCATCAGCTGGCCCTCGCGCGCGCTCACGAGGCGGCCCTTTTTCGTTCGGACCCATCCGCCCCGCTCCGCCTTGATCTTCGCGCTCAGCTTCAGAAACCCGTCGATCAGCGCCTCCGGCCGGACCGGGCATCCAGGGATGAAGATGTCCGTCGGAACGAACGTGTATGAGCCCTTCACGATGCTGTAGGAGTCGTAGTACGGGCCGCCGCAAATCGTGCACTCGCCCATCGCGATCACCCACTTCGGCTCGGCCATCTGTTCGTACAGCCGACGGACGGCCGGTCGCAGCTTCAACGAAATCGGGCCGTTCAGCAAGAGCACATCGCATTGCCTCGGGGACGAGCGATAGATCACGCCGAAGCGTTCCACGTCGTACCGCGGATCCGAGGTCGCGGCCATCTCGATCGCGCAACACATGATGCCAAAGTGCAAGGGCCACGTGGAGTTTCGCTTCGCCCAGTTGAAGAACTCGCCGACGAGGCCGCCCTTGAGCGTGTCGAGCAGGGCACCACCGGGGCCGCGCTTCATCGGCGCGTCGATGTTCTCTTCGACCCACTTCACGAAATCCTTCGAACGGAGGCCGACGATGTTCGACTGTTCTGCCCGCTGAATCATTAGCTCCGGACCTCCGTCCCGTACGCGGCGGGTCGCTCCCGGTCGACTCGAATATCGGGGTCGCTCTTAACCCTTCGTCCGCAAATGTTCACGACCGTTTCGCCTCCGGGTTTCCGACCGATTCCGCGTGATGAAATGTACCCCCCGGCGGACTTAAAGGTTGGGCCCCTACGACTCACATCGGCGTTCGGGACTCGAGCCCGCCCCAGGAGGCCCACCACGGCGCATCGGAAAACAGGACGCCGGGATTCAGGAGGCCCTGCGGGTCGAAGGCCTTCTTGGTCGCGCGCATCACCTCGTACACCTCTCGTCCCCATACTCGCGGTAGGGTCTCGGCTCGTAGGCGACCGATCCCATGTTCGCCGGACGGCGCGCCATGGAAGCGGTCGAGGACCGCATCGTCGAATTCCTCCCGCAATGCGCGCATCCGTTCAAAATCCGCCGGGTCCGTGGGATCGAACAAGGGTCGGTAATGCGTGTTCCCATCGCCAATGTGGCCGTAGATCCCCGCGACGGTCGCATGCCGCTGTGTGAGGCCCACGAGGAACTCGATGAATTCCGGAACCCGGTCGCGTGGCACGATGGGATCCTCCACGAAGCCCCAGGCCTTGCGGGCTCCGGGGCGCTGAATGATTGTCCGGAACACAGACCGGCGGAGCTTCCAAAGGCCCGCTTGAGTCTGTGCATCTTCGGCGACGTCGGCGGTGCGACTCAATCGGTATCGAGAGGCGATCGTCCCGACCACGGTGGCGACGACGGCATCGAGATCGCCCTCGTCGAATTCGACGAGGAGCATGACCTCCGCGCCCGCAGGCACGCCGTGAACCTCGCGGCCAATCAGATCCAAGGAGGCGCCATCGATGGCCTCCATCGCGCTCGGGCTCAGGGCGAGGAGATCCGCGACGAGCGAGCCGAGTTCCCCGAAGCGATCGAGATACAGGAGCACGGTGACGCGCCGGGAAGGGATTGGGAGGACGCGGAGGGTGACCTCCGTCACGATCCCGAGTGTCCCTTCGCTGCCGACGAAGAGCCCCGCGAGCGGGAAGATCCCGCGGGAGAGCGAGTCCGCGATCGTCGCCAGGTCGTAGCCGCAGGAATGCTTCCGGATGGGACGGCGGCTCGAGAGGATGGCCTCCCGATGCCCTTCAATCTCTGCGCGAACGCGCTCCAGACACGGAGACTGCTTCGTGGCCTGCTTCCATTCCGGACCGTCGATCATCAGGTCGCGAGCGGTCAGCACGGTCCCATCGAGGAGGGCGACTCGGAGGGAAAGGACATGATCTCTCGTTTGACCGTATTTCACGCTCCGATATCCGGAGGCGTTGTGTCCGACCATCCCGCCGATTCGACACAGGTCTTGACTCCCGGGATCGGGAGCGATTCGAACGCCTCGTTCGGCTAGGTACGCATTCAATTCGGCAAGAAGGATCCCCGGTTGGACCGTGACGCACTGCCTAGTCGCGTCGAATCCGATGATCCGGTTGAAGCGCGTCGTGTCCAGGACGACCCCAGGGCCGATGGCCGCGCCAGATAG
>Ga0209806_1000553_pt1 | contig 25563 bp, 25 predicted proteins | sample GraSoiAngelo_152_FD_186166 | JGI IMG/M metagenome (GOLD analysis project Ga0209806, IMG submission 186166) | Grasslands soil microbial communities from the Angelo Coastal Reserve, California, USA - 14_1009_12_30cm (SPAdes) (version 2) | ecosystem: Environmental > Terrestrial > Soil > Grasslands ... | reverse complement strand
CCTGGTCCTCGACCGGCAGGAAGTGGCTCGCCATCCACCGGAAGATGTAGTCGACGATCGACTTGGCGATCGGGATCTCTTTGTTCTTGGTGAAGCCCGACGGCTCGAACCGCATGTGGCTGAACTTGTCGATCATGAACTTGAGCGGCACGCCGAACTGCAGCGCGTAGGAGGTCTGGGTCGCGAAGGCGTCCATCAGGCCCGAGATCGTCGAGCCCTCCTTGGCCATCGTCACGAACAGCTCGCCAGGGGTGCCGTCCTCGTACAGACCGACCGTCAGGTAGCCCTCGTGGCCGCCGATGTCGAACTTGTGGGTCACCGCCTTGCGCTCGTCGGGGAGCTTGCGACGCATCGCCCGATACTCGACCTCGGCCGGAACGGCGGCTTTCTTTTCCTTGTCGAGCGAGGTCGACAGCGGTTGCGAGCGCTTGCATCCGTCGCGGTAGATCGCGAGGCACTTGAGGCCGAGCTTCCAGGACTCCACGTAGGTCTGCTGGATGTCTTCGACGGTGGCATCGGTGGGCAGGTTTACGGTCTTGGACATCGAGCCGGAGATGAACGGCTGCACCGCGGCCATCATCCGAACGTGACCCATCGGCGCGATCGACCGTGCACCCTTGACGGGCTTGAACGCGCAGTCGAACACCTTCAGGTGATCGTCCTGGAGGTGGGGGGCACCCTCGATGGTGTCGTTCTCGTCGATGTACTCGACGATCTCCTTGACCTTGACCTCGTCGTAGCCGAGCTTGCGCAAAGCAGCCGGCACGGTGGTGTTGACGATCTTCAGCAGCCCGCCGCCGACCAGCTTCTTGTACTTGACCAGCGCGAGGTCCGGCTCGATGCCGGTTGTGTCGCAGTCCATCATCAGCCCGATGGTGCCCGTCGGCGCCAGCACGGTTGCCTGCGCGTTCCGGTAGCCGTGCGCACGGCCGAGCTTGATCGCTTCGTCCCACGTCTCGCGAGCCGCCTTCACCACCTCGGCGGCTTCAGGCGAAGTCGTCAGCTCGTTTGCCGCAGCGCGGTGCTTTTCCATCACGCGCAGCATCGGCTCGCGGTTCTTCGCGTACTCGCTGAACGGGCCCTTGACCTGCGCCATGCGGGCCGACTGCGCGAAGGCGCGGCCGGTCATGATCGACGTGATCCCGCCCGCAAATCGCCTGCCCTCATCCGAGTCGTAGGCAAGACCCATCGACATCAGCAGCGCGCCGATGTTGGCGTAGCCCAGGCCGAGGGGCCGCAGCGCTTCCGAGTTCTTGGCGATGGCCGGGGTGGGGTAGGAGGCGCTGGAGACCAGGATCTCCTGCCCGGTGAAGCAGACATCCACCGCGCGCTGGAAGCGCTCGACGTCGAACGTCCCTCGCTCGGACTGGAACTTCATCAGGTTCAGGGACAGCAGGTTGCAGGCCGTGTCATCCAGGAAAACGAACTCGCTGCAGGGGTTGGTGGCGTTGATGCGGCCCGTGTTGGGCACCACGTTCCAGTCCTGGATCGTGGAGTCGAACTGCAAGCCCGGGTCACCGCAGATCCACGCGGCGTCTGCGATCTCCCGCCACATGTCCCTGGCCTTGTAGGTGTCGACGGTCCGGCCGTCGACGACCGCCTTGGTCTTCCACTCTTTGTCGTCGATCACCGCGCGCATGAAGTCATCGCTGACGCGCACCGAGTGGTTGGCGTTCTGGAACTGGACCGAGTCGTAGGCGCCACCGGCGACGTTGAAGCCCACGTTGTAACCGGCTTCGATGAGCGCCCACGCCTTCTTCTCTTCCTCCGCCTTGCAGCGGATGAAGTCCATGACGTCAGGGTGGTCGGCGTTGAGGATGACCATCTTTGCGGCGCGCCGGGTCGTGCCGCCGGACTTGATCGAGCCCGCGAAGGAGTCGTAGCCCCTCATGAAGGAGACCGGACCCGATGCGGTGCCGCCGCCCGACAGCTGCTCCTTGGAGGAGCGCAGGACGGACAGGTTGGTGCCGGTCCCGCTGCCGAACTTGAAGAGCATGCCTTCGGTCTTCACCAGGTCGAGGATCGACTCCATCGAGTCCTGGATCGCGTTGATGAAGCACGCAGAGGCTTGCTGCTGCCGGCCGGGGACGCCGATGTTGAACCAGACCGGGCTGTTGAAGGAGGCGTGCTGGGTGACCAGCAGGTAGCGCAGCTCCTCGGCCCAGTTCTCCACGTCCTCGTCGGTGGCGAAGTAGCCGCCCTCGCGGCCCCATTTGGCCAGGGTGTCGACCACCCGGTCGATGATCTGGCGGACGCTGGTCTCCCGCTCGGGGCTGCCCGGGCTGCCCCGGAAGTATTTCTGGGCAACCACGTTGATTGCCAGCTGGGACCACTGGCGGGGCACCTCGACGTCCTTCTGCTCGAAGATGACCTGGCCCTTCTCGCCGGTTATGGCGGCGGTCCGGCGGTCCCACTCGACGAGGTCGTAGGCATGGCTGCCCGGAGGCGTGAAAAAGCGACCAAAGCGCAAGCCTTTGGTCTTGTTGTGCCCGTTGCCGTTGCTGTGCCTCTCTTTTGAGAGTGCGCCCTGCGCGCGCCCGGCGGCGGCACCACTGAGGTCGGCGAGATTCTTGGCCATGTGAGACAACGCCTCCTTAAATCATCCCCGGAGAGGGCTTATTTGAACCGGATTGCTGCGACGTTTGCTTGGACTTTTGGTCTATTCGTTTGGGGATGCAAGAGGCCCCAGAGCATGCCCGCCACTTATGCCCCAGGGCCTCGATGTAACGATGTCGAATATACGACCGGCTTTTGGGCTTGTCAAGACCTAAACACAAGATATTTGGCCTGAACATGCCTTGACCCCCAACATGTTGGTGGAATACCTGTGGATATCCCTGGTGACGAGTTGGGCACAGGGTGGGTAAAGGTTGTGGGAAGAGGGGCAAAACCGGACCTATTGAACCGGGTCGAGAAGGGCCAGCCGGAGGGTCTCTGTGGAAAGGTCCCGCGTACTGCGGTCCCGCGCAACCTGCGCGGTCCCTGTGGAGTCTGTGGAAAGCGTATCCCCAGGCTCGGACGCATCCACGATCTGCACTGCCTGGGTCGAGGCCCGGATCTTGGCCGAGGCCTGCTTGCCCTCGGTGTAGGCGTTCTGGAGCACGGTCAGCGAGCGCTGGACCTTGTTCTCCAGGATGCCCTCGAGAACGTCGACCTGGCGCTCGATGTCGATCAGGGCCGACTGGAGCTTCTCCATGTCCACCGACCGGGCGAACTGCATGTGGAGCTGATACAGGGTGAGGAGGTAGGGGAGGGCCATCGCGTAGCCGACCACCATCACGTGGCGGCTGTGGGCGTTGACGATGGCGCCCCGGCACACGTCATAGGCCGCGTCCGGGATCACCGCCAGGGCGAACGGCGAGGTGGTGGTCGGGTCGATGTACTGGCTGACCTCTCGAACCCGTCGCTCGACTTCGCGCTCGACCGTGGCCGTCAGCTGAGCGCGCCGGTTCGCGTCCAGACCAGGGTCGGCGAGCTGCTCGAGGGCGACGCTCGACACCCACTTGGAGTCCATCGGTAGCAGCTTGCCGCCGGGCAGCCGGAGGGCGAGCTCGACCACCTTGCCGCCGACCCAGACGTTGCGCTGCAGCATCTCGGGTGGCAGGTGTCGCAGCGCCTCTTCGAGGATGTTCTCGCCGGCCGCCCCGCGGCTCGAGCTGCCCGCGATCACGTTCTCGAGGCGCTTCAGGCTGGCCCGGGCATCCTCCTCGATCGGCTGCCGGGCCGCCAGGGCGGACCGCAAGCCCTCCACGACCACCTGGGTGTGGGAGAGCCGATCCCGCAGCTCGGCGGCCTGAGACTCCTGGGTCTGGCCGCCCGACTGGAGCCGCGCCTTCAGCTCGGCCACGTCCCTTGCCTGCCCCTCGGCGCGACGCACCAGATTCCAGGCGAGAAAGATGACGAACCCGATCCCAACCCCGAGGCATACCAGGAGCAGCGCGAACAACAGTTCGAGCACCGACATATTGCGCATTCTAGGCCGGAATCAGGGTATAGACAAGCCTATTAACATGGGCTCGATGGCCGAAGTTCACCCGCTGCCGGAGTCGGAGCCGGCGCCCGACCGTATCCCCCTCGAGGAGGTCTACATGCGCATGGCCGAGGAGCTGGCCAAGCGCTCGACCTGCCTCCGCCTCCAGGTCGGAACGGTGATCACGACGCCCGACCTGACCCAGGTCCTGGGCATCGGGTACAACGGCAACGCGCGCGGGCTGCCCAACCGCTGCGACTCGACCACGCCAGGAGCGTGCGGCTGCATCCACAGCGAGATGAACGCCGTCATCAAGGCCGGCGCCCAGCTGCCCGGCAAGGTGATGTTCGTCAGCGCCTCGCCGTGCGTGATGTGCGCCAAGATGGCGATCAACGCCAACGTCGCGCGCGTCTATTACAGGGAGGCCTACCGCGACCCGGCGGGCCTGGACGTGCTGCGCCAGGGAGGAGTGGAAGTCATCCACTACAACCAGTGGCGCGACCTCTGGCGCTAGATTCGGTGCGTTCTGCGCAAAACGTTCCAATGAAGGCGCGTGAAGCGTGCGTTTTGCGCAAGATGCACGTCTAGTCGCGCACGATCTCCCAGCCACGCGCGGTCTGGACGATGCGCGGCTCGACGATCGGGATCTCTCTCAACTCAGCCGCGCGAGCGAAGAGCGTCGCAGCGTCCCGCGCCTCCGCCACTGACTCGAGTACGACGCGCGTCGCGTAGACGAGGGTGATCTCCGGGCTCGACAGCGCTCGCGAAGGTGCGATCCAGAGCCAGTCCGTCACCTCACCAGGCTGAGGCCTGACCGTTTGACCCTCCGGCATGCGCGCGAGATAGAACCGCGCGTCGAAGCGCCGGCGCAGCTGCGCGGGCGTGACCCATCGCGCAAACATCACCAGCTCGTCGAAAGAAGGGGTCAGGTCCAGCTCCGACAACGCACGTCCGAAGGAAGCCCCTCCCTCGACGAGCTTTCGCACCTGCGCGCACTCGGCATCGCGCGCTCCACGAGCCAGCAGGATGCCGGCCTCCTCGAAAAGCTCACGCACAGCCGCGGCGCGGAGCTCGTCAGAAAACTCGCGGTCGTCCTCATGCACCGTCCCACCCGGAAACACGTACGCGCCCGGCGCGAAGTCCGCACCGCCCGGTCGGCGCACCAGCAGCAGCTCCCACGGATCACCATCGCGCAGCAGCAGCACGGTCGCCGACGGGCGAGGTGTGACCGGCGGTCCATCGTTGAGGGCTCCGGGTGGCAGCACCTCATTAGGATGCGCGAGTGGACTTCGGCATCGCCGGGAAGGTCGCGCTGGTGACCGCGGCGACAAGGGGAATCGGTCTCGGCATCGCCCAGGCCCTGGCCAACGAAGGCGCGCGCGTTTCGGTCGTGGCCCGCACCGCCGCGGACGTTCAACGCGTGGCCGAATCGATCAAGGGATTCGGCGTCGCCGCCGACGTGAGAACCGAAGACGGCTGCAGGAAGTCTGTGGAGGAGACAGTCCGGAATCTCGGACCGGTCGACATCCTCATCAACAACTTCGGCGCGCGGGCCGGCACGTCGTGGCGTGACACCGGGCCAGAAGAGCTCGAGGCCGCGTTTGCCGGCAACGTCGTCGTCAGCGCGCGCATGACCCAGCTCGTGCTGCCCGGGATGGTCGAGCGAGGATGGGGCCGCGTGGTCGTCATCACGTCCGTTTACGGACGCGAGTCGGGTGGCGCGCCCGCCTACAACGCGGCCAAGGCCGCCGAGATCAGCCTGGTCAAGTCTCTGGCGCGCGAGGTCGCGGCCAGCGGAGTCACGGTCAACGGCGTCGCACCCGGATCGATCTTGTGGGAAGGCGGCGGCTGGCACCGCCGCCAGCAGGCAGACCCGGAGGGCATCGCGGAATTCATCCGCCACGAGATGCCGTTGGGACGTTTCGGGACCGTCGATGAGGTCGCAGGCGTGGTCGCGTTCGTGTGCTCGAAACAGGCGAGCCTGCTGAGCGGCGCCTCCATTGCCGTCGACGGAGCCCAGGGCCGGTCCAACATCTGACCCCGCGAATCGCTCTTCTGCTGGCCGTCGTCATCACGATTGCTTGCTCGAACACGACCGAGACCAACCAGGAGTCCGATCCGCACACCTTCCACGGGAATATCGGCGCAGCGGCGTATCGAATCGACGTGCCGGCCCACTGGAACGGCACCCTCTTCATTTACAGCCACGGCTACGTCGCGCCAGGCGGCGTAGGCCAGGCGCAGGGAGCACCGACCGTTGAGGCTGGCGATTGGCTGCACAACAACAGGTACGCCGCCGCCGGGTCGGCGTACAGCTCGAGCGGGTGGGCACTCGAGGACGCCTTCAAGGACCAGATCGCGCTGCTCGACTATTTCACCAAGCACGTCGGCAAACCGAAGCGTGTGATCGCGTGGGGCGTGTCGCTCGGCGGGATCATCACGGCCGGCCTCGTCCAGCTCTACCCAGACCGTTTTGCGGCGGCGATGCCGCTGTGCGGCGTGCTCGCGGGCGGCATCGCGACGTGGAACACCGAGCTCGATGCGGCGTACGCATTCAAGACGCTGCTAGCTCCGAGCTCGCCGCTGCAGCTGGTGCACATCACAGATGGCGCGGCGAACCTGCAGCTCGCGGAGCAGACCTTCAACGCCGCGGTTGCGACACCCCAGGGCCGCGCGAGGCTCGCCATGGTCGGCGCGCTGATCGACCTGCCTGGTTGGTTCGATCCGACGCAGCCCGAGCCCGCGGCCACGGACTTCGCCGCCCAGGCGCAGGCACAGGCGACGTGGGAGTCGCGGGTGGATTTCCCCTTTGCCTTCCGGTACCGCACCGAGCTCGAGGCCCGGGCCGGTGGCAACCCGTCCTGGAACGTCGGTGTCGACTACGGCCAGCTGCTGGGTGCCTCGCTGGACCGCGACCAGGTGACGGGTCTGTACAAGCAGGCTGGCCTCGACCTCGGCGCCGACCTTCGCGCGCTCAACGCGGGGGCGACGATCAAGGCCGATCCCGCCGCGGCCGCCTACCTCCAGCGCTACATCACCTTCAATGGACAGCTCACCATCCCCGTTCTGTCGGTGCACACGACAGGCGACGGCCTGGTCATCGCGCCCAACGAGAGCGCGTACTCGCAGGTGGTCAGCGCTGCGGGCAAGCAGGACCTGCTGCGCCAGCTTTTCGTGCATCGGGCGGGCCACTGCGCCTTCACCCCGGCGGAGATCATCGCTGCACTCAAGGTCCTGCTCAAGCGCCTTGAGGTCGGGCGCTGGGATGACGCGGCGCTCCAGCCGGGGGCGCTCAACGCCGCGGCCGCAAAGGTGGGCGCGAGCGCGAGCAAGATCTTCGGTTTGCAGTTCGACCCGTCGTTCGCGGCCTTCAAGCCGCCGCCGTACCCGCGACCGTTCGCGATCGGGGCGACCATTCCAAAATAGAATCGGCCGGTGGTGAAGTTTCAGGCCACGCTGCAAGCCGATCCGACCGGCACCGGAACCTACGTCGCCGTGCCGAGGGAGTTCAACGCAAAGCTGGGTTTGAAGGGCCGGCCCAAGGTGCAGACGGTCATCGCGGGCCATCCCTACCGCGGCTCACTGATGCCGATGGGCGACGGCACCTTCGTCCTCGGCGTGCTCAAGGCAATCCAGCAGGCGGAAGGCGTCAAGCGAGGCGACACGATCACGGTCGAGCTGGAGATCGACACGGCGCCGCGACTCATCGAGCCTCCCAGTGACCTGGCGAAAGCACTGGCTCGAGACAAGAGGGCTAAATCGGCGTGGGAGAAGCTTTCCTACACCAACCAGCGCGAGATGGCGCGCAGCCTCGAGGAGGCGAAGAAACCCGAGACGCGCAAGCGCCGCCTCGTCGCAGCGCTGACGAAGCTGAGAGCCTAGGGCGGATTGATCGGGCTCGCACCCAGCTGGCCGGCGATCAGGAGCGTTGTCGGGTACAGCCCTAGCACCACCGAGGCGACCCCGCTCAGGACGATCGCGAAGTTGCTGCTGATCGACGCGGAGACACGGTCCGTCCGGGGAGAAGGCGACCAGACCGGCACCAGGACTCGGACGTAGTAGAAGACGGAGACCACGCTCATCAGCACCGCGATCACCACCAGCCACGTATAGCCCGCGCTCACGCCGGCTGTGAAAAGAAACAGCTTGCCGAAGAACCCGACCGAGGGCGGAAATCCCGCCAGCGAAAGCATGAAGACGCTCATGGCCACGGCCAGCACCGGGCTGCGGCGACCCAGGCCTTCGAGGTCGGCAAACCGGTCCCGGTCCCCCTCCGGACGCGCGAGGAGCGTGATCACGGCGAACGCGCCGAAGTTCATGAACATGTAGACGAAGAGGTAATAGAGCACGGCCGCGAGGCCCTTCGGCCCGCCCGCGATGACGCCGATCAGGATGTACCCCGCCTGCGCCACGCCGGAATATGCGAGCAGGCGCTTAAGGCTGGTCTGCACGATCGCCATCAGGTTGCCCACGACCATGCTGGTCACCGCGACCACCGCGAGCAGGGTCTGCCACTCGGGCGCGAGGTGGGGCAGACCGGCCGAGAAGACGCGAACGATCATCGCGAAGGCCGCGGCCTTGGTGCCGACGGACATGAACGCGGTGACCGGGATGGGGGCGCCCTGGTAGACGTCCGGGGTCCACATGTGGAAGGGCGCGGCCGAGACCTTGAACGCGAACCCGACGCCCATCAGGACGATGCCGAGCAGGAGCAGCGGGTTCGTGCCCGCCGACGTGGACAGGCGCTGGGCGATGTCCGGGATCACGGTGGTGCCGGAGCCTCCGTAGACGAGGGCCATTCCGTAGAGGACGAAAGCGCTCGCGAACCCGCCCACGAGCAGGTACTTCGCGGCGGCCTCCTGAGACTTGAAGTCCGTTCGGGCGAACCCGCACATGATGTAAAGGGCGATCGACAGCAGCTCCAGGCCCAGGAAGACGGTGACCAGGGACGTGGCCGAGGCGAGGACCATCATGCCGATGACCGCGGCCATGACCAGGATGTGGAACTCCGACTCGAGGAATCCGCGCCGCTTCAGGTACGAGTGCGAAACCGCGACCGTGAGGATGCCGAGGCTCGCGAACAGGATCTCGAAGAAGAGCGCGAAGTCGTCCCCTGTCGCGAACTTGTGATACGCGTATCCGCCAGTCGCATAGCGCCAGCGATAGAGCGCTGTCCCCAGCGAGTAGGCGAAGCCGACGACGGCGAACATCGCGATCACGCCGCCGCGTCGAGGGCGCGGAATGATGAGGTCTGTGACCAGCGCGAGCAGGAAGAAGCCCGTCAGCGCGACGACGGGAGCGATCTGGCCGAGGTCGGCCTGCGCTTGCGACCAGGTGTAGGTGAGGTCGGTGCCAGGAGGCATTACCTGTACAGCCCCGCCTGGCCTAGCGAGGTCATCAAGCCGGTCAGGACGCCGGGATCGAGCCCGATGGCGAACATGAGGGCGACCAAAGGCGCCAGCACGGTCAGCTGGCCCGCGTAGATGTCGGACCTGGGCACCGGTCCCGCCGGCGCGCCCTGGGTGACTCCCTGGAACAGCCGCAGCATGTAGACCGGCGTCAGGACGAGGCCGACCGCGGCAAAGACGGCGAGCAGCGGCGCTCGCTGCCAGGCGCCAAGCAAGGTCATGAACTCGCCGACGAAGCTGTTGAGCCCAGGCAGGCCCAGGGCGGCGAACGTCACCACGGCGAACACTCCCGCCATCACCGGCATGCGCAGGGCAAGTCCCGCCATGGCCGAGCGGTCGCGCGTGCCGACGCGGTCGCCGATCCAGCCGACGATCAGGAAGAGCGCCGCGATGATGATCCCGTGGTTGACCATCTGGACGACCGCGCCCTGCTGGCCCTGGATGTTGAACGCGAAGATGCCGAGCACGATGAATCCCATGTGGCTGACGCTCGAGTACGACACGAGCAGCTTCATGTCGCGCTGGACCAGCGCCATCAGCGCGCCATAGATGATCGCGGCGACGGCGAGGACGGGGATGACCCAGCGCCAGTCCCACCAGTCGACCGGCTGTGGAAACAGGGGAACGGCGATGCGCAGGAAGCCGTACGCGCCGGCCTTGCCCATGACGCCGGCGAAGGTGATCAGCATCGGCGTGGGCGCGGCGCTGTACGCGTCCGGCAGCCAGCCGTGGAAGGGGAAGAGCGGCGTCTTGATCGCGAACGCGAGGGCGAAGACGAAGAACAGACCGAACTGGATCGATGGCGAGGGCGCCAGCGTGGCGAGCTGCGTCAGGTCGAAGGTCTGCTTGCCGGTCGCGACGTACTCGCCGATCACGCCGACCAGCATCAGCAGCGACCCGGCGAGGGTATAGAGCACGAACTTCAAGGCGGCGTATCCAGGCCGCGGGCCCTCGCCGTAAAGCCACAGCAGGAAGTACGCCGGGATCAGCATCGCTTCCCAGAACACATAGAAAAGGACGAGGTCTGTCGCCATGAACACGCCGGCCAGCCCGGCGGACATGGCGAGCATCATGCCGACGAATCCGCCGGTGCGGTTGCTCACCGGGGTCGCGAGGACCGCGATCAGGGTCAGGAACGCGTTCAGGACGAGCAGCCACAGGCTGATCCCGTCCACGCCGAGGCGGTAGAAGATGCTGAGCTGCGGGATCCATTCGAGCTTCTCGGTGAACTGGAAGCCGTGAAAGCCGGGCGCGAAGCTGAACGCGATGAAGGCGGCGATGGCCAGCGCCACCGCGGCGACCAGCGCGCCGAACCACTTGGCCAGAGGTGCCGGCAGGAACGCGACGAGCGCGCCGCCGATCAACGGCAGGAGCCAGAGGCTCGTCAGGGTCACAGGTTGGCCCTCACCAGCAGGGCCACGGCCACCACGACCGCGCCGCCGACGAAAACCAGCACGTAGTTGCGGAAGTAGCCGCTCTGGGTGAGGCTCAGCTCGCCGGCGCCCCATCGGGTGAGCTGGCCGGTGTCGACCACGGCCGCGTCGATGACGGGTCCTTCGATGTCGCGCTGGGCGAAGGCCGCCACCCAGTCCATCGGCCTCACGAAGGCCGCGTCGTAGATCTCGTCGAAGTAGTACTTGCGCTCGAGCAGGCGCTGCGCCCAGGGCGCGTAGGAGCTCCAGGGCCGGAGACGAAGCGCGCCGGCGAACAGCGCCGTGGCCAGGATCATCGTCAGGAAGGTGACCGCGATCTCGCCCCCGCCGCCTTCCCAGCGCACCGGGCCGACGACCGGGTTGAGGAAATCCGAAACCGCCGACGGGCCTATGCCGAGGGCGCGGGTCTGGATGAATCCGCCGATCGTCGCCAGCACCGCGAGGATGCCGACCGGGACCATCATCACGAGGCGCGGCGCGTGCGGGTGCTCGACCGGGCGCTGCGGCGAGGGCTTGCCCCAGAAGGACAGCCACCACATGCGGCCGGTGTAGAAGCCGGTGATGAGCGCCGTGAGGAAGCCGATGAACCACAGCAGCTGCACCGCCGAGTCATCCGGTTTCGAGAATGCGGCGCCCAGGATCTGCTCCTTGGAGAAGAAGCCCACGAACGGGATCACGCCGACCAGCGACAGGGAGCCGACCAGGAACGCGACCGACGTCGGTCGCATCTGGCCCCACAGGCCGCCGTACTTGCGCATGTCCTGCTCGTCGTGCATCGCGTGGATGACGTTGCCCGCGGCCATGAAGAGGAGGGCCTTGAAGAACGCGTGGGACAGCAGGTGGAAGAATCCGAAGGAGTAGGCGCCGATGCCGACCGCGAGGAACATGTAGCCGATCTGGCTCATCGTCGAGTAAGCGAGCACGCGCTTGATGTCGACCTGGACAATGGCGATCGTCGCCGCGAACAGCGCGGTGACCGCGCCGACGATCGCGACGGCTGCGTGCGCGTAAACCGCGATGTCGTAGATGGGGTGCATGCGGCCGACGAGATACACACCCGCGGTGACCATGGTCGCGGCGTGGATGAGTGCGCTGACCGGAGTGGGTCCTTCCATCGCGTCTGGGAGCCACGTGTGGAGCGGAAGCTGGGCCGATTTCGCCACCGCCCCGACAAGAAGGAAGAACGCGGCGAGCTCGAGTGCGGGGCTATCAGTGATGTGTCGAAGAAACAGGTTCTGAGGGCACTCGCGGAGCGGTGGGCAGCCAGGAGTGAGCAATGCAAACACCGATGAGTACGTGACGCTGTGGAAGTTCACGAACAGGATGAAGGTGCCCAGGATCATTCCCACGTCGCCGATCACGTTCATCACGAAGGCCTTGCGCGCGGCGACGACGGCCGAGTGGCGCTGGTACCAGAAGCCGATCAGGAGATAGGAGCTGAGCCCGACGAGCGCCCAACCGACGATCAGGAAGATGAAGTTGCCCGCGAGGACGAGCAGCAGCATCGAGAAGATGAAGATGTCCATGTAGGTGAAGAAGCGCGCATAGCTGGGGTCGTCCTCGTGCTCCATGTAGCCGACCGAGTAGGTGACGATCAGCCCGCCGACGCCCGTGATCACGAGGCACATGAAGATCGAGAGGTTGTCGACCAGCAGGTTGAACGGCACCTCGAACGCGCCGCTCTTAATCCAGGTCCAGTAGGTGAAGTCGCCGGAGGCCTTGCCGAAGAACAGGGCCAGCGTCGCCACGAACGACAACCACACGACGCCGGGCCCGATGATCACCGTGAACACGCGGGGCAGCCGCCATCCGCGGCCTGCGAGCAGCAGCGCGCCCGCGGCGGGGAAGAGGAGGATCAGCAGGGCGAACGTCGGGTTGCTCATCCCCGGAGCTCGCTCAGCTCGTCGATGTCCTCGGCGTCGCGGGTGCGAAAGATGTCGACCAGGATCGCCAGCCCGACCACGGCCTCAGCCGCGGCGACCGTCATCGACATGAGCGCGAACAGCTGGCCCTCGATGTTCATCAGCTGGCGCGCGAACGTGACGAGGGTTAGGTTGGCCGCGTTGAGCATGAGCTCGATGGAGATCAGGATCACAAGCGGGTTGCGGCGCACGAGGACGCCGACCGCCCCGAGCACGAACAAAATCGCGCCGAGGAGGAGGAACCACGAGGTGTCGAGCTGCGAGCCGCCGATGTTCAGGGTGCTCACAGGTCGTCGATCCGCTTCCGGCTGAGATAGATCGCCCCGATCGCGGCGACCAGGAGCAGGATCGAGGTCAGCTCGAACGGATAGAGGTAGGTGGTGAACAGGCCGACCGCGATCGACTGCACCGTGCCGAAGAACGAGAGGTTCACGCCGCTGTCGGGCTGCCGGTACTGGACGCCCTGCAGCATCGCCCACATCAGGCCGAGCAGCACCAGCACGAAGAGGCCCGAAAGCCACGTCTGAAATCGCAGGCGTCCGCGGGCGAGCTCGCGCGCCGGACCCAGCAGCGCGATCACGAACAGGAACAGGACCATGACCGCGCCGGCATAGACGATGATCTGGACCGCGAAGACGAACTGGGCGCTGAGCAGCAGGAACAGCACCGAGAGCGAAAGCATCACCACGACCAGGCTCAGCACGGAGCGGATGGGCTGGTGGAACGCGACGACGCCGATGCCGCCGAGGACTGCCATCGCCGCGGCGACGAAGAAAACGGCGATCGCCAAGCTAGGCTTTTTCCCTCTCCCCTCCGGGGAGAGGGTCAGGGAGAGGGGCGTGGCTATGCAACCGCGCTTCGACGTCGGGCGGCAGCGGCTCGAGCAGCTTCTCCTTGGTGTAGATGAACTTCTCGCGGCTGGTGTCTGAAAGCTCGTACTCCGGCCCGAGCACGATCGCCTGCACCGGGCACGCGTCCTCGCAGTAACCGCAGAAGATGCAGCGCAGCATGTTGATCTCGTACGTCTTGGCGTAGCGCTCGCCCGGCGAGACGCGGTTCTCGTCGGTGTTCTCGGCCGCGATGACGAGGATGCAGCCCACCGGGCAGGCCGCGGCGCACAGCTCGCAGCCGATGCACCGCTCGAGCCCGTTGTCGTACCGGCGGAGGTAGTGCCGTCCCCGATAGCGCTCCGACCGCGGGGTCTTGTCCTCCGGGTACATGGTTGTCACGGGCGGCCGGAAGGCCTCGCTCAGGGTCGTCTTGAGTCCGGTGAGAAGCGCGCCCACGTCGCCTGCGACGCTCGGCTGTTTCTCCTTCTTTTTCTTCTCGTCAGCCATCGTCACCCTTGTACCGCGACCAGGATGGTCGCGGTCACGATCACGTTTGCCATCGCCAGCGGCAGAAGGACCTTCCAACCCAGGCGCATGAGCATGTCGTAGCGCAGGCGGGGGAAGGTGCCGCGGAGCCAAATGTATAGGAACAGAAAAAGGATGACCTTGAGGAGGAAGGCGAAGATCGGCGGGATGATCCACAGGTACCAGCCGCCGAAGAACAGCAGCGTCGCCAGGGCCGAGACGGTGATCACGTTCAGGTACTCGGCGAGGTAGTACATCGTGAACTTGAGGCCCGAGTACTCGGTCAGAAATCCGCCGATCAGCTCCTGCTCCGCCTCAGGAAGGTCGAACGGAGTCCGGTTTGTCTCGGCCGTGGCCGCGATGAGGTAGATGACAAACCCGATCGGCGTCAGCAGGACCAGCGGGATCGGCCCGTGGTACGGCCCCCACGTGACCGTGTACTCGACGATGTCCCGCAGGCGCAGCGAGCCGGCGATCATGAACGTCGGCACCAGCGACAGGCCAAGCGCCATCTCGTAGCTGATCAGCTGCGCGGCCGAGCGCAGGCCGCCGAGCAGCGAGTACTTGTTGTTCGACGCGTAGCCGCCGAGCACTATCGCGTAGACGTTCAGTGAGCTGACCGCGAAGATGACGAGGATTCCGACGTTGACGTCGGCGATCCAGTACTGGACGTTGTACCAGAGCCCGATCGGGATCACTGACCAAGCCAGGAACGCGGCCGCGACTCCGATCGTCGGGGCCACGACGTAGATGATCTTGTCCGTCTTGGCGGGGACGAAGCTCTCTTTGAACGCGAGCTTGATCCCGTCGGCCGCCAGCTGCAGCAGCCCGAACGGGCCTACGCGGTTGGGACCAGGGCGGCGTTGGATGCGGCCCAGCGCCACACGCTCGAACCACACCGTGTAGGCGGTCGCGGTCAGGACCACGAAAAGCAGCAGCGTCATCGCGACGGCGACCACGACCCAATGGCCGATGGGATCGTTATAGATCTGGCTCATGGATGCGCCGGTCCGACCAGCACCGGCGTCGGTTCTGGGCTCGCATCGGGCGCCTGGAGCGACATCTCCCGCTGGATGGGGACGATGCCCGCGTAGTCCATCGGCAGCCCGAGCGCGGTGCCGAGCTCGCAAAGCACCTGCCAGCCTTCCATCAGCGGCGGCTTGAGTGCGATTGGCGGCCGCAAGAACTGGACTGTGCCCTCGACGTTGGTGTAGCTGCCCTGGCGCTCCGCGAAGGTCGCCGCGGGCAGGACCACGGCGGTCTTGTAAGCGGGGCGTGGGAGGTGGTCCCAGGCTGCGACGAACTTGGCCGACGCGGGAACACCCGCCGTGGGGGGTGGACCCCAGCTGAACAGCGCCTCGACGCGCTCCAGCTTGTCCCAACCGGCGACTCCCGCCGCCAGCGCGCCGCGCTCGTTGGTCGCGCGGTAAAGAGGCATCTCTTTGCCGCCGACCTTCTCGGCCAGGTCGCCGCAGGCCGTGGCCAGCTCGTTCATGTCCTCGCTGCCGTGGCCGTCGCCGAACAGGATCGCCACCGGCCCGCCCGGGTTCTGGAGCAGCTCATGCGACGCGAGCTTGCGGACCTCGGCTGCCGCGGCTCCCTTCGCATTCCGGATGTGGACCGTGGTCGGGCTGCGGTCGAAGTCCACGCCGTCGGGATAGACCACGATCAGCTTCGCGCCGCGCTTGCTGACCGCCTTTTTGACCCGAAGGTCGATGATGGGGACGTCGTTCTCCAGGTCAGAGGCGACCACGACGATGACGCGCGCGTCATCTATCTCTCTGATGCGCATCGTTTCGCTCGCCGGCGCGGGGATGGCGGTGCGGCCGTGCATCTTCACCTTGGCGCCCTTCAGCGGGCCATTGAGCAGGCGGCGGAAGAGGAACGCCTCCTCATTCGTGATGTCCTGAGGGAGCGAGATGCCGAGCCTGGCGCCCTTGCCCTTGATGCCCGCCGCGACCGCGTTGATGGCATCCGCCCAGGTCGCCCTGGTGCCGTGGATCGACGGCGTGCGCAGCCGCGAAGGGTCGTTGACGTCGGTGTAGTCGAAGCGCCCGCGGTCGCAGATCCAGCCCTCGTCGATGTCGTCGTTCTCGTGCGACGTGACGCGCACCAGCTGTCCGCGGCGCTGCCACTGCGTGACGCTGCAGCCGACCGCGCACTTCGAGCAGATCGTCTCGGTGTGCGTCATGTCCCACGGCCGCGACTCGAAGCGCCACACGCGCGAGGTGAGGGCGCCGACGGGGCAGAGGTCGATGATGTTGCCGCTGAAGATCGACTGCAGCGGCTGGTCGAACTGGCTCGCGATGAACGACTTCACCCCGCGCTGGTCGGTGGTGAGCTCCTGCTCCCACGCGACCTCGTCGTAGTAGCGAGTGCAGCGGTAGCAGAGCACGCACCGCTCGCGGTCGAGCGCGATGTTGTCCGACAGCGGGATCGGCTTCTTGAAGTGCAGGCGCGGGCCGTCGATGCGGCTCGTCGGATAGCCGTGCCGAAAGGTGAAGTCCTGAAGCGGGCATTCGCCGCCCTTGTCGCACACCGGGCAGTCGAGTGGGTGGTTGGCGAGCTCGAACTCCAGGATGTCGGCCCGAGCCGCCACCGCCATCGCGCTCTGCGTCCGCACGACCATCCCTTCGGCCACGGGCGTCGTGCACGCGGTCTGCGGCCGCGGCGGTCCCGGGGTGAAGTCGACCAGGCACAGCCGGCATGCGCCGACCGGATCCAGCTTGTGGTGGTAGCAGAAGACGGGAATCTCTATGCCGACGGTCTTCGCCGCCTCGACGATGAGCGTGCCGGCGGGGACGGAGATCTTGTGCCCGTCGATGGTCAGGTTGATGTCAGGCACGGATTTGCTCCTCCCAATTTATGGGGAGGTGGCGGCCGAAGGCCGCCGGAGGGGCTGCCCCGACGTTGCACTCATGCCTCAAGGCGTGGTCCTCGTATTCCGCGCGGAAGTGGCGGAGCGTCGAGTCGATCACCCAACCCGCGGAATCGCCCAGGCCGCACAGGCACCGGCCGTTCTGGAGGCCGTCCGAAACACGCTGCAGGGTGTCGAGCTCGACCTGCGAGCCCTCATTGGCCAGGATGCGCTCGTACGTACGCACCGCCCAATCGCCGCCGATGCGACACGGCGTGCATTTGCCGCACGACTCGTAGGCATAGAACTTGAGCAGGCGGTGGGCGGCCCGCACGATGCAATGCGTGTCGTCCATCACGATCACGCCGCCGGACCCGGCCATGGATTTGGCCGCGGCCAGCGCCTCCGCGTCGGTGGTGACGTCGAGCATCGATTCGGGAAGCACGGGAGCAGAAGACCCCCCAGGCCAGAACACTTTCACCTTGCGGCCCTCGGGCGGTCCGCCGGCCAGCTCCATGATCACGTGCCGAAACGTCTGGCCTATCTCGACCTCGTAGACACCGGGCTTGCGTACGTTGCCGCTGACGGTCAGCAGCCGGGTGCCGGGCGACTTGTCGGTCCCAAGCTTGGCGTACGCGGCGCCTCCGTTGTTGATGATCCAGGGCACCGTCGCGAGGGTCTCCACGTTGTTCAGCAGCGTGGGCCGGCCCCAGGCGCCCTTGACGGCGGGGAATGGGGGACGGGAGCGGGGCTGGGCTCTTTTCCCTTCGAGGGATTCGAGAAGCGCGGTCTCCTCGCCGCAGATGTAGGCGCCATGACCGCGGTACAGGCGGATGTCGAGCGGGTAGTCCTTGCCCATCGGCTTGGGGCCGATGTAGCCCTTCGCGCGGGCCTCCTCGATCGCATTGGTCAGCATCTGGTACGGCTCGTCGTACTCGCCGCGGATGTAGACCCATGCCTCGTTGGCCCCGACGGCGTAGGCGGCGATCAGGATGCCTTCGACCACCAGGTGGGGCGAGTTCTCGAGGATGTAGCGGTCCTTGGCCGTCCCGGGCTCCGATTCGTCGGCGTTGACGACGACGTACTTCGGCCCCGGCGCGTCGCGGTTGATGAAGCCCCACTTCACGCCGGTGGCGAAGCCAGCGCCTCCGCGGCCGCGCAGGCCGGATGTCTTGACCTCGTTGGTGAGGTCCACCGGCTTCATGTCGAACAGCGCCTTCCGCAAGGCGGTGTAGCCGCCGGCCCTGGACTCATACACGTCGAGCCGGTGCAAATCCGGAGTGCCAAACCAACGTGTGAGCAAGTTCTGGGGCTGGTCGCCATATGACCCGCGAAGGTCAGCCATCGGCTTTCTTCTTTCGTACGGCTCGGGTCGTCTTCGGGGTTTGGATCTCCCCTCCGGCGCTTCGCGCCACCTCCCCACCAGTGGGGAGGACGCCCTTTTCCCTGCCACGTCTATCGGCAATCAGTTCGTCAATCTTTGTTGGGGTCAGGTCGTAGTGGTACTTGTGGTCGAGCCGCATCATCGGCGCGAACTCGCACGCGCCCAGGCACTCCACCTCCTCGTAGCTGAACAGGCCGTCCGCCGACACCTGCTCCGCTACCGTCACCCCGATCGACTGCTTCACGTGATCCACGATCTCGTTCGCGCCGCGCAGCATGCAGCTGAGGTTCGTGCAGACGTAAAAGCGATGCTTGCCGACCGGGTCGAGGTGGAACAGCGAATAAAAGGTCGCGACTCCCTCGACGTAGCCCGGGTCGAGCTGCAGCGCGACTGCGACCTCGCTCATCGCCTCGGGTGTGAGGTGGCCCAGCTCCTCCTGCGCGAGGTCGAGCGCGGGCATCACCGCGGAGCGCGGCTGCGGATACTTCGCCGGGAGCTCCTTGATCTCGTCGAGAACGTGAGCCGAAAGAGCGCTCACCGGTCGCAGTCTCCGAGCACCGTGTCGGCGGTGCCGATGATGGCCACCATGTCGGCCAGAAAATGGTTCAGCGCCATGCGCTCCAGCGCCTGCAGGTTGACGAACGACGCCGACCGAAACTTCACGCGCCGAGGCTTGTGCGTGCCGTCGCTCGCGATGTAGCAGCCGTTCTCTCCGCGGCCGGACTCGACCGCGACGTACACGTCCCCCGGCGGCACCGAGTAGCCCTCGGTGAAGAGCTTGAAGTGATGGATCACCGCTTCCATCGACGTCTCCAGCTCCTCGCGCGGCGGGGGGAGCATCTTGCGGTCGTCGACGTTGATGGGGCCGTCCGGCAGCTTGTCCAGCGCCTGGCGCAGGATCTTCACGGACTCGCGCATCTCTTTGATGCGCACGAGGTAGCGCCCGTAGCAATCGCACATGTCGGAGGTGGCGACCTCGAAGTCGTAGTTTTCGTAGCCGGAATACGGCATCGACCTGCGCAGGTCCCACGCGACTCCCGAGCCGCGAAGCATCGGGCCGGTTGCGCCCAGCACCTTTGCGTCCTGGGCCGAAAGGATGCCGATGCCGATCGTGCGCGAGCGCCAGATCGGGTTGTTCGTCAGCAGAGCCTCGTATTCGTCGACGTGGCCCGGCATGTCGCGGCAGAACCTGTCCAGCATCTCGAGGAAGCGCGGCGTCGAGTCCGCCATCACGCCGCCCGGCCGGATGTAAGACGTGTGCATGCGGAAACCCGAGATCTCCTCGTTCATGTCGAGGATCGTGTCCCGCTCGCGGAAGCAGTACATCAGCATGCTCATCGCGCCGAGCTCGAGGCCGCTGGTGCCCATCCACACGAGGTGGGAGGACAGGCGGGTGAGCTCGGACATGATCACGCGCAGCGCATTCGCGCGCGGCGGCACCTCAACGCCCATCAGCTTCTCCACCGCGAGCGCGTAGGCGAGGTTGTTGATCGGGGGTGAGAGGTAGTCGTGGCGGTCGGTCACGGTCACGCCCTGCTGCCAGCGCAGCGCCTCCATCTGCTTTTCGATGCCGGTGTGGAGGTAGCCGATGATGGGTTTGAGGCGGCGGACCTGCTCGCCGTCCAGGTCGACGATGAGGCGCAGCACGCCGTGCGTGGAAGGATGGTGCGGGCCGAAGTTGATCGTGAGCAGCTCGCCGCCGAACGCGCCGCTCTCGCCGGTCTTGGTGACGGTGACGCCCTGCGCGATCGTGTCCGTCATGCCTTTTCCGGCGGGGTCTGCCACATCTCGTGCTCTTCTGAAAACTCGACCGGTTCGCCGCCGACCGGGTAGTCGCGGCGCAGCGGATAGCCGACCCAGTCGTCGGGCATGAGGATTCGCGTCAGCTCCGGGTGGTTGTTGAACACGATGCCGAACATGTCGTAGGTCTCGCGCTCCTCCCAGTTGGCGGGCCCAAACAGGTCGTGCATGGAGTCGATGCGCGGCGGGTCGCCGTCGATGAAGGCCCGCACCCGGATCTGCTCGCGCGTCTCGAGGTTGCGGAGCTGATAGAGGACCTCATAGCGCGCGGGCCACTGGCGCGACGAGTCGACCAGGTGGTCGACACAGGTCAGGAAGACGAGCAGCGTATAGCCGTCGTTCTTCAGTCCGGAAAGAGCTTGGCGGATGTTGCCGGCCTCGACCGTGACCCATTGGTCGCCGGCGCTGACGCCTTTTTCGACTATCAGCGTTTCGGGAATCACTGCTGCGGCAGTATCCCCTGCGCCTTGATCCTCTCCTGGAGGATCATCAGCGCGTTCAAGAGGTCCTCAGGCCGCGGCGGGCAGCCGGGGATGTACACGTCGACAGGCACGATCTTGTCCACGCCCTGCAGCAGCGCGTAGTTGTTGAAGATTCCGCCGGTCGACGCGCACGCTCCCATCGAGATGACCCACTTCGGCTCCGGCATCTGGTCGTAGATCGTGCGCAGGATGGGCGCCATCTTCTGCGAGACCCGTCCCGAGACGATCATCAGGTCGGACTGGCGCGGCGAGGCGCGAAAGGCCTCCGAGCCGAAGCGCGCGATGTCGACGCCCGCCGTTGCGGTGGCGATCATCTCGATCGCGCAGCAGGCCAGGCCGAACTGGGCCGGCCATATGGAGTTGCCGCGCCCCCATCCGACCAGCTTTCCCAGCGAGGTCGTGAGGATGTTCCGGCCCATGGCATCCGCGAGCGCCTCTACTCCCAATCGAGCCCTCCCTTTTTCCAGATGTGGGCGAGGGCGATCAGCAGGATGCCGATGAAAACGAGCATCTCGATTAGGCCGAACCATTTCAGCTGGCGCAGCAGCACCGCCCAGGGGTAGAAGAAGACCGCCTCGACGTCGAAGATGATGAAGAGCATCGCCGTCAGGTAGAAGCGGACCGACAGGCGGCGCATCGCGGGGGTGTCGGGGATGATGCCCGACTCGTAGGGGGCGAGCTTGCGCCGGAACGGCTTGGCGGGACCGAGCACGAAGCTCAGGGTCACCAACGCCCCGATCAACCCCAGCACGATGAGGACGAAGATCAGAATCGGGAGGTAGGTGTCGAGCAAGGCCTGCTCCAGGACTGGTTAACTTGCGGGGACGGGTTAATTCTATGTGGCTCTTCAGAAAAGCCGCCCAGCCCCTCCGGCGCTGCGCGCCACCTCCCCATAAATGGGGAGGAGCTCTACTTAATGGGAATCCTTACGGCGGTGCTCGATCTTCACGCCGCGCGACAGGGTCGCGTGGATCGGGCAGTAGCGGTTGCAGGCCATGTCGATCGCCTGCTCCACCATCTTCTTGTCGATGTCGCCATCCCACGTGCAGTGGAAGGTGATCTGGATCTTGTTGAACGCCTTAGGCCACTCATCGTCGCGCTCGCCTTCGACCTCGACCTCGAGCGATTTGAGCGGCTGCTTGAACTTCCGCAGCAGCAAGACGGCGTTGATCCCCGTGCAGCCGCCCAGCGCTCCCAGCAGCATCTCGGTCGGTCGCATCGCCAGGTCGTCGCCGAGGATCGGCTCCTCGTCGATCTCAGCCTTGTGTCCGGATCCCGACTCGATCTCGAAGTGGACCTTCTCGCCGGTCCAGCGCGCGGTGGCCTTGGTGGTCATCCGATCACGTCAGCCATGCATCGGGGCTTCGACGTACTGCTTGACCAGGTCCTTCAAGAAGCCGGTGTAGATCCCGCCCAGCATCATCCGTTCGGGGCGGACCACCTTCGCGGCGGCGACCTCGGCCAGGACAGGGAAGGTGAGGGCGGCAAAGCGGCGGCCGTGAGGCTTGGTCGCCCAGGCTTCGACCTCGGGCGCCACGCCGTCGATCGCGACCACCGTGATCGCGGCGACGCCGGTTTGCGCACCGCGCATCCCGCCCTTGCGGTTGATGGCGTCCTGGCACGCGTCGTCGAGGTACCGATCCAGCGCATCGGCCGGAGTCCCCGGCGCCATGACGGTCGCGTAGACGAACCAGTGCAGCTTGGTCGCCATCCACTGCCACTTGAAGGTCGAGCTGCCCCCGACGACGGTGTTGAACCCGGCGATGTTGACCATTCCGGGCTGCAAGCCGGCGCCCGCAAGCGTGGTGTGGATCCGCTCCACCAACTCGTTCGCGCTGGCTGGCGGCGCCACGGCCATAGCGTAATCTCAGCCCATGCCGGACGTTCGAGACAGCTTTCGCAACGTCGCATCGAACTACTCGCGCTCGACCTTCCATGCATCGTCGATCCGGCTGCAGGAGGTCGTCGACCTCGCCCAACCGCAGAAGAGCGACCTGGTGCTGGACGTGGCGACCGGCACCGGGAACACGGCCTTCGCGCTCGCGCCTCACGTTCGCCGCGTCATCGGCGTCGACCTGACGCGCGAGATGCTGGCGGAGGCGCGCAAACTCTCGCTCGAGAAAAACATCCTCAACGTCGAGTGGATGATCGGTGACGCGGAACACCTGCCGTTTCAAGACGACACATTCGACATCTACACCGTGCGTGCCGCCCCGCATCACTTTGCGGACGTCGATGCGTTCATCGCCGAGGCGTATCGAGTTCTGAAACCCGACCGCGATGCGGCATTTGTCGACTGCGCTCCGCCGGTCCCGGCGCGTGAGGTCCTGCACGAGGTCGAGGTGCGCCGCGACCCGTCCCACATCCTGTCGCTGACGGTCGAGGAGTGGGTGGCGAAGCTCGAGCGGGTCGGGTTTGAAGTTGAGGTCGCCACGGCTCGCGAGCTGGACTGGAATTACGAGGAGTGGATGGGCAACCAGGGCATCGGGCCGGAGCTGTCCGCCGAGCTGGCGAAGGTGATCGAGGCGGCGGAAGGTGAGGCCAGGGTCCAGCTGCACCCGGAACGGCGGGAGGGCAAGCTGTGGCACGCGTACTGGCACGCCCTGATCCGAGCCCATAAGCCGGGTGGGTGATGACTGATTTCCCCTCCCCGCTTGCCGGGGAGGGTCAGGGTGGGGGCGTGCGCAAGCCGTTTGCGGAGGGCGAGGCCATCGTGCTGATCGACAAGGTCGGCCGCCGGCACCGGGTCCGGCTGAAAGCCGGCGAGCGCCACTCGATCCACTCGGGCTTCATCCAGCACGACGACCTGATCGGGCGGCCCGAAGGGATTGTCGTGACCACCCAGATGGGTGCGCGCCTGCTGGCCGTCCGGCCCACGTTCGCCGAACAGGTGACCGGCCGGCGCAGGCAGACCCAGCCGATCTACCCCAAAGACCTCGGCGCGATCCTGGTCGGCGCCGACATCTACCCCGGGGCGCGGGTCCTCGAGGCGGGCACCGGGACCGGCGCCCTGACCCTGGCCGCGCTGCGGGCGGTGGGTGAGCAGGGCGCCGTGGTCAGCTACGAGGTCCGGGAGGAGTTCCTGGAGGCCGCGAAGCGGGGGATCACCGAGACGGCCGGTTCCATCCCGCCCAACCTGACCCTGAAGCTGGGCGACGTGTACCTTGGCATCGAGGAGCGGGACTTCGACCGGGTGCTGCTCGACCTGGCCGAGCCGTGGCAGGCGGCGCCCGCGGTCAAGGGGGCGCTGCGCCCCGGCGGCATCGTTTTCGCGCACTGCCCCAACGTGAGCCAGGTTCAGCGCTTCTTCGACTGCCTTCGCGAGGTCAAAGGCTTCGGAATGCTCGAAGCGTTCGAGGTGCTGCAGAGGGGCTGGACCGTGCGGGGCCGCAGCATGCGCCCGTCGCACCGGATGGTCGCCCACACCGGCTTCCTGTGCTTCGCCCGCCGCCTGGCCGAAGACGACCTCTTCGAGCCCGAGGGAGAAGGCTTCCGGTAACGAATCGGAGACCGGTGACGTTCTCAATACATGGGGCGCCGCGTCCTACAAATCGTCCTTCTCTTCGCTTCAGCAGCCGTCACAGTAGCGATCTTCGCCGTCGCCCCCACTCCAATCCACAACCGGCTGGCGTACGGGACGTTCGACACGACCGGCGCTCCACCCAGGGTCGACTACTGCGGGCGGCGCTACTACCCCTCCGACCAGCCGAAGACCGAAACTCTGGCGGAGGTCGAGACCTTCCTGGCCAGAGACGGACTCCATGGGCTCACGCAGGTCGACACCGCACCATCAGGCATGCCCGTCGTCACAAACGTGATTCCGCCCGAGGTCCGGGCCCAGTACCACACCAACGTCTGCACGATGGTGCTCTGGGTCAAGACCGGAAGCGATGCGTACGTGGGCTACAGCCTTAGCGGGGGTCCCTGACGCTCTACTAGCATTCCCTTTGGAATGAGCGGGGGGCGGGTGCCCATCCAGGTCGCGGTCACCGGCGCTGCGGGCCAGATCGGCTACGCGCTGCTCTTCCGCATCGCCTCCGGCCAGATGTTCGGCGCCGACCAGCCTATCGTGCTGCGCATGCTCGAGATCGAGCCCGCCATGAAATCGCTCGAAGGCGTGGCCATGGAGCTCGACGACTGCGCCTTTCCGATGCTGGCGGGCATGGAGCTGACCAGCAAGGCCGAGAAGGCGTTCGAAGGCGCCAACTGGGCGATCCTGGTCGGATCGGTGCCGCGCAAGGCCGGCATGGAGCGCAGCGACCTGCTTTCGGTCAACGGAGGCATCTTCGGGCCGCAGGGCAAGGCGATCGAGAAGAGCGCGTCGAGCGACATCCGGATCCTGGTTGTCGGCAACCCCTGCAACACCAACTGCTACATCGCGCGCATGAACGCGCCGGACATCCCCGCCGAGCGTTGGTTTGCGATGACCAGGCTCGACGAGAATCGCGCCCGCTCCCAGCTCGCGCACAAGGCGAAGGCGCCGATCGCGGCGATCTCCAACGTGGCGATCTGGGGCAACCACTCGACGACCCAGTACCCGGATGCGCGCAACGCCCGTATCGCCGGGCTTCCCGTCTTTGAGGTCATCTCCGACCACGGCTGGCTCAAGGGCAAGTTCATCGAGACGGTCCAGAAGAGGGGCGCGGCGGTCATCGAGGCGCGAGGGGCCTCGTCGGCGGCGTCGGCCGCCAACGCGGCGATCGATTCGGTGGTCAGCGTCCGCACACCGACGCCCTGGGGCGATTGGCACTCGCTGGCGGTGGTCAGCCACGGCGAGTACGGGGTGCCGGACGGCCTGCAGTTCGGATTCCCGGTGCGGTCGGACGGCGAACGGTGGGAGGTGGTCCCGGACCTCCAGCACGACGACGACGCGTGGGACAGAATCAAGAAGACGACCCAGGAGCTGCTGCAGGAGCAGGAGATGGTCAAGGGGCTGGTCCCGGCCGAGGCCC
>Ga0209806_1000552_pt1 | contig 25566 bp, 23 predicted proteins | sample GraSoiAngelo_152_FD_186166 | JGI IMG/M metagenome (GOLD analysis project Ga0209806, IMG submission 186166) | Grasslands soil microbial communities from the Angelo Coastal Reserve, California, USA - 14_1009_12_30cm (SPAdes) (version 2) | ecosystem: Environmental > Terrestrial > Soil > Grasslands ... | reverse complement strand
CCAGCCTGCCTCTGTTCCAATTGGGGGCGCTCGCCGCAGGCGCCCATCAGTAGGATCAGCAACAGCAATGTCGCGCGTTTCATCGTCTCCTCCGGAGAAGGGGCCTCCTGGAAGAGACGCCGGTGCCGTTGCGCCCCACACACATCCGGATGAGGCTTGCAGGTCTTACGGATGACAGCAACGTTTCAGCAGTTTCGCCAACCTCCGGGAGGAAGCCATGAAGAAGGAATGGGCCGGCTACGCCCCCGTCGTGCTGCGCGTGATGCTCGCCATCGGGTTCCTCTATCACGGCCTGCCGAAGTTCGGCGGGGCCGGGCACCAGCAGTTCCAGGGGAGTCTTCAGGCCATGGGGTTCCCCGCGCCGGCGCTGCTGTCCTGGGTAGGAGTCGTCGTTGAAGTGGGCGGAGCGCTCGCCCTGCTGGCCGGGGCGTTCACCACGATCGCGAGCCTGCTGCTGCTCCTGGAGATGCTGGTCGCGATCATCAAGGTCCACGGGCCGAACGGCTTCAGCTTCATGCACATCACCGGCATGACCCCGCAAGGCCCGCAGTTCGGCATGCCCGGCTACGAGGTGAACCTGCTCTATATAGCGATGCTGTTGGCGCTGGCGTTGGGTGGAGCGGGGAAATGGTCCGTAGACGAGCGGCGCGCGGCCAGGTCGAGTTTCCCGTCCGTGGCGTAATCACGTAGGGCCGTATTAGGTCGTATAGGCCGTATACGGCTATACGGCCCATACGGCCATACGGGTTTACGGCATCCGCGTCTCTTTCCATCGCCGCGGATCGAACAGCCCCTCGGGCAGCGCCACGTCCGTCTTGATCTCCGAGTACTCCTCCAGCCAGCGCTGTTGCCCGTCGTTCAGGAACTCGACCCGCGCCGAGACCCAGGCCGGCCCCACCGGACGATAGTCCTCGAAGCGCACGTCGCCGGTTTTCGTCGTGTCGCGCCCGGGTTGCAGCATGCGCACGAACACGAGCCGCCCCTTGTCTATCCAGAACTGCCGCGTATGCAGGTCGCCGGCGCGCGCGCCCACGACGAACACCGGCCGTCCGTGCCACGCGTCCTCGTGCACGGTCGCGAGATCGATCTTGAGGCCCTCGAGCTGGGCGATGGTGCGCTGCACCGGCTGGGCGTAGACGTCGAAGCCGAGCACCATCAGCGGGTGCACGAACGCCGTGGCCTCGCGCAGCGAGTCGTGCGCGAACGTGTACTGGGAGTCGTTCGCGAACAACGCGCCGTTACCGGAATCGCCCGGCTGGAAATCGATCCGCAGCCGGCCGGGGATCGCCGCGTATTCCCGCCACACCGAATGCTCGGTGGAGCCGTCGGGATGGGTGGCCGTGTTCTGCTGCACGAACGTGAGCGTCCCGTACCAGTGACCCGCGTAGCGGTCGTGCATCTGCCGGAGCAGCTCGCGGCCGCTGCGCGGCGGACGGGGAGCGGCGAGCAAGGCGACGAGCGCGACGAGCAGTGCGTTCACGACGGATCCTTTCAGGGTTGCAGGCGGTAGCCCGCCTTGCGCACGGTCAGAATATGCTGCGGCGCGGCGAGGTCTTCCTCCAACTTGCGGCGCAGCTCGGCGATGTGGGTATCCACGGTGCGGCTCATGACGGCGGAGTTGTACCCCCACACTTCGGTGAGCAGCTCCACGCGGCTCGCGACCGCCCCCCGGCGGCGCAGCAGAGCGACGAGCAGCTCGTATTCCTTGGGCGTGAGGGCGACGGGCTGACCGGCCCGTATTACCGTCCGCGAGGCGGAGACCACCTCGACCTCGCCGAACCGTTCGACGTCCGGCTCGGGCGCTGCGGGATCGCGCGTGGCGCGGCGCAGCAGCGCCTCGACCCGAGCCAGCAGCTCCAACACGCCGAACGGCTTGGTGACATAGTCGTCGGCGCCGAGCCGCAGGCCGCGGACCTTGTCGGACTCTTCGCCGCGCGCCGTGAGGATCAGCACCGGCACCCGCCGGCCCTCGTCGCGCAGCGCGCGCAGCACCCGGAACCCGTCCATCCCCGGAAGCATGAGATCGAGGATCACGAGCTCCACGTCCGCGTCGCGGGCGCGGGCGAGGCCCTTGGCGCCGTCGCCCACCACGTCCACCTCATAGCCCTCGATCTCGAGGTTGTTGCGGAGCCCGTAGGCGAGGTCGGGGTTGTCCTCGATCACCAGCACCCGCGTCATGCCGTCGCCTCCGCGGGAGCGGACCGCTCCGCCGCTGGTGGGGCCGCCGGGGGCGCGGCGGCCGGCACCTCGAGCACGAAGCGGGCCCCGCTCCCGTGGCCGCCGGGCGGATCCTCGATCCACGCGCGGCCGCGGTGCAGCGCTGCCAGCTCGCGGACCACGGCGAGCCCGATCCCCGTGCCCGCCACGGCGGAGCCGCGGTCCCGCTCCAGCCGCCAGAACCGCTCCCAGATGCGCTCGCGCTCGGCGGGCGGGATGCCGGGCCCCTGGTCGTCGACGGTAATTCGCACGCGGCCCGCGGCATCCGCCGGGGCCAGGGTGACGGTGACCGATTGATCCTCGGGGCCGTACTTCACGGCGTTGTCGAGGAGGTTGAGCAGCATCTGGCGGAACGCCTCGGGGTCCACCGCGGCGACGACGCCGTCGGCGATGTCGGCCCGGAGCCGCACGCGGCGCGGCACCGCCAGCGGAGCGAACGCCTCGACGACCGACCGGATCAGCGGCGCCATCCACGTGGGCTCGGGCGCGACGCGGTGGGCCTGCCGTTCGGAGCGCGAGAAGTGCAGCAGGTTCTCGACGAGATGCGTGAGCCGCCGCGCTTCCTGGTCGATGATCTCGAGCGAGCGGCGGCGCTCGGCCTCGGTGCGCACGCGGCCGAGGAGCAGGGTCTCGCCGAACATGCGGATCTGCGCGAGCGGCGTTCGCAGCTCGTGCGAGACCCCCGACACGAAATCGGTGCGCAGCCGCGCCAGGTCGTACTCGCGGCGCAGCTGCACCAGCGCGGTGACGATGAGGCCGGCCGTGAGCAGCAGCACGCCGAGCACGAACGGCAGGCGCGAGCGCGGCAGTCCCCCGATCACGAGCTTATCGGCGATGTCGGGGCGCAGGGTGACCTGCACGTGCAGGCCGGCCATCATCGGCTCGACGCTGTCGCGCGCGGTGAACATCGGGTGGTAGCGAACCGGCGAATGGTACAGCTCGCGGCCGGCGGGCTCCGTCACCTCGAGCGAGCCGAGCGAGTCATAGATGACGCCGCCAGTCAGGGGGCGCGGCAACAGCGGGAACTTCTCGGAGCTCATCGTATAGAACGGCGCCATCGCCCGGGGATCGACCTCGATCCCCAGCAGCGTCGCCGCGGCCCCGGGCGAGGCGGGCTTGGCCAGGGTGTACACGACGAGGCGCGACGCCCCGTCGACCGAGTCCACCAGGGCCGCCACGTGCTCTTCCTTCATATAGACCGCTTCGAGATGCAGCGGCAGCGTGTCCCTGAGCCACCGGCGCACCGCCGCACTCGGCGCCGCGCCCGCGGTCACGAGCTGTCCCGACGCGACGCTCAGGCGGAAGGCGAAGCGGGCGTGCCGCACGAAGGCGGCGGGCACGCTGTCCAGGTCGGCGGCGAGCGCGGCCGGCGTCGGCAGCCGGTCGGGACGCGCGGCCGCGCCGCTGCGGGTGAAGGCCTCGACGACGGGCCAGCACGCCATGTAGTAAAGGTTATTCGCGGTACGCTGGGCGAACCGCGCCGCCGCCAGGCGCGCGTAGTCGCGCAGCACGCGCTCGGCGGTGGCGCGGTGGTCCCGAAACGTCGCCTGCGCGTTGAACGCCAGCAGCCCCGCGAGACCGAGCGCGAGCACGAGCAGCACGGAGATCAACACCGCACGGGGGGAGCGCCGGGGAGGGGCCATGCGTTAACGATTCACCGCGCGGGGGCCATGGGCAACGGCGTCGCGACCGGCCCTGACCGGTTCCTGACAGGATCGTGGCGCGGCCGTGACCTTCACGGCCGGATCCTAGGGTACTATTGCGCGTAGTCGGTCGCGGTTGGAGGGTGACGGCCCCTTCGCCCGGCCCGCCGACCCGGGGAGCGGTACCGGCCCCGGGTTTGGTGTGTCTAGGACCTCACCGTCTCGCCGCCAGATCCGTATACACGATCTCCACGAACAGCGCCGGCGTGATCCTCCCGTTGCCCCAGACCGCGTCGAACTCCGCCGTCGGTTTGGCGGCCTGCACCTGCGCGAGCGTCTGCCCGGCGGCCACGGCCTGCCGGACGCGATCCCGCACCGTGGCCAGCATAGCGCGGTAGACCTGCAACGCCGCCCGGTCGGCGAGGGGGCCGTGTCCGGGGATGATCTTGGTGTTGGCGTCGACCAGGGCGAGCACGCGGTCCGCGGCCGCCACCATCCCGTCGATCGATCCGCCGCTCGAGAGGTCGATCAATGGGTACCGGCCGTTGAAGAACGTGTCGCCCATGTGCATGACGTTGGCCTTGCGGAACCAGATGACCGCGTCGCCGTCCGTGTGCGCGGGGGCGACGTGAAAGACGTTGATCGAATCGCCGTTCAGATAAAACGTTATCGCGTCGGTGAAGGTGACCACGGGCAGGGCCGCGGCGGGTGAAGGCGGCTCGCGCCGGTTCAACGCCGAGATGAACTGCTCGACGCTCATGCGGCGCCGCACGTTCTCGTGCGCGACGATCACCACCCCGCTCTTGGCGAAGTTCTCATTGCCGCCGGTGTGGTCGAAGTGCCAATGCGTGTTGAGGAGGAAGCGGATCGGGCCGCCGAGCGCGGCGACGGCCGCCTTGATCTTGTCCGACAGCGGGGCGAACTGGTCGTCGATGAGGATCACCCCGTCGCTGCCCACCGACACGCCGATGTTCCCGCCGGCGCCCATCAACATGTAAACGCCCTCGGCCACCTTCACCGTGCGGATCTGCACGGTGTCGTAGTTGACCTGGGCGGCCGCCGGCGAGGCGGCGGCGAGGACGAGGACCACCGACAAAGGAAAACGGCGCATCACTGTACCTCCGCGTCGAACGCCGCGGTGAGGATGCGGTGGGCACGCTGCACCTGCACCCACAGCCGATAGTGGCCAGGCCTGGGGAAGGCGTAGGGGAACGAGACGGTGCTGCCCACGCTCTCACCCGTCATGGCGCCACGCTGCTCCATCTCCGTCAAGCGCCGTCCCACCGTGCCGAACACGGTGTCGGCCGGTCCGCGGAGCAGGAACGTCTGCTGCGCGGCCCAGGAGATCGTGCCGAGCGGGTGCAGGTGCACGAACACCGCGCCGTCGTCCCGGGTGAGCATCAGATGGCCGGCCATGCCCATGTAGGGCTCGAGCGCCGTGGGGCGGTCGCCCGGGGCCGCCACCGTGAACCGCAACGGGGCGTCCTGCCCTGCGACGAGCGGCGCCTCGCTGCGGTCCCACGTCATCCGAGACCCGTCCGCCAACCTGACGACGTTCGCCGTGTCTCGTGTCTCGTGTTCCTCCCACCACGCGTCATCGGCGTCCGAGGGCCGCCACGAGCCGGTCCATTGTGTCAGGGTGATCGTGTCGCTGAGCGTCTCGGCGAATCCGCTCTCGCGCGTGATGTCGGCATAGACGCGGTAGCGTCCCGCCGGGAGCGGCGGCAGCGTTGCGTCGAAATCGCTCGAGTCCACGAACACGGGGTGGAGGTGGGCGAACGCGTCGAGTCCGTCGCGGACGAGGAACAGGTGCACGAGGTGACCGTGGTCGGGAATGAGCGGGGTCACGCGATGCTGGCGCCACGCCGAATCGACGATGCTGAAGCGCAGCACCGCTCGCCCGCCATCCAGGCGCACCGCGGCCGCGGAGGCCAGCGGGTGGTAGAGCTGTCGCGAGAACCCCGAGTCCACGGCGTTCCACCAGCCGCGGCCTCCCCACACGGCGCCGAGCAGCAACACGCCGCCCAGCCCGGCGGCCACCCACCCGATCGCCCCGCGCCGCGCGTCCGGCTCCATCCCGGGAGGGAGCACCGCCTCGCGGGCGGCGGCCCGGACGATGGTGAGCATGCCAAGGAACAGGAATGCGCCGACCGCCGCGAGGCCCAGGGCGAGCGGCTTCTGCAGCTCGAGCCGGCGGGTGGCGATCGCCTGCACGGGGACGATGGCGGTGCCGGTGCCGGCGGGGCCGGCCACGGTGACCTGCACGCTGTACGAGCCGCCGGTCATGAGCCACAGAGCGGCGCTGTACACCGACGAGTCCCCCGATGCGACCCGAGCGGTGTCGGGCGGGGGCGGCGCGGCGGTGCGGGGGTCCCAATAGACGGGGAGCACGCTCACCGTGCGCGCGCGGTCCCCGTCGAGCAGTCGCACGGTGATCTGGGCGAGTCCGGGCACGACGCCCGGCGAGCGCACGATCACCCGCAGGCGATAGGGGCCGGCGGATCCCTCGAAGTACGTATCGGGGCTGCCGATGTGCGCGGACGCGACCAGGACCACCGCGGCGAGCACCGCGAGGCGGCCGGCGCGGCTCATCGTTGGACCCGGGCCAGGCCGTTGCCGAGCCACAAGCCGACTCGCGACGACGTGATCGCGAGCAGCGCGGCGAACCCCAGCTTCAGCAGCGTCACGGGGTCGCTGCCGATGTCCCAGAAACGGTGCTCAAAGTCACCGGGGAGGCTGTTGTAGTTCCAGCGCTGCGCGCCGAACAGAAAGCTCTCCGAGGCAGGAGAGATGAGGTAGATCGTCGCGAACCACTGGGTCACCAACAGGACGGCGAGGAACGACGCCCCGACGAGGGCGGAGAGCCGCCAGTCCCGCCCTGTTCCGAAGCGCCGCATCACCAGGTCCACGGCGACCGCCGGCACGATGAGAAGCAGCGGGAACGGCGGGGGCACCATGTGGGTGAGGGGCCGGTATACAGGCGCGAGCTTCGGGGTCGCCGGGAACAGCGGCAGCACCCACACCATGATCAACGTGACGCCCACGTACACGGCGGCCGCCGTGGTGGCGGGCCAGCGCAGGCTCGACGCGCGCGCGCCGGCCACGAGCAGGATCGGAAAGACCGCGGCGCAGACCAGATAGTAGAGGGCGTTGTGGGCGTTTTGCGAGAAACCGATCTGCTCGAACCCCATGATCGCCACGTTGAGCACCAGGATGCCGATCCCATAGGCGAGCAGCCGGCCGTAGCCGCGCCGGGCCTCGCCACCCGCGCGGTTTTGCAGGGCCGCCACCATGAGTACGGCGCCGAGCTGGATGCCCGTGAAGCCGAGCGCGAGGATCAGGTGCGGCGGGGACAGCACCTTCACGTCCAGCCCGTAGGCGTTGTGCCACCAGTTGTCGAAGGGGGCGGAGACGATCATCGCCATCGCCCCCCAGATGCACAGCCAGGCGCCGAGTGGCCCGCGGAACCCCCAGAACCGGACGCTGGCCGCCCGCTCGGCGTCGCTGCCGGCGAACGTGGTCTTGAGCACCAGCCAGCCGCAGCTCAAGCCCGCGATGATACCGCTGGCGTAGATCGCCAGGTGCGCCGGCGTCCAGAAGGTGTCGCGGCCGATCGTGCGATGCCACGAGATGTCCCAGATGACGCCGACGACGGCGCACGTCGCGGCGACGAGGACGGCAGGAACGTACCAGGGGAGCGCGGCGGCTCGCGGGGCGGGGACGCCGGGCGCGGAGGCCGCCGCGCTGATGGAAGGCATGGCCGGCTTAGACGACCCGACTCCGGATCCTTCCCTCCAGCCACTCGGCGGCGTAGCCGAGGACCGCCCCTAACGCGAGCGGGATGGCTACGCGGAGACCGCCCTGCATGGTGACGATCCGCGTCCCATAGGCGAGGGTGACGCCGGTCCCGGCGATGGCGCCGGCCGTGTAGGACAGGAGCGGGATCCGTGCCTGATACACGATCCCGAATACGGCCACGCCGAGGACGAGTGCGCTCACGAGTTCCTGCCGTCCCAGCGCTCCGGCCACCGTCACGTAGAGCAGGGCCCAGACGACACCGGATACGGTGCCCGCCACGGCCTTCTGGAGGCCGGGAATGCCGCCGCCGGCGGCGACGAAACATCCGATCCCGACAATCACGGGCCACAGCTGCAGCGGGGGCTTTCCGATGTGCGAAATCGCGGTCGACACAGCCACCACCGCGGCCAGACTCAGTCCTCGGGCGGTCATCGCGTTCATCGCTCTGCCTCCTTCGGTGTGAGAATGCGGTAGGCTTCCATGGCATAATACTCCGGCAGCCCCAGCGTGTCAGCGTGGGCTGCGGTCTCGAGGTTGCGCGCCTCGACGCGCTGCCAGAACTCGCGGTCGTCGAGCTCGCCGGGGAACGGGGCGGTGTCCTTTTGGGACTGGTGCTTGAAGATGGCGAGGATCTTCGCGCGCAATTCGTCCTGCGATAACGGCACCAGCACGTCGGCTTCGGTGATCGACCACTCCTGCCACGCCCCGCGGTACAGCCATACCTCCGGCCGCGGGGCCGGCCGCGCGGCCAGCGCGCGGTCCACCGCCTGCTTGCACATGCGGTGCGTCCCGTGCGGATCGGAGAGGTCGCCGGCCACGAACACGGTGTCGGGGCGGGTTTCCTCGAGCAGGCGGCCCACGATCGCGACGTCCTCCTCGCCGATGGGTCGCTTGCGCACTTCCCCCGTCCGGTAGAACGGCAGGTCGAGGAACCGTGCCGCGGCGCGCGGCAACCCCACGGCCTCGAGGGCGGCGATCGCCTCGGACTCGCGGATCACGCGCTTCAGATCCTGCACCGCGGGGAGGTCCACGTCGCCGGGCGCTTTCCCCTCGAGGCTCTTCTCGACCTCGGCGCGGACGCGCCGCACCGCCGCGGGGTCGACGCCCAGGGTTGCGGCGGCGCGCTCGGTGAACTCGAGGTGGCGCCGCACGTCGTGGTCGAACACGGCGATGTTGCCGCTCGTCATGTAGGCCACGGTGATCGTGTTCTCGTTCTCCCACAGCTTGCGCAGGATGCCGCCCATCGCGATCACGTCGTCATCGGGGTGCGGGGAGAACACGAGCACCCGCGTGCGCGCCGGCAGGCGCGCGCGACCGCGGATCTTGTCGCGCAACCGGTTGAACACCTCACCGTTGATCGGCCCGGGGGCGCCGGAGCGGGCGAGCAGGGGGCTCAAGTGGTGCTCGGCGTAGTCTTGCGCGGTCAGCTTGAGGATCGCTTTGCCGGCCTGCTCCGATAGCCACACGACCGCGCGCTCGGTGAGCGCCGGGGTCCAGTCGACGCTCTGCAGCGCCCACGGGGTCTTGATGCGGGTGAGCTCGGCCGCGGCGGCGAGGTCCAGGTAGGCGGTCGCGTTCGGGTGGCCCTGCAGATAGGTGGCGGCCACATCCTGGGACGGCTCGCCTTCCACCGCGCGGCGCACGATTGCCGCCTTGTGCTCGCCGGTGGCGATGAGCGCGATCTCGCGCGCTTCGAGGATCGTCGCCACGCCCATGGTGATCGCCTCGCGCGGCACGTTGTCCTCGCCGAAGAAGTCGGCGGCCGCGGCGCGGCGCGTGATGGTGTCGAGCGTGACGAGGCGCGTGCGGGAGTCCGGCGTCGAGCCCGGCTCGTTGAACCCGATGTGGCCGCTCTGGCCGATCCCGAGCAGCTGGAAGTCGATGCCGCCCACCGCCGCGATCGCCCGCTCGTAGGCGGCGCAGGCTTCGGCCAGCCGCTCGCGCGGCGTGCCGCCATCGGGGACGTGGGCCTGCGCGGGCGGGAGGTTGATGTGATCGAATAGGTTCTCCTGCATGTACCGCCGGAAGCTGTGGGGGCTCGTCGGCGGCATCGGGTAATACTCGTCGAGGTTGAACGTGACGACGCGGGAGTAGTCGACCTCGCCGGCGCGGTGGCGGCGGATCAGCTCCTGATAGATCCCGAGGGGGGTGCTGCCGGTGGCGAGCCCGAGCACGCAGCGGCCCTTCGCCGCCGTTTCGCGGCGGATCACCTCGACGATCCGGTTCGCGAGCAGCGCGGCGAGGTCGTCGTGGTTGGGGACGACGATGGTGCGCAGCCGCTCGCGCTGGCGTGAGCCCTCGATGGTGGGGGCGCGCTGCGGGTCGCTCCGAACCGCGTCCGGCTTGGTCACGGGTGAAAGCTAACTGGACGTCCCACTCCCCACCCCCCACCCCCCACTCCCCACGCCGTTACGGGTTCGTCACACCTTCACTTCGATCACGGCTCCTCGCTTGTAACGCACGTACAGGAACGCCATGGGCACGACCAGCATGCCGGCCGCGAGCACGGCGCACGCGAGCAGGATCGAGGCGTAGAACACGGCGCTCTGCGAGGTCTCGGCGGCGCGGAACATCGCCGCGTCTTGGTGGGAGAGCAGGATGATCATCGCCTGGTGGGCCTGGGTCCCGAGGCCGACTTCGGCGCTGGTGAGTCCGGCGAGGATGGTCCGCACCAGCTCCTGGTCGACGGTGTCGGGAAGGGTGCGCGCCAGCGCGCCGAGGTGGTCCTGGAGCCCCCGGCGCAGACTGTCGCGCTGCGCGATCGCCTGGGGGCGCCGGTAGGCCGGATCCGGGTTCGTCGCCATGTCGCGCCAGACTTCGAGTCCCGCGTTGTAGGCGTGGAGCAGCTGCACGGCGCGCGCCCCGCGCTCGACGGTGCGCGACGCATTCCCCAGGGAGCGGATGAGCACCAGCCCCATGACGAGCGCCAGCACCAGCGCCGCGCCGCTGATCGTGACCGCGATGCCCGGGCGGATGAAGGTGTAGTCCTTCATCGCGATCGCGAAGGACGAGCGGCCGGCGGACGGGCGCGGCGGCATCGGAGGCGTAGTCATGGGGCGTCAAGATAGCACCGCCCTCAGCGCTGGCTAGCGCAGCGCGGCCTCCAGCGCGGCCGCCGCCCGGCCCACCGCGGCGGCGTAGCGGTCCAGCGCCGCCGCCACCCGCGCGGCCTCGGCCTGCGCTTCGGCGGGGTGCCGCTGCTCCACGGCCTCCCGAATCCCCGGCATCGTCTTCACGCCGTAGCCCGTGTAGAAGCCGGGCGCGTACAACAGGTGGCGAAACCACGGGCGCCGCGGCAACCCGCCCGAGTCCGCCAGGGCCTGCTCGGTGCGCGCGAGCTGGAGATTCACCGCGGCCAGCGCCTCGCGCCGGGCGGCCACTTGGGCGGCGGTGAGCCCATCGAGCTTGGCCAGGGCCGCCTCGTACGCCAGCGCAGCCGTGTCGACGCGGGATACGGCCGCGCGCACCGCGGCGAGATCCAGCCCCTTCGTGGTGTCGTTCTTCGCCGCCAGCTTGGCGATCTCCTCAACGTAGCGCCGCCAGGTGCGCGCCGCGGCGCCGAACTCGAACGGCAGCACCGGGGCGTCCGCTGTGCGTAGCAGCGCGGTCGCCGTCGTCTGGGCCTGCAGCGCTTCATAGGTGTAGGACGAGTCGAGGAAGCGCTCGTAGAACGTCCAGGTGTCGTAGATCGAGTGGTAGATGCCGCTCTGCGACGCCCCGCCGTACGCGAGGTTGGCCGTCGGCAGGCCGAGGTGGTCGAGGAAGGCCGTGTAGTCGGAGCCGGAGCCCAGCGCGCCAATCGTGAACGCGGTGTCGGCGGTCGTGTCGCGGGAGCGCTCGCGGCGTTGATGGTCGCGCCACGCGTCGAGCACGCTCCCGCCGCCGGGCGCCCCTGGCTGAGTCACGTCGCGGGCCAGCTCGGTGAAGAACCGCTCCAGGGCGTGCGACCCCGCGACGCCGATCCACCCCTTCTCGTTGGTGTCGGAGTTGTAATAGGCGACGGCCTTGGCGCGCAGCTCGTCGCCGTGCGCCTCCGCCCATTCGGTCGAGCCGAGCAGGCCCCACTCCTCGCCGTCCCACGCCGCCAGCACGATGGTGCGCGCGGGCCGCCACCCGGTCTTGAGCAGCGCCGCGAGCGCGCGCGCCGTCTCCCCGAGGGCCACCTGGCCCGACAGCGGATCGTCGGCGCCATTCACCCACGCGTCGTGGTGGTTGCCGAACACTACCCACTGGTCGGGGGCGCTCGCCCCGCGGATCGTCGCGATCACGTCGTACAGCGGCCGGCTCTGCCAGTCGAACTTCACGGCGAGGTGCACCGTCGCGGGCCCGACGCCGATGTGGTAGGTGATCGGCAGCGCGCCGCGCCAGCCCTCGGGCGCAACGGGACCGGCCAGGTTCTTGAGCAGCGGCTGCGCGTCCCCGTACGAGATCGGCAGCACCGGGATCGGTTCGAGCGTCTTCGCCTCGGCAAGCGGCAACCGGCGACCTCCCGGCACTGACCCCCACCCCGGTGACAACGGGTCGCCGGGGTAGGTGGGCATGTCCATCACGCTGCCGCGCTGCACCCCCTGCCACGGCCGCATCGACCCGCTCGGGTAGACGTCCCCCACCCAATAGCCGTCGTCGCGCGGGTCCGAGTAGATGAGGCACCCGATGGCGCCGTGCTCGGCCGCCACCTTCGGCTTGATCCCCCGCCACGACCGGCCGTAGCGCGCGATCACGATCCTGCCGCGCACGCTGATCCCCAGGCTGTCCAGCACCCGGTAATCCTCGGGCACGCCGTAATTCACGTAGACCAGCTGCGCCGTCACGTCACCGTCGGGCGAGTAGGCGTTGAACGTGGGGAGCTGGGTGGCGGTCTGCGACGTCGTCGGGTCCTGGGGGAGCGGCGGCTCCTGGAGCTGCGCCGTGTAATGCTCGGGGGCGACCAGCTCCAGCGACCGCGACAGCGGCCGCGGCATCAAGGCGTCGAACTGCTCGATGCGCGCGTCGAGCCCGAACGCGCGGAACCGCGCGAGGATCTGCTCGGCGACATGACGCGAGCGCTCGGTGCCCGCCTCGTGCGGCTCGGCCGAGAGCGCCCGCAGCTGGGTGCGCAGCGTGTCGGGGTTGGGGACGAGCCGCGCCGTCCGCTCCCGACGCACCTGGTCGGAGACCATGCTGGACGGAAAGCCACGGATGGGAGCAGGCGTTTGCAGTGACGCGACTGCGACGAGCGCGACGACGGGGAGCATGACGAGTCCCGGTGACTAGGGGCGTTAAGAATACGCGGGAAACGGGAAACGGGAAACGTGTCGCAATGGAGCAACGCGCGTTTCCCGTTTCGCGTGTCTCGTCTCCCGAGAGTTATCGGGCGCTATCGATCGCGGCCTTGAGTTCCCGTGCCAAAGTGAGCGGCTCGCCGTCGCCCCAGAAATGCACGAAATACGCCGCGGGCGACTCGCCGATCAGGTGGTTGTGGATCGCGGTCACGCGGATCCCGCCCTCTTCCAGGGCCCGCACGGTCGGTTGGACGCGAGCGGCCGTCAGGACGAAGTCGCCGGTGGTGACCGCCCGCCGCGCGGTGACCCCCTGGAGGTTGATCGCCGTGTTGACCCCGAGCGCCGCGGGGAGGGCGCGCCCGTCCAGCGTCACGGCGCTGCCTGAGGTCGGCACGCCGACCTGAGCGACGTTACCGGCCAGCCGGCCGTGGGTGCCGAGCGCGGCGAACAGCGCCGCCGTGTCGAGGGTGACGCTCGTGGGGGGCACGGCGGCGGCCGGCGCTCCCAGCGGCGTGGCCGTCCGGGCCAGCACCTCGCGGAGCCGGGTCGCGAGCTGGACTGCCGGCCCTCGGCCGTGATAGTGGAGGTAGAAGACCCGCGGCGTCTCGCCGATCAGGTGGTGGTGGATGCCCGTCACGTTGAAGCCTGCGCCGAGCAGGCCGCGGGTCACGACGGGAACTTCCCGCTCGGCGAGGACGAGGTCGCCCATTACGTCAGCCGTGTCCGCGGAGCCGGCGAACCCTGCCCACGACGTGAGCGCGAGCGCCGGCGCTATGGCGACGTCGCCGACGCGCACGCGCAGGTCCGAGCGGGGGAACGTGGCACGATAGGTCTCGCCGGCCGTGTTGCCGCCCGTGCCCAGGGCGCGCGCGACGGCATCCCAGCGGCCGCCCCCCTGCTGCCCGAGCAGGACGACCGGCAGCAGCGCCCCGCAGAGAAGAATGAATCGTGTCATGGGGTCACGGTGACGGCGCCAGTCATGCCCAGAGAAACGTGAATGGTGCACTCGTAGGCATAGTCGCCGGGGGCGACGAGACGGGTCGTGTACTTGAAGCCCGTGCTGCCGCTGGTAGCGGACGCTTGTGGCAGCGGGATGCCCGTGGGCGCGCTCGTGAACGTCACGTTGTGTGAAGCTGACGGGTTAGAGGTCCAGGTCCACGTGATGAACGTCCCGGCGGCCACCGACGTGGCCGATGGCGAGAACACGTTGTTCTGGACCGAAATGCCGACCACGGCGCCGGCCGTATCGGTGAACCCTACCGGTGAGCCGTTGAGCCCGTTGGCCCTCGCTGTGTCGGTGTTCACGCCTGCCGTGCCGAGCGTCCGCACCACCGACGCGATGCCGTTGGCGCCGGTCGTCGGATTCGTGGACGATACGGATCCACCGTTCTGGTAAGCGGCCCAGGTGACAACGACGCCGGACTTCGGGTTGCCGTGCCCGTCGTAGACGATCACGCTGTGCGGGGTTCCGAGGGCGGAGCCCGCCGGCCCGACCTGATTGTTTCCGTTGTTCAGCGCGATCAGCCTCGCGTTGCCCGCCCTCCCCCCTGAGAACGTAACGGGGGAACCTGCCAGTCCCGTCACCGTGGCCTGCACCGCCTGGTTGCCCGCCGTGGCGCCCATCGTCCAGTTGACCGACGAGACCCCGTTTACGTTCGTGGTGCCTACCGCCTGGCTCACTCCACCCCCACCGCCGGTCACCGACCAGCTCACCATCACGTTGGGGACCGCCACGCCCGAGTGATTGGTTACGGTGACGGCGACCGGGATGGTGGAGAGGACCGTATCGGTCACGGTCGTGGGCGTGGGGCCGCTGGCGGCGATCGTCATCGCCCCGTTGATCTCGGAGAAGGCGGTGAACGTGACCGGCGAGCCGCTCAGCCCGGCACGCGCGCCGGTCGCGGTCTGCGCGCCGGCGTTCGTGCCAAGAGTGCGTGTTGCGGCGGCGACGCCGTTCGCGTCCGTGGGGGTCGTCGTTGGGGCGATGGAACCGCCTCCGGCGACTGGCGCCCAGGTCACGTCCACGTTCGCCATCGGGGTGCCGCTCTGGTCGCGAACGATCACCCGGAAGGGGTTGGGAAGCGTGGCACTGGGGCTCGCGACTTGGCTATCCCCCGTGGCGGTGGCCGCTTTGGCGAGCGAGGTCGGCGTGGGGCCCGGTCCGCTGCCTCCACCGTTGCCACCGCCACAGGCCGCCGCGAGCGCCAGCGTGATCAAGCCGATCGAACGAGAGAGCGACATGGTTCCCTCCGGCAAAGGCGTTGAGTGTCGTGGGACTTGACGGGTGGCGACCGCGTCCCCAAAGTTGAGCGCGCCCAAACCCCGTTTTCGGGGGCATGTGCCAGCGCTGGTCTATAACTAGCACAGGTTTTCGCTGGCCGGCTAGGTTTCTACACGCGGGGAGGGGGATTGGGCGCAGCCGCAGGGTTTCTCAACGGGGTAGGTGAGGTCCTCCGGCAGGCGAGCGTCGCGCTCGGCGGCCGGACCGTGACGCTGTACGAGGCGTCGGAGACGGGCGACCTCATGCCGCGCGCCTCCAGCTCCCCCCATCCGGGTTATCACGAGACCAAGATCGACCTCGACACCACCCTGCGGCGCTGGGGCCACATCATTCCGCCCGGGAGCCGCTGGATCGCCGCCCGCGTCGCCGATGAGGGTCCCTGGGTCATTGCGCCGCTGCGCAGCCGCCCGCCCGAGCCCCCGCCGGACGGGAGGGAGCGTCGCAGCCCGCAACGGCTCACCATCGAGCTCGCGGGGCTGTGCCTCGGCTTGATCGACCGGCGCGGGACGGCGGAGCCGGCGGGGCCTCCCCCGGCCGCCGCCGACCCCCTGCGCGACCTGCTCACACTGCCCTCGGTCATCGCGCACGAGGCGAACAACCCGCTGGCCGCGGCTCGCGCCGGCCTCCAACTTGCTGCCGAGACCGTCGGGCGCCTCGCCGGGCTCGATCCCACCGCGCGCCACGACCTGCTGGTAGAGCTCGGCGAGGTGGAAGAAGCCGTCGACCGCACCATCGACTTCCTGCGGGCCGTCGCGGACCGCGCCCGCGGATCCCGCAGCGGGCCCGAGCGCTTCGACGTCGTGGGCGCCGTTCGTTCCGCGGTGGCGCTCGAGAGCATGTTGTTGCGCGGGCGCGGGATGCGGGTCGAGCTGGCCGACGACGTCGAGCCCGTCTACCTCGAGGGCGACCGCAACCTCGTCTACGAGCTCGTCAGTAACCTGGTGCGCAACGCCGCCGACGCGACCACGGGGAAACCAGACCCCATCACCGTCGGCCTCGAGCGCGACCCCGAGGCGGTCCGCATGGTCGTGCGTGACCGCGGCGCGGGCATCCCCGAGCACCTGCTGGAGCGGGTGTTCGAGCAGGGGTTCACGACCAAGACGGCGGGCGAAGGTGGGACGGGGCTCGTCGTGGTGCGCAACATCGTCGCCGGGTTCGGCGGCAGCGTGAAGCTCGAGTCCGTCGAGGGCCAGGGGACCACCGTCGTCGTGCAGTTGCCGGCGCCGCCGCAGCGGGGTAGCGCGGAGCCGCTGCCGATGTAACACTTCCCCGGTCTCGCGCGTACCCAGAGACAAGCTTCTCCACTGATCGAGGATCTCCATGACCGCTCTCCGCATGACCGCGGCCGGGCTGGCGCTCGCGCTCGCAGGCGCGCCGCTCCCCGCCCAGGCCCCGCCGACGATTCCCGTCGACACCACGGGCGTCGGCACCCTGAGCGACCAGGGTATGACCAAGTCCCAAGTGATGCAGAACCTCCAGTACCTTTCCGACATCGTCGGTCCGCGGCTGACCGGCTCGCCGGCCGTCCGGCAGGCCAACGACTGGACGTTGCGCAAGTTCCAAGAGTACGGCCTCGACGGGCACCTCGAGCCGTGGAACTTCGGGGGCACATGGGAGCGCGGGGCGATGTGGGTGCGGATGACCGCGCCGCGCGCGCACGACGTCGTCGCGGCCAGCTGGGCGTGGGCGCCCGGCACGAACGGCAAGGTGGTGCGGGGCCCCGTGGTGCGCATCGACGCCAGCTCGGCCGAGAGCCTCGAGGCCAACAAGGCCAAGGTGAAGGGCGCGTTCGTGATGCTGCGGGCGCCGTCGTTCGTGTGGAACAACGACGGTCCGCCGATGAGCGCGGCCGACACGCAGCGCATGCGCGACCAGTTCCGCGGCGCGTTCGGACCGCCGTCCGCGATGGACTCGGCGCGGCGCGCCCGCATCCAGCAGTTCAACACCGACCAGCCGTTCCTGCTGCGCAACGCCGGCGCGCTGGCCATCGTGGTCGACGGCGGCAAAGAGCAGGACCTCCTCAACATGAGCGGCTCGCCGACGCGGGTGCTGCCGCTCCCGCAGATCGTGGTGGCGCACGAGGAGTACGCGCTGTTCGACCGGCTGCTGCAGGCGGGCGTGGCGCCGCAGCTCGAGACGAGCATCCAAAGCAAGATCACCACCGATTCGGTGCCCCAGTGGAACACCGTGGCGGAGATCAAGGGCACGGAACACCCGGGCCAGGTCGTGATCGTGGGCGCCCACCTCGACTCGTGGGACCTGGGGACGGGCGCCACCGACAACGGCACCGGCTCGATGGCCACGCTCGAGGCCGCGCGCATCATCGCGCAGTCGGGCCTCAAGCCGAAGCGCACCATCCGCTTCATCCTGTTCACGGGGGAGGAGCAGGGGCTCATCGGCTCGCGCAAGTACGCCGAAGCCCACGCGGGGGAGGCGGACTCGATCCAGGCCGTGATCGTGCTCGACAACGGCGCCGGCGCGATCACCGGACAGGCCCTGCAGGGCCGGCCGGACCTCTACGGCCTGTGGCGGGCGATTCTCCTGCCGGTGCGCCGCTTCGGCGCCGACACCGTGACTGACGGCTTCAAGGGCGGCACCGATCACCTGTCGTTCCTGCCGTACGGCGTGCCCGGGTTCAACTTCAATCAGATCACGCGCGGCTACAACCACACCCACCACTCCCAGTCGGATACCTGGGACAAAGCGATCCCTTCGGACCTGATGCAGGCGTCGACGGTGATGGCCGTGTCGGCGTGGGAGCTGGCGAACCTACCGGTGATGATCCCGCGCGGAGACAAGCGGCTCCCGGTCCAGCCCCTGACGGCCGCCCGCGTGTCGCCGGAGCTGCTCGGCAATCACCGGTAGTCGGTGAGACCGTATAGCCGGTATCGCCCTATACGGCCCATACGGCCATACGGCCCGTACGCCTTACGCTTCCTGAAGCAGCTTTTCCAGGTCCAATGGTTTCGTGTGCATCGCTAACTCGCCGTTCGCTGCCCGCGGCCACTCGTCTGGCGGCCGGTCTCGGTACAGCTCCACGCCGTTGCCGTCGGGGTCGCGCACGTACACCGCCTCGCTGACGCCGTGGTCGGCGGCGCCCTCGAGGGGGATGCCGTGGTCGAGCAGGCGGCGCACGGCGGCAGCGAGGGCGCGGCGGTCCGGAAACAGGATCGCGAAGTGGTAGAGCCCCGTGGTGCCGGCGGGCGGCCGCGGCGCGTTCGGGCCCGCCCAGGTGTTGAGCCCGATATGATGGTGGTAGCCGCCGGCCGAAAGGAACACGGCGTCCCGGCCGTACCGGGTCGTGACTTCGAACCCGAGCACGTCGCGATAAAACCGCAGAGCGCGGTCCAGGTCCGCCACGGTGAGGTGGACATGACCGATTCGAGTAGCGGGATCGATGGGCATCACTAAAGAGAACAGTTGGGAGTTCCCAGTATACAGGACAGGCAAAAGCTAGATGTACAGACGAACAGCGGGACACAGGGTACAGTTCGTAGGCCCTCTTTGCATGTCCCCGTCTTTCTCGCCGGTGTAGATTCCGGGACATGGCCAAAATCCCCACCCCTGTCAATGAGCCCGTCCTTTCGTACGCTCCCGGTACTCCCGAGCGCGTCGAGCTGAAGCGGACCCTGAAGGACCTGTCGGCGCGGGTCCTCGAGATCCCGGTCGTCGTCGGCGGCCGCGAGGTCCGCACCGGCAAGACCGTCGACGCCGTGATGCCGCACTGCCACCGCCACGTGCTCGCCAAGGTGCACCAGGCGGGGCCGAAGGAGATCGAGGGCGCGATCGCGGCGGCGCGCGAAGCGTGGCGCGAGTGGTCGGCGTGGTCATTGGAGCGGCGGGCGGCGGTGTTCCTCAAGGCCGCCGACCTCCTCGCCACGCGCCACCGCGCCATCGTGAACGCGGCGACGATGCTGGGCCAGTCCAAGACCGCGCACCAGGCGGAGATCGACGCGGCGTGCGAGCTCATCGATTTCTGGCGCTTCAACCTCCACTACGCCGAGCAGCTGTACGCCGCGCAGCCGATCTCCTCCGCGGGCACGTGGAACCAGCTCGAGTATCGTCCGCTGGAGGGGTTCGTGTACGCGATCACCCCCTTCAACTTCACGTCCATCGGCGGGAACCTCCCCACGGCCCCGGCGATCATGGGCTGCACCGTAGTATGGAAGCCGGCCGCCACGGCCGCGTACTCCAACTACCACCTGCTCAAGCTGCTGGAGGAGGCGGGGCTGCCGCCCGGCGTCGTGAACTTCGTGCCCGGGCCGGCCGCCGACGTGAGCGCCCGCGTGCTCGCGGACCGGCACTTCGGCGGCATCCACTTCACCGGCTCGACGGAAGTGTTCCAGGGGCTGTGGCGGCAGGTGGCGGGGCATCTCGGCGAGTACGCCGATTACCCGCGTCTCGTGGGCGAGACGGGCGGCAAGGACTTCATCCTCGCGCACGCCAGCGCGGACGTGGACGCGCTCGCCGCCGCCATCGTGCGCGGGGCCTACGAGTACCAGGGGCAGAAGTGCAGCGCGGCCTCGCGGGCGTACGTGCCGGACACGCTGTGGCCGCGCGTGAAGGAGCGGGTGCTCGACATGCTGGGCGGCGTGCGCGTCGGCGATCCGGCGGACTTCCGCAGCTTCATGGGCGCGGTGATCGACCGGAAAGCGTTCGAGAAGATCAAGGGCTATGTGGACGAGGCGAAGCAGGCGCGGGGGGTGAGCGTGCTGTTCGGGGGCGGGTGCGACGACAGCGACGGTTGGTTCGTTCAGCCGACCCTGCTCCAGGTGGACGACCCCGGTTACCGCACGATGTGCGAAGAGATCTTCGGGCCGGTCCTCACCGTGTACGCGTATCCGGAGAAGCAGTGGCGGGCGACGCTGCAGCTCGTGGACCGCACGTCGCCGTACGCGCTGACCGGTGCCGTGTTCGCGCAGGACCGCGCTGCCGTCGGCGAGGCGCTCGTGGCGCTGCGCTACGCGGCCGGCAACTTCTACATCAACGACAAGCCGACCGGCGCGGTAGTGGGCCAGCAGCCGTTCGGCGGCGCCCGCGCCAGCGGCACCAACGACAAGGCCGGCTCGTTCCTCAACCTGATCCGCTGGGTGTCCGCCCGCGCGATCAAGGAAAACTTCGTCCCACCGCGCGACTACACCTACCCGTTCATGGCGGAGCAGTGAGCCGGGGCGGCGGCCGGCCGCCCATCCTCGTGCTCGTCCTGGCCGCGGCGTTCGTGCTCCTCGTCGCGGCCTTGGTCATCGGGGCGCTCACCAAGCCGGAGTATCCTCCCTATCACTTGTCGGTGGCCACCGCCGCCGGCGCGCCCGCCGGCGACTCGCTCGTCGGGCCCGCCATCTACACGCTCGACGCCTCGTCCACGCAAGACTGGCGCGCCCTCGATGTCGCGCGGCGCGCTACCGTGCCGCCCACGGAGAAGTGGGATCTCGCTTTCCGGCGCTTTCACGTCGTCGCGGGCCCGGGGGCCGCGATCCAGGATCTGGGCGCCGTGCCCTTCGACTCCGTGGGGCTCGTCCCCGCGCAGGGATACCTCCCCAACGTCGCCGATCCCGATACCACCAACCCGGGCGTGGGGAAGTGGTATTCGTACAGCATGCTGAGCCACCTGCTCACTTCGAGGCACCACGTGTACGCGCTCCGCACCGCCGACGGCCACTACGCCATGTTCGAGCTGCTCGCCTACTACTGCGCGGACGTCGGCGTTGCGTGCATCACGTTCCGGTTCGCGTATCAGGGCGACGGCAGTCGGCGCGTGAGGAAGTAGGGAAGCAAGAAAAGAACCCCCGGCGGGTGCGCCGGGGGTTCACGTTGTCGGGATGGGTGCGGCTACTTTTGCGGCGGGAGGATCTTGAACATCCCCGTGCCGCACACCGGACACACGCCCTTCAAGGCCGGGCGTCCGTTCGCCATCTTCACCTGCTGCGCGTTCGAGATCTTGCGCTTCGCCTTGCACTTCACGCAATAGCCTTCGTCCGAGGCCATCGGGGATTTACCCTTCGCCATGTCGCTCCTCCATTCGGGGGCAGGGCCGTGCACGCAGGACCCCGGAAGGGGGCCCAAATCGGCTCCCAACATAATACCGGCCCCTCAACCCGTGGGAGCGGCCGCCTCCCGTGGGGCGTCCGTGAAGCCGTTGCGTTTGTGAGACCCGTCACAAAACGGTTTCGTGGCGGAGCCCCCACAACGGCACAGCACAACGACTTGCGCGGGGGAGCCGTCCTTTCGGGGCGGCACCGGAATCGGCGTGCCGTCGGGGCGTTGGACCCGGCACGGCCCCTCCACGAGCAGTGGTCCGTTGGCCTTGGGCGTGATCGTGACCGTCGGTTCGTCGTTCATGCCGGAATGATACCCCGCCTCTATTAAGGAAGGCAGACGCCTCACCGCGTTCGTCTTGAGTCCTGCTTGACCCTCCGGTGGCACCCTTAGCCTGTCCTTCTCACCGGAGCGTCCCATGCGTACCGCCTCTCGCCTCCTCCCGCTCGCCGCCGCGCTCGTCCTAGCCGGCGTCCCGGGCCTGCGCGCCCAGTCCGGCGTCGCTCTCGAAGCTGGGGTCGCGTCCGCCGGCGGCGGCAGCGATCTCCAGACGGGCATCCGCGGCGACGTCGTCAAGTCCCGCGGCGTCGGCGTGGAGTTTTCCATTTCGACCTTTCCGCAGGCGCTGATCGCGGGCGTCTTTCTCGGGATCGCCGACCTGGGCCCTGTGGGGGCCATCCCCCTCGCGGAGTCCGCGTGGCTCATGCCGCACGCGGGAGTCACCGCCATCGTCGGAGTGGCCGGCAGCGAGGCGGGTGGCGCGGTCGGCTACGACCTCGGCGTCGGCGTGCTAGCCAGGCCGCGTGGCGGCGCTGGAGTGCGCTTCGACCTCACCTATCGCGGGTTCTCGAGGAATGGGGAGACGCTAGGAATGACCACCCTGTCGGTCGGCTTCGCGTTCGGGCACTAGGCAGAGCTGCCACGGGGAAGGGGGGTCGTGGAACGGACGCTCGGCGGGCAGGGTATGTTGTGCCACGCTTGCCATGCGATTCCCTCGCCTGTTGCCGCTGTTCCTGCTGGCCGCCTGCGTCACCGAGCGCGGGCCGCTGACCAACCGGATGGCCCAGATGAGCACCACGTACCTGACCCGCGCGGCTCGTCAGCCGGTGAGCTGGCAGCCGTGGGGTCGGGAGGCGTTCGCGCTCGCCGCCCGGCTCGACCGACCCGTGCTGCTGTACGTGGGGGCGGAAGACTGCCGCTGGTGCGCGCTGATGGACCGCGAGGCGTATGCCGACCCGACGCTGGGCGCGCTGATCGATTCGCTGTTCGTGCCGGTGCGGCTGGACCGCGACGAGCGACCCGATATCGCGCAGCGTTACGAGGCGGCCGTGCAGTCGCTCGCGGGACTGCGCGGCTACCCGCTCACCGTGTTCCTCACGCCCGACGGCGCGCCGTTCTTCGGGGGCACCTACTTTCCCGCCGACGACCCGGTCACCGGCCGGGGGCTGAAGCAGATCCTGCCGGACATCGCCAAGAGCTTCCGGGAGCAACGCCAGTTCATCCTCCAGCATGCGGCGGTGGTGCGCCAGCTGGCCATCACCAAGGCCGGCACCACGCACGGCGTGCTGAGCGGGGACGCGGTCGGGCGCGCGATCGACAGCGTGCGTCTCGCCGTCGAGGAGCTGGCGCGACGCCCCGGGGCCCTGGTCGGGTTTGTGCCCACGCAGGCCGTCGCCCTGCTGCTCGCCGACTACGCGCTGGAAGCGGACACGGCCGCGCTCACCGCGGCCCGAGCGGCGCTTGACGCGCTGCTCGACTCGGCCGGCCCCCCCGCGGCGGCGGCCGCCGACGTGCCGCCGGCACTGGTGCGCGCCGGGCTCGCCCGCGACCTCGCGGTCGCCTGGGTGCTCACCGCCGAGCCGCGCTACCGCGCCGCCGCCGCCGTCGAGCTGCACGCGCTCACGCGCGCGCTCGGCGGTGACGAGGGGCGTCCGCTGTTTGCCGATCGCGAGGGTTTCGCCATCGCCGCGACGCTGGACGCCGCCTCCGCCCTCGGCGACTCCATCGCGCAGACACGGGCGCTCGCGGCGCTGGACACGCTCCTGAAGCGCGTCTACGCGCGCGGCTTCGGCGTGCGCCACGCGATGGCGGGCACCGTGCACGGCCTGCTCCAGGACCAGGTGCAGGTCGCCGCCGCCAGCGTCGCGGCGTACAACGCCACCGGGAAGCCGCGCTATCTGGAGGTCGCCAAAAACCTCGCCGACGTGCTGGAGCGGGACTTCGCGGATCCCCAGGGCGGCTACTTCGACGCCGCCGTTCCCGACGCGTCGGCGCCGGCGCTCGCCGACCGCACCAAGCAGGTGCTCGATGACCTGCTGCCCGGCGCCAATGCCGCCGCCGCCCGGGTGCTGTTGCGGCTGGCGGCCGTCACCGGCGACGCCGGGTACCGGCGCCGCGCCCGCGCGACCCTGGAAGCGTTTGCGGGCGGCGTCGACGGCGCGGGGTTGCGCGCCGCGACGTTCCTCGCCGCCGCCCGGGAAGCCCTCCTCACCCGCTGATCCGGCCGGTTCCAGCGTGGGACTGGCCCCCGCAGCACGCCGCTGATAGCGTGACGCCCATCTCATCTCGCAGGTCTTGCTGTTGAGCGGGTTTGCGGATGCGCCGGATGCGGACGTCATCGCCCGGATTCTCGCCGGGGATGGCGACGCGTTCGGGATCCTGGTGCGGCGGCACGAGCCGGGGCTGCTGCGCTTCGCGACGCGGATGCTGGGCAGCCCGGACGCGGCGGCGGATGCCGTAGCGGAAGCACTGATCCGGGCCTACCGCCATCTGGCGAGCCTGGACGACCCCACGCGCTTCCGCACGTGGCTGTATCGGATCGTCGCCAACCGCTGCAAGAGCCACCTCGGCCGGCGCTCGGCGCAGCGGGTGTCGCTGGAGGAGGCGGCCCCGGTCCCCGATCCACACGACGGGGAGGCCGAGCTGGAGCGGGCCGAGCAGCTGGGACTCGTCGAGCGCGCGCTGCGAACGCTGTCGCCGGAGAAGCGCGAGGCGTTTCTCCTCAAGCACGTTGAGGGGCTGAGCTACGAAGAGATGGCCGCGCTGACTGGAGAGCGCGTCCCTACCTTGAAAATGCGGGTGCACCGGGCGCGGGAGGCGTTGTTGGAAGCACTGAAGGAGCACCGATGAGCAAACTGGATCCGCGTATCCATGAGGTCCTGGACGGCGAGCTGCCACTGGAGCGCCTGCCGGCCGAGCTGCGGGCGCTGGTGCTGCGGCTCGAGCACGCGGCCGGGCTGCTGCGCGCCGGGCCGGCGCCCGCGAGCGTGGCCGGCCGCGTGCTGGCGGCGCTCCACCGTCCGGAGCCCTCCCGCGGCCGGCGGGTGCTCCAGTGGCTCACCGAGCGCCACGTGATCACGATCGCGATGCGGCCGGTGTGGAGCCTCGCCCTCGCGGCCGTCCTCGCCGCGGTGGTCCTCGTGCCCGACCACGGCAGCGCCCCGCTGCTCGGCGCGCAAGAGGGGATCGCCCGGTTCGTCGGCCACTTCCCCGGCGCCCGCTCCGTCGACGTCGTCGGCCCGTTCACCGACTGGCATACCGGGGTGGTCCCGCTCCGCGACGACGACAACGACGGGGTATGGAGCGCGGTGGTCGTGCTCCCCGCCGGCACTCACGAGTACATGTTCGTCGTGGACGGGGAGCGCTGGGTGGCCGATCCGCTCGCCGGCCGCTACGTCAGCGACGGCTTCGGCCGCCAGAACGCGCTGCTGATCGTGAGGCCGGTCGGCCGGTGAGGCGCGTCGCGCTGTTCCTGCTCGCGATCGTCGCCCCGTTGGGCGCGCAATCAGGGAGGGGGAGCGTGCGCGCCAGGCTCATGGGTCGGGTGCCGGAGGCGGCGATCGCCGTGGTGGATTCGGTCGTCCGCGTCGCCGAGGGGGAGCGGCTGCCCACCGAGCCGCTGGTACAGAAGGCACTCGAAGGCGCGGCCAAGCACGCGGCGCCCGGCAGGATTGTCCAGGCGGTGGGCGCCCAGGCCGAGCAGCTGCGCCAGGCGCGCACGCTGCTGGAGCGGGGGGGCGGCACTCCGCCGACCGCGATCGAAATCACGTCCGTGGCCGCCGCCATGGTCCGGGGCCTGCCGCCCCCCCTCGCCGGGCGGATCGTAACGGCGCTTCCAGACGAGCCCCCCGGCCCGGCGCTTCACGCCGTGGCGGACCTGGAGGGGCACGGCTTCGCCGAGGATGCTGCGGTGGACCTGATCGTGGCGGCCGCCCGGGCGGGGCTGCGGGGTCTGCGGCTGCTCGACGTCGCCACGGCGGCCGTGCACGAGCTGCAGCGCGGGGCTACGCACCCCGCGGCGCTCGCGACGGTACGCCGGGCGCTGCCCGAC
>Ga0209806_1000550_pt1 | contig 25628 bp, 24 predicted proteins | sample GraSoiAngelo_152_FD_186166 | JGI IMG/M metagenome (GOLD analysis project Ga0209806, IMG submission 186166) | Grasslands soil microbial communities from the Angelo Coastal Reserve, California, USA - 14_1009_12_30cm (SPAdes) (version 2) | ecosystem: Environmental > Terrestrial > Soil > Grasslands ... | reverse complement strand
TTGCCAACTTTTTCCATACTCGAAATCCGAACGCCTCCCGCGAGCGAAATAAGAAGTTTGCGTTGAAGCTTGTCGCTCAGTTCCTGCAAAACCGGCAAGACCATCGCCGGCTTCACTCCAATGAAAATAACTTCAGCTCTCTCAGCGACCTCTGCGTTCTCTGCGGTCAGGCAAATGCCTGTTTCTTTTTGTAACGCCGCTCTCGTCTGTTCATTTGGTTCGCTCGCGATGATGTCGCCCGGCGGGCAAAATTTAGCTCGGATCAAACCGCGAATGACCGACCCGGCCAGTTTGCCCGCGCCAATAAAACCGAGCCGGTAGATTTGAGAAGCACTCATTTTCCGCGATAATAATTCATGGTAGCCCCGGGTGTAAATTTCGGTTCGAGCCGAAGTGGCACTTTGAGCCGGAGTAGCTGTGATCTCGCACAAGAGCTCCGCGAGCTCGCGCGTGAGCGCAATGCCGTCATTCTCGCCCACAACTATCAGGTGCCCGAGCTGCAGGAAGCGGCCGATTTCGTCGGCGATTCGTTAGGCTTGAGTTACCAAGCAGCCAAGACCGATGCCGACGTCATTCTTTTCTGCGGCGTTCATTTCATGGCCGAAACGGCGAAAATTATCAACCCGACCAAACGCGTGATTTTGCCCGATCTCGAAGCCGGCTGTTCGCTTTCCGAATCGTGTCCGCCCGAAAAACTGGCCGAGTTTTTGAAAAAAAACGTCGACAAAAACTATTACGTCATCGCTTACATCAATTGCAGCGCCGGCGTAAAAGCGCAGTCCGACATCATTTGTACCAGCGGCAACGCGGACAAGATCGTGCGCGAGGCGCCGGAAGATCGACAAATCCTGTTCGTTCCGGACCAAAACCTCGGCGCGTGGGTGATGGAACGGACCGGACGCAAAATGGATCTGTGGCAGGGGACTTGTTACGTGCACGTCGAGTTCACCGCGCGCAGCATCAATCGGATTCGCGAAGAATATCCGAGCGCGCCGGTCGTCGCGCATCCCGAATGCACCTACGCGGTCCGGATGCTGGCGGACGAAGTTTGTTCGACCGAAAAAATGATCGCGTTCTGCAAAAATTCGGCGGCGCGCGAAATCATTATCGTGACTGAAGCAGGGATGCTGCATCGATTGAAGAAGGAAATTCCCGACAAAACATTCATTCCCGGGCCGACCGACAATTGTTTTTGCGGCGAATGCCGGTTCATGAAAATGAACACATTGGAAAAGGCCTACGGCGCGTTGCTCAACATGGAACCGGAGATCACTTTGCCGGAATCGATCCGCCAACGCGCCGAGTTGCCGATTCTTCGAATGCTCGAGCTCAGCCGCTGAGACGGCAGCGACGAGTGACAGGTGACGAGTGACGAGATTAAGACGCACCAGTGTTGTCACTGGTCACTTATCGCTCGTCACTTCTTTAGTCTTGTCACCGGTCAGTTGTCACTTTTCACTCCTGCTCGATGGAGCGGCCGTCGATCTGGGTCATTATTGTCGTGCTGTTGCTTAGCGTTTTGTTCCTGCGCGAGCCGCGTTTCCAGCGTTCTGAGGAAACTTTTTTGCGCTGGCTGATTCGACATTCGCAACCGGCGGTCAAGGCGGTGCCGATCACGATTGTGGAAACCGGGCGGGAGAATCCGCCTTCACCACTCGAGACCGCCTTGCTCCTGCAGGGCGCGCTCGAATTCAAACCGACGGTCATTGCGATCGAACCCGTTTTGCAATGGGGCGAGCGCAGCAAAGATCAGGAGCAGATTTTTATCGATCAGGCGATGCGAGTTCCGAAGCTGGTGCTGGGCGCGGAGTTGACCGCTACGCATGATCCGGATGCGCCGGTCGCCGAAATTCCTGGCTTCACGCGAGTCACCGGTCGCCGCGGAGATCTTCCGGAATTTTCCGGGATCGAGCATCAACCTGGCGAAGATGTTCGGATTCTTTCCACGCTTGGCTTCATCAATTTGCCGGAAGAAAGCGCCGCCGATCTCCACGTGCCGTTATTATTTCAGTATCGCGGTGACGTAATTCCGTCGTTTGCGCTTCAGGCCGCGCTTCTTTGGATGCGTCTCACGCCGGGCGAAGTAAAGATCGACATCGGATCGGCAATCACGCTTCCGAACGGAACTAAAATTCCGATTCGTTCCGACGGCACACTCTTAATCAATTCACGAACGGTCCAGCGTGCGCGTCGCATCACACTCAACGAATTGTTGCTCGCGGCCCAACAACACGAAAGCGGCGCGGCTACTGCAATTCGACTCGAAGATACGCGAACGCACCTCATGCTGGTGCGCGTAGAGACGAACGCGCCCGACCTTTTCGCCGCCGCCATTGGCGCGATCCAAACGAATTCGTTTGTCCGGCGCGTGAGCTGGATCTTCGATTGTGCAATGGTCGTGATTGCGGCGGCGTTCAGCGGCGCGCTCCGGAGATTCTCGCGCATCGATCTAATCATCGGAGCGATCGCGTTTTCCGCCGCGTATTGTTTGATCGCGCTCGCGATCATTTCGCGTTTTTCAATCTGGATCCCGGCCTGGTTGCCGCTCGGAGCGGCTTGGATTTCGGTCTTGTTCGCGATCATTCTTCCAAAACCAAAAGACTCTGTGCGCACGGTTTCGATCGCTGCGCCGCCTCCGGCGCCGTGATGAAATCGAAGGAATCGATTGAAACGCAGGTCGAGCGATTACACACCGGCGGTCTTATCGACATGCATTTCGACTTGCCGATGGATTTGTACGAAAAGCGCGCCCAGCCAAATGTTCTCGCCGCGGAATTTTTGCCGGAGTTCGAAGCGGGCGGCATTGGTTTGATCGGCGCGGCGATTTACATCGAAGACCGATATCTTCCTGGGCGCGGGCTGCAGGTAGCGCTTGATCAGATCGCGCGGCTTTACACCGAAGCCGAACAATCGAAGCGGTGCGTCATTTGTCGCACGCATGATGAAATTTCGCGCACGCTCGATTCCAAAAAGATCGGCTTTCTCATTACCCTGGAAGGTGTCGAGCCGCTCGGCGACGATTTGGATTTGCTGCGCGCATTTTATGAACTCGGTGTTCGCGCAATCGGACTGACGCACGCGCGCACGAATGCCGCTGGTTACGGCGGCATCTTTGCGGCCAGCGGCTCATCGCCGGAAGGATTGACGCCGTTCGGTCGCGAGCTTGCCCGCGAATGCGAGCGACTCGGTGTTATTGTCGACCTTGCCCACATCAATCCAGCGGGCTTCAAAGAGATTGTCGACCTCACAACGAAGCCGCTGGTTGTTTCGCACACGAACGCCCGAAAATTTTACGATGTTGAGCGCAACATCAGCGACGAGCAGATCAAAATTGTCGGTCAACGCCGGGGCGTCATTGGTATCAATTCAGTCCTGGTCAGTCCCGCACAAAAGGAGACCACGCTGGACTGTTATGTCGATCATATCGAGCACGTCGCGAGTCTGATCGGCATCGATTGTGTCGGGATCGGCTTCGATTTCTTCGAATTCATTTACCGGCAATGGTCGGAATCAAAGAAGAAGTGGATGGCCGAGAAACTGACGACGCCGCATTTTATCCCTGACCTGACAAATCATTCGCACGCCACAAATCTCACGCGCAAATTGATCGAGCGCGGTTTCACTGACGACGACATCGAAAGGATTTTGCGCGGAAACTGGCTGCGCCTTCTGGGAGAATGGCTGTAAAGCGCCAAGAGCGAAAGTTCATTTGAAATTCATCAACCTGACGCGCCGAACTGAGATTGGCGCCAATTCGTACTATTTAGAGGCCGGCGACCGTCGGCTCGTGCTCGATTCTGGGATGCACCCGAAGTTCGAAGGGGAGGAAGCGCTGCCGAATTGGAAAGCGCTCGGCGACCGCCGGCTCGACGCGATTATTGTTTCGCATTCGCATCAAGATCACATCGGCACGTTGCCAGTCTTGATGCGGCGCCAACCGCAGGCGCGCGTCTTCATGACCGAGCCGACGACGGAAATCGGCAGTGTATTGCTGCATAACTCAGTCAACGTGATGACGCGCCAACGCGAACAGTTAGGAACGACCTTGTATCCGCTCTTCACCCATCGCGAAACCGATCGTGCTACCGAGCGCTGGCAATCGTGCGCTTTGCGGCAGGCTTACACGCTTGCGGGTGAGCGAGCACCGAATCCCGACGGTGACGCAGTTACGTTCGAATTTTTCGACGCCGGACACGTTCTTGGTTCCACTGGAATTCTCATTCGTGCTGAAGGACGCAGGCTGTTTTACACCGGCGACGTTAATTTTGATGACCAAACCATCGCGCAGGCGGCGGTTTTTCCCGAAGAGAAGATCGACATCCTCATTATGGAATGCACGCGGGGCGATACGCCGGTGCCCGCGACCTGGTCGCGTGCAGGCGAAGAAAAACGGCTCGGACAAGTGATTGAAAACGCATTTGTGCGCGGAGGTTGCGTCCTGATCCCTGTGTTCGCGCTTGGAAAAACGCAGGAAGTGCTGGCGATGCTTTACAAATTGCGCCGGGAAAAAATTCTCGATTTTCCGATCTACATCGGCGGACTCAGCTCAAAGATCAGCGACATTTACGATCTTTGCGCGCAAACGGGACGGCGTCAGCTTCCGCGTCTGCAATTGATGGATGAATTGCGCCCGTTTGTTTTGAACGCCGAAACCATTCACGAGGCTCGAACACGGGCGGGACGTGTTTACGCGCTCTCCAGCGGGATGATGACTCCAAAAACACTTTCCAACATTTTCGCGCAACGAATCGTCGATCAACCACGGCATTCCATTTTCTTCGTTGGTTACGCTGATCCGGAATCGGCCGCCGGAATTCTGCGCAACGCCCTGCCAAACGAACAGGTGACGCTTGATCCAAGCGAAGCGCCTCAACGCGTGCGCTGTCACATCGAACAATTTCAGTTCAGCGCGCACGCGTCGCGCGAGTCGCTTATTGGATTCGCGGAGCGGCTGGCGCCGAAAAAAGTGTTGCTCGTCCATGGCGATCCTTTGGCGGTGGAGTGGATGCGTGCGCGTCTGGCGTCCGATTTGCCCAATTCAGAAATCATCGTGCCGACGCCTGGCGCGGAATTGGAATTCTAGTGAAAATTGTCTCCTGGAACATCAATTCGCTGCGCAAACGTCAGGATCGATTGTTCGCGTGGCTGGAAAATACTGCGCCCGATATTGTTTGTTTGCAGGAAACGAAATGCACCGACGAACAATTTCCGACGCTGGCGCTGCAATCCGCCGGTTACGACGCTGCTTATCACGGCGAGAAATCTTACAACGGCGTCGCGATCCTTTCGAAAACGAAACTGACAGATGTTCACGCGTCGCTTTGTGATGAAGTGGTCGATCCACAAGCGCGCGTGATTTCGGCAACGATCGGAAATCTGCGGGTCTATTCCATTTACGCGCCGAACGGCCAGGCCGTCGGCTCGCCGGCTTACAAATATAAATTGGAATGGTACGCGCGATTGCGTGATTGCCTGGCCAAAGAGAAAGATGTCGATCTCGCCACGGGACAAGTCCATCCGAATGGCGGACTTGTGATTTGCGGCGATTTCAATATCGCGCCGGAAGATGTTGATGTTCATGATCCACAGCTGTGGCGCGGAGCGATCATGTGCTCCGACGGCGAGCGCGCGGCGTTTCAGCAGCTTTGCGAAATCGGTTTGCGCGATACGCTGCGATTGCATCCGGAGGAGCCCGGCGTTTTTACCTGGTGGGATTACCGGATGCTTTCTTTTCAGAAAAACCGCGGCCTGCGGATCGATGCTGTCCTGGTTGACGAGTCGCTTGCAAAGAAATGCACGGCCTCCGGCGTCGATCGCGAGATGCGCAAAGGCAAAGATCCTTCTGATCATGCGCCGATTTGGGCAGAATTTAGGTGAGGTGGATCGAGCAATCCCTTGCTCGACGTAAAAAATGGCGGCGAAGCCGCAAAATTAATAGCATCGCCCGACGGAGCGGCCGATCCACTGTGCGCTCGAAATCGAGACATGTCATTACGCGTTTCTAATCCGCCGCCAAAGCCGCTCATGATTTGGGACGGCAATTGCCATTTCTGCCGGCGGTGGATCGAACGCTGGCGGGAAATCACGCGCGATGAAGTCGATTACGAAATTTCCCAAAAAGTCGGTGACAGATTTCCAGAAATTCCGCGCGAACAATTTGAGCGCTCGGTCATTTATGTCGAGACCGACGGCGCCGTTTTTTCAGGAGCGGAAGCTGTCTTTCGATCGTTACGCTGTCGATCTTCGAAAACGTGGTTGGCGTGGAGTTACTATCATGTTCGTGGTTTCGCGTCGGTCTCGGAAAGTTTTTACAAAATTATTTCGCTCAATCGCCGGTTTGCTTCGGCGATCACGCGACTTCTCTGGGGCAATGACGTTCGCCCGCCGACTTATTTTGTCGCGCGGCGATGGTTTTTGCGCGCGCTCGGTTTGATTTTTCTGATCGCGTTCGTCTCGCTCTGGGTCCAGATCGACGGACTCATCGGGTCGAATGGAATTACTCCAGCGCGCGAATTTCTTCCGGCGGCCCGCGTTCAACTTGGCGACCGCGCATTGTCGATCTTACCGACGCTGTGCTGGTTCAGTTCGAGCGACGCATTCCTCCATTTTCTCTGCGGCGGCGGGGTCGCGCTATCGCTGCTTCTGATTTTCGGGATCGCGCCAGCACTGTCACTCGTTGGGTTGGTTGCTTTTTATCTTTCGCTCACAATCGCCGGCCAAACATTTCTCAGTTTTCAATGGGATATTCTCCTCATTGAGACGGGCTTCTTGTCGATCTTTCTCGCGCCATGGCGGCTTTGGCCGAAACGCGGACTCGATCCTCCTGTTTCTCGCGTCGCGATTTTTCTGCTCAAGCTCCTGCTGTTCAAACTCATGGTGATGTCCGGCGTGGTAAAACTCACCAGTGGCGATGATTCATGGTGGGACCTGACCGCGCTCGATTACCACTACTGGTCGCAACCATTGCCGACTGTGATCGGTTGGTGGGCCGATCAAAGTCCTGAATGGTTCAAGAAATTTTCGGTCGCGCTCTGCCTCGTCGTTGAAATCGTCGTTCCGTTTTTCATTTGGGCGCCGCGCCGATTGCGGTTGCTTGCGTGTGGGCTTCTCGTTTTTCTCCAGATCACAATCGCGGCGACGGGGAACTATTGTTTCTTCAACTTGCTCGCCATCGCGTTGTGTTTGTTGCTCATCGATGATGCGATTTGGCGTCGACAGCGCGGCGCCGTCCAAACCGATGGAGGGACATGCGCTGTCGTGTCCCATTACTTAGCGGATCGATTGTCGATCTACGCCGCGGCCGTTGTCATTGTTCTGACTTTGCCGCTGAATGCGCGGCTGATTTACAGCGCCTTCGAACCGGAAGCGGAGTGGTCGCGCCTGCTCGGATCCGCTTACGCTCGAGCGGAGGCGTTTCGAATTGTAAACGGTTACGGTCTTTTTCGCGTGATGACCAAAGATCGGCGCGAGATTGTGATCGAAGCGAGCGCTGACGGACTTGATTGGCAGCCTTACGAATTTAAATGGAAGCCGGGCGACGTAATGCGCGCGCCGGGCTGGTGCGCGCCGCATCAGCCTCGGCTCGATTGGCAAATGTGGTTTGCCGCGCTCGGGTCGTATCGACAGAATCCGTGGTTTGTTCAAACAGTCATTTGCCTGTTGCACGGCAAACTGGAAGTCGTAGCGCTGTTCGAACGAAATCCGTTTCCGCAAACTCCGCCGCGCTACGTTCGCGCGACCCTTTATCGCTATCGTTTCACGACTGCCGAGGAACATCGCGAAACTGGCGCGTGGTGGAAACGTCAGGAACTCGGCGAATACTTGCCAAGCGTCTCGCTCGAAGACGTCCGCTAAGCTTGACATCTTCCGGTAGCCGCGTCGCTCTGCGACGCGCAATGCCACCTCGACTCGGAGCGTTTCGCAGAGCGAAACGGCTAAAGGCTCGGTTGAGGGACGCACTGTTCGCGGATATATTTCGCGGCGATGCCGAAGGAAGAACAGATCATGACGGAAGGGACCGTGACCCAGGTTTTGCCGGGGACGATGTTCCGGGTCGATCTCGGCGGCCAACGCAATGTGCTCGCACACATTTCCGGCAAAATGCGGAAGCATTTCATCCGGATCGTGCCCGGGGACAAAGTTTCGGTGGAGCTTTCGCCTTATGATCTGACCAAAGCCCGGATCATCTTTCGGGAACAGTAAGATCGACATCCGGCGCGCGATTTGCTCAAGATCGGAAGCGCGCGGATAGTTCCGGTAACGAAATTTAAATGGAGACCACCATGGCTGAAGAAAACAAATCACATCGAGCGCCCGCCGCGGCGGATGCGCAGAACAAATTCGAGAGCAGCAAAATGCACGCACGCCAAGCGGCGGAGGATCTGCGGGACGCGGCCGGCGCGATTGCCGGCGAATACCGGGGCAAAGCCGAGCAGGCCTGGAACGAGGCCCGCGGTAAGGCTGAGCAAGCTTGGACGGACGCGCGTGGCAAAGCCGAGCAAGCATTGGGCGATGCGCGAACGCGCGCGCGGACGTTTCAGGACGATGCCGAAGAGTACGTCCGCGAGAATCCAACCAAGGCAATCTTTACCGCGCTCGGCGTGGGATTTGTTCTTGGGCTGATCTTTCGGCGCTGATCTCGATTTGCTGAATGGCTGGCGAAAATTCGCCGACGAGAAGTCGAACGCGCCAGACCGGTTTCATCGGCAGTTTGGTCGCGCTCGCGAGCGCGCTCGCGGATTTTTTCGAGAGTCGCGCCGAACTCTTCGCCACGGAATCAAAGGCGGCGCTCGTTCAATTTATTTTGGTCGCAGTTTGCCTGGTCGCGGCGCTTCTGTTTTTCGCGTTTGGATATGTCTTTCTGCTCGCAACCGCGGTGGTTGCGGTCGCGCATTTGGCAAAAGTCTCATGGCTGTGGAGCGCCTTGGCTGCGGCCGGCCTGCATTTGTTGATCGCGCTGATCCTTCTGCTGATTGCGCGCAGTGGAATTAAGCGACCGATCTTTCGCGCGACCACCGCCGAACTAAAAAAGGATCGTGAATGGCTAAAAAATCTGGAAACAACAAATCAGACGCGGAGCTAAAAGAGCAAATCGCGCGGTCGCGCGAAGATCTCGCGCTCAGACTGAACCGTGTTCGCGAGGAAGTTGATTTGCCGAGTAAAATCCGTCGCTCGGTCCGGCGCGAGCCAGTCCCGTGGATCGTTGGTGCGATTGCGATTGGTTTGCTGGTGACGGCGGTTGTCACCCGCAAGAAAAAAGTTTATGTCGATGCAAAAAGCGGCGCCAGATCCAAGCACGCGCTGTTAGAGGCGGGATTTGTATTGGGAGCGTTACGGATTGCTGCGAGTTTGCTCAAACCGGTGATTATGAACCTTGTCGAAAAAAAACTCGGGAGCTATTCGGGGCGCGGGCGTTTCGGGCCGAAAGGCTTTTGAGTTTACGCGCGCCGTCGTGCTGCATAAGAATCGCGGCGCGTTATGCCTCCAACATCGATGGAAAGCTCTCCGCGTTCACACCCGCTGTCGCATGTCGACGAATACCTGGCCATCGGGCAAAGTGCCGGCGTCTCGGATATTCATCTTGGCGTAAACGCGCCGCCGCTCTGGCGGCTGCACGGAACACTGCAACCGATTTGGACCGACGCACCGCGTTTCACTTCGGACCAAACACGCGCGCTCGCAGAAGGTTTTCTTTCGAATCTGCACAAAACGCATCTGAACGAGCGCGGCGATGCCGATTTTGCTTACGCGAATAAGTTCGGCCGATATCGTACGAGCGTCGTGCGGCAGCGTCTCGGCGTCGATCTCGTCTTTCGCATCATCAACACAAAAGTGCGCACGATGGAAGAGCTCGGGCTGCCCGAACATCTCAAACTCCTTACGCGCTATCAAAATGGACTGATCCTCGTCACCGGTTCGGTCGGCAGTGGAAAATCGACCACGCTGGCGGCTTTGGTGGAGCAAGTGAACACGGAGCGGCGCGAGCACATTATCACGCTCGAAGATCCGATTGAGTATGTGTTGGAGCCGAAAGGCTGCCACATTACCCAACGCGAGGTGCACACGCACACGCGCTCGTTCGCGGCTGCCCTGCGGGGGGCGCTGCGCGAAGATCCAGACGTCATCATGGTTGGTGAAATGCGAGATTTGGAAACGATCTCGCTCGCGATCACCGCTGCCGAAACCGGCCATTTGGTTTTGGGAACGCTGCACACGGGGAACGCATCGCGCACGCTTGATCGATTGCTCGACGTCTTTCCACCCGATCAACAGGAACAAGTCCGAACCATGGTGAGCGAGTCGATGCGCGGCGTAATCAGTCAGCAGCTTATTCCGGGCACCGACGGCCAGGGCCGTGTTCTCGCCTTGGAGACGCTCACGAACACGCCCGCCGTCGCAAACGTCATTCGCGAAGCGAAGACTTACATGCTCCCCGGAATCATTCAGACCGGCAAAAAGCAAGGCATGCAGTTGATGGACGATGCACTTGCCGATCTTTACGGCCGCGGCTTGATCAGCCCAGAAGAAGCTCTTGCTCGTGCGGATCAAAAGCAGGAAATGCGAACGCGACTTGCGAAATGACAAAGCACGAATGAAAAAACCCGAAATAATGACGAGGTCCGAAATTCAAAACGCCTCGTCACCGGAGCTTTCGTCATTTGGGTTTTGTCATTCCTTCGTCATTCGCCATTCGGATTTCGTCATTTAGTCATGGCTTCTCTGGATCAATTTCTGAACGTCATTGTCGATCAAGGAGGCTCCGATTTGCACATCGGCGAGGGCCAGCCGCCGAAGATGCGCAAGCATGGCGACGTCGCGCCGATTCGTGAGAAGCCGCTCATGCGCGATGAGACGATGCCGATGTTGCGCGAGGTTTGCGGCGAGCGGAACTGGAAAGTTTTCGAAGAGCGGGGCGACCTCGATTTCGCCTACGAAATGGACGCGGCTTCTCGTTTTCGCTGCAATTATTTCAAGCAGGCGCACGGTTATGGCGCAGTGTTTCGATTGATTCCGGCGAAAATCGCGACGCTGGAGCAACTGGGCATTCCCATCGTCGCCAAAGAATTCGGACATTTGCGCGGCGGATTGGTTCTTGTCACTGGGCCGACCGGCTCTGGAAAATCGACGACGCTGGCAGCGCTGATCGATTACATTAACGACAATTTCTCGCGGCACGTCGTCACGATCGAGGAACCAATCGAGTTCGTGCACGACAACAAACGCAGCATCATCACCCAGCGCGAGATTCCGGGCGATTCGGAATCGTTCCCGGTCGCGCTCAAAGCCGCGTTACGCGAAGACGCCGACATCGTGCTCGTCGGCGAGATGCGGGACCTGGAAACGATTTCACTCGCGCTGACCGCCGCCGAAACCGGCCTGCTTGTTTTTGGAACGCTCCACACCAACAACGCGCGCAAGACAGTCGATCGAATGGTGGATGTTTTTCCAGTGGCGCGACAACCGCAAGCGCGCGCGATGCTGGCCAATTCGTTGCGCGGCGTGCTCGCACAACTGCTCCTGAAAAAAGCGGACGGCTCGGGTCGGGTCGCAGTGAACGAAGTCCTGGTCGCGAACGCGGCTGTATCCGCGATTATTCGCGAAGGCGCGACCCAAAAACTTCAGGACGTGATCATTTCCGGCAAGGGGCAGGGGATGCAATTTATGGACGACGCGATTTTTACACTGTTGCAAAACGGAACGGTCACGGCCTACGAAGCATTCATGAAAGCGATCGATAAGAACCGGTTTAAAAAGTTTCTGCCGGCGGAAGAAGAACATCTCGGCGACGCTGCCGGCGCTGTGCCGGACGATGAAAAACGCCTGCCCGGCAATTTTATGAAGCGGGTTGCGACCCGCAGCTCGGCCAGGCGCAATCCGCCACGAATAACAGATAACTAATAACAGTTAGCTCACTTGTGTATCCGGCCAGCGTGCCCGCTCGCGAACGCGTTCGGAGTTGGCTGGAGCGATTGGTCCCATGCGTGGGCGAAATAAGTGTGATCTGGCTGTACGTGACGCGCGCTGTTGGATCGAGGCTGGAGTTGTTCCATCCACCAACCAGCTTGGAATCCGTGGATCCGCTGCAGCTGAGCAGCGCGGCCGCGCACGCTGCAAGAGCAAGAACCTGTGCAACGAGAGCATCTAACGAGAAGTAGACATCAAAAAGTCGCAATATATTACGCCTTTTTGCAACCGAATCCGGAACTTTACTGGGAGGGAAGGGGAGAAAACACCGCATTCGGTGACGAATCATGTCAGGTTCTTGGATTTCCTGCAAGCAGGCGGCGACCCGGCCGCCACGTTGACAAGGGAAAACGCGGGTGATAGTTTCGCCGCACTTTGGCGATAATTTTCGCCCAAAGCGTGATAACCGAGGCTAATAGAGGATTTGCACTCGCTGCTAAATAGTCAGGTATTGGTGCTGAACCGTCTCTGGCAGGCGGTCAACATCTGCACAGCGCGGCGCGCGTTCTCGCTCGTCTATGCCGGACACGCCCATGTCGTTTCGTCGGACGACGCAAATAACTTCCTGACGCATGATTTTGAAGGCTGGCGCGATTTTTCGACGGACGCGCCCGACCACGAACTGGTCCAAACAATTTCGTGGAAGATCCGCGTGCCCCGCGTGATCGTGCTGCTCTTTTTCGATCGGCTGCCGAAAAAGGAAGTGAAATTTACCCGTCACAACGTTTTCGAGCGGGACAAGAACATGTGCCAATATTGCGGCGAGGCTTTCGACCGTAACGATCTGAATCTCGATCACGTAGTGCCGCGCGACCGCGGCGGAACGACGACTTGGGAAAACGTGGTTTGCTCGTGCATTCCGTGTAACACGCGCAAAGGCAATCGTCTGCCGCAGGAAGCGCAGATGAGTCTGATTCGCAAACCGAAGCGGCCGAAGTGGCGGCCGTTCCTGCACGTCACGTTCACCGCCCCGCAGCACGAGAGTTGGCGGCACTTTGTCGATCTTGCTTACTGGAACGTCGAGCTAAGCGATTAGTTCGCGTTTCGCGAAGTCGAATCACATTTTCCGCCTCTCCCCTTAGGGAGGCGCGATTCGAGACATCGCCTTAGCCTAACGACTGATTGTCGATCTTTCCGCAACGCGCTGTCGCTGCGGTCCAATTGCTCGCAGTATCGGCTGCGGATAAATGCCGAACCAAATCGTGCCGACGATCAATAAGGCGATTACTGCCCGCGAGAGACTGCTCACCGTGATTGCGCTGTTGTTCGCGCTCGGCTGCCAATACATCGCGCGGACTACTTTCAGGTAATAATAAAATCCACACGCGACCGTAACGGTTCCAACCGCCACCAGCGCGATTTGTTTCTGAGCAATCGCGGCCACGAAGATGAAGAATTTACCGAAAAAGCCAGCGGTGAATGGAACGCCAGCGAGCGACGCCATCGCCACCAGCATCGCGAACGCGAGAAACGGCGCGCGTTTGGCTAAGCCATCGAAATTAGAAATCTCCTCGCCCGTTTGTTGCGCGACAAGAATCAAGATCGCAAAGCCCAAGAGAGTCATGAGCAGATAAGCCGCGAGATAAAATGTCACCGCGCGACCATCGAAGCAGGCGACACCAATCAGCAAATAACCGGCGTGGGCGATGCTGGAGTAGCCGAGCAATCGTTTGAGATTGTTTTGCGGAAGCGCGGCGAGATTCCCGTACACGACCGTGAGTAACGCGATGAGAACGACGAGGCGTTCGATGTTCGGCAGCATGAGAAACGGTTGGAGCACGCGCAACAGGACGACGAACCCGGCCGCTTTGGATCCGACTGAAAGAAATGCGGTCACCGGCGTCGGTGCCCCTTGATAAACATCCGGCACCCAGATTTGGAATGGGACGGCGGCGATTTTAAAACCCAATCCAACCAACACTAATACTGCGCCAAAGGTTGCGCCGTAATTGTCGATCTTGTCGCTGGAAAATGCCGCGGTGATTCGCTGCAGATTTGTTTCGCCGGTCACGCCGAAGATCCAGGTGATTCCGTAAACGAGAAATGCGGTCGAGAGCGCGCCGAGGATGAGGTATTTCACGCCCGCTTCGAGCGCGATTGGATTTCTTCTCGGAAAACTGACGAGCACGAAAAATGAAATGGTGACGAGCTCGATCGCAACAAAAATGAAGATGAAATCGATGGCTGAGACCAGGTACATCAAGCCGGCGCAGGTCAGGAGTGGCAGCGAGAAAAATTCGCCGAGGTTTGAGGATCCGTGACCGGCAGCGCTCCGCAAAACCGGCGTGTAATCGATCATCATTACGAGCACGACGATCGTGGTGACGAGCGTGAATTGTTTAAAGAAGATCGACAACGGATCCGCGGTGTAAAAATTCCAAAAGCCATTTGTCTGCGGAATCGACGACTCCGGTAACAAAAAGAAACTGGCGACGAGCACGGCAGCGAGACCGACGATGCCGGCGTAAGCAAAGATTTTCTTGTCGATCTTGGCAGAAAAGGTTTCCAAGATGAGGATCGCCATGCCGAGCACGAGCACCGCGATCTCGAGATATGGCGCGCGGATCGCGATCATTTAGTCGCGGTGAAATAAGGTCGAAACGTCGGGGTCACCATTTGCACGAGCGTTTGCGGGAAGAATCCGAACCAGATGAGCCCGGCCACCAGCAATACGACCGGTAGTCGCAGGCCTGTGCCGAGATCGACAAGCTTTCCCCAGCGCTCATTGATTGTGCCCATGAACGTCGAGCGGTAAGCGCGCAACATGTAAACGGTCGAGATCACGATGCCCCAAAGCGCGAGCACCGTCGCGATTTGAAAAATATGGAAGCGTTGCATTTCCCATCCGTTTTGAATCGCGCCGAAGAAAATCAGGATCTCCGACACGAAATTCGCGAAACCGGGCAGGCCAATTGCGGCAAATGCAGCAAAGCCGAAGGCGAGGCCGGCGAACGGCATCACTTTGGCCAGACCGCCGAGGTCGTCGAACAGCAAAGTGCCGGTGCGATTTCGAATTTGGCCGGCGACGGCAAAAAGCAGCGCGATCGAAAGCCCGTGCGCGAAGATGAGTGCGGCAGCGCCGGTTGTTCCGAGAATGTTGGCGCTCGCGATTCCAAGAAGAATGTAGCCCATGTGCATCACGCTGGAGTAACCGAGCATCCAATCGAGCCGCTTCTGCGCGATCGTGACGAGACCAATGTAGATAATGTTGCCGAGCAAAAGGATGACGAGGAGATACATCCAGTAATGCGCGCCGTCCGGCAGCATTGGAATCGCTAAGCGCAGCAAACCATAGAGTCCGAATTTTTTCAGGACGCCTGCGTGCAGCATCGCCGCGGGCGCGGGCGCTGATGCGTACGCTTCGGGCGCCCAGGAATGAAACGGAAAGAGCGAGATAAGAACGCCGAAACCGATCAACAGCAAAAGATAAATGTGGCGTTGCATCGGAGCCGCAATCGCGTGCGCGGCCGTCACGGCTTGCAGTTCCCGAATGTCAAAAGTTCGCGTGGTTGCTGGCAGACTTTGGTAAAGCAGAATCAGTCCGATCAATAGAACGAAACTGCCGAGGGTGAGATAAATTGTGATTTTCCACGCTGCGACGCTGCGATTGCCCGTTCCCCAGATTCCGATGAGCAGAAATGTCGGGATCAGCGCGAGTTCATGGAAGGCGTAAAAGAAAAACAAATCGATCGATGCGAAAGCTCCGATCGCGCCGCCCGAAATGAAAAGCAGGCAAGCGTAGAACGCGCGCTCGTAGTTGTCGATCTTACCGGTGAACCAAACCGCGGCGGCGGTGACAATGGTGGCGAGGAGAAGCATGAGCAGACTCAAACCATCGATGCCGAACGCGAAATGAATTTGCCAGTCCGCCGAAACAAGAAACGAGCTGACAAATTGAAAACCGGCTGCGACTCGATCGAATCGGCTGAGAAGAGCCAGGGTCACAAACAGATTTGAAATTGCCGCGACGAGCGCGGTCAGTCGCGCAGGCACGCCGGCGATGATTGCAATCGCGGCGATGATCGGGCAGAGAACGAGAAAGAGAAGCATCAGCGGAAAATAGTGAAATAAATGAGAGCCACGATTCCCAATCCGAACAGAAATGCGTAGGCCTGAAGATTGCCGACTTGAAACAATCGCAGAAACGCGCCGAGCCCAAATATGCCACCGCTTGTGCCGCGGACAGCGCCGGCATCAATAATCCAGCGATCGAAGAAGGCTGCGATGCGAGCAAGAAATTCCTGAGTTGCCCCGATCAGCCACTCGTAAAATTCGTCGATGTAAAAACGCCGTCGCACAAGATCGAGATGCAGCGGATCGCGCTCACGGTTGCGATAAAGCCAGGTAGCGATACCCACGCCTAGAATCAGTGCGACCAGCGCGAGGGCAGGGACCGTGAAAACGCTTTCCTTTTCATGCGGCACGACGAGGAAATGTTGCGCGACGCTCTCCAACCCGGCGATGAGCGCGAACAGTGCGAGGATGAGCAAGGGAATAATCATCACGAGCGGTGACTCCTTGCCGGCACGGGCGGCATCGGTGCGAGGTTTTCCGAGAAAGGCGACCATTACCGCGCGTGAAATATAAAACGCGGTCAGGAATGCAGTCGTTAGGCCGATGACAAAGATCGACATGTTGCGTTCGTAGGCAAGCGCAAGGATCGCGTCTTTACTAAAGAATCCGCTGAACGGTGGGCAACCAACCAACGCGAGCGCGCCGACGGCAAATGTGGCAAATGTAATTCTCAGTTTTTTCGCGAGGCCACCCATCTTCCAGATGTCTTGCTCGTGATGAAGGGTGACGATGACGGAGCCAGCGGCGAGAAAGAGGAGCGCTTTGAAAAACGCGTGAGTGAAAAGGTGAAACATCGCCGCTTCATTAGAGGCGAGTCCGACCGCCATCACCATGTAACCAAGTTGGGAAATCGTGGAGTAGGCGAGGATCCGTTTGATGTCGGATTGCTGCGTCGCCATTAACGCGCCGAGCAATGCGGTGATAGTTCCGATCCAGGCGATAACGAGCAGCGCGGTCTGCGACGCCTGAATAAGGAACGCAACGCGCACGAGAAGGTAAACGCCCGCTGCGACCATCGTCGCCGCGTGAATCAATGCCGAGACTGGTGTTGGACCCTCCATCGCGTCCGGCAACCAAACATGGAGCGGGAACTGCGCAGATTTGCCGACCGCGCCGCAAAAAATCAGAATCGCAACAATGGTGAGATAGCCAGGGTTGCTCGTGATTTTGGAAAGATGCGCAACGATGTCGTCGAACACGACCGAACCGGTGGCCATCCAAACCATCAGGATACCGATCATGAATCCGAAATCACCGATTCGGGTGGTGAGAAACGCTTTTTTCGCGGCATCAGCAGCAGCGTCGCGTTCGAACCAGTGACCGATCAGCACATACGAGGTGAAGCCGACCAGTTCCCAGAAAATGAACATCATCACGAAATTGTTCGCGAGAACGATCCCAAGCATGGCGAACATGAAGAGCGAAAGAGCTGCGAAGTAGCGCGATTTGCCTTCGTCGTCGCGCATGTAGCCCAATGAGTAGATGTGGATCAGCGATCCGACGCCGGAAACGACGAGCAGCATCAATTTGCTCAGATCATCGAGAACAAAAGCGAGCGGAACGGTGAATACCCCGTGAATGTCGATCCAGCTGAATTCCGCCGCCGAGATATCGTTCTTGCCAAAAATTACGCAGCTGAACGTGAAACTTCCGAGAACGGCCGCGACTGAGATCAGGGCGCTGATGTTCTGCCGGCGGCGCGTGAACAAAGTAATTACTCCGGCCGAAGTGAGCGGCAGGAGCAAAACTAACCACGGAAGCAAGCTCTTGGTGGTGAAGGTCAAAACTTTAAACTGGTGATGTCTTCGACGTGCGTCGTTTGCCGGAGGCGAAAGAGCGCGACCACAATTGCAAGTCCGACTGCGACCTCAGCCGCGGCCACGGTGATGACGAAGAAAACAAAAACCTGTGAGTTGTAATTCGGGGCGCCGCTTGGATCGACATGAAAGCGCGAGAACGCGACGAGTGACAAATTGGCGGCGTTCAACATCAACTCCAGGGCCATCAAAATGATGATGATGTTGCGTCGCACCATCACGCCGGCGAAGCCGATGGTGAACAAAATTCCGCTGACAATGAGATAATCGCCAAGCGTGACCATGTCAGCGGGTTTCGCGCCGGCTCAACATCACGGCGCCGATGGTTGCGACCAAAATGACTACGCCGATGATTTGAAAAGGCAGATTGTAATTGTCGAAAAGCAAAAGACCGATTCGGTGAACATCGTCCGATGTCGATTTTGCCAGCGATGGAAAGGTCTGTTTCGCGAGACTAAATCTGCCGATGACAGCGAAAATTTGAACCATGAGGGCAAGCGCAACCGCCAAACCGCCGGCGGACGCGACCCAGTTAATTTTTCTCAACTCCTCAGCCCGCAAATCGAGCAGCATGATGATGAAAAGAAACAGCACCATGATCGCGCCGGCGTAGACGAGCACTTGAATAATGCCGATGAAGTAGGCATCGAGCGACATAAACAGCGCTGCGAGCGCCAAAAACGAGACGACGAGACTGAGCGCGCTCGCGACCGGATTACGGTTGATGACGACGGCCACGCCGAATACCAGCATCATCAACGCGAAAATCCAAAACAGAAATACTGACATATCACGATGTCGATCTTGCCATCACTTTTTCTCGTTCCATTTTAAAACGACTCCGTGCATCACCCCGCCGATCTCGAGCAGTTTGTCTTTGTGATGCATCATGTCTTCGCGAGTGAATCCGGTGATGGCGTAGTCTTTTCGTAAATAAATCGCCTGCTCCGGGCAAACCTCTTCACACATGCCGCAGAAAATGCAGCGGACCATGTCGATATCGAATTCTTCGGGATATTTCTCGACCTTGGCGAAACGATCTGTCTTTGAAATTTCGCCCGGAATAATCTTGATCGCGCGCGGCGGACAAATGAATTCACAAAGCTGACAAGCGACACAGCGAACACGCCCGTCGGTATCGCGCACGAGCGCGGGCGCGCCGCGATAATGCTCAGGCAAATTCGGGTCCCATTTTTCCTCCGGATATTCCATCGTCACTTTGGTCCGGCGGAGAATCATGTTCTTGAAGTGCTTCAACGTGATTAACAGGCCGGCCGCGATCGCGGGGAGAAACATTCGCTCGCGCCAATTGAGATTGGGTCGTGGAACGGTGATTGCCATTAAAGATGGAAGTAAATGAGAATGATCGCGACGACGAAGATATTGACGAGCGCGATTTCAAAAAAGAAAAGCCAGCCCAGGCGCATCAACTGGTCCCACCGGAAACGCGGCAAAGTCCAGCGCACCCACATGAACAAAAAGATTAGTGCGGCAACTTTGGCGAAGAAGACCGCGATGTTGATCAAACCGAAAATCCAACCATGCGAGCCATCAGGAATTCCGGGCAAATGCCAACCCCCAAAAAAGAGGGTAACAATGATGCCCGAGCCCGTGATCATGGCGATGTATTCGCCGAGGAAAAATAAACCGAACTTCATTGACGCATATTCGGTGTGGTAGCCACCGGCAAGTTCCTGTTCGGCTTCCGGCAGATCGAACGGGAGCCGGTTCGTCTCCGCCAGAACAGCGATGATGAACACGAGGAACGAAATGAACATCGGAATAGCCAGCAGCCACTTTCCGAGATTCGTCCAATCGCCGATGAAGGGTGCGATCAACCAGCCATGGTCGATTTGATATTGGACGACGCTCGTCAAGCGCAGATTTCCAACAAGCAGGAAAATTGGAATGACGGCGAGACCGAGCGAAAGCTCGTAGGAAATCATTTGGGAACTGGAGCGCACGCCGCCGAGAAACGGGTATTTGGAATTGGACGCCCAGCCGCCCAGAACAATTCCGTAGACGCCGAGCGAGGCGATGGCGAATACAAACAAAATCCCGACGTTGATATCGGCGATGACCATCGGCACGCCAAACAGCGTGCTGCCAAACGGAACGACCGCGATAGTGATGACCGGCGGGACCATCGCCAGACAGGGAGCCAGCCAGTAATAAAGTTTGTTTACGTGCGCCGGCGTGAATTGCTCTTTCAGTAAAAATTTTCCGGCGTCGGCGATTGGTTGGAGCAGACCGGCGGGGCCGACGCGATTTGGTCCGAGGCGGTCCTGGATCAAGGCGCTGACGCGACGCTCGGCGTAGACTGCGTAATTCATGAGCCCAAGCACGAACCCGAGAAGGCAGACAATTTTAATCAACGACGTGCCGATAAAAAAATAATCCATTGTCGATCTCGCGCTATCGCCCGGTGGGCCGACTCTTCTCGGCTTGTTCGATATCTTTTGCTTTGGGTTCGGTGGGTGGTCGGGGCGATTCGTCCACCCTCATCACGTGCACGCCGAGGTCACCGATTTTGCTTAGAGTGAGATCGGCGAACGGTGGGATCTCTGCGCTCATTTGCCGAAACACATCTTCGATCATGTAAATGCCGTTGCTGCCGCCAAGCGCTTGGAGCAGGTCGCGCAAGATTTCCCAATCGTCGCGCGCGTTTCCGGGCGGGCGCACTGCGCGATTCAATCGTTGCAAGCGTCCTTTGCCGTTAATCATCGAGCCCCGTTTTTCGGCAAACCCTGAAGCGGGCAAGAGAACCGTGGCGTGTTCATTGGCGGCATTTGACAAAATATCCATCGCAACGAACGCGGACATGTTCGTTAGTTGTTCCGCCGAAATTCCAAGCTTCAATGGATTTTCACCGAGCGCGAGCAGCACTCTGATTTCTCCGGACCGCACCGCTTGGGCGATCGCAGAAAGTTTCGCCCCCGGTCCTTCGTCCAATCCCAGAATCAAGCGCGCGCCGGTCGCGTTCGGATTGCGGTCTTTGCTCAGTAAAATGTCGTCGCCCTCGCCGAAGCGCGGCACGATGTCAATGTAACGGACGCCGAGCAGGTCCGCGATTTTGTGTGTGAGCCAAAGTTCTTCGTTAGTCATTCGGCCCGACGCGATGATCGCGATGTTCCAACCACTAAATTGCCTTAGCTGCAATGCCGCGTGCCCGATCGCGCTTTTCCAGTCGACCGACGTTAGTTCTTCGCCGTCAAAGATCTTCGGCTCGAGTATGCGGTTCTCCGCTTCTAAATATTTGAAATTCAATCGACCGTAGTCGCACATCCAGCACGAGTTCACGTCGTCGTTCTCGCGCGGCGTTTGCCGATAAACGATGTCCTCGCGCGTGCCGATGAGGGTGTTGCAGCCGGTAGCGCAACTGGTGCAAATGCTTTTCGTCTCTTTTAGAAACCAAACGCGCATTTTGAACCGAAAATCGGTGGAAGTGAGCGCGCCGACCGGGCAGAGATCGACGGTGTTCAGAGAGTAATTGTTCTCGAGCCGCGTGCCCGGATGAGCAGTGAGAACAGTGTGACTTCCCCGATCGACGAATCCGAGCACATCGTCCTTGGCAATTTCGTTACAAAAGCGAACGCAGCGCGAACAAAGGATGCAGCGCTCGTCATCGAGAGTGACGCGCGGTCCAAGCTGCACCGCTTTCGGTTTTTTGACTTTGTTTTCGAGAAAGCGGGAACCTGCCGCGCCGTACTCGACGCTGAATTCTTGAAGCTCGCATTCACCCGCTTGGTCGCAGATCGGACAATCGAGTGGATGATTGATCAGCAGAAATTCCATCACGCCCTTCCGGCATTCCTCAACCAGCGGCGAACTTGTGCGCACGCCCATTCCTTCGGCGACGTCCTGCGCACAACAGATTTGTGGGCGCGCCATCCAATTGATGATCGGCTTGCCGTCGGCGCCGAGCTCGGGTTTGCGATCGGGACCCATTCGCGGCATGCCCATCTCGATCAAACACATCCGACAATTACCCGGTGAGCTCAGTTTTTTGTGATAGCAATAGCGCGGCACGTAAACGCCAGCCTGCGCGCAGGCTTCGATGACGCGCGTGCCCTTCAGAAATTGATGCCACACGCCGTCAACCTGGACGTTGAACGTCGGGTGCGCGTTTGACTTTTCTTCGGCCATATCAGATCACCGCATCGGCGCCGGCTTTTTCCCAGCCGGGATCGTGGGCGAGGGGACTGGTTGGGATATGATCGCGCTCGGTCAATTCCTCCGGCGTGTATTCCGGTGGAAGTGGCGGCGGGATTGATTTCCGCGCATGGCGCGCAAATTCCTCTGGAAATTTTTCGACGAAACTCTGCGTAGGCCAGGCGCACGCTTCGCCGAACGCGCAAATGGTTCGGCCGGCGATATTGTCGCCGATCGTTTTCAGAGTACGCGGGTCTTCTGTCACGCCGCCGCCGTCCAACATGCGTTCGGTAATTTTTTTCATCCAAAGTGAACCTTCGCGGCAGGGCGTGCACTGTCCGCACGATTCGTGGGCGTAGAATTCGTTGATGTTGTTGAGCACCCAGACCATGTCGCGCGAATCGTCGAGCACGATCACGCCGCCGGACCCAGCCATCGAGCCGGCGGCCGCAAGCGAATCAAAATCCATCGGCAACTCATCGATCGACAAGTCTGCTTCGATTGTCGATCCATCTGGTTGCTTTTGTTTGAGTTTGAACCGCTCGTCCGCGCGTAAAACTTTGGCCGAGCTGCCGCCGGGAATTACCGCTTTCAATCGCCGGCCCCATTTTATTCCGCCCGCCATTTCGTAAATCAATTGCCCCATTGTCACTTTGCCGACTTCGATCTCGAAATAACCCGGGCGCTCGACGTCGCCGCTCACACAAACGATGCGGGTGCCGGTGTTGTTCGGTCGCCCCAGCTGCGCGTATTTCGCTCCACCCATGGCAATGATGTGCTTCACTGCGCAGAGTGTTTCGACATTGTTCACGATCGTTGGGCACATGTACAGCCCGAGCACCGCCGGAAAGTAAGGCGGTTTGATCCGCGGATACGCGCGCTTGCCTTCGAGCGATTCGATCAGGCCGGTTTCTTCGCCGCAAATGTACGCGCCCGCTCCACGATGAATGTAAACATCGACATCGAACCCGGAGCCAAGAATGTTTCTGCCGAGAAAGTTGTGCTCGTGCGCTTCTTCGATCGCCCGCTCCAGGATCTTCGCACCTTCCGGAAACTCGCCTCTTATATATATGTACGCCGTCCGGGCACGGAGCGCGAAACACGAGATGGCGATGCCTTCCAGCAACTGATGCGGATCTTCGTGGATGATGTAGCGGTCCTTGAACGTGCCTGGCTCCGATTCGTCCGCATTGCAGATCAAATAGACCGGCTTCTTCTCGTCAGCCTTGACGAAATTCCATTTTACGCCGCAAGGAAACCCGGCGCCGCCACGACCCCGCAAACCCGATGTCTTCACTTCGTTCACGATGTCGGTGCGCGACATCTTGATCGCTTTACGCAAATCATCGTAACCGCCATCGTCCAAATAGGTCTTGATGTCGGTCTTCCAATTTTTGCGTCCGATGTTTTTGAAAATGATCCGGTGCTCGAGCGGATGCGGCTCCGGCCGATTCACGATTCTCGATTCACGATTCTCGCTAAGATCGACAACTGAATTTGGATCGACATTCTCGTGGAGCTTGTCATTCACCATGCAAACCGGTGCGGTGCCACAGCTTGCCAAACATTCGACAAACTCGATGCTCAAATTTCCGTCAGCGCTGACGGAAATCGGCGCGTGTATTCCGTCACCGGCGGTCTTGCGTTGAATCCCAGTCGCGGCGCAGAAATTTTCCATCACCTGATAACTTCCAGCCATCGCGCAACTGAGAGTGCGGCAAACGCGAATGTGCATTTTGCCGGCGCATTTCTCGCGCAACATCGGGTAGAAGGTGACCAGCTCGAGAATATTGATCGGCTGGAGTCCGAGCTTGGCCGCGATCCAGGTTACGGCGTCATCATTGATGAAATTGAAATGTTCCTGCCAAAGATGCAGCAGCGGCAGGGCCGCGCTTCGTTTTTCGTCAGGCGGATAATGCCCGATCGCTTCATCCATTCTTCGCTCCAACTCGGCGGGAACGCGTGTGCTCGTCGAGTCCACGGGCGAAAAGATTAGTTAGTTAAGGTGCTCTGCTTTTCTGTGACCTTGTCGTCTTTGAAAACGATCGTCACCGTGCCTTGGCCCTGCCGGTAAACGTAAGTCGTCTTCTTCATGATGACGAAATCCTTGTTGTCGAGTTCGGTCGGCGGTCCAAGAATCGATTCCACCTGTTTCTTCGACATTCCTTCGGCCACTTCGTCGACGTTGGCTTTGGTGATGCGCCTGCCGACGCACGAAAGCTCGAGCACGAGTGTGAGCACGAGCACGAATCGAGAAATAAATCGTAAGATCGACATATTCATCTGTCGCATTCGCCCATGACAAAGTCCAGACTTCCGAGCACAGCGGGAACGTCACCCACCATGCAGCCCGGGAGCAATTCCGGCAGTATGCTCAAGTTCACAAACGATGGCGCGCGGATTTTGAGACGATGCGGGACGCCGCCGCCTTTGCTGTTGATGTAAAAACCGAGCTCACCCTTCGGATTTTCAGCCGCGAAATAAATTTCTCCCGGTGGCGCATCGAGACCTTCCGTCACGACAATAAAATGGTGAATCAGTTCCTCCATTTTTGTCATCACGTGCGATTTTGGCGGCGTCACATTTTTCCAATCGGCCACGTTGATCGGCCCGCTTGGCAATCTGTCGATCACTTGCCGCAAAATTGTTGCGCTTTGCCGCATTTCCTCGATTCGGACCAGATAGCGATCATAACAATCCCCCGCGCTGCCGATCACCACTTCAAAATCGTACTGTTCATAATCGAGATAAGGATGTTTGCGCCGCAAATCGTGTTCGACGCCGCTGCCGCGCAAAATTGGACCCGAGAGCGCGTAAGCTACCGCGCGTTCTTTAGAGATAACGCCGATGTCTTTCGTTCGATCGACAAAGATGCGGTTGCGCGTCAGCAGTTTGTCCATCTCGTCCAGAGCGGGGCCGAATTGATCGAGAAATTCGTGCAACATTGGCAGGAATTTCTCCGGCAGATCACGGATTTGTCCGCCAACGCGCGTGTAAGAAGTTGTGAAGCGCGCGCCACTGAGCAATTCGCTGAGATCGTAAATCTTTTCGCGTTGCGTGAAGGAATAGAGAAAAACCGTCATCGCGCCGAGATCGAGCGCCATCGCGCCAAGTCCCATCAGATGCGACGAGATCCGGGAGAGTTCGCAGCAGATAACGCGAATTGCTTTTCCGCGCGGCGGAATTTCCCAACCCATTAATTTTTCGACTGCCAACGCGTAGGCCACGTTGTTCGCCAGCGGTGCGAGATAATCGAGCCGGTCGGTGTAAGGCACGAACTGGTTGTATTGCATGTTCTCCGCGATTTTTTCATCGCCGCGATGCAGAAATCCGACATCCGGCATCGCTTTGGTGATAATTTCGCCATCCAGTTCGAGGACGAGTCGCAACACACCATGCGTCGCCGGGTGTGACGGCCCCATGTTGAGAATCATTTTCTCGCCGATGTCGTGATCGGTTTCGCGCAGCTTCGCTTCCTCCGCGGCAACTCGCGTCACCGGATCGGGCGATTCAATTTCGCGAACGGTGAATGCCATAGACTTGTCCTGAGCTAAGTCGAACGGATCGACAATTGCATTTATGCTCGCGAGTCAGTCACGACACGCAAGCCCAAATTGACTG
>Ga0209806_1000549_pt1 | contig 25642 bp, 25 predicted proteins | sample GraSoiAngelo_152_FD_186166 | JGI IMG/M metagenome (GOLD analysis project Ga0209806, IMG submission 186166) | Grasslands soil microbial communities from the Angelo Coastal Reserve, California, USA - 14_1009_12_30cm (SPAdes) (version 2) | ecosystem: Environmental > Terrestrial > Soil > Grasslands ... | reverse complement strand
ACGCGAACGGCGGGGAGCTGCTGAAAGACCTCCGGCTGCCGGACTTCCGCGACTACGCGGTGGCGGTGCCCAGGCCCGGCACGACCTTGAGCGAGGCCACTCGCGTCATGGGTGACTACCTGCGCGATGTGGTCAAGATGAACCCGGACAATTTCCGCATCGTGGGCCCGGACGAGACGGTCTCGAACCGCCTCGGCTCGGTGTTCGAAGCCACCGACCGTGCGTGGGATGCCGAGCTCCTGCCCGGCGACGATCACCTCGCCGCCGACGGCCGGGTGATGGAGGTCTTGAGCGAGCATCTCTGCGAGGGCTGGCTCGAGGGCTATCTCTTGACTGGCCGCCATGGGTTGTTCGACTGCTACGAGGCGTTCATCCACATCATCGACTCGATGTTCAATCAGCACGCAAAGTGGTTGAAGGTGACCCGGACGATCCCCTGGCGCCGTCCCATCGCATCGCTCAACTACTTGCTCTCGTCACACGTGTGGCGGCAGGACCACAACGGCTTCTCGCACCAGGACCCCGGCTTCATCGACCACGTGATCAACAAGAAGGCGGAGGTCATTCGCGTCTACCTCGCGCCCGATGCCAACTGCCTGCTGTCCGTCGCCGACCACTGCCTGCGCAGCCGCAACTACGTCAACGTGATCGTCGCGGGCAAGCAGCCGGCCCTGAACTATCTATCGATGGAAGATGCGATCGCGCACTGCACGCGCGGTCTCGGCATCTGGGATTGGGCCAGCACCGACGCAGACCGCGATCCCGACGTCGTGCTGGCTTGCGCCGGCGATGTGCCCACGCTAGAAACGCTGGCAGCCGCGGACCTGATCCGGCAGCACTTGCCACAGCTCGCGGTGCGCGTGGTCAACGTGGTCGACCTGATGCGGGTGCAGCCACCCACCGAGCATCCGCACGGTCTGAAGGATGCCGAGTTCGACGAGGTCTTCACGCGCGACAAGCCGGTGATCTTCGCCTACCACGGGTATCCGTGGCTGATCCACCGCCTGACGTACAGGCGCACGAATCACGTCAACATTCACGTCCGTGGCTACAAGGAAGAGGGCACGACCACCACACCGTTCGACATGGCCATGCTGAACGATATCGACCGCTACCACCTGGTGATGGACGTGATCGACCGCGTGCCGTCGCTCGGCTCGAGGGCCGCCCACGTGCGTCAGGAGATGGTCGATCTCCGGCTGCGCGCCCGGCAGTACACCAGGGACCACGGCCAGGACGCGCCGGAGATTCTCAATTGGACCTGGCCGCAGTAGAAGGTTGCGCGTACTCGTCCTCAACGCCGGGTCGAGCTCCCTCAAGCTGAGCCTTGTCGATGAGGATGACCGCGTCCACTTCGACCGCGAGTTCGAGGTCGCCGAGGGAAGGCTCGACGAGGCGCGGCTGGCGAGCGCGGTCCGCGCTATGGAAGGAATCGCAGCGATCGGGCATCGCGTCGTCCACGGAGGACCTCGATACCCGGCGTCGGTGCGAATCGACGGCGAGGTCATCCGCTATCTGGTCACGATCACGGACCTCGCTCCGCTCCATCTGCCGGCCGCACTGGCCGGAATCGCCGCCGCGCGGGAGCTCTTGCCTCGCTTGCCCGCCGTCGCATGCTTCGACACGGCGTTTCACTCCCGGATGCCGGCTGCGGCTTCGACCTACGCGATACCCGACGAGTGGCGTGTGCGATTTGGAATCAAGCGCTATGGCTTTCATGGTTTCTCACACGCCTACGCGGCGCGTCGCGCGGCGGAGATGCTCGGGCGCTCGCCGCACGAGCTCAGGGTCGTGACGTGCCACCTCGGGGCCGGGGCATCCCTGGCGGCGGTGCGAGGCGGGCGGTCGATGGACACCACGATGGGCTTCACGCCGCTCGAGGGCCTTGTGATGGCGACGCGGTCGGGCACGATCGATCCTGGCGCCCTCCTCTATCTCGAGCGTCACGCCGGACTGACCGAGCCCGGCCTTACTGAAGCCCTCGACCGCAAGGGTGGGCTCGTCGCCCTCGCCGGCACAGGCGACATGCGAGAGATCTTGAAACGCATCGCGGGGGGCGACGACGCCGCCGAGCTTGCGTTCGACGTCTACGTGCACCGGCTTCGAGGCCTCATCGCCGCGATGGCCGCGGCGATGAACGGCCTCGACGTCCTGGTGTTCACAGGCGGCGTGGGCGAGAACGCACCACCGGTGCGGGCCGCGGCGGCCCAGGGGCTGAGCTTCCTCGGTGTCGATATCGGCACCACGCACAACGCCGGCGTTGATGGCGACGGCGACATCAGCGCCCCGGATGCTCGCGTAGCGACGCTGGTGGTCAAAGCACACGAGGACATCGAGGTTGCACGCGAGGTGCGGCGCGTCCTCTCCCGACCTGAAGCTCCGGTCGGAAAACCGTCGTAGACCGCGAACATACTGCTGGCGCCAACGAGGCGTGATGCACTCCCCAGGCCCTTCTCGAGTGCTCAACTAGAGAGGTGGGGGACCGGTATGACGCCGTGGTCGTCGGCTCCGGGCCGAACGGCCTCGCCGCCGCGATCACGCTGGCAGCGGCCAGAAAGTCGGTCCTGGTGCTGGAAGGGGCCGCTAAGCCGGGTGGAGGGCTGCGGACCGAAGAGCTCCTCGAGGCCGGCTTTCGCCACGACGTCTGCTCCACGATCATGGCGCTCCCACCGCTGACGCCCTTCTTCGAGGCGCTCCAGCTGGACCTGGTCACGCCGCCCGCGCCGCTCGCGCATCCCTTCGACGACGGCACAGCGCTCCTCCTCGCGCGATCTGTGGCGCAGACGGCGGCGCGGCTGGGTGAGGACGGACGCGCTTACAGGCGGCTTGTGGAGCCGATTGCGAAGCACACGTCAGAGCTGCTCTCGATGGTCATGAGGCCGCCTCGACCACCGCGTCATCCCTGGCTGCTCGCCCGGTTTGGGCTGCCGGGCCTCCTGTCGGCGCGAGCCCTCGCCGGCTTGTCCTTTCGGGGCCGCGAGGCTCGCGCCCTGCTCGCGGGCGCGGCCGCCCACAGCCTGCTGGCCCTCGACGAGGCGGGCACCGGCGCGATGGGCTTGTTGATGCTGGCGTCCGCCCATGCCGGCGGCTGGCCGGTCGCGAGAGGGGGATCGGAATCCGTCGCGGCGGCGATGGTGCACCGGCTGCAGGAGTTGGGCGGCCAGGTCTTAGCCGGGCAGCGCGTGGCATCGATGGCCGACCTGCCGGAGCACCGCGTGGCGTTGCTCGACCTGGTTCCCAAGGGCGTGCTCGAGCTGGCGCATCTCGATCTAACGAGCAGGTACCGCGAAAAGCTCCGCGAATTTCGCCATGGCCCAGGCGCGTTCAAGATGGACTGGACGCTCGATGGACCGATCCCGTGGCGATCGGCTGACTGCCTGCGGGCCGCAACCGTTCACCTCGGCGGCACGCTGGAGGAGATCACCGAATCCGAGTCGCAGGTCGCCGCCGGCCAACATCCGGCGCGGCCGTTTGTCCTGCTCACGCAACCGACTCTGTTCGACCGGTCGCGCGCACCCGAGGGCAAACACGTCGCGTGGGCTTACTGTCATGTGCCGAACGGCTCCGACGTCGACATGACGCAAGCGGTCGAGGACCAGGTCGAGCGATTCGCGCCCGGCTTTCGCGACCTGGTCCGGAAACGGAGCGCGTGGACTCCGCGACGCCTCGAGTCAGAAGAGCCAAATTGCGTCGGTGGCGACGTGATGGGAGGCCGTATGGATCTGCGGGGCCTGGTCGCCCGGCCGGTCCTGAGGCTCAATCCGTACGCGACGCCCGATCGAAGGGTGTTCATATGCTCGGCCGCCACGCCACCGGGCGGCGGCGTTCACGGGATGTGCGGGGCGAACGCGGCTCGTGCCGCGTTGAAGTCTCGGATGTAGATGGACTGGCTGCAGGCTCCTGACTACTGGCTCACGAGGCTGGTCATCGAGCGGGCGCTGGGAGTCACCTACTGCATCGCATTCCTGGTCGCCGTGAACCAGTTCAGGCCCTTGCTTGGTGAAAAAGGCCTGCTGGCCGTCCCGCTTTTCTTGAGCCGCGTCTCCTTCTTCCAGGCGCCCAGTGTCTTCCACATTCGCTATTCGGATCCCATGCTGCTCGGGGTCGCCTGGACCGGCGTCGTGTTGAGCGTCGGCGTGGTCGTCGGGCTGCTCGACCTCGCACCGCCCTGGATCTCGATTCTTGTGTGGTTCGCCCTGTGGGTGCTGTACCAGTCGATCGTCAACGTCGGCCAGGTGTTCTACGCCTTCGGTTGGGAGACGCTGCTCCTCGAGGCTGGATTTCTCGCCATCTTTCTCGGTGCGGGCCCGACCGTGCCGGCCTGGCCGCTGATCCTTCTCTTCCGCTGGCTGGTATTTCGAGTCGAGTTTGGCGCGGGCCTGATCAAGCTGCGCGGCGACCGGTGCTGGCGAAACCTGACGTGCCTCTACTACCACCACGAGACCCAGCCCATGCCCAACCCGCTGAGCTGGTTCTTTCATCACCTGCCTAAACCACTGCACCGCATGGAGGTGCTGGGCAATTTCTTTGCGCAGCTGGTGGTGCCGTTCTTCTTGTTCACCCCGCAGCCTGTGGCATCGATTGCGGGTGCGCTGATCATCCTCACCCAGGCGTGGCTGGTGCTGAGCGGCAATTTCTCGTGGCTGAACTTTCTGACTATGACGCTCGCGATTTCCGCGTTGGACGATCGGACCCTGTCGCTGTTCCTTCACGTTTCGGTCCCGACCCTCTCGCCGCTCCCTCTCTGGTGGCAGGTGCTCGTGGCCGCCGTGACCCTGCTCGTGCTGCTCCTCAGCTACCGACCCGTGCGCAACCTCATCTCACGGCACCAGGTCATGAACTTCAGCTTCGACCCATTCCATCTCGTCAACACCTACGGTGCGTTCGGGTCTGTTACCAAAGAGCGCTACGAGATCATCGTCGAGGGCACTGCCAATGTGGCGCAGGGCGAGGCGGGGTGGAGGGCCTACGAGTTCAAGGGCAAGCCCGGCGACCCGCGGCGCGTGCCGCGGCAGTTCGCGCCGTATCACCTCCGGCTCGACTGGCTCATGTGGTTTGCCGCGATGGAGTCCCCATTCCGCCACCAGTGGTTCATCGCGTTCGTGGTCAGGCTCCTCGAGGGAGACCGCGCGACCCTGCAGCTGCTGAGGCTCAACCCATTTCCCGACCACCCGCCGGCTGCCATACGCGCGAACCTGTTTCGCTACCGCTTCTCTTCGGTCGACGAATGGCGTAAGGACCGCGTCTGGTGGGTGCGCACGCCCGCCGGCGAATACCTGCCCACTCTGGTGCTCGACGCGGTGGGAAATCCGCGACGGCTCAGGAGTTGAACGGCTCCTCGCGGTACTGGCGGCGACCAGTAACTGGATCTTCGTAGACGCGGGTCATCTTGCCTGACGTGGGGTCCTTGAAGACCTCGCCGGTCGGCTTGAAGGAACCCTGGTTCTGGCCGCGGTACCGGCGGTCCCAGGCGAAGTAACCCACGATGGCGAATGCCAGCACGATCACCAGGATGACCAGCTGAGTCGCGAGGTTCATGTCGAGCTGCGCTCGATAATCGCCGCTGTGCCATAGGCCACCACCTCGGTCATTGTCTGCCCGATCTCAGAGGAGTCGAATCGCATCATGACCACCGCGTTGGCGCCCATGGCCCGGGCGTTCTCGACCATGCGGTCGATGGCGTGCCGGCGCGTGTCCTCCACCAATCGGGTGTACTCAACTATCTCGCCGCCACCGAGCGATCGCAGGCCCGCCATGATGTTTCCGCCCAGTCCGCGGCTCCGCACGACCACGCCGAAGACCTGACCGAGGGCCTGCTTGACCTCGTACCCCGCGGGGCGTTCGGTGGTCGTGACAAGGACGGCGGAAGGCTGCTGCCCCACGGCCTAATCATCGCGCGCTGCCAGATGTGGCGGCGCCCAGAAGACCAGAACCCGCAGGTCATCTTCGATGTCGTGAAAACGGTGTTCGACGCCGGCTGCGACGAAGACGAGGCTGCCCGGCTGCACATCGCGTTCCTCATCAGCGACCCTGATCACTCCGCGCCCGCTGATCACGTAGTAAACCTCGTCCTCGCGGTGAGGCTGCTGGCGGTCGGTCGAACCGGCCGGCCAAATGGCGAGGCCGACGCTCAGCTTGCCGGAAGCGAGGAAGTCGATGTAGCCGTGACCGCCCGAGTCGCGCGGCTGAGGATCGAGCTCCGGGATCTCGTGCGCTTCCAAGACGGACCCAGTTTGACAGCGGACCAAATCCAGACGCAGAGTCGAGTCCGTCGAGGAATCGAATCGAGACGCTTAACGTTTAAGGGTCTGAACTCCGAATTCCGTTTTCCAAAGGGGGATTGACCAATGGCTGCGATCAGTAGGGCCGATGCGGTCTGGGAAGGCGACCTTACCAGCGGCAAGGGCAGGGTCAAGGTTGCCAGTGGAACCTTCAGCGAGTTTCCGGTCACGTGGGCGAACCGGGCCGAGCGGACACACGGCGGCACCAGCCCGGAAGAGCTCATCGCCGCGGCGCACGCAGCGTGCTACTCGATGGCCCTTTCGAACGGCCTGTCCAAAGCGGGCCATCATCCGGAAAGGCTGAACACGTCCGCCGAGGTCGAGTTTGTTCCAGGGAAGGGCATCGTATCGAGCACCATCACGGTCCGAGGCCACATTCACGGCCTCGACGCGAAAGAGTTTCAGACGTTCGCCGAAGAGGCGAAGGATGGATGCCCGGTGTCTCAAGCGCTGAAAGGAAACGTCCAGCTGAACCTGAAGGCTGAGCTAGACCACACCCACTAACGCTTCAGGCCGCCTGTGATGGACGGAAAATCAACCATGCCCTGCATGCGCAGAGCGCGGAGCTGACCCGCGAGCCATTTGCGCGGGTCCTTGATCTGCTTGCCACCGTCAAGGCAGTCCCAACATCGACCGCTGACGTCGCGGGCAACCAGCAGCAGCGGTCGCGGCTGCGCTACCCGCTGCCAGGCCTTGACTATGAAAGGGAGCGAGATCGGGCGCGCCGGTGCTTTCTCGGGCAGGGTCAGCTCGCCCGCGTATAGCTCGTCGCCGCTCTGGACGATGAGGCCGCATCCGGCGAGCGTCCCCCCAAGGTTTTCGACCTGGATCTGGATCGACTGGCCTGGCGCCGTGAAGTCCGTAAAGCTCAGGTGCGGCACGGGTTTCGTGCTCGCTTCCCAGCGACTGTTGCCGACTCTGATCGATCGGCGCGCAGCAAGGTCCGCCCGGGTGGCGAAAATCGCCGCCCACAGCGCAAGCAAAGCTGTGACGACCGCGAGCACGACGACGATCTGAGCTGAGCTCACTGCTTCTCCCGCTTGACGCTGCCGGCCTCCGGATCTGGCGGGAGATGGTACTGCCGAGCGTCATAGGCGCGAAAGGCGGGCAGCGCCAGTGCGCAAAGCATGCAGCCGATCACGCACAGGACGCCGCCTGAGATGACGGAGATCCGGAGGCTGAACAGCGATGCCACGACGCCAGCCTCGAAGTTGCCGAGGGCCGGGCCGGACGTGTAGCTCAGCATCTCGATCGAGGCGAGGCGCCCGCGCAAAGAGTCTGGGATCGTCTGGTTCCAGATCACCGAGCGAAAGACGCCGCTCATCATGTCCGCGGCGCCGGCTACCACAAGGAAAAAAAGCGCGAGCACCAGCCCAGGCGCCAGGCCGAAGCCGATGATGGCAAGCCCCCAGACAGTCGCCGCGACGATCACCCCCAAGCCATGACGATGCACACGCCCAGTCCAGCCGCTGGTCGCCGAAAAGACAAAGGAACCGACCGCCGGCGCGGCGTACAGAAGGCCCAGCACCTTCGGGCCGCCGAGCCCTTGCGCGATCGCGGGAAACAGCGCCATCGGCATGCCGAAGAACATCGCGATCATGTCGACAAAGTAGGTGCCGAGCAGCTCCTGGCGACTGCGCGCATAGCGCAAGCCTTCCATGACTCGACGCAGGCTCGGACGCTCGGCGTCGATTGGGGGAGGCACCGCGCGCATGAGCCACAGACACGCAAGACCGACGACGAAGGTAGCCACGTCGACCATGTACGTGAGCGGAAGGCCGAGCAGGGCGATCAGAACGCCGCCGAGGGCCGGCCCGAGGATCTGACCCAGAGTGCCGCGGATGCTGCCGAGATTGGCGGCTGCCGCGAGCTCGTTCTTGTCGACGAGGCGGGGGAGCATTGCGTCGAGCGAAGGCCGCTGGATCGCGTCCAGCACGCCCCACGCCGTCGCGACGACGAACAAGACCCACACCTGCGGATGGCCCAGCGCGGAGTTGCCGGCGAGCACCAGGCTGCAGGCCATCAGAGCGGCCTCGCTGAACAGCACCATGGTCCGCCGGTCGCGTGCATCCGCAAGCGCGCCGCCCACGAAGGCGAACGCGAGGATGGCACCGAACTCGATCACTCCCAAAAGGCCGACCAGAAGAACGCTGTGCGTCAGGACGTAAACCTGGTAGGGAAAGACGACCACGGTGATCATCGAGCCGAAGAACGACACAAATCGCCCGATGAACAGCAGGCGGAAATCGCGGTGGCGCCGGAGCGGCGTGACGTCGACCGTGGCCAGGTGCCACCAGCGGCGGCGCGGCGCCGTTAACGGATCGTCATCTTGGGGAAACATGATGTGTCCGAAGTATCTTGGAGGGTGAAATGGAGAAAGCCACTTTCGCGGGCGGGTGCTTTTGGGGGGTCGAGCATCTTTTCAACGAAATCCCCGGCGTGATCGATGCGGTATCGGGCTACGAGGGCGGGCACGTCGACCACCCGACATACGAGCAGGTCTGCATGGGACGTACAGGCCACGCCGAGGCCGTCGAGGTGACGTACGACCCGGCGAAGGTTTCCTACGAGCAGCTCCTCAACAGCTTCTGGAACATGCACGACCCTACGACGCTCAACCGCCAGGGTCCCGACATGGGCCACCAGTACCGCTCGGTGATCTTCTTCCACGACCCAGAGCAGGAAAAGGCGGCGCTGAAGTCAAAGGAAGAGGCGCAGAAGTACTTCGACCGCAAGATCGTGACCGAGATCGTCCCGCACACCGATTTCTGGCGCGCCGAGGAGTACCACCAGCGCTACTTCGACAAGCACCAGGGCCACTATTCGTGCCACTACATCCGAGGCTGGGTACCGGCCGAAACGGAGGGCGCTAAGCCGGCATAACTCCGGCCCGATAGATATCCTTACGCGCCGTGCGCTGCGACCACTGCGCCAACGACGTCCCGGACGGCGTTTTCTGCACCCGCTGTGGAGCACATCAGGGGACGACCGCGGCTCCCGCGGAGGCGAAGGCACGGGTCAACCGCTACGCGGCCCACCCCTCCGAGCACGTCATCCAGCCCTCGATCTTCACCACGATCTTTCCTCACCTGGGGCACACCAAGATCCACGAATTTCGGTGGGGCTTCGCCGTTGGCCTGGGCGGCATCCTCGTGCTCTACATCGCGGGATTGATCACCGCGGCCATCCTGGTTGCGATCTTCCTCGTCCCCGTCCTCTATCTGGTCTACCTGTACGAGGCCCAGGTGTACCGGGACGAGCCCGCGATCGTGCTTGGGTTCACCATCGGCGGCGGAGCCGTCATCGGCATCGCGCTCACCGTGCTCGAGCGGATCGTCTACAACCCGTACCCCGCAATCGGCAACCCGCTGCACAACGCCGGAATTGGGGTGGGCGCCCTGCTTTTCCTCGGACTCCTTGTGCCTGTCGTAGAGGAAGTCCTGAAACCGCTCCCGGCGCTGTTCCTGCCAAACCGGGCCGACTTTCCGGAGACGGTTGACGGCCTCGTCTTTGGCATCGCGGCGGGCCTGGGCTTCAGCGTCGCCGAGTCGCTGGTTGCCTTCTCGAGCGCGTTGACCAGCCTTCCACCGCACGTGACGCCGGGCAACTGGATTTACGACCTGACGACGCTGGCGGTGTTCCAACCCCTGCTTCAAGGCAGCGCCACCGGCATGATCGTCGCAGCCGTATGGAGATACCGGCGCGGCCGCCTGGCCTCGCGGGAGATCGGCGGAGTTGCGATTGCCGTCATCGCGCATATCGCATTTGCGCTTGGCACCCAGATCCTCAAAGACGCCCAGGTCAGCCCACTGGTCGTGCTCGTTTGGCAGGCGGTCGTGGTCGGCGCGGTGCTCATCTACGTTCGCTACCTCCTCCATCACGCGCTGCTCGAGGAGGCGGCGCACATGGGTTTTGCGGAGACCGTGTGCCCCAACTGCCATATGCACATCGTCGCGTCAGGGTTCTGCCCGAACTGCGGTGGGGCCCTCACCGCGGCGCCGGCTTCGCTCAAGCGCGCGCGCAAGCCTCGCGCCGAAGCGCCTACCAAGGCGAGGACGTAAGTGGCCCTGACATGTGCCCGCTGCGGCGCTCAGAATCCGGAAGGAAACCTTTACTGCCAGAGCTGCGGCACGCCGTTGGCCGCCGCGGCCGCGCCCCCGGCCGCGATACCAGGACCTCCGCTTGCAGCGCCGCCCCCGGGACCTCCGCCCGGGCTTGCGCCGCCGGCCGCCGGACCGACCGGTTACCAGAGCCCGTACTACGCACCGACGGGCCCGGCGGTGCCGGTCCACCGCACACCGTGGACGCTGATCATCGCCGGGGTGGTCGCGTTGACCATCGTCCTCGCGGGGTGCGGCACGGCCCTGGCGATCATCGGCAGCCGCAATCCCTCCAACACCTCAGGCGGAGGGATCGCCGACCTGCCGAGCCCGACGCCTGCCGGTGGCACGCCAAGCCCGATCGGGTCACCGACTGCCACCCCACTCGGCGCCACGACCGACTCCAACGACGGGCTCACCGTCAAGGTTCCAGCAGGCTGGACAGTCGCCAGCAAAGACAACGAGTCGATCGTCCTGACCGATCCCAACAGCGAGGGTTCGGTGACTGTCGCCAGCGGACCATCGAGTCCGACCCAGACAGCGCAGCAGAACAAGGACACCATCGAGGGCTACTTCAAGAGCAAGTACCCAGACACACGGAGTTGCGCCGGGTCGGGCCCGGCCAACGGCACCTTCATCGGAGCGGCCGGAATCTCGTGGACGCTTTGCTTCACGCTGACGAGCGGCGCGAACTCCGTCCCGGCGGCGGCTTCGCTGTTCGCCGGCGCGAACGGCAGCGGAAGCGTCTACTACCTCGTGATGGTGCTGACCAGGCAGGACAACCTGGCCAACTACCTCACCGAAACGAAGCCACTCCTGCAGAGCGTGCACTGGAAACTGTCGTAGGGCTCTAACGGGAGGGGGTTGTAGGGGCCGCTAGAGGCCGGCCCCTACGTCTTGGGGGAAAGGCCCGAGGTGGCTTCGGGCAACCTCTACGATGATGAGGAGTCCTCAAGGCGGCCTGAGACAAAGCTTGGAGATTGCTCATAGACGTGGCGCCGTAGCCCTGGCCGCGATCCTTTTGGCCGCTTGCCAACCTCCCAACAGCAGCGGGCCGTTGAACCCGCAGCCAGTGGGAGATTCCTGGAACATGTACCGGGGCGACCTCGCGCGCGACGGTCATCCGAGCTCGGCCATGCTCGATGCTGCGGCCGCGGCCCGTCTCAGGCTCGCGTGGCGGATCCATCTGGACGGTGCGGTCGACGGAACCCCGGCCGTGGCGCGGGGCCTGGCCATCGCCGCCAGCGCCGGCGGGACTCTCGCCGCAGTCAATGCATTGACCGGAGTGACGGTCTGGGTCAAGCACGGGCTTGGAGCGATCTCGGGTTCACCAACCATCGCAGACGGTCTTGTACACGTCGCCACTCTGGCCGGACGGGTATACGCGTTTGGGCTGGCGCACGGCGAGATGGTTTGGACGTGGTCGGCTGCAGGTGGCTCTGCGGCATGGGCTTCGCCTGTCGTCTACGGAGGCGAGGTGATCGTCGCCCTCGCCTCGCCCTACGGCGACAACCCGCTTGTGCCGGGCCGATTGGTCGCTCTCGACGAAGAGACAGGTTCAGAGCGATGGAACGTGTGCGTCCTCCCCGGCTGCGAATCGGGGGACGGAGTGTGGTCCACCCCGGCGATCGACGACCAGGGCACAGCTTTCGTTGGTGTTGGAAACCCCGGTGACGGGGTTCTGGCGTTCGACGCAGCGACCGGTCATCGCAAGTGGTTCGCCAATCTTTACAGCGACAGCGGCCGCGACGTCGACGTCGGGGCAACACCGGTGCTTTTCAACCTGTACGGGCGTGAGGTGGTCGCCCAGGCATCGGATGAGGGGTTGTTCGCGGTACTCGACGCGTCCAATGGGGCCGTCCTCTGGTCAAAGGAGCTGGTCAGCGGAAGCGCGGTGCACGGCCTGATCGCCTCGCCCGCTTATGACGGGACCAGCGTCTACGTCGGTTCGGCCAGTCCACCCACGGGGCTGTTCGCGCTCGACCCTTCGAATGGAAATGTCAAGTGGCGTCACGACACAGGCCAGCCGATTTACTCCGCGCCTGCCGTAACCCGTGGCGTGGTGGTTTTCGGGACCGGGGCGGTGTTCGGCGACCTTGGCTCCGGCTCAATCGTCGCCCTGTCCAGCGCCGACGGGCGCGTGCTTTGGAGCTACGACACACGCTCGGCGGTGCGAAGCGGGCCTGCGGTGGCCGGCGACCTCGTTGTGGTCGGAGACTTCGCGGGGGACGTTCTCGCGTTTCGGCCAGGAGATCTCCGCGTCGGTCTCAGCTCGGCTTAGATGGGAGTGGTAGCTCCACCTCGAAGGTGGCTCCGCCGCCGCTGGTTTCCTTTACCTGGACGCGGCCGCCGTGGGCCGCGACGACGGCGCTGACGATTGACAGCCCGAGTCCGGCGCCGCCACTGTCACGGCTGCGGCTTGGGTCGGCGCGAAAGAACGGCTCAAAGATTCGATCCAGGTCACCTGCCTTGAGTCCCGGCCCGTGATCCACCACGGATAACCGAGCCGTCCCGTTCACGGTGGTGACTCCGATTTCGATCGGCGTAGTCGCCGGCGTGTGGACCAGCGCATTGCGCACCAGGTTGCCCAGGACCTGACGCAGCCGCGTGTCATCACCGGAGATGACAACGGGGCCGGATGCGTTCAAGGCAATCTCGCGGTTCGGCGCGACGGCTCGAGCATCGGCCGCGGCGTCGCTCGCGATCGTCTGCAGGTCGAGCGGCTTTGTCTCAAGAGGCCGGCCCTGGTCGAGGCGCGCGATGAGCAGCATGTCGTCGACCAGCGCCGACATACGGACCGACTCTTCTTCGATGCGGCGGCGTGCAAGATCGGAATCAGCGGGGGACTCTCCGGCACCGCGGCGCAGCATCTCGGAGTAGCCGCGGATCGACGTGAGCGGTGTGCGCAGCTCGTGCGACGCGTCGGCGATGAAGCGGCGAAGCCGCTGCTCCGATGCCGTGCGCTGAGCGAATGCGGCCTCGATCTGGCTGAGCATCGCGTTGAGCGCAAGGCCGAGCCGCCCGATCTCTGTTTTCGGGGTCGCCGGCTCGACGCGACGACTCAGGTCACCCGCGGCGATCACACCGGCCGCGGTTCCCATGCGGCGCAGCGGCCTCAGCCCGATGTTGATGATCAAAAGCGCCAGCACGGCTGTGCCGGCGACAACAGCGAGACTGATCAGCGTCTCCATCAGCAGCAGTCCTCGGAGAGTCGACTGGACGTCGGTCAGGGGAATCGCGAGAACGATGTACTGACCTCCAAAGCGTCCCTCCGACCAATCAGTCATCCGAAACTCGGTAGCGTGGTCCGAGCCCTCGACGGTGAAGGGATTCGCCGGGGTGTCTGCTCCGTTGTTGGGCAGAGACCTAGGCAGGTCAGGCGTCACCGCCGACGCAGGCGTGCCAAATCCTTGCCCCACGACTTTGACTGTCGCCACGGAGCCGTCAGGGTTGAGCAGCTCGGCCACCGTTCCAACCGGAAAGGCCGTGTGCTGGATCGGTCCCCGGCTCGGCGCGCCGAGCGTGTTGGCTACCTCGTCCACGCCGGCGCGCAGCTGCGCGTCGACGCGACCGACGAGGAAGTTCTGTAACGCGAGGTAGGTGGCCAGGTTAGCCACCAGGAGGCCGACGACAACGAGCGAGATGACACCGATCAGGAGCCGCCCCCGGAGCGACAGCGTCATTTTCTTGGTGTTCGGAGAACGTACCCCACGCCGCGCACTGTCTGGATCAGGGGCGGGTCATAGCGGTCGACCTTGCGCCGCAAGTAGCTGACGTAGGTCTCGAGCACGCTGGCGTCGCCGCCGAAGTCGTAGTGCCAGACGTGGTCGAGGATCTGGCTGCGCGTCAAGACGCGCCCGGCGTTGATCAGCAGATAACGAAGGAGTCGGTACTCCGTGTTGGTCAGCTCGACGACGTGGCCATGACGCCTCACCTCGTGCGCTTCGTCGTCGAGCTCGAGGTCGGCCAGGGACAGCTTGCCCGTGTCGGTGTCGCTGCCGTGCCGGCGGAGCACCACGCGGACTCGGGCCATGAGCTCCTCGATGCTGAACGGCTTGGTGACGTAATCGTCGCCGCCGATGGTCAGGCCGTGCACCTTGTCCTCGGTTGCATCCTTGGCGGTGAGGAAGATGATCGGCACCTTGGCGCCCCCGCTGTTGAGGCGCTTCAAGACCTCCATGCCGTCGATGTCCGGCAGCATCACGTCAAGGATGACCAGCGCCGGTGCGAACTGGGACACTGCGCTCAGGGCGCCCCGGCCGGTCGCCGCGGTCTTGACGGTGAACCCCTCGTAGCGAAGCGCCATCGCCACGAGCTCGGTGATGTTCGGCTCGTCGTCGACTACCAGCACCCGGGGTCCGTCGTGATTCACGAGGCTCATGCTGATCGAGTTTCCTGGGAAATTGCTCAGAAAGCGTTGGGGGCCAGCTTCGAATCGCCTGATTCGGGCCACCCGCCGACCCGCCGCACGCGACCCTCGCGATCGACCAGGCGCGCCGCGAGGCCTCGGATCTTCAGCCAGGCGACGGCGTCGTCGCCCATGACGATGGCCGCCGTGGAGGCGATGTTGGCGTCGACGCAGCTGGCCGCCGCGACTGTGGCGGTTCGCCAGGGGCTGTCGACCGGCAGTCCGGTGGCGGGGTCGATGATGTGGTGCAGCACAACCCCGCCGCGCGTCCAACGGCGGACCGTTGTGCCGGAGGTTGCGATACCCCCGGCCGTGATTCCCACCGTCTCCTCGCCTTCCTCGATGGGGGCTGCGCTGTCCTCGCTGACCTGGACCAGCCACCCGCCTGGTGGAGGTTCGCCGGCGACAGAGATGTCGCCGCCGAGGCTGACCAGGACGCCTCCGCCCGTGGCTCTGGCCGCTGCGGCGGCTGCGAGGTCCGCGGCGAGCGCCTTGCCCGTCGCGCCGAGGTCGATCACCACCCCGCGTGGGATGAGCACGGTCCGGGCTGCTGCGTTGAACTGAATCGCCTGCCACCCCGGGACGCGCTTTGCGACCAGCCGAAGCGCGGCGCCGTGGGGCGCGACCGACGAGAAGTCCGTGTCATAGCCGTTCACCACGAGCGCATAGCCGATCGTCGGGTCGACCGCCCCCTCGGTCAGCTCGGCTCCTCGCAGGCCGGTCTCGATCGCCTGGGCCAGCAGAGGGCTGACCTTGATGACCTTGTCGGGCATCGCGTTGAGCCGGCAGAGCTCGCTGTCCTCGCGAAATCGACTCGCGGCGATGTCGATCTCCCGAATTACCTCGTCGACCGCGGCCTTGGCGGCGACCAGCGATTGCGGGCGGGTCACGATCACGCGCATCGAGCCGCCCAGCGCGCGGTCATCCGCTATCCCGAGCACGGCGGTCGTCACTTCTTGCGTTCCGTCCGCCGCAACGCCAGCGCCAGCACGGGACAGTCCTCGACGGCGCGCGCCGCCAGCGGCAATAGATGGGCGGGAATCGGACCGGCGGCGAGGATGGGATAACCCCAATCGTCGAGCCGGATGAGCTCGGGCAGGAGCTCGGCGCACAGTCCTCGCCCGTCGCATTTGATGCGATCGACGGCGAGGGTCATCTCTTTGCTCATGCCGTTCGCCTCAGGGCGTAGGCGGAGTCGTTCGCGAACTCGCTCCCGAACAGGTCCAGGGCGGACGACAGGAACATGACGGCGCCGTCGGGATGCCGGCACGCGCCGCGCCCGCTCACCTCCGATGCCCACCTCTGCAGGCGCTTCAGATCCTCAGGCTTTGATGTGCCCTCCGCGATCCGGGTGCACGTGTCGGCGAGCGCGCGGAGGCCAAAGAAGCACGGCCCGCACTGCGCTGAGCTCTCCTGGGCGAGGTAGCGCATGATTCCCGCCGTCTCGCGGACAGGGGAGCGGCTCGCGGGGAGTACGCCGATGACGCCGCACCCGAGGCCGAGACCATGCCTCCGCATCGATCCGTGATCGAGCTCGAGATCCAGTGCCGTCTGCGTTTCGACCCACGTCCCGAAGTAACCGCCGACCAGGACCGCCCTCGGTGCCTCCGTGAAGCCACCGCTGCGTCGCACCGCTTCCGCGACAGTCGTACCTTTCTCGACCTCCAGCACGCCGGGCGTTTTGACTCCGCCCGCGAGAGTGACGAGCACCGTGTTGGGCGCGTCGCCAGTCCGGGCGATCAGCGCGACGTGAGCGAGGGTTTCGACGTTCTGCACCAGAGTTGGCGCGCCGCCGACTCCCCGCTCGAACGGATAGGGCGGGGCGGTCGTCGGCGTCGCGACGCCTTCGTTGATGAGATGGATGGCGGCCGTCTCCGCACCGGCGACGTACCGGGACGGCGCGGCGGACACAGTCACCATGCGGCGCTCAGGTTCGGTGCGCTGTACGACAGCGCGCAGCATTGCATTGCGCGCGTCGTCGTGGCGCTCGCCGATGTAGAGGACGATGCGACCGGCCCGCAGAACGCGCGCGGCGAGAAACGCACCGTCGAGGATGAGATGGGGCCGCGCGGTCATCAACAGCCTGTCCTTCTTGCTCTGCGGCTCGCCCTCCGCACCGTTGACGACGATCACGGCCTGTCCGCGCGACCGCTGTGCGACCGCGCGCCACTTCGTCGCGACCGGAAACCCGGCGCCGCCGCGCCCGACCAGCCCGGACCGATCGATGGCTTCGATCAGGCCCTTGCTTGCATTCGGCAGAGCAGTCAGAACATCCGGCGTGCCGAGGAGTCGCGTCATCGCGTTTCTCGCCGGTCGACCGCCGCGCGGAACGTGGTCCTCGCTGCACTCAGTGGATCGGAAGAACCGGAGGTCAGCCTCAGGAAGACGGCCACGCCAACCGCGGCGACGCACCCCGCGGTGATCGCAAGCATCCACACCGAAAGCATGTCGGTGCCGGTGCCGACGCCGTGCAAGACACCGATCGGCCATGCCGCGTAAGTCAGCCAGTGGATGGCGCGCCATGTGCGGTGGCCGATCAGGCCACGCAGGAGGCTGGTCACGATGATCGCAGCGAGGAGCTCGAAGGCGATCACCCCCAGGCCGAGCCACAGCGTCCGGTAGGAAGCCGAGAACGGAATCAGCGCGGCGGCCCACCCGAGGTTCGTGTAGGGGTCAACGACCGCGGTAACGATATGCAGGGCGAGGAAGATGAGGGTCACCAACGCCAGGTTGCGATGCAGTCCGGAGGTGAGGAATCGCGGCCAGCTCGGGCTCTGGACTCGGAGCGTCGAAAGGATCCCGAGCACGACGACGGAGCTGAGCAGGATGAGCGTTACCGCGCCGGCCCCGCGCGTCGTGTACCAGAGAAGACTGTTCGTCATCGCTCAGTGCGATGCGCCCGACACGGCTGAGCCAGTGCTGGTCGACGAGCTGACGCCGCTCGATGGCTGCAGGCTGCTTGACGAGCTGGATGACGATGAATTTGAAGATGTAGATGCAGATGACGACGTGGTCGAGGAGCTCGATGTCTGCGTCGTGGAAGAAGCCGCGCCAGGGTTGGTCGCGGCGCTGACGGCGCCGATAACGCCGACGCCGGCAAGGGCGAGAATCGAGACGCTGACGGTTATGCGGTTGAGCAAGCCCAACGCGGCGTCCCGCGCCGCCGCCTTGACTCGGGTCACATTGGTGGTGTCCATGGCGACAGCTTGGCCACCGGCTCTGAACCGTTCCTAGGAACGTCCTTAGAACTCGCTGGGAACGTCGAGGCCGCTAAAGACCCGTGGGTACACTCTTTCTGCTACGCAACGCCCCCGTAGCTCAGGGGATAGAGCAGGACGGTCCTAACGTCAAGGTCGGGGGTTCGATTCCCTCCGGGGGCACCATGTGTGATGCCGGAGCTGCGCCGCGCACATCCCCTGTTGGGGAGCCTGCCGAATCGCCTCGAGGTGGCCCGCAAGCGGTGCGAGTACGGGACCCTATCCACGAGCGTCTGCTTTGAGAAGAGTCTTTAGGGTCGGGCTACCGGCTTGAACTGGCTCGACACCATGCGGCGTTTGAGCAGCCACTCGATGCAATCCACGCACATGAAAGAGTCGAAGTGCGGCGCCTCCAGCACTGTGCGTGGGATCCCGCAGAGCGAAGATTCAGCATCCTCGCGGACGAGGTGCAGAAACTTCCCACCGGTCGCTGCCTTGGAGCGCGGACCCAACACTCGATAGTCGCGCTCTCCCATTCGGTTCGCACACTAGGCGATTGGGCCAGGTGGTGAAAGTCACGCAGGTCACAAACGGACCGCGCCGACAAGCTCGGCTAGCCTGACCAGCTCGTCCCTGGCACTGGAAGGTACGGCATCGGATCGACGACCTGGTCGTTGAGCCGGAGCTCGAAGTGCACATGCGGCCCGGTCGACAATCCGCTCGATCCCTCGAGTCCGATCACCTGGCCCCGCACCACTCGATCGCCGGCGCTTGCATTCGTCTGCAGCAGATGCCCATAGAGCGTGGCGATGCCCCCGCCGTGCGCGATCACGACGTAGTTGCCATAGCCGATTGTGCTGTGTCCGACGGCCACCACGAGCCCATCCGCCGCTGCCATGACCGGCGTGCCGAGCGGTGCCGCGATGTCGACACCGGTGTGAAAGTGCTTGTAGGGGCCAAGCGGCGGCTCGAGCAAGACGGTCGACGGGCCGAAGGGCTGTGTGATCTGGAACGAGGTCATCGGCCACGCGAGCGCCAGGCCGTTGATGTTCTTGCCGACCGGCAGCTGGCGGTTCACCAGCGCGAGGCCGGCGCCGACCTGGGCCTGGCTCCACGCGGTCTCATAGGAACGCTGGATCAGGTCTGCCTCCTGCGCCTCCAGGAGCAGGGCGAGGCTGTTGGTCTCGTCGGGTGTCACGTTCTGCAGCCGGTTCTTGGCGTCCTGAATCGACCCCACCAGGTCGCTCAGCTGGCTGCTGACGTCGGCCTGCCGGTACATGACGTCTTGCAGCGCGCTGAGGTTGGCGTTGAGCAGTTCGAGTGTCCCGTTTTCGCGGTCGAGGTCAGCCTGGCGGGCCTGGCGGTCGGCCTGCAGCTTGGCGAGATCCGCCTCGAGCCTGGTCTGCAGCGCGTGCGCGCGTTGTCCCGCGACGACCGCGTCCGCCGTCGCGATCAGCGCCTCGCGCAAGTTGCCGGAGCGCGCGATCAGCAGCCAGAAGGAGTCGGGCTGGCGGTAGATCGCGCGCGACATGACGCTGAGCTGCTCCTTCTCGACGTCGATCCGCGCCTGTGTGTCCGCGATCTGGGTGTCGAGCTTGGCAATCTGGTCTTCAAGGTTTGCGATCACCGTCTCTTCCTGGGTGACCTCGTCGGTGAGGAGCTGCTCCGTGGCTGCGAATTGATCCAACGTGGCGGACAGCTTCTGTTCTGCGGCCAGAGCGCGCGCGATGTCGCCGCCCAGACGACTCTCCAGCGCTGAGTACGCCGCCTGGTTTGGGTCGACCGCGGTCGCGGGGCAGCTCACGCGGCTCCCCGAAGCGGCGGCGGGGCTCGGACACGGCGATGGGGTGGTGGCTGACGCGGTGGAAATCTGGAGCGCCAGGACAGCTCCCAGGAGCGCGGCGGCGCCGAGCGCACGTTTCAAGCGCGAGCCCTGCGGAAGCCGAGGAGGGCCGTTCCGGTGCCGAGGACGAGCCCGGCCGTGATGATGGCTGCCACGACGTACTGGACCGCGGCGGCGTCGACTCCAGGCAGCACCTGGAGGTAGACCGCCGACCCGAAGCGAACCGCGAGCAGGTAAGCGCCCGCGATGATCGCCGCCGCCAACGCTCCCGCCAGCGCGCCTGTCATCAGTCCTTCGACGACGAAGGGCCCGCGAAGCATCCAGCCTCGCGCACCGAGCAGGCGGGTCACGGCAACCTCTTGCCGGCGCGACGCGGCGATGCCACGCATCGAGTTGGCGATCACCGCGTATGCGATGACCGCGAAAAGCAGCACGATTCCGCCGGCGATGCCACCCGCCACCAGCGCGAAGTGGCGCAGCCGAGAGTAGGTGTCGGGATCGTAGGAAGTCGGGTAAGACGGATCGACGGCGGGGTCAGCCTTCACGGAGGTCGCCACTGCCGCCACCTGCGTCACCAAACGCACCTTCACGTCGAGGCTGGCCGGGAAGGGGTTGGTCGAGCTCAGGCTGGACAGGTTGTCGAGGCCCGGACGCTTGCTCGCCTCTGCGAGCGCCTGCTCCGGCGTTACGTACGTGACCGACGCGACGCGCGAATCGCCCGCCAGCTTCGCCTTCAGTGCCGAGATCGCGTCCGTCGTGGCGCCGGGAGCAATGTAGACCCGGACGATCGAGGCCTGGCTCGCTTGGTCGGCCACGACGCGTTCGACGGCAATTCCGGCCAGCGCAAGCGTGCCGCACAGCATGAGAAGAAGGGCGATGGTGCCGATGACGGGCATGTGGAGCCGCGCGTCCCTGCTCCAGCTGCGCAGCCCGTTGAGCACGACGAGGCGGTGGCCGTTGGCGCCGAAAGCCAACGCCCGTCGCCACAGCGGGAGGCGAGGCACGCTCTGCGTCTTGTGCGGCCTCTCGCGCGCCGGAATCAGCAGGCGCCAGAGCGAAGGCCGGGTCGCGGCGCCGTTGCCGTTGGCGTGTCCGTTGCCGTTGGCGTGTCCGTTGCCATTGGCGTGCACGTTGCCGTTGAGAGGCCCTTTGCCGGCGCCGTATCCATTGCCATTGACGGCTGCTTTCCGCGATCCGTTGGTCATCACCTTCGCGCTCGGGAGACGCAGGATGCGGCTCGCAGGGAAAGTGTGTCGGTGGCTCGCGATGATCACGGTGGTGCCGTTCGCTGCGGCCGCCTCCAGGAGGTGCGTGACCATCGCGGCGTTGTCGTCGTCGAGTGACGACAGCGGCTCATCGGCCAGTAGCACGCTGGGTTTGGCGGCGAGGGCGCGCGCGATCGCCACACGCTGGCGCTCACCCGCCGACAGTTGGTGGGGGTAGGCGCGCCGGCGATGGGCCAGCTTGACCGATTCGAGCGCCTCCATGGCGCGCCGCTTGATCTCGCGGTTTGGCACTTGCGGATCGCGCACCTGGAGAGCGAGCACGACGTTCTCGAATGCGTTCAGCCGGGGCAGCAGGCGCTGCTCCTGGAAGATGAAGGCGACGTCACGACGAAGCTTGCCCAGGCCGCGCCGCCACCAGCGGTGCAGCCCGCGACCACCGACCCAGAGCTCGCCCGCGTTCGGCCGCAGCTGTCCGTGCACCAGGCGCAGGAGCGTCGTCTTGCCCGAGCCGCTTGGGCCCGTGACCTCGAAGAGCTCGCCCTGGGCGACGGAGACGTTGACGCCCTTCAGGACCGCGCTACGGCCGAAGGATTTCGTCACGTCGACGAGCTTGATCGCCGGCTGTGCCGCGGGCTCGCCGTTGGTCCCGGGGCGGTGCCTGATCGCCCCGTTCGTTTGCGCCTGCGCCTTGGCTGGTTTTTTGGACGCGCGTGCGCGGCCAGTTGTCGCTGGTCGGCTTCCCACCCTTCGGTTCAGATTAGCCCATGCCGGGTTTCATGTAATCAGGACTAATGTCCCGTCCTGTGATCACCCTTGGAGAAGCCCGGGACATTGCCCTGGCGCTTGCGTCGACGCAGGAGGCCGATCACTGGGGAAATCCGTCGTTCCGAGTCGGCGGGCGGATCTTCGCCACAGTGCCCGACTCAGAGCATATGAACGTGATGATCGATCCGTTCGACGTTGAATCGGCTGTGCTCGAGGAACCGGACGCCTGCAGCGAGCTTCGCTGGGGCAAGAAGGTGAGCGGCGTCCAGGTGGATCTCCGGCGCGCCTCCCCGGAGTTGCTAGGCGACCTTCTGGAAGCAGCCTGGCGGCGGAGGGCGCCCCGACGAGTTCTGGCGGCTTACCAGAACTTTCCGCCGCCCAGGAGCACGTAGAGGATCGGGCCGATGCCCCAGAAGAAGCTGATGATGATCCACAGCACCTTCGACACTCCGCCCATGTCCTGGCGGTTGACGATGTCGATCACGCAAAGGATGAACGCGATGGGGTGGAGGAAGATCGCCAACAGGACCTCGACGATGAACTTGATCATGCTGCCCCTAGTGTTTCACGGCAGCGCGCAGCGGGCTCGGAATGCGCGGCCACCCGCCAGCGGGCGCATACGTCCCGTCGGCCGCCTGCTCGTACGTCGACTTGATTCTGCCGCGCGCAACTTGAGTGACCGCCTCGAGAAAACGCTTCAGCTCCGCCTCCGTGTTGTAGGGGGCAAGGCTCGCACGCACCGCTCCGGGCAGAGCCTTGCGGCGACCCGCCGTGACCTCGCCTTCGACCGCGACAACCTCGTCTTTGCTCATGTGCAGCAGGTGGAAGACATACGGGTTGGCGCAGAAGCAACCGTGCCGGACAGCGATGCCCCACTCGTGGCTCAGGGCGGCTGCCACAAGCCCGTGATGCAAGCCGTCGACGACAAAACTCGACAGGGCCAGCCGTGCGCCTGACGTCGTTGGTTCGGTGCGACCAAGCACGCTGACGCCGGGTATGGCGGAAAGCTCGGCATGCATAAGCCGTCCCAGGTGCACCTCGTAAGCGAGCATGTCGTCGAAACCGAGCTCGAGCAACGTCTCGATCGCGGCGCCCATCGCCACTGCGCCGATCACGTTGGGTGAGCCGGCTTCCTCACGGTCGGGCAGGTCGGCCCACACCGTGTCGTCCCACGTGACGATGCTGATGGCGCCCCCGCCCATCACCTCAGGCGCACCCGCGAAGAAGTCGCGAGGCGCGACCAGCACGCCGGCGCCGTACGGGGCGTACATCTTGTGGCCCGACATCGAAAGGAAGTCGAGGTGCCCAGGGTCGTCCGCCGGCCTGACATCGATCCGATGATGCGGCGCCAGCTGGGCGGCGTCGACCGAGATTCTCGCGCCGTGACGATGCGCCAGCTCGGCCACCTCGTGGATCGGTGAGACGAAGCCGGTCACATTCGACGCTCCGCAAAGAGCGACGAGGCCAATGCTTCCGGCGCCCTTCTTCAGCTCGTGGTCGATCGCATCGAGGTCGATCTCGCCATCGTCTGACAGTCCTACCATCACGTGACCGCTGCGATGCCGCCATGGGAGCAGGTCGGCGTGATGCTCCATCTCGGTCACGAGGACATGCCGGCCGTCGAGCCGTGCCTGCTCCGCCGCGATGCGATTCAGAGCGTCTGTCGTCCCCTTGACGAAGATGACGACCTGGTGCTTGTCGTCGACGCCGAGAAACTTCGCGACCAGCTCCCGGGCGTCCTCGTAAGCCTCGGTCGACAGGCGTGACTTGTAACCCGTCCCGCGATGGACGCTCGAATAGACGTCAGAAAAGCCGTTGACCAGGTCCCGCACGCGCTTGAGGGGCGGCGTGCTTGCGGCGTTGTCGAAGTTGATGCCGGTCACCGTCCCGCCGCCGAAGACGGGGACAGGCAGGTCAACCCCGGCGAAGTGCTCGCGCCACTGGCCGGAATGGGGAGAGGTCACGTTCGTTGCTAATCTAACGCCCGCACGCCGAAAAGCCAGACTGGAGCTATCACACTAGCCAGAGGCGGGTCCGTTGTGTTATTGACACGAGATCTGGCATGAAGGCGAAACGTAATCTGGGCGGAGTGCAAGTGACCGCGGGGGCCTCGGACTCCAGCCTTGCCGCGCGCGAGCTCAACTTCCTGGTTCGTCTGGCCCAGGCAGCCGCGTCCACCCAACGGCCGGACGAGCTGCTCGAGCTGATCATCCGCGAGACGACCTCGGCCATCGGGGTCGACGTGTGCTCGCTCTATCTCCTGACCGGCCGCCAGCTGCTGCTTACCGCGACCAACGGCCTGAACGAGAACATGGTCGGCAAGGTGACGATGCGGGTCGGCGAGGGGATTACGGGATGGGTGGCGGACACGCGGCGCGCGGCGGTGGTGCCCGACGTGAGCAAGGAGCCGCACTGGAAGTGGGTGCCGGGTCTCGACGAGGACCGGTTCCACTCCATGGCCTCGGTGCCCATCGAGTCGGGGCCGCGGCTGGTCGGCGTGCTGAACGTGCAGAGCACCGAGCGGCGGGAGTTCAACTCGGGCGACATCGACTTCCTGCGCGCGATCGCCGGTCAGGTGGCCGGCATCCTCGAGCGCAGCGAGCTGCAGCGGCGGACCGAGGTGCAGCTCGCGGAGATCAAGCTCTCGCACGACATCCACGAGCGTTTTACCAAGCTGTCGCTCGACGGCGCCGGAATTCAAACGATCCTCGAGGTCATCGGCTCACTGGCGGGCGGGCGCGCCGCGCTTTACTCGGCAGACGGTTATCGCGTTCGAGGAGTGGGGGAATCATCGGATGGCATGCCTCCGCGGATCCATTTCCCGGCCACTGCCGGCACCTCGGCCCGCGAGGTTCGGATCAACACGGGCCGGCCGCCACGCCCGCTGGACGTCGTACCCGTGCGCGCCGGCGCGGATATGCTCGGCTTCCTGGCGGTGGGTGTGGACGACAAGTCCAGCGAATCCGAGGGCCGCCTCCGCTCGCTCGAGCATGGATCGACCGTGCTCGCACTAGAGCTTTCGAAGGAGCGGGCGACTGCGGAGGTCGAGCGCCGGCTGCGCGGGGATCTGGTCGAGGAAGTTCTCGCCGGCGCGTTGGAGCCGGACGAGGCGGAGCGCGTCGCCCGGCAGGCCGAACGCCTTGGTCACCGCCTGCCGCAGCGCGCGTGGGTCGTGGTGCTCGAAGCCGACGAAGACAAGACCGAGGCCGCGCTCGCGGCTCGCGGGCAGCAGGACCGCCTCGACGGAGCGCTCAGCGGCCTGGTGCGGTCTCGCCTGCCCGGCGCCCTGACCCTGGTGCGCTCGTCGTCCGCTGTGTTCCTGGTCCCGGACGAGCTGGCCCCCGACCTTCCGTCGGTCGAAAAGCTCGGCGCGCAGATCATGGCGGCCGCGGCGCCTGTCATGAAGCCAGGCTCGGGGTCGGTCGGCATCGGCAACCTGGCGAACGGAGTGAGCGAGCTGGCTCGATCGCACCTCGAGGCGCGCCAGGCACTGCGGCTGACCCGGCGGGCAGGCGGTCGCGCGCGAGTCGCTTCTTATCGCTCGTTGGGCGCCTTCCGCCTGCTGCTCGAGGTGCAGAGCCCGGACGCGCTGCGCCGTTTCGTGCACGAGCTGCTCGGGCCGCTGCTGGAGTACGCGCAGTCGCGCGACACGCCGCTCCTCGAGACGCTGGAGGCGCTGTCCACCTCGCGCTGGGTGCGGCGAGCGGCGGCGCGCCACCTGAGCATCCACATCAACTCGATGACCTATCGCGTGGAGCGCATCGAGGCCCTGACCGGCCTTCAGCTCGATGATCCGGAAACGCGCGTCGCGATATCGATCGC
>Ga0209806_1000542_pt1 | contig 25764 bp, 28 predicted proteins | sample GraSoiAngelo_152_FD_186166 | JGI IMG/M metagenome (GOLD analysis project Ga0209806, IMG submission 186166) | Grasslands soil microbial communities from the Angelo Coastal Reserve, California, USA - 14_1009_12_30cm (SPAdes) (version 2) | ecosystem: Environmental > Terrestrial > Soil > Grasslands ... | reverse complement strand
CCCCCGCGAGCGTTGGTAGTCCGCGGTGAGGCTGCTCACTTCCGTGCCTGACCCGTTCCCCACGATCGGGACGGAGACCGCCGCTCTCCAGCTGCGTTCTCTGTCGCCTCCAGCCCCGCGGGACAGAACCTCAACGTCGGCATCCGGACCAGCGCCAAGCTGGGAGCACCGCTCCCGACTGTCACCGCCCCATAAGGACGATTTGGGTCTACAAGGGGACGCCCAGCCCCCCGGTCGAGCCTAGCATCGTTCTCAACCGCCCTATTCTATTTAATCCTTCGTTGCTCCGCTCGGCAAGCAAAACGATTATCCTCTCCCATTTCAATCCTCGTCGCGGGGAGAGGAGTGAGAGGCTTCTCGTACGTTCTTGTCGTGCTCGTGCTCGCATCCGTAATCGCGATTTCGGGACCATGGAGTGCGACCGCGGCGCCGAGCCGTTCTGCGTCCGCCGTCCCGATCGTGCAGCCCCGACCGAATTCGATCACCCCGTTCTTTCCAAACATCAAGATTACGGACGGCACGTCTCCCTTCGACTATCAAGTCGAGCCCACCATGGTCGTGAATCACTCAGGGACCGTGTTCGTCGGGTGGAAGGAAACGAACGGACCGGATGCCGCCGGCTATCGCGTCGGTTCCTCGTACTCGACAGACCAGGGACTCACCTGGGCGCCCAACATCTTGATGAACCAAACGCATCCGAACCAAAATTGCCGCGATTCCGATCCTTGGATGGCCCTCGACCCGAACGATCGGGTGCATTACGCATACTTGGAGTACGATCCGAACGGCGGAAGTTCTCCCCCGTGTTCCTCCGGGCTCGACGTTTCCAACACCACGAACGGACAGGACTGGGGGAACGTCCACTACATTGTCGGTCAAGGAGGGCTCGTCGACAAGGACTCCATCGCCTTCGACTCCGCGGGTCGGCTCTACGCCACATGGGACGAGGGCAACATCTTGGCGGTCACATGGAGCGACGACGGGGGCGCGACGTGGGCCCCGGTCATCAACCCCGGGAGCCAGTCGGCCGTCCTGGGCGCCGTCATTGTCGCCGCTCCCGACGGAACCGTCTACCTGACGTGGTGGGACTTCGGAACGAACAACATCAAGTTCGAATCATCCGCGGACCGTGGGCAAACCTGGAGTGCCATCGTCCGCGTCAACGACCTCGCCGGGTCCGCACCGGGCGGCTTCCCGCAGTACCCGCTTCCCGCGATGAACGTCGACCCGAACTCTGGCGCGATCTATGTCTCCTGGGCCGATAGCCGAAACGGAAATCCGGACATCTACCTCGCGAGCTCCACGGATGGCGGCAAGACGTGGGCAGCGAACCAACGCATCAACGACAACACGGACAGCTCGATGCAGTACATGGTCGATCTCGCGGTGGACGGAACCGGTAAGGTCCACGCGGCGTGGGAGGACAAGCGCCTCGGAAATTGGAACATCTTCTACTCGAATTCGACGGACGGCGGACAGACTTGGTCTCCGAACGTCCGCGTTTCGGACCAGGATACGCCCGGCACGTTCGACCGGCCCGGCGACTACTTCGCCATCGAGGCGGGCCCTGACAACAAGACATACGTCGTCTGGACCGACGGGCGGGGAACGAATTTCGATATCTATTACGCGAGGAGTCCGGGCTTTCCAACGTCCACCGTCACGGTAACAACGAACCCGGCCGGCTTGCCCGTCACGGTGGACGGCGTGACGTCGACCGGTCCCGTTGCGACCGCGTGGATCGTCGGGTCATCGCACACGGTGAGCGTCGCGTCCCCCATCCCGCTCGGGACGACGGCGCGCTACGTCTGGTCCAACTGGAGCGACGGGGGGACTATTTCCCATTCGATCGTCGTCGGCGTTGATGATGCGACGATCACCGCGTCGTTCACGAAGCAATATCAGAGCAGCGTGTCCCTCGGTCCGGTTGGGCTCGGGCTCAGCGTGTTGGTCGACTCGGTGCCGTACACCGCGACGGCCTCCTTCTGGTGGGATGACGGCTCGGTTCACCAAGTAGAGGCGCCGACACCCCAGAACCTGTCCACGGACGTGCGTTACATCTGGTTCTCGTGGAGCGACGGCGGATCGGCCGCACACTCGGTCAGTGCGACCGCCGCTCTCGTCCTCACCGCGACGTTCACGGAACAAGAAGCGATGCGCGTCTCGACCACGCCTTCCGGCGCCACCTTCGCGGTGGACGGGACCTCCTATTCTTCGGCGACCGCGTTCTGGTTCGCCCGCGACTCGTATCACACGATTTCCGTTGCGACCCAGCAGTCGAGCACTCCCGGTACGCGATATCAATTCCAACAGTGGAGCGACGGCGGTGCCGCGGCGCATGTCGTTCACTTCACCGCCGCGGTCTCCTTCGAAGCGACGTTCTCCGCGGAATATTATCTGAATGTCACGTCCCCTGTGTCCGGTGCAGGCGGCAGCGGTTGGTATCCCGCGGGCGCGACCGTCAACGCAGCCGTCTCGAATCAGTACTTTGCCCAGAATCCGGGTGAGCGGCTTGCGTTCCAGGGTTGGTCGGGAGATGCGACCGGCGCTTCCCTCACGTCCGATCCGATCCTGATGGACGGTCCCAAGACGGCGATCGCGCAATACGGGACTCAATTCTACCTCGATGTGTCGAGCGCGTACGGTTCGGTTTCCGGCGCAGGCTGGTACGACCAGGGCACAAGCGCCCATGCCGGCGTCGCCTCGCAGCAGGTCGCCGTGAGTCCGGGCACGCAAGAGCTCTTCGTGGTCTGGTCCGGCGATGCGACCGGGACCGGGGTCACGTCGAACGGGATCGTGATGGACCGGCCGAAGGTCGCGACGGCGCAGTGGCGCACCGAGTATTCCCTCACGATTCAAACGCCGTACGGCACGGCCACGACCGCGGGTTGGTACCAGGCCGGATCCTTTGCGACGGCTTCCCTGAATGCAAGCGTGATCGGAACGGGCGCAGGCGAACGGGTCGTCTTCAAGGGCTGGACCGGGGACGCGGCGGGCTATGCCGCGTTAGGTTCGAGTCCCATCCTCATGTCTGGTCCCAGGACCGCACATGCCGAATGGTCGAAGGAGTATTTCCTCCAGGTCATCACGGACGTCGGGACGATCGGCGGGAGCGGATGGTACCGGGAAGGGACGTCCGTGGAGCTCACCGCCCCTGCGGAGGCGACCTCGGGAGGTCAGACGGTTCGCTTCTCGGGATGGTCCGGCGACGTGACGTCTTCGGACCTGGTCGTGACGGTCACGATGACGGGACCCAAAGAGGTGAAAGCGACTTGGACCACCACGGGGGCCCTCGGCGGACTGTCGGGAACGCTGATCGGGCTAATCCTTCTGATCGTCGGGATTGCCCTCGTCGTCGGGCTCTTCGTGGCGAGGCGCCGCGGTCGGCGGGAGTGACGCTTCGGGAGATCCCTTCCCTCGCCACTCCTTCGTCTTCGTGTACCGGCCGTACGTCGAAAGGATCAGGAGTCCGCCCACGGAGAACGCGCCCGCCGAGCAGACGAGGCGCCACGAGCCGAGGTCGCCCGTGCGGATGCCCCCCGCAAGCGTCGCCGTGAAGTAGAAGTTGACCGAGGTGACGATGATGAAGAGACCGATCGCCATCGGCGCCCACACGCCGAGGACGGACCGGACCCGCTCCGTATTCATCGGCTCATCAGACGGATGATGGCTTCGGCAGGCTCGCCGCCTGCGTCCTCGAGGGCCTTGCGGGCCTCTTCCTCGGAGACGCCGGCCTTCTCGGCGACGAGTTTCACGTCTTCGTCCGGAATTGTGATCGTGGTCGGACCTTGCGTCTTCTTCGCATCGGCTCGATCCCGCACGATCGGCTCGCCAACCACGGTCCAGATTTTCTGGCCCTGGGCGGTCATCGCGGTCACGTTCGCGTCGCGGATCACGTACTCTTTCGTCGTGGTGCGGATCACGACTTCCTCGACCCCATCCAACTGTTCCTGTTCGATGCCGAGACGCTTCATCGCCTGCCGCATCTGCCGAGGATTCGCGCGCCCGCCTGGGATCATCGCATCACGATTCAACGGATGGGTCGGAATCGGATAAAGGTTCTGCGCTTTTCGTCGCGCCGTCATACGTTTAAATAGCTCCCGCTTCATGGAATCGCCGTGCGCGTCGCGGTCGTGTTCAAGGACCGGTGCCAGCCTAAGCGCTGCCACCTCGAATGCATCGCCTTCTGCCCTCCCCAGCGCACGGGAACGGAGGTCATCTGGATCGATCCCGAGACGACCAAGGCGGCGATCAGCGAAGAGACCTGCATCTCATGTGGGATTTGTATCCCGGCGGGTATTCCGATTTCGAGCTTGCACGGCGTCGTTCCCATTGAGGATGTGAAGGTCGGGGACCGAGTCCTGACGGACAAAGGGCAATATCGCCCCGTGAAGGGCCTTCTACATCGGTGGTACACCGGTCCGCTATATCGGATTACGGCCACCGGTCAGCCCGATCCTCTCGAAGTCACCGAAGATCACCCTGTCCTTGCCGTGATTCGTCCACTGACCAAAGGGGGAAGTCGACTACTGAAGGGCGTCGGCGTCCTCCGCTGGGTCCTCCCTCCGACTCTCAAGGTGGGAGACTATCTCGTAAAACCCCGAATTGTGGCTCCGGAAAGAGATGGTGTCTGGGAGGTTCCTATTCCTGTCAGCTACCGGGGAAAGAACCGCCAATCACTTTGGTCGGAGCAACTCGTCCAAGTGCCTTTGACTCCGGAGATCGGGCGACTCATCGGATATTATCTCGCAGAAGGCTCGGCCGACGATCGGCGTTTGGTTTTCTCATTTCACGTTCGAGAGCAGGCCTATCGGGACGATATACGGGCCATTGCCGACAAGTACTTCGGAGTTCGAGGAAAGGAGGAACAGAATACCGGAAAGGGGCGCAATGCTCGTTTCGACTCGTACCTCCTAGCACGAGTCTTCGGCTCGTTGGGTCACCGATGCGACGAGAAACGGATTCCTGGCGAAATCATGACGTCCCGTCGCGAGGTCCGGGCGGAGGTAGTCCGTGGTCTCTGGCGAGGCGATGGGTATCGCGATCCGAAGCGGAGCTATTTCAGCATCAGCACAACGTCGTCACATCTCGCGTATCAAACGCAGGAACTTTTGGCGAGCCTCGGCATAGCGGCAGGAGTCACCAGCACTCGTCCGAAAGGCAAACGACGGGCTTACAACCTAGTCGTGACCGGTGAATTCGTGGCCTCGATGGCTCGACTCCTCGGACTCTCGTTTTCCGAGAAACGCAATCGGACAGCAAGTCACTATGTCATGGATGACGAATTCAGCTATGCCCCGATCCTGAAGATCAAGAAGAAAACCGTCCGTGATCTTCCAGTCTTCAACTTGGAAGTCGAGGAAGATGAGACGTACGTTGCCGCAGGCCTCACCGTCCATAATTGTATCAAGAAATGTCCGTTCGACGCCATTCGGATCATCGGCCTTCCAGAGGCCCTGAAGGAAGATCTCGTCCACCAGTACGGCAAGAATGCGTTCCGGTTGTTTCGCATCCCGGTCCCGAAGAAGGGGGAGGTCATCGGTCTTCTCGGGCCGAACGGAATCGGCAAGACCACGTGCGTGAGCATGCTGAGCGGCGAGATCGCGCCGAACCTCGGCCACTATCGTCGGAAGAAACCGCACTGGGACGACGTGCTCGAATACTTCAAAGGGACCGAGGCGCACGACTATCTCGCGAAAATCGCGAACAAGGAACTGACCACCGCGATCAAGCCGCAGTACGTCGACAAACTGAGCAAGATCTATTCGGGGAAGGTGCGGGATCTCCTCCGCAAGATCGATCGCCAGGGAAAGCTCGGCGAACTGACCGCCTCTCTCGAGCTCGGATCTTTCATGGACCGGGACATCGCACAGTTGTCCGGCGGCGAATTGCAGCGGCTCGCGATCGCGGCGACGATGCTCAAGGATGCGGATGTGTACTTCTTCGACGAGCCGTCGTCCTATCTCGATATCTATCAGCGCCTGCGGGTCGCGAAGGTGATCCAGTCCCTCTCGAAGGAGAAGTACGTCGTCGTGGTGGAACATGATCTGGCCGTGTTGGATTTCCTTGCGGACACGGTCTTCCTCATGTACGGAGAGGAGGGTGCCTATGGCATCATCGCGCAGCCCCGTCCCGTCCGGACGGCGATCAACGTGTACCTCGGCGGCTATCTGAAGGAAGAGAACATTCGATTCCGGGATCGGGAGATTCGATTCGATGTGCGTCCTCCTCGGGCGGCTTGGCAGGCCGATGTCCTACTGGAATTCGACGAGCTCACAAAACGGTACGAGGATTTCGAACTCGTGGTCCACCCCGGCCAGCTTCGCAAAGGGGAGGTCGTCGGCGTCGTCGGCCCGAACGCGACGGGGAAGACGACGTTCGTGAAAATGCTCGCGGGGCAAGAGACTCCGACGTCCGGGGTCGTCCAAGGAAAGTGGCAGGTGTCGTACAAACCTCAGTACCTGGAAGCGGTCTACGAGGGGACCGTCGGCAATTTGATCCGGGAGGCCGTCGGCAAGAAAGCGGATTCAGGATATTTCGAGACCGAGATCCTCCAGCCACTCAAAGTGAAGGGAATGCTCGAGCGAGACGTGTCCACACTCTCGGGCGGCGAGTTGCAGCGTGTGGCGATCGCCCTTTGCCTCGGTCGTGACGCGGACATCTATTTGCTCGACGAGCCGTCTGCCTATCTGGACTCGAACCAGAGGATGGAGGCGGCTCGGACGATCCGTCGGGTCATGGAGAAAGAGTCTCGGACCGGTCTGATCGTCGACCACGATGTGTATTTCCTCGACATGGTCTCGGATAGCCTGATGGTCTTCTCCGGCGAGCCCGGCCGGCGCGGGATCGGCGAGGGACCGTTCCCGATGCGGGATGGGATGAATCGATTCTTGCGGATGGTCGGCATCACGTTCCGGCGCGACGCGGACACGAACCGCCCGCGGATCAACAAGCTCGACTCTCGGTTGGACCGCGAGCAGAAGTCGGCGGGCGAGTACTACTACGCGATCGAAGAAGCGGTGAAGGCCCAGTAGGCTGCATTCACTCGGTCGAGACCAGACGTCCTTGGCCTTCTGCCGCCGGCTCTCCATCTTCGACCACCGATTCCCCGCGGAGGTACACCGTGTGCGGGAAGCAGGCTTCCATCTCCTCGAAGGGTGTCCACCCGCATTTGTATCGAAGACGTTTCGCGCGGATTCGCTCCGCGGTCCTCGGATCAACCACAAGGAGGTCGGCATCTCGTCCGACTTCGATGATGCCTTTCGCGATACCCAAGATTTCGGCCGGTCGAGAGGCCGTCGCGGAGACGAGACGTGCGAGGTCGATTTCCCCGGCGCGGGTCCGGCGCATGAGAAGGGGGAAGGAGGTCGCGACACCCGGGAGACCGGCCGGAGCCTCGTCGAACGGGACGCCCTTCTCGTCGAGTGTGTGGGGCGCGTGGTCGCTCGCGATGGCGTCGATTCGGCCGGCTCGGAACGCGTCCCACAGAGCCTCGCGATCCACGGGCAATCGGAGCGGAGGATTCACCTTTCCGCGCGCCCCGATCGGCCTAGACGTGTCGAGGAAGAGATGATGGGGAGTCACTTCACACGTGGCTCCCGATGGAACCGCGTCCATGGCTTCGACGCACGTTACGTGCGCGATGTGGATCCTCGCTTCCCCGCGACTCGAAGCGAGCCAATGGAGCGCGCTTGACTCCGCGGCCTTTGGTCGCGCCGCGGAGTAGTCCTCGAGGCCGCGGACCTTCCCTCTCATGAACTGACGTGGGTCCTCCGCATGGACGACGACGAGCTTCCGCGAGGTCTGCGCCCCGCGCAAAATGCCTTCCAGCTCCCCTGGTCCGACCTGGAGAGCCCCGGTCGACTCGGCCATGTACGCCTTGAATGCAGCGGCCTCTCCCAGTCGAGTGACCGCCTCCTCGGACCTCGGCGCCGCGTACAGCACGTAGTCGACTGCACCGCGTCCCCGCAGGGCCGCGACCTTCTCCTCGTAGGCCAGGCGGGACGTGACCGGCGGTGCCGTATTCGGCATCTCCGCGATCGTGGTCACGCCTCCCATGGCGGCGGACCTCGTGCCGCTTGGGAAGTCCTCTTTGTCCGTGAGGCCCGGATCCCTCATGTGGACGTGGAGATCCACACATCCTGGCAGTATTAGCGAATCGCCATGGTCGACTTCCTCGTCTCCTCGGAGGGACTTCTTGACCGCGACGATCTTGCCGTTCTCGCCGATCCCCAGGCTCAATGCGTCCAGACGGCCTCGGAAGAACACCCGGCCTCTAATGACCCGCACGCGCCGCCTCCATCTTCCGGCGCACGACGGGCCCCCGCGGATCCACTTCGGCGAAGACCTCCGCCTGGAACGTGTAGACCCGCGTGGTCGGATCGAGCCACGCATCGGCGAGCAAGCCCGCCTTCATGCAAGCCTGGGAGAGGAAGTCCGCCGGATCGAAGTTCTCTTCGACCGCCACTTGGGGGAGCAGGATCCCGCGATAGGATCCTTGGGCGATGCTCAGGCCGTCCACTCCGATCGTGACGTGAGCCGGCATCTCCTTCGGCTTCTTCACCTCAATGAGTCGCGGTGGCGTGAGGATGCTCACCTCGACCGTGACACGGTCCCACTCGTCCGGTTGCATGGGCGGGAACCGCGGGTCGTCCGTCGCCGCGGCTTCGGCCGCCTTCTCGATCGTCTTTGCCAAGGGGAAGAAGGGCTGCGGATAACCGATGCATCCGCGCAGCTCGCCCTCGGGATGGCTGTTGATTGTCACAAACGCGCCCGCTTTTTCCTCGAATCGAGCGGGCACCTCGAAGGGCCTCATCGGTCGTGCCAGGAGTCGAGCTTCGATGGCTGCGCATGCGATTTGCACGGCGAGCTCGCCTTCCGAATCGGCGTAGCGCATCGCCTCGAGAACTAACGAACGCGCCTTAACATTGTCGGCGCCGTTCTCCTTGGCGGCGAGATGACACAAACCTTTATCGGATTCAACCCCTCATTCAGCGCGGACCGAAATGCGAGCGCGCATCCCTGTCGTTGAGATTATGACAGCCAAGCCGGTCACGATCGCCGCCGGCGCCACGGCGGCCGAAGCGGCGAAGGTGATGCGGGAGAAGGACATCGGAAGCCTGGTCGTCGTCGATCGCGGCAACCCGACGGGCATCGTCACGGAGAGAGACCTCGTGACCAAGGTCGCCGCGTCGGACCTGCAACCCAGCCGGGTCTTCGTGAAAGACATCATGACTTCGCCCGTGGTCGCAGTCCACCCACACGAGGAGGTAGCGGAAGCCGCGAAGCTGATGTCCCAGCGCAAAATCCGACGGCTGCCCGTCGTCGAGGAGGGGAAGCTCGTCGGCATGGTCACGGAAAACGACATCATTCGGATTTGGCCGACGCTCATCGAAGTGACGCGGGAATTCGACCGCGCCGGCCTCGAGTCGCAATTCGCGAAGGGCATCGAAGGCCACTGCGAAGCCTGTGGCGTGTACTCGACGAACTTGATGTGGGACCGCAACTTGCTCGCGTGTCCCGAGTGCCGCGGCGGTTGAACCCGCACACCTTCGGATGGCCGAAAATAACCAGCGCGGAACCTTTATAGTCCTTTTCCAGGTTCGTGCGGCCCAGTGCCCCGCTCCGTGAAGGTCTCTCAGCAGGAGCTCGACTCGATCCGGAAGCTGTACGAGAGCGTGATGTCGTATGCCTGCCACGGATTGTTCTTCCGCGAAGGGATGGTCTTGGCGGAGGACGTGACCCGCAACCTGCCGCTCGGCGAGGATCCGCTCGAGGCCGGGAAGCAGGTGATCCTAGAACGGGGCTGGGCGGAGGATGTGCTCTTCACCGACTCGGGCGCGCGGGTCCGCGGCTCGATCGAGGCCATGCCCGGGTCCGACATGGAGACGTGCCATCGCCTCCGCGGGATCCTCTCGAAACTTCTCGAGGCGAAGACGAAGCATCGGGTGCGTCTCGCCGAAGTCGAGTGCGTGAGCACCGGTTCCCGGGAATGCGTGTTCGAACGGGAGGCGGGCGCGTGACCGTCTTGCAGGAGATGATGCATGCGCTTCGGTCCGTGACGAAGGCGGAAGCCGTGGCCGTGATCAACCGGGATGGGGCGGTCGTCGCCACCGAACTGCCGAGCGGCGTCTCTCAGGAGACCTTCTCGATCATGTGCGCCGCGATCCTTGGCGCCGGAATGACGGCCGCGACGGAACTCCGGCATGCCGCCCCGCATCGCATCGTGCTCGAATCGGAGGACGCGACCTTCCTTATTCAGGAGGTCGGACGTCGCGCGATGCTCGTGCTCGTCGTCCCTCCGGAACGTCGTCTCTCCGACCTTGACGCGGCGGTAGAACGTTTCACACAGGCCGCTGCGAAAGATCTCGGCTGATTCATCCGGGAAGTCTTTTTGAGTCCTCGCTCCTTGGCGTGTGCGGGCCCGTGGTCTAGTGGCTATGACGCGACTCTTACAAAGTCGAGATCGTCGGTTCGATTCCGACCGGGCCCATGGCGCCATGTATCGGAGGAGGTCTACACGTGACGTCGAAACACGAGGCCGAGGGCACGTCGGTACAGAGGCAGACCGACCGAGCACGCCAATGTGGACAGGACCGAGCCGAGGCCGAGTGCGAGGGCCGGGGGCAGATACCGCAAGAAGTAGAGCCCGGATCCCGCGATGCCGACGAGCCATAGGCCCGCAAGTGCGAACAGAGTCGGCCGGAGGACGAGCATCCCCATCAAGAGGGCCGTAAGGATCGCTGCCAAATATCCGAGCGCTTCCGCCGGAAGCCTCAGTACGATTCCTCCCCATGCGAGGATGGGGCTCTCCATGGCGACCAGGAGCAGGAATCCCAGTTTCCATTTCCAGCGCATGGGCCGACCTCACTGCCGATAATCTTCGGGGCGGAATCCCAGGTCGACCCGAATGTCCCGGAGACGACCCAGATGGGTCCCGTCGAGCAAATGGATTGAAGCGTCGTTGACCCGCACGAGTTCTTCGTCGAACAGCGGTCCGAGGAACCGCGCGCGGATGTCGTTCACCGGCATGCCGCCGCAGAGTTCGTTGAACGCCGGGACGACGATGGCCTCCTTCGGGAGTTTCGGATAACGCCGGTGCTTGCGCAGGAACGGGACGCGCATCCAGCACGGCACGATCTGCCGGTGGCCCATCGCATCTCGGAACGCGGCCGCGGGATGGTTGTGTCCCATGACAAGGACCTTCGCGTCCATCACTTTCTTGTACGGCCATGCGTGCCCATGGCAAAAGCCGGTGTCGTCGAGGCGGAATCCGTATGCCGGTTTGAAGCGGACGTTGCGGGGCACGATGTGTTTCAACAGGCCGTCATGGTTGCCTTGCGCGATGTAAATTTCCCGGAAGGAGGACGCGAGGTCCCGGAAGAACACATACACGTCCCGCCGCTCCCGGGACGCCATCTTCGGGACCAGGTGCTTCACATCGCCGAGGATGATGATGCGACTCGCCCCGCGGCGGGACGCAATCTCCGCGAGTTTGCGCCCCATCGCCTCCGCCCGGCTCGGAATGTGGATTCCCTTTTCTCGCAGCTCCTCCTCGAGTCCGATATGGAGGTCCGCGACGACGAGCGCGTCGTCCGCCATGAGGACCGGTTCATCCGGGATTGGTTCGAGGTCCACGATCGCTCGAAGGGACGGGTTCGCTTAATAACTGTGCGGGCGGACCGAGAATTCGTCGAGGGTCAGAGGAACTTTGCGAGGACCCGTCCGAGCTGGTTCGCAACGTCCACGGAAGTGAGGCCATAACTCTTGTCCTCGAAGGCGAGGTCTCCCGCCATCCCGTTCGTGAACGCCGCGAGCCGCGCCGCATCGTACAGCGCCATCCCCTTCGCAATGAGTCCCGCGGTGAGACCGCAGAGGACATCGCCCGTCCCACCCGCCGTCATGCCCGGGTTCCCGGTGTAATTGAACTTGAGCCGCGCCCCGTCCGTGACGAGGTCCACATGCCCCTTCAGGAGGATCGTGGCCCCGAGAGCCTTGGCCGTCTCGCGGACGATGTCCGCCCGCTCCTCCGGGCCGTCCGGTAACGACTTGCCGGAGAGGAGTTGGAACTCGCGGGAGTGCGGAGTGAGGACCGCCTTCTTGCCGGCGAGGCACTTCGGATCCGCGGCCACCGCCTTGATCGCATCCGCGTCGAGGACCATCGGAAGCTGCAGGCCCCGTACGACCTCTCGGATCGCTTCGAGTGTTCCGCTCGCATCCCCCAGGCCCGGTCCGATGGCGACGGCGTCCACGCGCGGGGTCAGTTCGAGGATCTGACGGAGGTCCTCGCGCAAGAGGCGATGTCCGACGAGGGGATGCACGATGAAGGTCGGCGAATACGAGGCGACGACGGTCGCGGCCGACGCCGGTGTCGCGATGTGGACCAGGTCGATGCCGATTCCGAGGGCCCCGAATCCGACGAGGGCAGGTGCCCCCGTGTACGGACCACCGGCGACGATGAGGAGACGGCCGTTTTCACCTTTGTGGCTCGTGGCCCTCGGGACCGGATAGAGAAGGAACTCGCCGGGTCCGATCATCGTCGTCACTTTCGATGGGATACCGATATCCACGATGCGAATCCTCCCGCTGTTGTCCGGCGACATCCCTTCTTTCACATCATGGAGGGCGACCGTCACGGTCGGCCGGACGATGAGGTCGGTCCCGAATCCGCTCGGGACGTCGACGCTGAGGATCGGCTTGCCGGACCCGTTCAACTGCCGCACCAGGGAGGCGAACGGCTCCCGGAGGCTCCCTTCGGCCCCGATGCCCAAGAGCGCGTCGACGAGGACATCGGCTTCGGCAATCGCCTGTTCGCTCCGCTCCAGTCCCGCGAGGATTTGCACATCCCTCACGCGTTCGAAATTCGTTTGCGCTTCCTTCGTGTCGAACTGGTCGGGGGAGCGGGCGAGCAGGACGGTCACGCGCGCCTCCTTCGACAGATGGCGTGCAGCCACAAGGCCGTCTCCGCCATTGTTCCCGGTACCGCACAGGACGAGGACGTGTTTCCCCGCCGTACCAAATTCCGTCCGAGCGACCTCGGCGACGGCCTTCCCCGCGGCCTCCATCAGGTCGAGCGTCGAAATGCCGAAGTATTGGGCGTTCCGATCGAGGACGCGCATCTCCAACGGAGAGATCATCGTTCGCGGATTCGGCCCTCGCTAGTTAAACATTGTCCGCGAGATTAAGAACGGTCCCACGTTTCCCCGGCGCGATGGACCTCGGCCCGCTCCGCCCTTACACCTGGGCCGTCCTTCTGGGTTTGTTCGTCCCGGCCAGCTGGATCCTCGATCTCGTCCTTGGACACGGGGTCCTTGTGTTCGCCGTTGCCGGGATTGCGATTGTGCCCCTCGCTTGGTTTCTCGGGCTCGCCACGGAGGAGTTGGGCAAACATGCGGGTCCCGGGGTCGGCGGTCTTCTGAACGCGACGTTTGGGAATGCAACCGAGCTGATCATCGCGATCTTCGCACTCGCGAGCGGGCTTACGGAAGTCGTAAAGGCATCCCTGACGGGGTCCATCATCGGGAACGCCCTCCTCGTCCTGGGCCTCAGCATGCTCGCGGGCGGCCTGCGCCATAAGACCCAACATTTCTCGCGCGAAGCCTCCGGCATGCAGGTCACGATGCTCGTCGTGGCCGTCATCGGGCTCGTGATGCCGGCTCTGTACGTCCGTTCGACGACCCTTCCCAGTCCGGTCGCGCTCCAAGAGATGAGTCTCGGGATTGGAGGCATCCTGCTATTGGCCTACGTGCTCGGCCTCATCTTCTCGTTGCGAACGCACCGGGACATCTTCAATCCGGTCACGGAAGTCGTGGAGAAGCCTCGTTGGGAACGGCGATTTGCTCTGGGGGTGCTCCTGGTGTCGACCGCCCTCGTCGCGGTGGAGAGCGAGATCCTGGTCGGTTCCCTCGAGGCGGCACGGCAGGGCCTCGGGCTCACGAATCTATTTGTCGGGGTGATCATCGTGGCGATCGTGGGGAACGCCGCCGAACATGGGAGCGCGGTCCTCATGGCGTGGCGGAACAAGATGGAGCTCAGCGTCGCCGTGGCGACGACGTCCATGACGCAGGTCGCCCTGTTCGTCGCACCGATTCTCGTGTTCGTCTCCTTGCTCATGCCGCAGATCATGACCCTCGACTTCGAGATATTCGAGATCGCCTCCCTGGTGTTGTCGATCGCCATCGTCGGGGCAGTCGTCTCCGACGGTCGGAGCAACTGGTACGAAGGGGCGCTCCTCGTGATCGTGTACGCGGTGATCGCTGTCGCCTTCCTGTTCCACCCGCCGTGAGACCATGGTATCCCGCAAGACCCTCGCCTACGGACTCACCGCGAACGTCGTCGTGCTCGGATTCGTGTCTCTCTTCACCGACGTGAGCAGCGAGATGATTCTGCCGATCCTCCCGTTCTTCCTGACCCAGGTGCTTTTCGCGAATGCCTTCATCGTTGGACTCGTGGAAGGAATCGCGGAGAGCGTCGGGACGTTCACGAAGATTTTTTCCGGTCGTCTGTCCGACTCCGCCGGGAAGCGAAAACGGTTCGTGGCCGCGGGATACGGCCTCTCCACCGCGATGAAGGTCCTGTTTCCCTTCGCTCAAAGTTGGCCCGAGTTCCTCGGGATGCGGATTCTCGAGCGGACGGGAAAGGGGGTACGGGATGCCCCGCGGGATGCCTTGTTGACGGAGTCGACGCCTCCCGAGACCCGCGGCAAGGCGTTCGGCTTCCACCGCAGCATGGACACGGCCGGGGCGATTGCAGGACCGATCATCACCCTCGTGCTGCTCGCGACCCTTGTGGCCGGCTGGAGGATTGAAGACCAATATCGCCGCATTCTGCTCCTGGCCGCGATCCCCGCCTTGGTGTCCGTCCTGGTGATCCTCTTGGTCCGGGAGCCGCCGCGAACGCCGACCCGGAGTCAACCGCTGCGCGTCGCCTTCCGCGGGATCCCGAAGCCGCTCTTGGTCTTCCTGGGAATCGCGAGCCTCTTCTCCTTCGCCGACTTTTCCTATGTCTTCCTCCTGCTTCGAGCCGGAATTCTGTACGGGACGACGCAGGCAATCTTGCTCTATGTCCTGTACAACGTGGTCTACGCGGCCCACGCGTTCCCGGCGGGCATCCTCTCGGATCGGGTGGGTCGGAAGCCGGTCGTCCTGATCGGCTACGGCGCGTTCATCGCGATGTCGACGTTGCTCGTCCTCTCGGGCGACCTCCTCGTCTTGGTCGCGGCCTTCATCCTGTACGGCCTGAGTTACGGGATGGCGGAGGGTACGCAGCGCGCCCTCGTCGCGGACTTCGCGCCTCCGGACATCAAAGCGACCGTATTGGGCGCCTACCACACCAGCATCGGGATCGTCCGGCTCGCCTCGGGAGTGGTCGCGGGCCTCCTGTGGGTCGTGTTCATGCCGCAGGCCACCTTTGCGTTCGGTGCTATCGCAGCCACGGTTGCCACGATCGGCCTGGTCCTCTGGAAGCCACCCGCTAAGTCCTGAGCTTGCGACCCAGCCGACGCTCCACGTCCTTCACCTTCGCCTCAAGTTGCCCCGCGGTGCCTTTCCTGTCGTCGATTTTTACGACCGTCGAGACTCGATCGCAATCCTCGGCCACGGCCTTGTGGCATCGAGCGATGAGCTTGAGGATGTCATCGAATTCGCCTTCGACGACCGTCCCCATCGCATTCAAGCGGTACGGGACGCCGCTCCGATCCACGATGTCCAAGCAGCGCGCGACGTAGGTCCCAACGCTGACACCCTTGCCGATCGGCGTGATACTGAATTCCGCGATCGTCATCACGATTCCCGCTAGGCTCATATGCCGTCGGCCATTTGCAAGTTGCGTGCCGGTCGACTATTCGCGTCGGTCATCGGACTACGATGCCATCCGCGCGGACGATGCGACGGACCGCGCGTTCTGGCTGCGCGGACTCGTCGAAGTGGGAAGGATCCGACCGGGGGAACGCGTCCTCGATCTCGGTGCGGGGACGGGTCGCTTCGCGTTTCTCCTCCACGCCTCGAATCCCGTCATCGCGCTCGATCCGTCTCGAGAGATGCTCTCGATCGCCCACGCCAAGGCACCGTTCGCATGCGTCCGGGCCGACGGACATCGGCTCCCGCTCCGGGCGGATGCGATCGACGTGACGGTCATCGTCATGGTCCTGCAACACCTGGCCGATTACGAGCTCACCCTTCGTGAAGTCGCCCGCGTGTCCCATCGAGTTGTGATTGCAACCTCGGACCTATCCACGCGCACCCTCGGCATCGTGGAGGAAGCGTTTCCGAGCCTCTTGGACATCGACCGGATCCGGTTCCCGCGCATCGAGGCGATCGTCGGAGCTCTGGAGCGTGCGGGGTTTGGGGACATTCAGACGAAGAAGCGTCCCTATGTTCGGACGCTGACGGTCACTCAGCAGCTCGACCGAGTTCGACGGAAATACATTTCCACCTTCGACCTCCTGCCGCCGGGGGAGTACGATAGGGGCGTGCGCTTCCTCGAGCGCGAGTTGCCTCGGCGCTTCGGCGATCGTTTCGAGGTGAAGTCGAGCTTCACGTTCCTAAGCGGGACAAGGTGAAGGCCGCGACGGCGTTGCATCGTGTGCAGAATGCCCGGGTCTTGCGGTCCGTATCTTCCAGCTTCTCGGAGAAATGCATCACGCACTCGAGGTTGGCGTCGTCATGGTACAGACCCAGGGTGTGACCGAGTTCGTGGATCGCGGTCTTGGCGGATCGCTCCAGAAGTTTCTCGGGCCCGTCGTTCCCGAACCGGGCGATCGAGATCACTGCGAACCGATCTCGGATTGTAGCGTGGCCGAACACGAAGTTCAATCCGCGTTCGAACAAGTCGACGTCCGTCACCGCAAGGACACGGTCGCCCTTTTCCGGGGCCATGGCTTTCTCGAACTCAGTCGCCAGGTATTGGACCTGTCCATCCCGGTTCCGCTGGATGAAGGAATCCGGCACCGCCTGCGACGCCGAGAGGGACACTTCGCCCATGTCGTGCAGTTCTTCGCGCAGGTATTCGAGGACCTTCGAATCGATCCTTCCGAAGGGCTTGATCGTGAGGTTCATCCTTTCACGACTCCGAGCGGGACCATCCGGGCGACGATCTTCGTCAGGCCCGCGCCTTCCGCGACTCGGACGACATCCTCCACGTTCTTGTATGCGCCGGGGGCTTCCTCGACGATCCCCGCGCGCGACGCCGCCCGCAGGTAGATGCCCCGCTTGTCGAGGGATCGGACGACCTCGTTCGCATCATACATTCGAGTTGCCGCCTTGCGAGACATCTGGCGGCCGGCGCCGTGGCAGCTCGAACCGAAGGAGCGCTCCATCGCCGTCGGCTGGCCGACGAGGACGAAGGAGCATGTGCCCATGTCTCCCGGGATCAGGACGGGCTGGCCGACTTCCTTGTATTCGGCGGGCGTCTCGGGGTGTCCGGCGGGGAACGCCCGCGTCGCGCCCTTCCGGTGCACGACGACCTTCTGTCGCGTCCCATTCACCTGGTGCTCTTCCACCTTCCCGATGTTGTGACAGACATCGTAGACGATCCCCATGCCGAGGTCCTCGGCGGACCGCCCGAGCACATCGGCGAAGGCGTTGCGCACGCCAAACGTGATCACCTGTCGGTTGTTCCACGCGAAGTTCGCGCCGCAACACATGGCCCGCCAGTAGTCCTGACCCTCCTTCGAGCCGATCGGAGCGCAGGCGAGCTGGAGGTCCGGTAGCTCGATCTTCTCGCGCTTCACCACGCGTTCGCAGGCCTCGATGTAGTCGCTTGCAATCTGGTGTCCGAAGCCGCGGGAACCGGTGTGGACCATGACGCACACGGTCCCGACCGAGTCAATCCCGAGCGCCTTCGCCGCCCGGGCATCGTACACGCGGTCGACCTTCTGAATTTCCACGAAGTGATTCCCCGCCCCCAAGCTTCCGACCTGGTCCTTCCCTCGGGTGATCGCCCGCTCCCCCACCCGGGAGAAGTCGGCGTCGGGCAGATGGCCCTCGGCCTCGATATGCGCCGTGTCCTCCGGCCAGGCGTAGCCCTTCTCGACGGACCACGCGACCCCGTCCGTCGCGAGCTTCGCCAAGTCTTGCCGAGATACCTTTGCGAGGCCGCCTTCCCCGACGCCGCTCGGCACGTTCTTGAAACAGGCGTCCGTGAGGGCCCGGATGTGCGGACGCACGTCCGCTTCCTTGAGGTCCGTCCGGATCAGTCGCACGCCACAATTGATGTCGTATCCGATCCCGCCGGGCGAAATGACGCCCGAATCGTAGTCGAACGCGGCCACACCCCCGATCGGGAATCCGTACCCCCAGTGGATATCCGGCATGGCCATCGCCATGCCCACGATACCGGGCATGGTCGCCACGTTCGCGACTTGCTCCGGAGCCCGATCTTGCCGGAGCTGGGGGATCATCGGCTCGTCCACAAAGATGAGGCCGCTCGTCCGCATCTGTGGCTTGTAGGAGCGCGGGATCTGGAACCGAAACGGGTCCACCTTTTCCAGGGGGCCGCTCCATCCGTCGACCATGGTACCGGGAGGGGCAACTAACGACGGAGCGTTCATAAACGTTCTTGCGACTTTGACACGCGGTCGTAAACTATATGCCCGGCCGTGACATCGTATGCCACGGGTTGAGACGAGCTCCGGTTTCGCTCCTCTCGCGCCGCCTTCGGGTGGGCATGGACGGCGGGGATTCGAGGGCCGAGGACACCCCGATTGAGGGGGAGGGATCGGGCCCAGCGGCCCCGCGAGCGCCCGGAGCTCGTCACTCCCTTTTCTGTCGGATGCGCGCAAGATTACGGTCGAGATCTCAGCCGCGGGCCTCGTCGATGGCCACGATCGCTTCCCGAATCAGACGGGCTCCAAGCAACGCCGTTTGTCCGAAATCCCATGCGGGGCTGACCTCGTTCAGGTCCATGCCGACGAGGTGCGGCGCAAGGATGCCGATCAGCTTCTTCACCTGTAGGGGCGTCAGCCCAAACGGCTCGGGATTCCCGACCGCCGGCGCGTATGCCGGATCGACGCCGTCCATGTCGACCGTGAGGTAAATCCGATCCCGGTTGACGGCCTTCAGTGCCCGCTCGACACCCGCCACGATACCATGATCATGGACATCGAAGACGCTCACGTAGGTGAGACCGAGTCGCTCCAGATCCTCCCGTTCCTCGCGGCTGTACGACCGGACGCCCAGGTAGACGACGTGTTCGACGCCGACATGGTCCGCAATCCGACGGGCGCTGCACGCGTGCGACCACGGATCGTCGAGGTACGTCTCTCGGAAGTCCAGATGGGCGTCGATCCCGATCACGCCGACGTCCTTCGGGAAGGCGCGGACGACCGCGGGCGCGAGGCTGTGCTCCCCGCCAATCACGATCGGTATCTTTCCTGCCCCGACGATGTCGGAGGCCATCTTCGTGACGCCGGCGACCATCTCCGTCGTGGGTCCGAAGGCGGGCGTATCGCCCAGGTCGGCCACGGGGACCTCGAGCAGGTCCCTCTGGTGGTCCATCATGAAACTCTCGAAATTGTACGAGGCCTCACGGATCGCCCGAGGCGCAAACCGGGAGCCACCACGGAAGGAGCACGTGCGATCGTACGGCACGCCGAACACGGCGATGCGGGCTGCCTCGTACTTCGCGACGGCGTCCGCGAAACAGGGCGCGGCCATCCGCGAGCCGAAACCGCGTGGGCTTATTTGAGGACGAGCCCGGTCATTGCCACGTGAGCTTCCGGCGCCCCAGGGCTTCCATGTACATGGCTTCCTGGCCGGGTTGGAGCTTGCCCTGCAATTCCTCGGGCACGGGAAGTTCGAACGTCTGATACGTCGCGAGGTCCATGAGCTGCGCGACGTTCCCGTGCATCGAAAGGACTTGCGCTTTTCCCTTGTCAATCATCGGGACACGGACCTTGTGGGTGACCGGGTGGACGACCGATCGCTTCTGACCGTCGAAGAGGCCGACCACCTCGAGTCGGGCTTTTGCTTCGCCGTGTTTCCCCGGCTTCGACATCTGGATGCTGATAATCCGGCACGGCTCCTCGTCGATGACGACGTACCGGTTCACCTTGAGCTCCCGAATCTCCGCTTGTTCCCACGACATCGCGATTCTCCCGGAGCGATAATGCCGGGCCCTTAAAACGTTTCCTTACTGGCGTCGACCTCTCCTGGATCGGCGCTTGTTTCGCGGTGGATAACCGGTCGGACGAGCCGGTCGTTTCGACTTTCGACGACGGATTTCACTCACCGCGGACTCGAGGCTGCGCAGCAGATCTGGCGCGATTCGTCGTTTCGTGTATGCGTCCGCGCGCGCCGCCATGGCGATACGTCCGGCGAGGGCTCGGGCGATGGCGCCTCGCTGCCACGTCGGCGCCCGATGGACCAGTGGATGTTGGAACAGGACGCCGTGTTTCGGGGGTCGGGAGCCGGTCCGGAGATGTCGGAACAATGCGCGCTCCGCCCCGAGAAGCTGCACCGTCCCCGCAGGGGCGCGGGCCAGGTCCTCGACGCTGCCCGCGAGGGTGACGAGTCGCGCCGCGATGATCGGGCTGGTGAGCTCCGCCACGTTCGGAGCGAGCTCTCGGATGGAGCGCTCCACGTAGGCCTCGACCGACTTCCGCTGGCCTGCGACGTGCTTTGCGAGTCCGGCGAACGCCTTCAATTCCTCTTCGTCGCGGTCCTCGAGTTCCGCGCCGACGCTTTGCTTCGGTGCAATCGGCATCCGCTCGCGGCGTCCGTGGAGGGCGATGAGGTCCACGTACGTCCCGGCGTCCACCATGGGTGCGAGTTCAGGGAAATGGAGACCGTACCATTCGCGCAGGCGTTCGACCATCGCGTTCTCCTGTTCCTGTATCTCATCGAGCGCGCCCACCGCTTGACGGAGATGGTCCTCGGGTCCGATCGCCTTGCGCAACCGCCCCTTCGCGAGCTGGACCATCGCGTCGTGGAGGAGGTCACGGCCATAGCCGAACGCTTCCGGATCGAGGAAGGGAGCGCGCTCCCGAGTAAGGTTTCCGCCCGCGCGTTCGAGGCGCGGTTCCACGACGAAGACGTCGTCGGCGAGCGACATGAGCTCCCGCTCTTCTGGAAGGACCTTCCAGTCCTCCGCGAGGGCGAGGCGCTCCGCGAGGGCACCCGCCTCTTTTGGAAAGAGTCGACGCTCCACCACCTTGCCCTCGTCCAGGAGGAAGGACCCGAACCAGGTTGTGAGGAGCAACACGCGGGCGCGAAGGGGATGATTCCGTAAAAGCGTATGCGCTTAGCGGGACTTCTTGGCCGTCCCTTTCTTCCGCGGTGTCGCCGATTTGTTCGGCGAACGCAACTGGGCAGGTTTTCGGATTCCCAATTCCGTGATGATGCCGGTGATGTACTTGGCGGGGGTCACGTCGAACGCGGGATTTCTCGCGGGGCTTTCCTTTGGAGCGATGGGATGTCCGTCCAAGTGGAGAACTTCCTGGGGCGAACGTTCCTCGATCGGGATTTTCGCTCCGGACGCAACGGTGAAGTCGATGGTGCTCGTCGGTGCCGCGACGTAGAATGGGACGTGGTTCTCTCGTGCGACGACCGCCTTGGCGTACGTGCCAATCTTGTTCGCGGTGTCTCCGTTCGCGGCGATGCGATCGGCGCCGATCAAGACGAGATCCACCTCCCCCCGTCCGAGGAAATGACCCGCTGCCCCGTCGGTGATGATCGCGTGGTCGATTCCTTCCTGTAGGAGTTCCCACGATGTGAGCCGCGCCCCTTGCAGGCGGGGACGACTTTCGTCGACGTATACGAAGAAACGACGGCCTTGCTCTTTGGCGGTCCGCATCGGCGCCATGGCCGTCCCGTAGTCGACCGCGGCCAGGGCTCCCGCATTGCAGTGAGTGAGAATCCGCGTCCCGTCCCGGATTAGCTTGGCCCCGTGCAGTCCGATTTTCCGGCAACGGTCGATGTCTTCCTGGGCGTACTTCTCGGCCGCGGTGACCAGGTCGGTTCCGTCCGCTGCGGCCTTCATCATGTAGTCGATGGCGACGAACAAGTCATGTCCGGTCGGCCGTGTTTTCCGGAACCGATCTCCGACCGCCTTCAGGTCGAGTCCTTGAAGGTCCGCCTGGGCCATCCCGTAGGCGGCCGTCGCACCGATGGCAGGTGCGCCCCGGACCACCATGTCCTCGATGGCGACCGCGACATCCTCGGCGTTCTTTGCTTCATAGATTCGGAGATCGAACGGCAGGTACCGCTGGTCGATCAGCTTCACCAAGCCGTCCTCGAGCCAGACCGTCTTCAGCTCCCGCACCGTGCCGTCGAGGGTGACGCGCACGAGGGTCCTCCTAGGCCCGCCGGAGTGAAGAGAGCAGGCTGGAAAGACCCGGTCGTCCCAGTTCCCGCTTCATCTCCCGGGTGAGGGAATCGTAGTAGGCGACCTGTTGTTCGACTTTTAGGAGCTCGTCGTCCAGGCGGTGGCGTTCGTCGTCCACGCTCTGGAGCGCATCGAGGAGACGCCTTTCGCGTTGTCTCCATCGCTCGATCTCCCGCTCTGTGGCCTGGAGCCCTCCCGACGTCATGCTACCGCCCCGGTCCCATCGATGGGATGGTGGTCCCCGCCCGGCTCCCGAGCTGCAGGTCGATGAGGACGCGCCCATATTGAAGGACCTTGTTCCTCACTCCATCCAGCTCCTTTTTCAACAGCGACCGGCGACGATCGAGTTGCCGGATCCGCTCGCGGATCCGTTTTCGGCGCTCGCGCCACTTCTTCTGTTCTTCCAAGGCAAGGAGGACACCGGAGGGGTCCATGAGACGTTTCTCACCAGATGGTCAGGACTATTTAACCGTGCTGTCCCCGCCGTCACTCCTCTTTGATCTGGGCGCCAGGAATCACGTACTTGAAGAGATCGAAGAGATTCATCGCCTGGTTCACGAAATCCCGAGCGATGCCGTCGCCGGTGTCCAATCCGAACACGAGCTCCAAGTCGTCGACCTTCCAGACGCTCACCAAGTTCGCGACGGTGCGCTGCGTCGCCGCCTCGCTCACACGGAGTTTGCCGATCAGGTTCTCACCCTCCCGGGTCGTGGAGAGAGAGACCAAGAAACCGCGCCCTTGCAGCTGCTTCTTCGCGATTGTCGTCATTTCCGATTTGTCCTCTTTTGCCATCGAGGGTGCCTCCCGCGGAGCTATTCCGACCATCCGTAATAAAGGCTGTGAGAAGAGGCCCACAAGAGTCCGCCACGATGGAAATTTATACCGCGGGGTGCGTTGCGCGGACGTCGGGCTCGTGGTCTAGCGGTTATGACATCGCTCTCACACAGCGAAGGTCACCGGTTCGAATCCGGTCGAGCCCATCGCTCTTCTTGATCGCGGATTCGCGCTGGTTTGCCGATCGGACATGATCAATGTGCGACCGTCGCGGTGAGCGCTGCGACGAGCACCGCGACCAAGGCAAGGCCGGCCAGCGGAATCAGGGCGAGCCACCGCGGCTCATAACGGAGATGCATGTAATAGGCGACGACGAGGCTCGCTTTGATTGTCGACATGATGACCAGGAGAACGATGCGGAAGGTATGTTCGAGGACGGGGAAGTAACCGGGCGTCGTGATCGCGAGTTCGAGTCCGGTCACCACCGCGAGCGTCACGAAGACCGGGATGTACGGTCGACGCCGAAGCGTCTCGCCGAGCGCCGGAGCTTGCGTCGCCAACGCCGTTTCCGCCGTTTGTCACCACCTCAGACCAGATAGACGATCGTAAAGAGGAAGATCCAGACGACGTCCACAAAGTGCCAGTACAGGCCGACGAGTTCGACGGCCTCGTGATTTTGCTTCGTGAATCCACCTTTGAATGCCTTCCTCGTCACGTAGGCTAGGGCGAGGACACCCGCGGTCACGTGGGATCCGTGCACCCCTGTCTGTGCATAGAATGTGGGACCGTACAGGGGGTTGACGCCGGAGCCTAGCGGGGCGTGAGTAAAGGTGAGGCCCTCCCCGAAATACAACTTCTGGTACTCGAAGGCCTGGATGCTCAGGAACGTGATTCCGAGGAGAAGGGTCGCGAGGAGGAAGAACCGATGCTTCACCTTGTCGTCGCGCTCGATTGCCGCGAGCGCCTCGACCATCGTCAGGCTGCTGCAGATGAGGATGAACGTATTCAATCCGGTCAGGGGCACGTTCAGGATCTGGTTCGGCGTTGCCCACGGTCCCCCGAACGTCGGCAATCCCGGAGTCCCAGTCCGCAAGCGCAAGGTGAAGGACGAGCCGATGATCGCCGAGAAGAACATGATTTCGGTCGCGAGGAACAACCACATGCCCAACTTCCGCGCGCTGACTCGTGGAAACTTGGACTCGACCGCCGTCGCCAGTCCATAGAAGGCGCTCGACGGCCTTTGCATGTCCTGGTGGATCCATCCCCCCGCCCCGCCCGCGAAGATCACCAGGCCGACGAGGAGCATCGGGACGCTCGCCGACACGATGCCGACGTAACCAACGCCCATGCCGATCGCGATGATTACCGGCCAGGGGCTGCCGTGGTGTTCCTCCTCTTCTTCCCCGGCGGGCTCCGAATGCGCCATCCGCCTCGTTCCGCCGTCGTGGATAATCAGGGCCGCTATAACATCTTCGGTATTACGTTTCGAATCTCATCAATTCGGGCGGAACACCCAGGGATCGTGAGCGAGGCTCAAGAACAAGTCTCGGGATTTCGACCACTCGATGAGCCAGTTCGGGACGGGAATCCGAGGCCCCTCGGGGCGAAATCGCATGCGATGTGCGTTCTTCGCGAGGGGGATAAAAGCATCGATGTTCGTGCTGATTCCAATTCCCAGGAGATAGAACGCACCCTCCCGCGGAGCCGATCGCAGCGATTGCGTCGACGCATTGCTCGGAGGCGGGCGAGGCTACACCCCGAACATTGGATGGTAGCCACCGACGAAACGGCTTATACTCGAGCCTGGAATGAGGAGTCGTCCGGATTCCGATGCCCGACGTTCGACGGATGAAGACGAAACTAGTCCTCGTGGGTGAGGGCGGAGTAGGCAAGACCTCTCTCGTCCGGCGGTTCGTCCTCAACGAATACCAAGACACCTACTTGCAGACCGTCGGAACGCGGGTGAGCAAGATTGAGCTCACGATCCCCCACGGGGCGGACACGGAAGTCCAGATGGACATGGCGATCTTCGACATCATGGGCCAGAAGGGCTTCCGGGACCTCGTCCGGGAAACGTATTACCACGGGGCGGGTGCCCTCATGGCGGTATGCGATCTTACTCAAAAGGACAGCCTCTCCGCCTTGGACGAATGGATCCCCCCCGCCCTCGAGATCACCGGGGACGTGCCGCTGTATCTCGTCGTCAACAAGAAGGACATGGAGGTCCAGCGAGCCATCTCGGACGAGGAGATTCATCGGGCCGCGGAAACCTTTGCCGCACCGTACATCCTGACGTCGGCGCTCACCGGTGAATTCGTCGAGGATGTGTTCAATGCCCTGGCGATCGAAATGGTCAACCGGGCGTTCCGCCAGGAGGACACGCGCGCGGCCGAGCGCAGTTTGCGTGACAAGGCCCTCGTCCTTCTGGACAAACGCGGTTCCGTGGGCTTGAAGAAACAGCAGTTCTTCCAAATCCTCCGCGGCGTGAAGGTGGACGACCTCCAGGCGGAACTCGACCGTCTCGAAAGGGAAGGCCTGGTGACCATTCTCTGGTACGGCGCCTCCGATTTTGCCGTCACCATCACCCCGCGCGGCGTGAAAGCGGTCAAGCAGGCCTCCACGTGGGAGGGGTAACTCGATGGAGAGGGGGGAACGGGCACGAAGAAAGTC
>Ga0209806_1000541_pt1 | contig 25772 bp, 27 predicted proteins | sample GraSoiAngelo_152_FD_186166 | JGI IMG/M metagenome (GOLD analysis project Ga0209806, IMG submission 186166) | Grasslands soil microbial communities from the Angelo Coastal Reserve, California, USA - 14_1009_12_30cm (SPAdes) (version 2) | ecosystem: Environmental > Terrestrial > Soil > Grasslands ... | reverse complement strand
CTTCGTTTCGATAAATGATCTCGAAGCTTGGAAGATGCCGGAAATAAACGTCGATCTGCACGGCAGCGCACCGGATAAGCATAAGTTCGCGCTGCTTTTGATTGACGTTATCAACGATTTTGATTTTCCGGAGGCCGATCAGTTACTCAAATATGCACAGCCGATGGCGAGAAATCTCCTACGCTTGAAACGGCGCGCGCAAAAAGCAGGCGTACCAGTCGTTTATGTAAATGACAATTTCGGCCGATGGAAATCCGATTTCCGCCGCACCGTAGAGCACTGTGCGCGGCATGGTCGTGGTCGTGAGGTGGTGGAATCATTGCGGCCAGAAGAAAATGATTACTTTGTGCTCAAGCCGAAGCATTCCGGATTTTTCTCCACCACACTTGAGACGCTCCTCCGCTACTTGGAAACACAAACCTTGATTCTCACGGGCATTGCTGGGAATTTTTGTGTCCTTTTCACAGCAAACGATGCCTATATGCGTGATTTCGACTTGTTTGTGCCCTCGGATTGCACGGTATCGAACACAAAAAAGGAAAATGGCTCCGCACTTGCGCTCATGAGGAAATTCCTCAAGGCGGATACCCGCGTGTCTTCTAGAATCGTACTGCACGTGACACACAAGAAGAATCGAAAACGACGACGTCGTTGATAACCAGGCTCGTCCGGTTTAGTTCTCCGCAAAACCGACCTGATTCCGGTGCCCGACAGGTGCAACCCGCAACGCTTCCGTAACTAATCACGCCGCTGATGATGCAATCAACAATCACCTATTGATTGCGACTTGCCAATCATGGGACACCTCTGCCTCGCCAGCCGAAGATAAAAAAGATTATGCACATCACCAGAAACAGAAAGAACAAAACTTTCGCGATTCCCGCTGATGCCGCGGCGATGCCGCCGAATCCAAGTACTGCTGCTACTAACGCAATTATTAAAAAAGTTACAGCCCAACCTAACATGATGTCACCTCCTTAAAAGCCTGAATCGAGTCAGCCGATTGCTTCGCGTGTATTTTGTCAAACGGCTCCTAATCTGACACTCGACGACTCGCATTGTTATAGCTGCATAAGCTAGTACTATCCTAGGATTGTGCCTGAGAGCCTTGTCATTAAAAGTCCTATCGGCGTTAACGGCTTGTAACTAGCGCCAAGTGGGAACAGACCAATCGCTTCTGGGTTATAAAGGCAGAGTTCAAATTCTTTCCGCTAGGTCGGGCTGGCATAACAGGCGACGAAAGAACGCTTCCGCCGCCCGTTGATGCGAGGACAATCAGCCTTATCGTCCGCCTTGCTGACCGCCGCCTTGTTGGCCGCCACCGGGTTGACCACCACCGCCGCCGCCCTGCTTCTCGCGTTCGCGCTGCTGGCGTTCGCGTTCCTGTTTCTCGCGATCTCCCTCTTGGCCGCCCTGCTGTCCTGGACCGCCGGACTTACCCGGTTCGTTTGGATTACGTTGTGTTTCCATGAGTACCTTTCGTTAGTGTATCAGTGAATCTAGCTCATCCTTCTTGAGAAGCGATAAGGTCGAATTCCCTTCTTCCTTTAAGATCGCTTTGCGCAGGCCCTTTGGACTCAAGAATTTGCGATAAGCTTCTCGGTTGAAGATAACGAGGTAAAACTACTGATTCCTTGCCTCGACTAACTCAGCCTCCATAAGAGCCTTCGGATTCACGATCTCTTCAGCCAGTTGGTTGAGCGCCTCATTCGTCTCGGATTCCTCATTGAGGGTGGTTTGGAGAAGCTCCGCGGATCTCTCCTTTCCGAGCAGATCAGCAAAGGTACGGACGCTGCCGTAACCGGCGATCTCATAATGTTCGACTTTTTGTGCCGCGACGATGATACCAGCGTCAATGACGGATTCGTCGCCTTCTTCCTGTAAAATTTCCGATCCTTCCTCGATGAGCCCTTTCATTCCATGGCACGTTTTGCCTTTAGGCTTCTCGTTGATGTCCTCGAAGACTTCTTCAAGTCGTTCAACATGAGACTTAGTCTGTTCCAGATGCTTTTCGAAAGCCTGCTTTAGCTCTGTCGATGAGGCAGCCTTCGCCATCTTTGGCAAAGCTTTTAGTAGTTGGTTCTCTGCGTTATAGAGGTCCCGTAATTCGTTAATGTAAAGTTTTTGTAGCTTATCCAACTTCATAATCCCTTTTTTTTCTTTCTGATTCTACGTTTTGACTTTCTTAGTTTTACTCGGTGCTAGTGCGCTTCAGCACCAGCCTCAAGAAATAAACGCCGCCAAAGATGTTAGCGGGCGTCCTTAATTTCAGAATTGTTCAGAGCTTATCCTAACCTCAGACCGCATCGACTGATAGAGGAAGTTCAATCAATTACGCCGGGTTTCACGTTTGTCTGGGCGTCTGGGTTTTATCGCGTGCGTTTCACTGACAGCACGCAAAGACGACTCCATACTACGATCTAGATTCCTCATCCGGGGATCAATAACACGCATATATACTTTCAAATAGTCGTTTGCCATCCTGGTGACAGTGAAGCGCTCCTCAAAAATGTCCCGGGAACGTGTACGACTCAGATCGGGAACCCGTCGAACCGCCTCTATCGCGTCTTCCAGTTCTGTTACGATGAAGCCCGTTCGCCCTTCTTCTATCACTTCGGCAACCGCGCCACCCTCGTACGCGATCACTGGAGTCCCGCAGGCCATGGCTTCGATCATGACGAGTCCGAAAGGCTCCGGCCAGTCAATCGGAAATAGCAACGCGTACGCACTGCCGAGGAATTCGTCTTTCTGTCGGTCACTGATTTCACCGACCCATTCCGCAGTCGAACAGTCACGTAGCAGCGGTTCGACCACCCGTTTGAAATAGCGCTTGTCTACCGGATCAATCTTGGCGGCAATCTTCAATGGTATCCCCGTTCGTTTCGCGATTTCGATCGCGCGGTCGACCCGTTTTTCGGGACAGATTCGTCCTAGAAAGGCGAGATATCTTCCTGTTTCCGGCCTAAACCGAAGCAGGTCTTTCGGCAGCCCATGATAAACCGTCGCCTGCCAGTTCGCCCAGGGCAAAGGGTCACGTTGGGAGGTAGAAATCGACACGACCGGCATATCTCGAAAGTGGTCGTAAAGCGGAGCAAGATCCGGTAGATCGAGCCGGCCGTGAAGGGTTGTGACATGCGGAATTCGCAAGAGTCGGGAGACTGGAAAATGCAGGTAATCAATGTGAAAATGGATGACATCAAATTCGTGCGCGCGCTGAGATACCTGGTCCAACAGCAGGACGTGGTGTGCCAGCTGATCTATGCAGCGTTCATCCAGTCGAAGTGAGCGATGGCATGCGGGAATAAGCCGAGCGGCGGTCTCCGAATCCCCGCTCGCGAAAAGGGTCACATCGTGTCCCTGGCGGATCAATTCTTCAGTAAGATAAGAAACGATTCGTTCGGTCCCTCCATACTGTTTTGGAGGCACGCTCTCGTATAGTGGCGCTACCTGGGCGATACGCATATTCCTCCCCTTCTTCCCTTTTGCGATACGTGCTTTGCTACTCTCAGCAGTAGCAAAATACGCTTTTGGTCCGAAAAATTACGCTCGCACCACAGTGCCCCAGAGATCTGCATAAATCAAAAATCATAACCGTCCTCTAAATCGAATACCCGCGTGGCTTTGGTTTTTAGAAATTGACGCGAAAGATTCGTCTTCCACTAACCGTTCTCGATTTCCTTCATTTCGACGCGCACTGCGTATTCGGTCGGTTTCAATTCTCGACCGGCTCGCGACGCATACACTTGGGTGAATTCAGCTCCAAAAAGAAGAATTTGTGATGAATAGTAAACCCACAACAATAACGTAACGAGTGAACTGGCTGCGCCATAAGCTGAAGCGGCAGCGCCGCTGCCCAGGTAGAATCCCAACAGCCATTTGCCGAGGCCAAACAGAACCGCAGTCATGACCGCGCCGATCCAAACATCTCGCCATTGAATTGTGACATCAGGCAGGAACTTAAAGATCATGGCGAAGAGTAAGACGACAACTGCGAAATCAAAAACGAGGTAAACCGCTAACGCCACGACAAGTCCGCCCGGCAAAGCAGATTGCACGTAATGACTAAAGCCTTTAAGCAGGGCTTCGATCGCCAGCGATACAAGCAGCAGAAAACAGATGCCGCCAACCATTGCAAATGAAAGAAAGCGGCTCCGTAGAAAACCCGAAAGACCACGACCAGGCGTGGCTTTTACGCCCCAGATTGTGTTCAAGGCATCCTGGAGCTGACCGAAGACGCCGCTTGCGCCGAAGAGTGCCAGCGCAATCCCGATGGTTGTGGCAATTGTGCTTTTCCCCGGTTGCGACGCCGTCTCGGCAATCTTTTGTACAGTCTGTACCGCACTTTGATCGAGAAAGTAGCTCATCTGCAACGTGAGTTTGCTCCAAGCGCCTGCTGGATCGTCGCGAAAAACCACGCCGACAATCGCGAGCAGCACTAGGACCAGCGGTGCGAGCGAGAAAACGACGTAATAGGCAAGCGCCGCGGCTAGTTGCGGCGCTTTATCCTGCAGCCATTCTTGAAAGGTTTGCTTTAACAGACTCAATGCGGTGCCCAAAAAGGATAAGTTTGATGCCGCCGAGTTGCTCTGTCTTGCCATGAGGAAACCTCCAAGAAAGTTCGCTCTTAGGGGTGTGTCTGGTTTTGGCAAAGAAACGTTGCTATTCAATTACGCTTTGGATCGACGCATCCACCACTCATTTCGCTGCGAACTACCTCACAGAATGCTGTTGAATCCACCATTGGCGCCGATGGAGGCGCGTTCAGTCGATGAAATTCCGACTGGAGAGGGCTGGCAGTACGAGCCGAAGTGGGATGGCTTTCGCTGTATTGCATTTCGTGATGGTGAACAGATAAACTTACAATCGAAGGCCGGTCAGCCGTTGGCGCGTTATTTTCCCGACATTGTTCATGCGATCGCTCGGTTGCCCGCGCCGCAGTTTGTTTTGGACGGCGAGCTTGTTGTACCCGTGAGCGGCGCGCTTTCATTCGATGAATTGCAACTGCGTCTGCATCCCGCCGCGAGTCGGGTTCAGAAACTGGCCAAAGCCCATCCAGCAATGTACGTCGTCTTCGATCTCCTAGGTGAGAGTGAACGATCGTACTTGAAACAGTCTCTGCGGGAACGCCGGCAACTTCTCGAAAAGTTCGCACGTTTGAATTTCAGGTCGGCCAAAGCTTTGCGCCTTTCTCCGGCAACGACTGATCACCGAACCGCCAGTGACTGGTTTAAAAGGGCCGGCGGCGACCTTGATGGGATCGTTGTGAAACGTCTGGACGCTGCGTATGCTTCAGGCGAACGCACAGCAGCGGTTAAGGTAAAGCAAATCCGCACCGCCGACTGCGTCGTCGGTGGATTTCGGTACGGGCGCGGCACGCGCCTGGTTGGTTCTCTTCTTCTCGGCCTTTACGGTGACGATGGCTTGCTCCACCACGTTGGATTCACTTCCTCTTTCACCAAATCAGAGCGTCGCGAGTTAACAAAAAAGTTTGAAGCGCTAAAGAAAGCACCTGGATTCACTGGCAACGCGCCTGGAGGACCTAGCCGCTGGAGTACGGACCGCACCGGCGAGTGGGAACCTGTCGCTCCTAAAATAGTCGTTGAGATTGCCTACGACCATTTCACCGGTGGGCGCTTTCGACACGGCACAAGATTTCTTCGCTGGCGTCCCGACAAAGCCCCTCGCCAGTGCGCCATGGATCAAGTGGAGCAGCGTGAAGGTAAATCGCTCGCACTTTTGCACCGATAACAACGTCCAATAGTCCCCAGACTGGAAGGTCAGAATGGAGGACATCAATCGATAAATGGATTCCATGTGAAGGGCTCGTGGGGCCCAGAGAAGTCGTCTGAGCGCCATCCACTTAAAAGAGCTTTCGCTACTCATGCGTTGTGAACCTTTAGACAACCAAACGTTCTGCGGGACTCGAACTGAAACTCAGAACCTATGAAAAAATACCTATTGTGTTTAATCAGCGCCGTAATCGGAATCGCATTCGTCGCTTCTTGCACCCAACAGCAGGGAACGACTGCGACTTCGACGGCACCGGCAGTCACCAACCCGTCACCCACCCCGTCGCGGACGCGGCACAAGGCCGCAAGAAGAAATCCGCCGAAGACGGAGGGTTCAGTTGAGGCGCCCTCGCCCTCGCCAGGAGAGTCGCCCGCGCCGACGCCGTAAGATAAGACAGCGGTGGCTTACGGCCATTGTTGGATACAGTTTGCGACGAGCTAGTCACACGCCTGTCGAACAGGAGGATTGCATCCTTTTTGGTGCTTCGATTCTTGTAGCCGCTGTTAACCACACTTAACTGGTTGCTAGTCTCGGACTGTCGCGCGAAGAGACTTCAGAACAGCTCTCTCGACGGCATGCAGATTGATCTTAGCAGAGTTTTTGATGGCTTGTCCAAGGCCGGCAATTTGCGTTCCGCTTAAGTAAGCTTCGATGATGGCTGGATGTACGTAACATTTACGGCAAATCGCCGGAGTGTTCCCGAGAAGTTGTGCCACGGCAGAAATCGCCGTCTTTACATTCGCCTTCCCCTCTTTGTTCGTTTTAAATCCGCCCTGTGCGTTGAGGGCTAACGCTGACAGAAGCGTACCAGCCCAGGTTCGGAAATCTTTCGCCGTAAAATTTTCATTCGTGATACCGCGCAGGTAATCGTTTACGTCCTGCGATCTTACGTCGCGTACCTTGCCATCATCATCGATATATTGAAACAGCTCCTGGCCAGGCAAGTCCTGTAGCCTGGAAATGACCTTCGCGACTTGCCTGTCTCTTATATCTACTTCGTGTTGTCGTCCGCTCTTTCCACGAAAACGAAAACGTAAATGTGCGCCCTTCAACGTCACGTGCCGATCTTTGATCGTGGTTAGGCCAAATGATTTGTTCTCGCGCGCGTATTCATCGTTGCCGATGCGTATGAAAGTTCGCTCCAACAGTCGTACCACTGTTGCGAGCACCTTCTCTCGCGGCAGACCGGGCAATTTGATGTCATGATCGACTCGTTTTCGAATCTGTGGCAGCGCTTTGGCAAAATCAGCGAGGCGGCCGAATTTATTTTCGTCGCGTATCTCGCGCCAACGCTCGTGATAGCGGTATTGCTTCCGCTGGCGTGCGTCACGACCGGTAGCTTGAATATGGCCAGTAGGCGATGGACAAATCCAAACGTCAGTCCATGCCGGCGGAATGGCCAGCCGTTTGATTCGAAGAACCCGTTGCTCGTCGCGGATTCTTTTGCCTTCTGTATCTAAATACTTGAAGTCTTTACCGTTCAGCCTGCGTCTGTAACCTGGCCTCTCGTCGCTTACGTACTGCAGCCCGGCTTCTTCTGCCGCAGCCACGGCTTCATCAGAGGCGACTTCGGTTCCGTTCCAGTTACCAACTTTTGTTACTGCGGTGCCCATCAGAAGCCATTATCCTTAGTCAGTCGCGCATTTGTAAGAGTCAGTTCTTTCATGGGATCGAATCCAGTGCCTGCGGACTAAACCGAACTTAACCTTTCTTCAGCGGGCCCAGCCATAACCTCGCCAGTCGCTTTGAAGCGTGAGCCATGACAAGGACAATCCCAAGTTGACTCAGCCGAGTTCCACCTAACAAGGCAGCCAAGGTGCGTGCAAACAGGCGAGAGCTTGTATATCTTCCCCTTGCGGTCGCGGAAAGCGGCGCATTTCTTCCCGCGCGAGCCGATTATCATACCCTCGCCACGTTTTAGCTGTCTGACAGAATCGGCTTCGGGACGAGCGATCCGATCTTTGATCATGTAGTACGGGTAGTCCTTGTTTTCCCGGAGATAATTCCAAGTGGCGCCTTTGATTTTTTTTCGGTCTACGGCGAATAGATCGGTCCACGGATTTGTTCTTTCCGTAGCCCAGTCGCGCGCCATGATTGCGGCTATCGTTCCAAACGTGATGCCATTTCCGCAATACCCTGTCGCGATGAACTGGCGTTCGGCATTCTCACCGATATAAGGCAAACCGTCAGGAGTACAGATAACCTGTCCCGACCAGCGATAATCAACGCGCGCCTTGGGAATGATTTTTTTTAATCGCGCCCGCAACCGAGCATAGGCTTTTTCGGTCTGGTTCTTTTGTCCCGTTTTATGATCCTCACCGCCGTAGATGAGATAATCGAAGCCGCGACGTCGATCTACCCGCAGATAATCGTAAGGATCTCTTGTATCCCAAAAAAGCGCTTCGGGAACCGTTCCCGATGGAACGCGGGCGCCAAACGCGTAGCTGGTATAGAGCGACAGCTTCGTTTGCAGAAGTGTTGCTGCGGTGACATGGGCCAGACCTACAAGGGGATTGTTTGTTGCCATAATCACACGATCGAAATTGATCCAACTGCGATTGACCTTGACGCGGCGTTTTTTCGCATCGAATTCGCTCGCCGCGCTTTTTTCGAAAACGTGGGAGCCGTTGCCAGGAACTTTTCCAGCCAGCGCGCGAAGATATTTCCTTGGATGAAACTTTGCCTGATTGGGATATCGCACACCTGGCAAATTGAAGTAGGGAACCGATTCCAGATAAGTTGCATCGAATCGGAGTTTCGCAGCAAGGCTGCCCTCTTTCTTTAGCCGAGAAATCTCCTTTTGTGAAAAACTGTGACCGCAAACATGCACATAAGCAGGTACGCGCGTAAACTCGCACTCTATCTGCTCATCCTGGACAAGCCTCTGGATCTCATCGATAGCCGCCGCGCCAGCATCCCATGCGGCCTGAGCATGATCGTCACCAAAGGTTCGTGCTAATTCCTGGAGTTCGACATCCGTGATACAGGTCAGGTGAGCAGTGGTATGGCCAGTATCGATTGAGGCCATACGCTCACGCTCGATCAGCGCCACCGTTAAACCGGTCTCCTTCAAGAGATGGGCTGTCGTGATACCTGTGATACCTGCGCCGACGACAACAACATCGACGTTCACGTTCCTTTCCAAACGTGGAAATCGCCTAATCGGCGTGCTATCAATCCAGAACGGAACGCTTCTCATCCATGGTTGTTCGCGGCCAATGCATGGTTTAGCCGTGCATGGAAAATCTTTTTCGGCGGCGCACTGGGCGCGCGATTCCTTCGTTGAATGTCGCTCACGATTTTGCTTTAAGTTTTTCCATCGGCTTGCTACACACAATTCGTGGAGGAAAAACGAAACCGAAAATAAACTTATGCTTTGGACTATATTTATAATTCTTATTGTTCTCTGGCTTCTGGGTTTTCTCGGGCATGTGGGGGGCGGCCTGATCCATTTGCTGCTCGTAATAGCTGTGGTCGTTTTGATCATTAATCTGATTCAAGGCAGACGACCGCTCTAAAAATCGAAAGCATCGTCGACATAACGGTAGGACATCGACGAGAGCGAAATACGCTGTCGTAAGCAAGCGCAGCCCCGAGGCGGCATACGTCATGTTGGGCCATTTCCCATGGTCGTTAGAGAAGCTCGAAGACGATCTTAGGAGATCGCGCGGATCAGCCCCTTATTGACGGCTTCTTAGGGTTGAACGCCCAGCTCAAGTTCACAAACAAAATGATGATAGATTGCTGCTACCCCACGCCTTTTGTCGCGCGTGAAGGGCCATTCGTTTATGTAATACATTGTCCTTCGAAAAATGAGACACGCGCAGGAACTACGGCGTGCGACTAAGTTTATATGAAAGAACAAAAAGAAATTGTCTCAGTCATCGATGATTTGATTCAAACGCTTAAAGATGGCCAGGAAGGCTTTAAGCAAGCCGCAGAAGGCGTGAAAGCTCCGCAGTTGAAGTCACTTTTTAACGAATATTCGAGTCAGCGGTCGCAGTTCGCTACTGAGCTCCAGAGTCAGGCTCGCAGTCTCGGCAGATCCCAGCCCGAAGAAAGCGGTAGTGCTGCCGGGGCATTGCATCGGACCTGGATCAACTTGAAATCTGCTATCACGAGTGGCGATGACCACGCGATCCTTGCGGAATGTGAACGCGGGGAAGACTCGGCAGTTGAACAATACGAGAAGGCAATGAATGACAATTTACCGGCGCAATTCCTTGAGATTGTCTCGCGTCAATATTCCGAAATCAAAAACGCGCACGACCGTATCAAAAATCTGCGCGACACAGCCAAAGCGAGTTGAGTAAGTCGGGGTGGGTATCGTTGTAGAAAAGCTAGAGCATGTTCAGACTCGTCGCATCACCGAGCGAATCAGGACGATCAAAGCGGCTAAGCCCAAGCCACCACTTGGGTAACAGGCTCCAACCGGAGCTATGGCCGGAGTAGCAGCGCGCATTAAGAAAAAGACCAGTCTAGGTATAAGAAATATGCCTATGGGTAATGCTCTTTCTCTCCAGGTCCGCGTGGCGCGTAGCTTTGATAATCGTTTCCATCCCTTGATATGTTCTCAGTGATCGTTAGCTGCTCAATGCGTAGAGTTATGAGATAAACGCGGCGACCTGCGCATTTTTCGTAACATCCAAATGTGTCGTGGGGAGCGAAACGAATTGGTATGCCGGAAGAAGAACCAGTCGAAAGGGCGCGTGAAGACGAACGCGAAGGCAAATCTCCCTCCACCCAGGCAGGCGAATTCGTGCGCGAGGAAATGGAACATATTCGCGAAGGCGAACATGGTGCACGTTCCCCACAGCAAGCGATCGCCATCGGTCTGTCAAAGGCGCGCAGAGCTGGAGTAAAGTTGCCGCCACCGAAGCGGGGCAAGAAGCGAACGAAACGCCAAGCCAAGCGCGATCTCGCCAAGGGCCGCAAAGGCGGCCGCAAAAGGACTTCACGCACGCGGTCCCGCGCCACCAAAGCTGCGCTCAAACGCGAGGGCCGCCGGGCGGCATCGAAAAAGGCGTTATCACGACAAGCGAAACGGGCTTCAGCTCGGCGTTCAGCGCGTTCACGTTCGGCGGCCGCGAAGAAAGCCGCCCGTACACGCAAACGTCGTCGCTGAGATGGATGCGGCAGTTTGCGGTGCAGGGGGATTCTATGCCTAACGAAAGGAAACTTCAGCCGCGCCAACGCCAGCATCAGCAACCTGGCCGGGAACATAAAATGCGGCCCCGACCGAAGACTCAGGATGAAACGTATCGCGCCAGTGAAAAACTGCGGAATAAGGTAGCGATCATCACCGGCGGCGACAGCGGGATAGGCCGGGCCGTTGCCATAGCTTTCGCGAAAGAAGGCGCAGATGTTGCAGTGGTCTATCTCGAAGAAGAAAAGGATGCGAACGAAACAAAACGCCTGGTGGAAGAACACGGCCGCAAATGCCTGTTGATTGCAGGCGACGTCGGCCAGGAAGAGTTCTGTCGAAAGGCCGTCGCGAAAACCATCAAGGAGTTCGCCAGGATCGACATCCTGGTAAACAACGCGGCTGAACAGCATCTGCAGGAGTCAATTGAAAAAATTACTGAAAAACAGCTCGAACGTACGTTTCGCACGAACATCTTTTCGTTCTTTTTCATGACGAAAGCGGCGCTGAAGTATTTGAAAAAAGGCGCCGCAATTATCAATACGACTTCGGTAACCGCCTACAAAGGCAATCCCCAACTACTTGATTATTCTTCGACCAAAGGTGCTATTACAACGTTCACGCGCTCTCTCTCGCAAGCCCTGGTTGACAAAGCTATCCGTGTAAATGGTGTCGCGCCAGGTCCCATCTGGACACCCCTTATTCCTTCAACGTTTCCTTCAAAAGATGTCGAGACGTTTGGCTCAGACGTCCCGCTTGGCCGACCTGGTCAGCCGGAGGAAATCGCGCCGAGCTACGTGTTCCTCGCATCTGACGACTCCTCCTACATGACGGGGCAGATTCTGCATCCAAACGGCGGTACTGTAGTAAATGGCTAACAAGTGCTAACCAACCCCGCGTTGCGCGGACTGGAAATCATACTGTGAAAAAATATGAAAACTGGAAAACAACGAGCCGCCGCGAGGCGGAATATCAAGAAGGCGGCTAGAACTGCGCGCCGGAAGAGAACAGTGGCGCACCTACCCAAAAAGACCCGCACTGCTCTCGGCAAAGAAGGCGCTAAGGCTGCACGAAGGAAACGAGGCAGCTCGAAATAAGGATGAGTGTTCGGGCGGCGCTGCCGCGATGTCCTTTTGTGAGACTACTGGCACTGCCTTATCTTCGGCCGCCTTTTCTTCCGCCTTTGCGCGAACTCGACTTGCTTCGCTTTTTCCCGCGACCTCCTCCGCCTTTTTTACGACCGCCCTTGTCCGACTTATTCACGGTCGCCCATGCTCGGCGTTCCGCTTCTTTGCTGCTTACTCCGCGTTTCTTATAGCCTCTCTCAATCTTCGATGCCTTTCGTTTTTACTTCGATGTGTATTTTTTCTTGCTTCCTCGTGCCATGGATTGCCTCCGGGTTAAGTTTCCGGATATAACAACGCGCTTCGTGCGTGGCTTGGACCTACTTTTGTCCTCTGAAGTTGATACACGCGTCCTAGTTTCGCTCGGCGATAAAACGTTATATGAATACATTCTCACAATCTATCGGAGCGTTACTTGGTCTCGGAGTCGAACCAAAAGAGCTAACATTCCTCCAGGTTTCACTGCGCGGAGTAATTGTCTTCATCGTAACCCTTGTGATGGTTCGACTTAGCAGCAAACGGTCCCTTGCGGAAAAGACAGCTTTCGATGCCGCCCTAATCGTCATCATCGCTTCAGTTTTGGCGCGTGCCATTAATGGCTCAGCCCCTTTTTTCCCAACCCTGGGCATTGGGTTCATCCTTGTGTTACTTCATCGGCTTCTCGGCCTCGCCGCATATTATTCCCATGGTTTTGGAATTTTGATTAAAGGAAAGCCGGCAGTACTTGTTCAGAACGGTAGGCTGCAACGAAAGAATATGCGTCTAAATCACATTTCTGAACACGATCTCGAAGAAGACATGCGGCTCGACGCTGCAACCGAAGATCTATCAAAGATTAAGATTGCGCGTATCGAACGCAGCGGTGACATCAGCTTTATCAAGGCTGGATAATCTGGGAATCCGATGACTCAAGAGCCTTTGCGCCGCCCAAGATTTATGTAATTCGTAACGCGCCCGTCCCTGCTCGACTCCGATCCGGCGTTGCTTTACGGAGTTACAACTGGGAATGCTGCCCTGCGCGACGTGTACCAAAAACTCAAGCCCCTATTGCTGCCACCACCCGAAACGTCAAACCGTCGAATCGATTTCACACCGAGGAAAATAATGATTAGCGTCAACGGCGCCCATCACTGTTTTTGAAAAGGGCGATAATGCCTGAAATAGCGAGCGCCACCACACCAATCGCAACCCAAGTGCGATGTTCGCTCGTCCATAATTGCGGACTGCAGTCTTTCGCGCGCGTGTCGAAAGCCCCGTGCGCGCCGTGATCGCCGAGCACCGGCTGCCATAAGTTGTGCGCGCGATTCGGATCTTCAGGTCCGTCATACTGCTGCGAATCATATGCAGTATTCGCCAGGTAACGATCGAGAAGACCCGGAGCAAATTTGTTTCCCACGATCACGGCGACCGATGGCGCGCCGACGTAGAATTCACGCCGCGGATGATGCGCTGCGAAATAAATCGCTTCCGCTGCGACTTCTGGTTGAAAGATTGGCGGCACCGGTTGCGCCCGGCGTGGGAGACGGCTTTTTACCCAACCGAATTGCGGCGTGTTTAAAGCGGGCAATTGCACCATCGTCAGGCGCACATTGCTCTTGTCATGGAGTAGCTCGCATCGCAGCGAATCGCAAAAGCCCTGGATCGCATGCTTGGCCGCGCAATAGGCCGCTTGCAACGGAATACCCCGATACGCCAGCGCGCTGCCGATTTGGACAATCACCCCGCGATTGCGGGGCAACATCCGTTTCAACGCGGCGAGCGTCCCATAAACACAACCCAGATAAGTCACTTCAGTCACGCGCCGAAATTCCTCGGGCGTCATCTCCTTGACTGGCGAAAAGACCGAAGCCATCGCGTTGTTGATCCAGATATCGATCTCGCCCAAATCGGCTTCGATCTGAGCGGCCGCCGCTTCCACACGATCGGCGTTCGCAATGTCCACCGGAAAGACGAGCGCTTTGCCACCGAGTTCTTCGACTTCCTTCTTCGCGCCTTTCAATCCATCAAGGCCGCGCGCCATCAAACCAATCCGCGCTCCATGCTTTGCAAATCTGCGAGCGGTCGCGCGCCCGACTCCTGCCGAAGCACCGGTTATCGCGACAACTTCAGGCGTCCCATCGCAAACGCGTTCTCCAATCACATAGTAAAATCGCAGCCTTTGGGATATTTGCGCGTTGCGCTGCGGCGAATTCAGATTCGTTAATTTGGTTGGAAAAACCGGCTCAATCTTTTACTGCATCATCCGTGGCCGATGAGTGCGACGCAGTAGTAGTTGGTTCTGGGCCGAACGGTCTCGCCGCCGCAATCACTTTGGCGCGAGCAGGACAGTCCGTGTTAGTTCTGGAGGCGAACGCGACAATTGGCGGGGGAGCGCGCTCGGCGGAACTAACGCTGCCAGACTTTTTGCATGATGTTTGCTCGGCAGTGCATCCGCTCGCGGCAGCTTCTCCATTTTTCACGACTCTTCCGCTCGAGCGATCTGGTCTCACATGGATTCAACCTGAAATCCCGTTGGCCCATCCGCTTGATGACGGCTCGGCGGTGTGCCTGCACCAAGATATCGATCGTACGGCCGAACAACTTGCCGGTGACTCGCGCGCTTATCGGCGGTTAATGAAGCCGTTCATTCCCCATTGGGAAAATTTGGCGAACGAATTCCTGCAGCCGATGCTCCATTTGCCGAGACATCCAGTGATATTGGCGCACTTCGGGATTTTGGGACTTTGCCCGACAACGTTGCTGGCGAAATTCTTGTTTAAAAATGAACCGGCCCGCGCGCTTTTCGCTGGAATCGCCGCGCACTCGTTTCTTCCTTTGGAAGCGCCCGTCTCCTCCGCGTTTGGTTTGGTGCTCGGGCTTGCCGGGCACGTTGTCGGCTGGCCGATCCCCCGCGGCGGTTCGCAGCAAATTACAAACGCGCTCGCTGGTTATCTTCGTCAGTTCGGCGGCAAAATCGAGACTGAACACAGGGTCGATAATCTAAACGAATTGCCAAAATCCCGCGCCGTTATTCTGGATATTTCTGTCTGGCAATTCTTGCGCATCGGTGGCCACCAAATGCCGCCACACTACCGCCGGCGATTGGAATCGTTTCGGCACGCACCTGGAATTTTCAAAATCGATTACGCTCTGAGTGAACCAGTTCCGTGGAAAGCGGAAGCTTGCCGCCGCGCCGGCACGGTCCATCTCGGCGGCACGATGAATGAAATTGCAGCGGCGGAAACCGACGTGTCGCAAGGGAAAATTCCGGAGCGGCCATTTGTACTCGTGGCGCAACAGAGTTTGTTTGATGAAACTCGAGCTCCAGCCGGACAACATACGCTCTGGGTCTACTGCCACATTCCATTCAACTGCAGTGTTGACGTGTCGGATCGAATTGAAGCCCAAATCGAGCGATTCGCTCCGGGTTTTCGCGATTGTATTCTCGCTCGTCACAAGATGAATGCGGCTGAGCTTGAGAAATCGAACTCTAATTTAACCGGCGGCGACATCAACGGCGGCGCAGCGAACCTGGCACAGTTGATTGCCCGACCGATTTTCAGTCCCACGCCTTACCGCACTCCGCTTGAGGGCGTTTACCTATGCTCGGCTTCGACACCACCCGGAGGTGGCGTTCACGGGATGTGCGGGTATCACGCAGCGCGCGCAGCATTGCGCGAGGTCTTCAGTGTCAAATACACTCGCTAACGGCAATGCATCGCGGCGGTTTTGCACGAACATTTCTTTACGCGCAAACCACTGTTCGTTTTCGAACCGTACCTTGAAAGCTATTCATCAGAAAAAAGGAACAAAACCATGACGACAAAGAGGCTAATTGCCGCAATAACGGTCAGTGCCGGCCTGATCCTCGGACCGGCCGCGTTGGCGCAAGAAGAGACTCCCGTTGACATGAAGGACCTGCCATCCCCGGCGCAAACCACTATCAAGGAAAAAGCTGGAAACGATCAGATTCTTCGGGTCGCAAAGGAGACTCGCAAAGGCAAGGAATGCTATGACGCGGTCGTGAATAAGAACGGGAAAGAAGTGGCTATCCGAGTGGATTCCAACGGCAAGTTCATGGGCACTCATCCGGAGAAGGCTGAGCAGAAGGCAAAGACCAAGGGATACTAATCGATGCAAGTCGGGTCGAGTATTGCCTGCCCTTGGGGCGGGTGAACTTTTCCCGGTAGCGGATTAATGGATCCAGTCGCCTGTTCGAGAGATCGTACAGGCGGCGGAGGGACGGTCTACGTTCGAATTCGTAAGCAATCGTGTTGCGATATACGACCGGCCAGCCTTTGAGAGCCGTCAAATAAGTTGATGGGAGACCCACGAAACGTCGCGCACGCCAAGAAAGTCAGCCAGGAGAAGCATCATAAGGAAAAGCATGCTCCTCCAAAGGCTGGCCCTGCTCCGACCCGGCGCAAGACCGTCCAAACCGAAACGAAGTCTGCCACCAAGAGCGCTGCGCCGCAGACGGAAGTTCCGAAGCCAACTCAACCAGTAGAACCGACGCAGCTGGAGAAATCGCTTGTAGTCCTCTCCAAACTTAAGGAGCTGGAGTTTCATTCACGAGCGAATATCGAAAAGCTAGCTGAACTCAGTTTGACCATTGAGGAGGAGCTCAAGCAAAAGGCGTTCGCTGAGGCGATCGGCGCCGTTTATGCCGCGCAGGACGCCTTTCAATCCAAGATCTTGAAGCTGATTGAAGACTACGAATCGGAGTGTGCGCGTTTGTCAGGCTCTGCCTGACGTGCACTGTTGATTTCACCAGACTTCGATTCTTTCGCGCAATCTTTTTGCGCGCCAACGGGCACTCAGTTTCGAACAATCCTTAAACCTGAGAGTCAAAACTTAACGGACATGAAAACGAAGAACCTATTCACCGTAGCAGTGATCAGCGCCGGCCTCGCATTCGGCGTGACCGCACAAGCGAAGGAAGAAAAACACGAAGAACAAACTATCAACGCTGCTGACGTCCCTGCCGCTGTGCAGCAGGCTGCGCAGGCGGAAGCCAAAGGCGGAACGATTGTTCGCTGGGAGAAAGAGGGGGCCAACTTTGAAGCCGTGATCGACAAGAACGGCAAGCAAATTGGCGTCGAAATGAATGCTAACGGCAAAGTGCTGAGCAAACACAACGAAGCTAAAGAGCACAAAGAGAAAGGCGAGAAGTACTAATCTAGGGTGGATCGCGTTGTCTTAAACGCGATTTGGGGTGGAAGCGCGGCGAAGATGGTTGTCTTTGACATCGTCTTCGCCGCCTCCGCGCTTCTAAGCGACTGTAGCTGGCGTGGTGACCCCGGATGTCGCGAGAAGACAATATGTGCAAAGTGCCGGGATCACCGAGTCCGGCTACAGCTCACGCGAGCGCGCGAACCGTCGAGTAGATTATTCCACCAAGCATTGCTCCAATAGCGACGAACGCAACGTCGCGCTTTAGCAAAGCGATCAGAAGAAAGGAAATCACCGCGATACCGACAGTGGGCCAGTTGACAAGCGCCTCGGGAATTAAATCCAGCGATACGACTGCGATGACGCCCACAACTGCGGCACTGACGCCAGCAAGGAATGCTTGAACCGCACGATTTTCTCGAACCTTTTCAATGTAATGCACGCCGGCGATTACAAAAATAAACGACGGCAAAAACACGAAGAATGTCGCTAATACTGCTCCCGGGATACCGCTGGCGACATAGCCGACGAATGCGGTGAACAACATGAACGGCCCGGGCGTTGCGATGCTCAGGGCGACGCCATCCAGTAATTGGCCATCTGAAAGCCAGTGATATTGTGCAACTGCGCCGCGCTGCACAAAAACTAGGGACGCGTATGCACCTCCAAAACTAAGCAAGCCTGTTTTGAGAAACAGCCAGGTAACTTGGAATAACCGCGAGTCGGCAAACGGAAGCAGCAAAGCAATTCCGCCAATCATTACTGGCAACGTTGGCGCAGTTTTCTTCACCAGTGGCCAGCCTCGATCAACAATTAAATTCAGGACTCCGGCGATGAGAAGAATCAACAGGAAGTTGATTCCGGCGAACCGCATCCCTGCGAACGCGCCCACCAGCAAGACTGCCAGAAAAAAATTCCGAATTGCAGCGCGTCCGAGTTTGATGATGCCCGCAGCAATGATGCCCAGCACAGCAGGCTTAAGAACATAAAGAGCATCCATGACCTGTGGCAGTTTGCCGTACTTAACGTACAGCCAGCTGAGCACGATCATCACCACTGCGCCCGGCAAAATAAAAGTGAGACCGGCCAAAATGCCGCCCCAAACTTTGCGTTTCAGATAACCCACGTAGATCGCAAGTTGGAGTGCCTCAGGGCCAGGAAGCATGTGGCAGAAGGCCATGATCTTGACGAAGCGATCCTTGGTTAACCACCGGCGCTTTTCTACCATGTGATTGAACATCATGGTGATCTGCGCCACCGGGCCGCCGATGTTCACGAAACCGAGAAAGAGAAAATAGAGAAACACTTCGCGCCACGACGGCATCTGATGGTCCGCGCCGACGTCATTTTGTTCTCGAGATGTCGTTGTCATCGCCGCTGCAGAAAAGAATAGAGCGCATCAAAGCAGTCGAAGCCGCGACGTAAGATCTCATCGTCGGCCACTCCCTCTTTCGCCCAGCCCTTGAACACTCGATCAATCCCGATGCATTCCGGGCGCTGAAACTTCGCGTCTTCCAAATCGGCATCGTGAATCATTTCCGCAATCTTTTTGACCGCTTTGTCCTCGATACCAAAACGACGCGTTAACGTTTCGAACGTGCAGTAATCCCCGTGATGGGAGAACTCAACGTCCACCATGTCGAATGGAATAATTTCGCGATTTGTAGGAACTGCCGCAGCGAAAACAAACTTCGCTCGCGGGTCGATGAATCGTCGAATCAGCCACGCCGATCCAACCCGGTCGATTTCAGGGCGCGGCCGTGTTAACCAGGTCCTGCCTACGTAATTTTTCGCATCGAGTCGTGGGAGCGTTTTCTTCGGCGAACCCTCCGCGCGACGCAGAAGCATCTGCACATCCTGTCCCCGCGCGCTCTGAAAAAAATCAATCTCGCGAATGTCGCGAAACTGCCGCGTAAGGCGTTCTAATTCTGCAGATTTTGTCTCAGGATCAATCTTTTTCCCGCGGGCGAGAAAGCCCTGCAGCGTCTTTTTGATTGCACCATATTCTTCATCGCGGGCACGATTAAAAAGCGCAATCAACTTCTCATTCGATAATCCCTCGATTTCTTGGGCGCGCACGAGGGTGGCATCGCCGCCAAAATCTCGAATCTGCTGCGTCAACCATTGGAAATGTTCGTACTGCGGCGGATTATCGGGCAGCAGATACGTGGACGTTTTAATTTGGACAGCCCCGATTCTCTTTAACCTGCGCCAGACGGCCACTCGCTCGGTCTTTTGCCGAGCCGGAAGGCTGTAGAGAAGGAGAAGCCAGGAGGTTGCGCCCATGCGATCAATGCCTAGAATGAAATACGTATAGCACGTCGTCCTTGGTCTTACATCCAGCTTCCCGAATCTGTGCGAATTACTATCACGATTATGAAACAAATTCTTACTATCGCGATAATCTTTGCCGCGTTCATTTACGCATCGGTGGCAGCCGATCTCAATACAGCGCGCATCGACGAATTAACCGGGCTTAAGGGAAAAATGAACGAAAAGGAAGGTGTTTATAAAGTTACTCTTCCGCGGGGTGACGTGAAGGTTGTTGTCGACGGATGGAGCATGCCGCCGTTTATGGGTCTTGGCACCTGGGCTGCATTCACTGCCACAAACGACGGCGCAATGGTGATGGGCGACACCGTTCTGTTTGAAGATGAAGTCAACGCCGCCATGTCCGCTGCGCTCGACAACGGCCTCAGCGTTACCGCACTGCATAACCATTTCTTCTTCGATCGGCCCAAAGTCTTCTTTATGCACATCGAAGGCGAAGGCCCGCTCGAGAAATTAGCCAGCGCGGTTAAGAAAGTTTACGACACGACGAAGGCAATCCGCGGTCCGGATCCAAAACCGGCAGAATCGTTCTCGGTCGTTGGGCAAACATCGTTACCAGACAAAAGTTCGATCACTGCTGCCCCTCTCAACGAGATCTTTGGTGTACAGGGTGAAGCCAAGGACGGAATGGTAAAATTCACAATTGGTCGCCCGGCAAAAATGCACGGCGTGACCATCGACAAGGAGATGGGCGTCAACACGTGGGCCGCGTTTGCCGGCAGCGATGACAACGCCGTTGTGGATGGAGATTTTGCAGTCACTGAAGACGAATTGCAGCCTGTCCTCAAATCGCTTCTCAAGAACAGGATTAACATCGTTGCCATACATCAGCACATGACCCACGAGGAGCCGCGTATCATGTTTTTCCACTATTGGGGACGCGGTTCGGCGAAGGATTTGGCGAATGCCGTCAAAGGCGGTTTTTTAATTGGGGGATTGCTAAAGGTCACCTCCCCACTGCCGTGACCCTTGGATTTATGCCGGAAATTATGGGTCAATCGCTATGCGTCATGATTATGACAACAATGGCAACGGCGTTGGCTGCCGCTGAGACGGTAAACTTCGACGACATGAAAGCAGGTGCGCAGCCTCCAAGTTGGACGGCGACACAAACCGGCAGCGGCGCAGCGAAATGGTCCGTTGAGAAAGACAATTCCGCTCCAAGCAAGCCAAATGTGTTGAAGCAATCAGGTCAGGCGACTTTTCCGGTTTGCTTCAAGACGGACACGAATATCAAAAATGGATTCGTCCAAGTGGAATTCAAGCCGATTGCCGGTAAGGAAGATCAGGCGGGCGGCGTTATCTGGCGGTTGCAGGACGCTAACAACTACTACATCGCGCGCGCCAATGGCCTCGAGAACAACGTGGCCATCTACCACACCATCAAAGGCAAACGCACCGAGAAGAAGCGAACCAACATGAAGGTCGTGTCCGGCCAATGGCACACGTTGCGTGTCGACTTCAACGGCAATCATTTCATAGTCACGTTTGATGGGAAAAAAACGATCGAATGGGCCGACGAGACGTTTAAAGATGCCGGCAAAGTTGGCGTCTGGACCAAAGCCGACAGCGTTACAGCATTCGACAATTTTACTTACGGGGGCAGATGAACTTCTTTCTCCTGCGGTGCATCCTTCTCATCGCTTATTGCGGTTGCATTGCTACTGCCCACGCCGAAGAGGAGGCGTTTAGACTCAAGCAAACGATACGACTGCCAGGAGTCGAAGGCCGGATCGATCATTTCGCACTCGATCCTTCGGGTGAAAGATTATTCGTCTGCGCACTTGGGAACAATACCGTCGAAGTAATGGATTTGCGTAAAGGCGAGCGAATTCGCTCGATTACGGGCCTCGGTGCACCGCAGGGAGTCGTTTACATCCCTGAACTGGATCGCCTCTTTGTTGCGAATGACAAAGGTGGGATTTTCAAAATCTACGATGGAAAATCGTTCCAGCAGATTAGTGAACTGAATTTCGAGGATGATGCTGACAATGTTCGTTACGATGGCGCGACAAGAAAGATTTATGTCGGCTTCGGCAGCGGTGGGATCGCGGTTGTTAACGCACTTGACGGGAAGCAGATCGGTTCAATTAAACTTTCAGCTCATCCTGAAGCGTTCGAGCTGGAGAAGAACGGGAAACGAATTTTTGTAAATGTTCCCAATTCCCGCCACGTGGCAGTAATTGATCGTGAGAAAGGCAAAGTCGTCGCCACATGGAAGACAGACCTAGCATTTGGAAATTTTCCAATGGCGCTTGATGACGCGAATCATCGATTATTTATCGGATGCCGTCTGCCCCCAAAGCTTGTCGTGCTCAACAGCGAAACGGGTGAGGTTGTTGCAAAAATCGACGTCTCCGGTGATCCCGACGACGTTTTCTACGATAACAAACGCCGCCGCATATACGCGATCTGTGGCGCGGGTAAGATCGACATCATCGAGCAGACTGATCCGAATACCTATGCAGCCTCAAGCAGGGTCGACACAGCAGATGGCGCTCGAACTGGGCTTTTCGTTTCGGAACGTGACACCCTGTTCGTAGCTGTTCCACATCGCGGATCGCAACCGGCCGAGGTCCGCGCTTACCACATCGAACAATAAGCAACAATTCCAGCTCGATTGAGCACGAAACTGATTCCATTCGGGCAGCAAAGCAAGCCGATGATCGCAAACGCAACGCCAACAATTCCCTACCGCGACAGTGCTTTGCGGAACAATAATGATGCCGGCGACGGACACGATCGCCGCGTAGAGAGTCCATGAAATGGATTACCCGTGAAAAAATCAAGGTCGACCGGGTCGCATGTCCGTGGCTGATCCAGCATTTTGTTGACCCGGCAGCTGAGTTTATTTTCCTTCCGCACGGTACTGACTGGACGCAAATCGAAGACGAAATCGTCTTCGACGTTCCGAACTGCGAACTCGGTCATCACGGCGAAGATGTTTCGTTCAATTCGATCCTGAAAAAATATAGGCTCACCGATCCAGCGCTTGTTTTACTTGGTGAAATTGTTCGCGCTGCCGACTCGCACCCGCACAATCCGCATCTAGCGGGAGAAGGTTTGCGCTGGATTGCCGGCGGCTTCAGCGCTCTAGGATTGAGCGATCATGAAATCCTTGAGCGCGAATTTGTCGTTTACGACGCGCTTTACGCAGAATGCAAACGCCGAGTCAGCCGGGGTTGAGCCGCTTCGGCAGGCTAGCTGATTTTTTCGGGCTCAAACGCAACCTGGTCATTCTGCTCATCGCCATTTTTGTCATTGGCGCAGGCGAGGAACTTTGGATGCGTTTTGTGCCGAAGTACCTGCAAGCGGTCGGCGCGACCGTTTTTGTTATCGGCCTTTACGATGCCCTGCGAACGTTACTCAGCGCGATCTACGCGTATCCCGGCGGAGTACTTGTGGATGTTTGGGGACATCGTCGAGCCTTCATCATTTTCAACCTGGTCTCAATTGTCGGTTACGCGCTGGTCCTGCTTGTTCCGCATTGGGCCGCGGTAATCGCTGGAATGTTTCTCTTCCTTTCGTGGACTTGTTTTTCTTTGCCAGCGACGTTCTCGCTGGTCGGCGCTGCGCTCGAAGCTAACCGCCATTCGATGGGTGTGGGTGTTCAATCGGTGATCAAACGGTTGCCGATCATGATCGCGCCAATCATCGGCGGGATGCTTATTAATCGGTTCGGGGTCATCAACGGCGTGCGCATCGCGCTGACAGTGTCAATCTTCCTCTCTGTCGTCACAATCTTTGTACAAGCCCAATTGCGTGAAGAGGCAAGAGTACAACTGGAGAAGACCGATCGTTGGAATTTTTGGCGAAGCTTGCGCCAGTTCAATTCGCCGATGAGGCGTTTGCTCTTAAGCGACATTTTGATCCGCTTTTGCGAACGAATTCCGTACGCCTGGGTCGTGATCTTCGCGATGGATTACATCGGTGTCACCGCTCGACAGGTGGGCGTCTTAATCGCCATAGAAATGCTCGCCGCCACCTTATGCATCATTCCCGCTTCATATTTCGCAGACCGACGTGGGCGCGAGCCCTTCGTGATCGTGACTTTTATCGTGTTCACTCTTTTCCCCATCACTTTGCTGATGTCGCGTAGTTTTTCAGCGCTGGTCATCGCGTTTGTGATTCGCGGCTTTAAAGAGTTTGGAGATACATCGCGAAAGGCGCTCATCATCGGCTACTCTGAATCAGAAAGGCGCGGCCAAATAATTGGCGCGTACTATCTTGTCCGCGATTTGATCGTCAGCACTGGAGCAATCCTTGGCGCGTATCTATGGACACTCGGACCAGCATTGAATTTTCTTGGAGCAGCAGCTTTCGGAGCAGCTGGAACAGTTTTCTATATGAAAACAATTCGCCAAAGCCGACAATTCGCCTTGAATGAATGAAAGAGCAGCTGGAGATACATCGAACTCGTTGGAGTAACAAGATTCAGTGACCCGCAATTCGCAATTGGTGAAGTCCGCCGCGATGGCATTGATGCAAATCGCTTTGGTCTCAGCGACAGCAATCGAAGCCGGCGCAGCCGATACCAATTATGAGCTGAAGCCGATTAACCTGCCCGGCGCCACCGGGCCGGTAGCGCTGGATTATTTCGCTTATGATCGCGCAACCGGAAATGTTTGGGTGCCTGCCAGCAACATCGGCAGTGTGGACGTGATCGATGAGAAAACCGACGCCGTATCGCAAATCGGAGGATTTCCGACTGGTGAAATTGAGCGGCGTGGACGCAAAATTACGGTTGGGCCGACGGCCGCGAGCATTGGAGACGAAGTTGTTTACATTGGTAACCGCGGGAATGGGACACTTTGCGTGGTCGATGCGAAGACGCTTACGCGCGGCGAATGTGTGCCGGTCTCAGCGGATCGCACCGTGACACCGGACGGAGTTGTTTACGTTGCAGCTACGCGCGAAGTCTGGGTTACACTTCGCGTGAAGGCGGGCGATAACGCACCGGCCAAGTCGCTCGAAGTCTTCGATGCTTCCGATCCGCATCATCTCAAACCGAAGACGAAAATTCCTTTGGACGGTTTGGCTGAGGGCTATGCTGTGGATAATCAGCGCGGACTCTTTTACACCAACATCGAGGACACCGGTTCTACGGTGGCCATTGATGTTCGAACGCACAAAATTGTCGCCAAGTGGAACCCCGGTAGTAGTGATCTCCAAGGATTAGCGCTCGATAATGCCCGGCGTTTTCTTTTCGTCGCGTGCGGCGATCACGTCGTGAGTCTCGATGCAGCGCATGACGGAAAAATTCTTGATTCGCTGCAAACCGGCGCCGGCTTGGACAACATCGATTACTCGCCGGATGCAAAAATTCTTTACGCCGCAGCTTCGCAAGCTGCAACATTGACTATCGCCGAGGTCGGCGATGACGGAAAATTCCATCTCAAAGCTACCGTGCCCACAGTGAAAGGTGCGCGCGGTGTTGTCGCTGGCAAAGGCGAAACAGCGTATCTGATCGATCCGGCCGAAGGCCGTATCCTGAAGCTAACACGCAAATAACACAGCGCCCTTTCTCAGACGTGTTATGAATACAGTGCAATTGTTGCCGCGTCATCCGGCCCAATCCCGTGGCGAAGATCGACAGCTAGCTGTCCCTGCGAGTGATTTGGGAGACGCGAGGCCGGAACTCGGAAAATCTTCTCTTCCGAAGGCATAGCTTGGACCGGAGACTCCGCTCGCAGATCGACGATAAATATTGAAATACCAAACGCACTGAGTAGCCAAGTCTGCAGGTTGATGTTGGAAAGCACGGTATGGCAGATTGTGGACCGAAAAAATGCATCTATCTACGTAGCAGAAACAAGCCAATGATCGCGAACGCAATTCCCGCGATCCTCTGCCATGATGGCGGCTCGCGGAAAAACAGAATTCCGGCAATGGCCATGATCGCCGCACCGCCAGCTAAAATCGCCGGCACGGACGAGAGCGGACCTCCTTTTTGGAAAAGGAGGAAGAATGCAATTGTGCCTGCACCTACACAGATTCCGGTAAGGATGGAATAAAAAATTCCGTGTGCACTGGACTGCTGGTTCCAACGTCCCGCCAACCAGAGAAACACGAGGTAAAGTAAGATCGACAAGGCCGCAGTCGTTTCGACCACAAAGCCTCCCAGGCCTTCACCGATGTGATCGGCTGCCATTCGAGTGAAGATTTGATGCGCGCCATAAAGCACGGCAGCAACGACCGCATACCAAAACCAGGCTGTCATAGACCAAAACTAA
>Ga0209806_1000540_pt1 | contig 25780 bp, 23 predicted proteins | sample GraSoiAngelo_152_FD_186166 | JGI IMG/M metagenome (GOLD analysis project Ga0209806, IMG submission 186166) | Grasslands soil microbial communities from the Angelo Coastal Reserve, California, USA - 14_1009_12_30cm (SPAdes) (version 2) | ecosystem: Environmental > Terrestrial > Soil > Grasslands ... | reverse complement strand
AATTTCGGCTGAAAATGTGCCACCCAAACCGGTCGCTTTCTGCGGTATCGCCCGCCCGCAGAATTTTGTCCTGCAACTCCGCAAAGCAGGAATCGAGCCCTCCGCTGAGGCCGTCTATCGCGATCATCACGCTTACACGGAAAACGACATCCGTGAACTGCTCGCGCTCAAGACGCAAAGCGAAGCCGGCGGCTTTGTCACTACCGAAAAAGACGCGGTCAATCTAGGGGCCTACTTCTCCGCCCTGCAGCCGCTGGCCGTGGTGCCGGTAAAAATGGATCTCGTCGACGCCGCTAACGCCCTGGATACCATGCTGCGGATCATCTCCGAGCGAAGGAACCGCCCATGAGAGAATCTCTACCGATCGTAGCGCCGGCGTCTCGCCGGCTCTAAAACTACCCGGATGACCAGACATCCCAAAGAAGCCGAGCGGCTCAAGAAAATCCTCGACGTCTTTCCCAAGGTGACCATCACCGCGCTCGCCGACCTTGTAGCCGACGAGTTCGTCTACGGCGAGATTTCTCGCGTCTCGCGCGAAGCCCCCGTCCTTATCCTCAAGCATCGCGAGCGCACCATCGTCCCCGGCGGCGGCGCGAATGCTATTAACAACCTTGCTGACCTGGAAGTTAACGTTCTGCCGGTCGGGATCGTCGGAGAGGACGAACCTGGCCGCCTTCTTGTCAGGGCCTTCCGTCACAAGCACATCGCGGTGAGCGGCATCTTGAAAGATAAGAGTTACACCACGGTGACCAAGACGCGCATTCTCGCGGGCATGACCCACTCCGCCCGGCAGCAGGTGGTGCGCATCGATCGCGAACCCGACGCCACGCCCAACTCCCACTTCACCCGCGAGTTGATTCTTTCCGCCCGCGAGTACGCCCGCGCTTCCGACGCCCTTCTGATCTCGGATTACGGTTATGGCGCTGCCACTCCCGCAATCCTCAGTTCGATCCGCGCCAAGGGAGGTCTGCGCGGCATCCCCGTCACGCTCGACTCGCGCTTCCGCATGCTCGAATACTCAGGAGTGACGGCCGCCACCCCCAATGAGCCCGAGGTCGAAGCGGCGCTGGGCGTGCGCGTCGGTCAGGACTGGGAGAAGCTCGTGTCCGCGGCGGAGCAGCTCAGGGCGCGCATGAAGCTGGAATCGCTTGTCATCACGCGCGGGCGCGACGGCATGGCAGCCTTTACAGATCGGCACAAGCCTGTGGATATTCCGATTTTCGGCTCGGACGAAGTCGCCGACGTGACCGGCGCCGGCGACACGGTGATTGCCACCTTCACCGCCGCCCTGGCCGCGGGCGCAACTACGGAAGAGGCCGCGCAGTTGGCCAACTATGCCGGCGGAATCGTAGTGATGAAACGAGGCACGGCAACGGTGACGCGGCAGGAATTGCTGCACGCCATCGACTCCGCGCCTCCAACCACAAGACCGCATTGAACACATCGACGAAATCCAAGGTTCTCGGGCGCGACCAACTGCAAAGCCAGGTGGAAGCGTGGCGCTCTGCAGGCGACCGCATTACCCTCGCCAACGGATGCTTCGATCTGCTGCACGTCGGCCACGTGCGTTATCTCCACGCGGCCAAGGAACTCGGTGGTCGCCTGGTAGTTGCGCTGAACTCGGATGAATCTGTGCGTTCTTTGAAAGGTGAAGGCCGTCCCCTGATGCCCGCCGAAGAGCGCGCGGAAATCCTCGCTGCTCTTGCGGACGTCGACGCAGTGGTGATCTTCCGCGAGTGCGACGTGCGCGCCATCATCCGCGAGATTCATCCCGACATTCACGCCAAGGGCACCGACTACACCGCCGAGAGCGTTCCCGAAGGGGATGTCGTCCGCGAGTACGGAGGACGGGTGGCGATTGTCGGCGATCCCAAGAATCACTCTGCCAGCGAAATCATTCGCACCCGGCTCACGCCGCGAAAGCCGTGAGCGCGATGGCTGCCTACTCCCCTACTCCGGAATTCGAGCGGATCCTCATCGTACGCCTGAGTTCGATGGGCGACGTCATTCACGCCCTGCCCGCGGCAGCCATGTTGCGCGAAGCTTTTCCCCATGCCACGCTGGGATGGCTGATCGAAGAACGGTGGGCCGAACTGCTCTGCGCGCTCTCCACTCCGCGCGCCGGCGCGTCCTCGCCGCAACGGCCGCTGGTCAACGTGATTCACGCTGTCAGCCTCAAATCGTGGCGACGCTCCATCTTTTCCAACCATACCTGGGAGCGCATTGCTGCGGGCCTGAGCGATTTGCGCGCCCATCATTATGACCTTGCCGTGGATCTTCAGGGCGCGGCACGTTCTGCAGTTCTCGCGCGCTGGTCCGGTGCGCCCACGATCTATGGTGCAACGCAGCCGCGCGAAAACATCGCCAGCATGTGGTACTCGCGCCGGGTCATCAGCGAGCACGCACACGTGGTCGACCAATATGCTGATATCGCGCGAGCCGCCATCGGGCGACCGTTTCCCATTCCCGACGCAATTCTTCCCTGCGATCCGATCGCCGAAGAAGCCGTGGAAAAGCGCCTTCGCGCTTTGGACATTAGAGACACCGCGATCTTGAATCCGGGTGCCGGTTGGGGCGCGAAGCAATGGCCTTCCGAACGCTATGGCGACGTTGCGCAGGCTCTCGCCCGTCAAGGTCTGCGGCCCATCATCAACTTCGGCCCTCGCGAAGAGGCGCTCGCGAGAGTGGCCGAGGCAGCCAGTGCGGGAACTGCCCAGGCCCTGTCGTTCTCCGTTGGGGAACTCATCGCGCTCATGCGCCGCGCCCGCCTGTTCATTGGCGGAGACACTGGCCCCATGCACCTCGCCGCAGCCCTGCACGTTCCGATTGTCGCGTTGTTTGGACCGACCGATCCCGAACGCAATGGTCCCTACCGCACGCCAAGCGTCGTGCTGCGCAATCCAGCGAGCGCGACCAGCCTCAGTCATCGAATGGAGCCCGACCGGGGCCTCCTCGCCATCACGACCGAGGAAGTCGTCGCCGCCGCGACACAATTGCTGGAGCGTTCGCGTGCCTGATTGGTCCCGCATCGCCCGCCGAATTCGTGTCCCGCTGGGATTTGCTTTCGCCGTGTTCTATCTCTGGTTTGCTCGTCCCACGTGGAGTTCGATCCTCCTTGGGACCATTATCGCGATCCCGGGAATCGGCCTGCGTGCCCTTGCCTCCGGTCACGTGAAGAAGAACGAAGAGCTCACGACTTCAGGACCCTATGCTTACACGCGCAACCCGCTTTACCTGGGATCTTTGATCATGGCCCTCGGATTCGCGATTGCCGCACGCAGCATCTGGGTGGTGTTCTTGATGCTGCTGATGTTCTTCGCCATCTATCTCCCGGTAATTCGCTCCGAAGAAGAATTCCTCCGGCGAAGCTTCCCTGCGTTCGATCACTATGCACAGAACGTCCCGCGGTTGTTACCCCGCTGGACTGCCTACGAAAAGACTGCTGGCGCATTCTCGCGTCCGCTGTACTGGCAGCATCGCGAGTACAATGCGACATTGGGCACTGCGGCGCTCATGGTTGCCCTGGTGGCCAAACTGATGTGGGGTTCCAGCTAGGAAGTCGCGGAATTTTCCGCCACGCTGATTCCACGGAGTTCGCAGCGCCTTTGATTCGCCGACTCTCCCAACTCGCGCGCGCACGGTTTCTTGGTGTCTTTGCAGGCGGCGCAATAAGCTGCGCAGCGATAACTCTGTTCTTCTTTCAGGTGCGGGCGTTCGCTCAAGGCTCCATCGTCACCATCGGTCCCTCTGCGCAGATCCTGCCTCCTTCGTCCATTTATTCCTTTCCGGATGGCCAAGCTTACGTGTACGGCGTGGAGTGGCACTTCCTCAATGCAGGCACCGCCACAGTCAGAATGGACCAGGATGGAACCAGTCAGAAAGTCAACGCCATCGCCGACTCCGCCGGTGTCGCTAACGTCCTCTACGCTGTGCACGATCATTTCGAAGCGCAATTCGATTCCAAGACGTTCTGCTCCCTGGGACTGAAGAAGCACTCCGAGGAAGGCCCGCACAAGCGCGACACTAAGGTCACGTTCGACTATCACAAACGCAAGAGCCTATTTCAGGAAAAGAATCTGAAAACGGGCGAGACCAAGCAACTCGAAAACGATATCCCGCTCTGTGTCACCGACGTCGTCACCGGCTTCTACTACCTGTCGTCGTTGCCGCTGCAACCCGGCAACTCCTACACCTTCCCGGTGAGCGATGGAGGAAAGAACGCCGAAGTGACCGCGCACGTCGAAGGCAAAGAGAAGGTCAAAGTTCCCGCCGGGTCGTTTCAGACGATCCGTATCAGCGCCGAAGCCAGCTCCGGCACATTGAAGGGGAAAGGGAAAGTCTGGGCATGGTTCACCGACGACGCCAAGCACACTCCCGTCCAGATGCGCGCCAAGCTAAGTTGGGGAACGCTTCTGTTTCGTCTTAATCGTGTGGACCGGCACTGATCGCGTAGGGCAGACGGCCTTGTCTGCCCAAACTAGGGAAGAGTCGGTTTACAGACAATGCAATCGTGTACACATTGACCGGGCCACTCGGAACGTACACTACCTCAACGGGATGGCACTATGGCACGGTGAAGACGGCTAACGTACTAGTCCCTTCCTCAATATCGGCAAACAGGTTTCCGCTGATCCAGGTCCCCTGAAGAAAGCCGACGGTAGCGCCGAGAGCGTGTGCTGCCGATTCTTTTTACCTTAAGCCCTGGCCCTCTGATTTACCAGGGTCGGGAATCACCTTCAGCCGATTCAAACCCATATTGCGAAAGAATGTCGGCCAATAGTCCTTGAACATGTTTCCACCAACTCGCCAAGCCAGATCTACAGCGAACCGCGTTACCGTCTTCCCTACGGTTTGTTCGGACGACGGCAAATACACATTGGCAAGTCCCTCCGAGGCCAGCGGCCCCAACAGGCCTGAAGTGTTGAATACATCTTTTCCTGAATCGTTTCGGGTAATGACGATTCGCTGTGTCGAATATTTCAAGCTGCGCCACAAGGAAGGCTTGCTCTCAGGAAAGAATCGCGGATCCTCATGAAGCCAGGAGGCGAATAGGAAAGTCCCGAAGAAGCTGCTGCTGGAGGCTCTGGCCATGTTCGCTCCGAAGCGACCGCCATACGCACCCCAGCCCTGACCATAGCCCTCGGGGACGTTTCGAGCCTGATTGAACGCGGCACCGAAGGCAGCCGCAAAAACATAGGGGGGAGAGATACTCTGATTCACGAATAATTTGAATTTCCCCGCAGTCGTGAGAGGGCCAGGGCTGGTGGCGATGTCGGGAAAGACGAACGATCCGTTTGTCGCGTAGCCAATGAATACATTGGTTGTTCCCGTGTGCGAGCTTGGTGGGCCTTGCTGCGGAGATTGCGAGCACACCGGACTACCTTGGATGCTGACGGCGGACTGTTGCCCTGCCAGACTAACGGCGGAGCCCAACACCAGGCACAACAGCCACAGGCCCGACGAGGAAAGAGTTTGGACCTGAGGGGTACGATGCCTGCCCATGCGAACTCCTTGCAGCAGCGAGGAAGCTATGCCCATGCCGCCACCGCCAGTTTTTCGGCAGTGCGGTAATGCGAGATGGACTGGCCGATCACTGGCAGCGAATCTTACGTGGGTGAAATGGGCAAGTCAACGAATGCAGACAGCTCGAGCGGGCCTCAGAACCGGATGATCGGACCAAATGTGATCCGCAGGTTGTTGTGTCCTCCATTATTAAAGTAGATCTCGTCGCCCAGTTCGAATCGCAGCCCCACTGGACCCAGGCTTGCCTCCAGTCCGCCTCCCGGATAGATTGCCGCGTTCAAGCGGGAGGTACGGATGCCGAGGATGGCGCTCGCAAGATTGCTATACGGAAGCAGGCTCGTGCTGAACCGGAAATCGACAAAGCCGCCTTTCAGCGTCACGAACGGACGAAAATTACCCTTCGCGGGCTGGAGTGTAGGCCCGAACAGGCCATGAGTAACGCCAATCGACGTGCGTTCGATCGCGGCGATATCGCCGTTCGAAATATTGCGGTAAGCCTCGTCGAAGTTGATCCCGTAGTCGTAAGTCAGTTCCCCCTCCAGCATCACATTGTGATGTACGCGATAACCGAACCGTCCGCCTATCCCGAAATTGTCGGTGCGGGTCTGCGAGATGCTGAGGTAATCAATGAATATGCCCGCTTCGACGCGGCTCTGCGCCAATAAACAAGAACTTCCGCAAGAGAGAACGATAACGAGCAGGGTAAACTTGCGCATGCGTAAGGCGGTTCTTCCCCCCAAATGGAGCTGGGATGCGAGCAGCCTTCCCCTAGTTGTTATGTTTGTTTCGCGGGCTCGAAGTGGCAGACGACTTTGAGCATCGAGGCTGGCCTAATCTTCACGCATTAACTCGAGCCCTAGTAGGTTTTCTTAGGCACAGGAAGTTCTCCCAAAAACGATTCCAGCGCGGCGGACGCGGCGGCCGATTCTTCAATTTCTTTGTAAATGTCCCCGAACTTCAGTCGCACGCCAGCCAACATCTCTTTATCCGCAAGAAGGCGCTCCAGCAGCTTCTGCCAGTTTGGAACCTCACGATGCTCGAGTACCAATTTCAATGCGATGTTTTCAAGGAAAAGGTATTCCGTCGCACGCAGGACAGCAGAGAGGCGCTTCTTCTCCTGTTTGGACATGGGAAGGAAACGGCCTGAAGAAAATAGTCTAACGCGCCACGGTAACAATGCGCCGCAAGATCAGGCCCTTGGCGGCGTTTACTCCCCCACCTCCGGTCGAAGGTGTGACGTGCGCTTTCCACGCCCGCATCCCAGGCAGTATCGATTACGTCGGCGATGTACTGAAAGTCCACCGAATCCTCTCCCTGCACGAACGCGATTTTCTCCGCACGCTGCTTGAAAATACTCGCGAGCTGGGGTTTCAAGTCCGCCCAGCTCACCTCCTGCTGATTGATTTTGAGAACCGGTTTGTCACCGCTCTTCGGCTCGCGTAGTTGGATCACGATCGTGCGCACCTCTTGCGGAGAATCCGGCATGGTCGGCGGTTGCGGAATATCCGCCTTGAAGCCTTTTTCCTTCGATTGCGCCACGATCACCATGAAGATAATGATCAGCACCAGCAGCACATCAATCAGTGGGGTCACGTTCATCTGTGGAGCAGACGCACCACCGCCTCCCATCGACATAGCCATAATTTTCTCCTCGGAAGCACGCGGCGTGTCTGAAAAATTGGACACCTATCCGAGCAGCCGAGTTCCCAGCAGTGCGATGTGGCGCATAATCGCCGTGCTGTTTTTTCTTTTCAAGGAATTTTCCGAAACATCCTTTAGAATCGACGGTCAATTTTCGAAACCGAGATGATTAAGGTTGTATCTACGGGGAAGTCAATGCGCAATTCCGGAGCAGCATTGCCTACCCGCCTTAGGAAAGTACGATGAAAAGGGGCGATTGCTCATGTTCTTTAGGATTAAAACCAGTGCCAGACGCCGGATCTTGTAGGGTGCGGGGATGGTATCGGGCGCGCAGAATCATGGCCAGGCGTCGAACATTGCTGGCCTGCGTGGCTGTGCTGTTGGCCGCATGCACTCCGATACTGTTCGCTCAGGCGCTCAAATATCCAAGGCCTCCGGACGCCAGGAAGGGCGAGGTTCTCTACAAGAATGGCTGCATCGCGTGCCATGGCAGCACTGGGAAGGGTGCGCCGCAGACGAGCACTGAATTCGAGCTGCCCGACAGCTTTCCTGATTTCACGCGCTGTGATCAGACGACGGCAGAAACGAATGCAGCCTACAAAGACGTGGTCGTCCACGGCGGGCCGGCGCGTGGGTTTGCCCAGATCATGCCGTCATTCGGCGGATTGCTCACCTCGGAACAAATTGACGACCTCATCGCGTACGTGCGCTCGTTTTGTCCTGATAAGCGCTGGCCGCGCGGAGAGCTGAACCTGCCGCGAGCCTTGGTGACGGAGAAGGCGTATCCGGAAGATGAGGTTGTGATTTCGACGGCCATGAAAGCCACCGGGGCGCCCGGCATTACCACCGATGTCATCCATGAACAGAGATTTGGTGTCCACAATCAGATCGAGATTGACGTGCCCATCAACTCCCAGGACCAGGACCACCACTGGAATAGTGGCTTGGGGGACATTACGTTTGCGGTGAAGCGCGTAATGTTATCAAGTACGCGCACCGGGTCCATTTTGAGTTTGCAAGGCGGAGTCCTCGCTCCGGTTGGCAATAGCAAATACGGATTCGGCAACGGCACGACCACCTTCGAACCTTTTGCCGCGTTCGACCAGCTCTTTCCCACGAATACATTCCTGCAATTCCAGTTGGGAGCCGATTTGCCTCATCGCACCGATATCGCTCCGCAAAGCTTGTTCTGGCGTTCGACAGTGGGGCAGACGTTCATGGGCAAGGATCGATTGGGACGAATGTGGTCGCCCATGGTCGAGTTTCTGGCCGATCGCGATCTGGTCGATGGAGCGAAAACGAATTGGGACGTGCTGCCGGAGATGCAAGTGACCATTAGCGCCAGGCAACATGTGCGTTTCGACATCGGGGTACGCACGCCCATGACGAACCCTGCCGGGCGTGACAAGCAGGTCATCTTCTACGTGCTCTGGGATTGGGCGGATGGAAAGCTCTGGGAGGGCTGGAGGAAATGAGGCAGCCCTGGCCAACTTTATTGATGCTTTCGTCCACGTTGCTCGCCTTGCCGGCAATCCTGCAGGGCGGCGCGAAGGACAAGACCCTGGACAAGGAGTTTCGCACCTCGGACCGATGCGTCGCTTGTCATAACGAATTGCAGACCAGTTCCGGCGAAGACATTTCCATCGGATTTCAGTGGCGGGCCAGCATCATGGCGAACTCCGCGCGCGATCCCTACTGGCAGGGAAGCGTGCGCCGGGAATCGTTGGATCATCCCGAGTCGCAAGCGAACATCGAAGATGAATGTTCGATTTGTCATATGCCGATCACGCACTTGACCGCGAAGTCCGAGGGACAAAAGGCAAAAATCTTTGAGCATCTGCCGATATCTTCTTCCGACCAGGAGCACCGTGCCGCGGCGGACGGAGTCTCGTGCTCGGTTTGTCACCAGATCGAGAAAGCGCGCCTGGGAACCAGCGACTCGTTCAATGGAAATGTGGTGATTGCTGGGGCGGAGAATCAAAATCAGCGCCCCGAATATGGACCATTTACCGTCGATACTGGGCACCGACGCGTAATGGAGTCCTCGACAGGCGGCTTTGTGCCGGAGCAGGGCGATCAGATTCGCGACTCAGCCCTGTGCGGAAGTTGCCATACTCTGAAAACGAAAGCGCTGGGGCCCGGAGGAGCAGAAATCGGCGCCTTGCCCGAGCAAATGCCGTATCAGGAATGGCTGCACAGCGACTATCGCGATCAGCGCAGCTGCCAATCGTGTCATATGCCCGAGGTAGAGGAACCCGTACGGATTACCGCGCTGTATGGCACGCCGCGCAACGGCATGCACCGTCACGAATTCTTTGGCGGGAACTTTTTCATGCAGCGCATTCTGAACGGCCACCACGACGATCTTGGCGTCTCCGCATTAGCGCCTGAACTTTCGGCAGCCGCCGATCGAACCTCCATCTTTCTCCAGACGCAATCGGCACGCGTAAGCATTCGCGATTTGCAGACGACCGCCACCGGGCTTTCGATGGACGTGCTGGTGGAGAACCTCACCGGGCATAAACTTCCGACGGCGTATCCTTCGCGCCGCGCCTGGCTGCACGTGATGGTGCACGATCGCAATGGGCGCGCTGTTTTCGAATCGGGCGCGCTCAATCTCGACGGTTCCATCGTTGGCAACGACAATGATGCCGACCCGTTGCGCTTCGAGCCTTACTATCGCGAGATCAACATTCCCGAGCAGGTGCAGATTTTCGAGCCCATCCTGAAAGATGCGCAGGGAAAAGTCACCACCGGACTGTTATCGGCGATTGGATACCTGAAAGACAGCCGCATCCTGCCCAGGGGCTTCGACAAGAAGACAGCCGAGCCAGACATCTCTGTTGTTGGCGAGGCCGCCGACGATCCCGACTTCGACGATAAAGGCGCGCTCACCCGCTACGCGGTCAAGACGGGCGATGCCACAGGACCGTTTCATGTGGAGGTGGAACTCTGGTACCAGCCAATCGGTTTCCGGTGGGCGCACAATCTCGCGGCTTACCAGGCGATGGAACCGCAGCGATGGGTCAGTTATTACGAAGCGGCGGCACAACATTCTGCAATCATGCTGGCGAGGGCCGAAGCAGGTCTTTGATCTGATTTCAACTCACCCGATCGGCTCAGGTGGGGGCGAGAACGGTGGGGCTTCAGGCGCATGCGGCAATGGTTGAGGCACCGGATACAATCGCGCATGGAGCGCGGGAAATCGTTCCGCGAAGAAATACATTGCGTATGCCGGAAAGAACACCGCCACCGGGACATTCACGAACGCGATCACGCAAAGCAGCAGGACGATGACAATCGTCCCTGTCACGATTGCCGCCGTAATCGTGACAGGGTTCCAGGCAAGCCCCGCACCCTTTGCGGCGATCACCAGCACCACAGCGACAATGCCGACGGGAAGGATCACGATCATGGCCGCGATCGTCGACAAAATGGTGAAGAGCACCCCGGCTCCGATCGCTAGTACGACCTTCATGCCCAGGTACCCGGCATAGCTCCCCTTCTCCGCTTTCATCATGTCGAGCAGACGCCGCCAGCCCTCGAGCACGCCGAGTCCCTCAAGGGCCATGAGCGGAACCACGAAATCTTTGGCCAGAACCGCGATGCAAAGCATCACCAGGCTGAAGATCCCAAAAATCAGAAGCATCGGCAGAAAGGCAAGAAGGAGTCCTGGCCCGGGTTGCTGATGGGCCCGCATGGCCGCCAGCAACGGCAGGAGCAACGGTACGAGCAGCACCGCCATCACACCCAAGCCTAGAATGGCGAGCCCCAGCTGCCACCAGAAATAACTCATGCCGCGGCTGTGCCAACGATTCCAGCCCGCGCCGAAACTATCGCAATGCTTGCGCAATACCGATTCGAACAGAATGAATCGGCTGATGCTGGAGACGTAGATCCAGATCAGCATGAGAATCAGGCCACTCACCACTGCCAACAGGACAAGGCTTCCGATCAGAGCCGGGTTGATGCCGCGTAACAAATCCGTGGGATCGACGAAATTTTGCGAATGGTTGGGCTTGGCCAGGCTACCCAGGCGCCCCCAGCTATTGCTGCAGCCTCCCCCGGAACTTAGCTCTCCGGTGGCAAGCGCAAGGACCGCCAGTCGCGTCCATTGCCCGAAGCGGAAGGGCTGGGTCAATTGCTGCTTGGTATGCTCGAATGCTGAGCTGATGACGTCGACCGCGGATTTCGCCAAGGTCACCCTCCCATAATCTCAACCGCCGAGCCTGCAAAGTACTGTGAAGACGCACACCAGTCAATCGGTTTGTTCACCAGCCGACGGGACGAAGATTGAAGGAGTATGGCCGTGGAGACCATTTCACAGCCGATATTGCAATGACGACCCATTCAAGTTACTGCGGTCGTTTCACTCGTAGCGCAACGCTTCTACCGGATCCAGCTTCGAGGCGCGCAACGCTGGCACCATCCCGCTTGCCACGCCCACCAGCAATAACACTCCGGTAGACAGCAGCACGGTCATGAGCGAAATCTTCAAATGGATGTCCGCCTTGCCCGAATCGTCTTCGAACAAAGCTCCCATCAGGGGCAAAGTACCCACGCCCGTTGCGATCAGGTAGGAGATCAAAATGCCGATCGCGCCTCCGAGCAGCATGATCAGCAGCGTCTCGGCCAAGAATTGGAGCTTGATATGCCGCTTGCGCGCGCCCAGCGCCCGCCGCAGTCCGATCTCGCGAATGCGCTCATCCACAGACACCAGCATAATGTTCATCACGCCCACGCCACCGATGCCAAGTGTGAGTGTCCCAATGAATGTCAGCAGCACTTGTAGGCCGATGGTCAGCCCGTCAATGATCGGCCGGAACTCCTCGCGGCCGAACATCTGAATGGCCTTCGGGTCCGTCGGCGAGAATTGCTGGCGGGTCGCAATCGCGGCCAGAACTTGCGCCATCGCTCGTTTCTCAAATTGGGGCGCGATCGGTTCAAAGACCAACACCGACGCGTAGCGAGTGTTCCAGAGGTCTCCTGCGGCCGAGTAGGGAATCCAGGACGACTCGTCGTCGCTCGAAAAATAATTGCTGAGCTGGATTTTGCGCGCCATCACGCCAACTACCTGGAACGACACGCCGCCTACCAGAACCGTCTCGCCCACGGCAGGGCGGCCGCTGAATAATTTCTCGCGTAACCTGTTGCCCAGGAAGATCACGCGGCGGCGCTCCAACTCGTCGAGGGAATTGATCCATCGCCCCTCAGCCGCAACTTCGTTGCGCATTTCGCCATATTCTGGACAAACCCCGCGCACCGGCGCCGTTCCGACCATTCGATCGCCATACGCAATCCCGGGGCGCTTTACCGTCTCCAGACACGCGTGCTTCACCAGAGGCGCGGTTTCCTTGATCATGTCGACGTCCTCTTTTTCGAGGACCACTTTCTTGCCCGCCCGCTGCCCCCCAGGCTGCTCACTGGTCTGTTGTGGCCAGCAGACCACAGCGCCTTTGCCAAACGCGTTGAAGCCATTTACCAGGACCGAACGAAAGCTGTTTCCATACGCGATCAGCAATGTGACCGTCGCAATGCCCCACACGATGCCCAGCATGGTGAGCGCGCTGCGGGTACGGTTCCGCTTCAGCGCGATCCAGGCTTCGTAAATGATTTCAGTCAACATGGAAGCAGCTATTCGCTGTTAGCTCTTGGCTTTTAGCTTCCGGTCACCAGCTAAGAGCTCCGAGCCGCGAGCTTCGAGCAATCGTTCTATCCCCCAGCTTCATAGCGCAATGCTTCAATCGGATCAATCGATGCTGCACGCCGCGCCGGATAGAGTGCTGACAGGACCGCGATCATGCCCAGGAGCGTGCAAGCAAACACTCCAGTTCCCCACGTCGGCAGTAATCCCGCAAAGAAGTCTGGCATAGGAAGCAGGTTCACTACCGCGCAGAGCCCATAAGCAATTCCCAAACCGACCGCTCCGCTCAGCGCCGCAATCAGGAGCGCCTCGAAAAAGAACTGCCGCAAGATCTCATTGCCGCGCGCGCCCAGCGCCTTGCGGACGCCAATCTCGCGTGTGCGCTCGCGCACCGCAACCAGCATGACATTCATCACTCCCAGTCCGCCGAGCACCAGCGTCACCAGGCCGACTGCGCCCAAAAAGTACTTCATGCCGTTGGTCATCGTCTCGAAGGCCTTCGCTTCCTGCACGGTGTCCCAGATGGGACAGGCTTCCTTATCGTGCGGATCAAAATGATGCAGATGGGCCAGTGCACGGCGGATCTGGTATTTGCAGGATTCGTGCAGGTCTACGGAACGCGGCGTAACCAGCAGTTGATCGAGATCGTGAACCGTGGCCGGCGGCTTAGCGGGAAAATCACGCTGCATGGTGGTGAACGGAATAAAGACTTTGTTCACATCCCAACCGTCGTAGCTGGAGTCCTGCTTTTTTTTCTCCATGACTCCGATGACGACATAGGGGAAGTCGTTCAGGTGGATGGTCTGTCCGACGGCATTGCCTTCGGGAAACAATTGTTTGGCTGCATCGGTTCCGAGAAACGCAACTCGCCTTGCGCTCTGCACGTCGCTCTCGTTGTAGAAACGGCCTACACCCGGATTCAGCGTGCGCACCCATCCAAACGCGGGGAGTGATCCCGTGACCAGAAAGGCCGCGTTGTTATACGCGCTGTGGGTGCGCACCGTTTCCTGTTCCAGCTCGGGGAGAACATACTGGCAATCAGTGGCGGTCGTTTGGACATACGGTAGATCTTCGTCGCTCCATTGCACCATTCGCCCGGCGCGCTGTCCGCCGGCCTGCAGGCTGGTGCGGCCATGGAAAACGATCATCACGTCCTTGCCCAACGTCTCCGCGACTTTTGCCTGCCCAACCCGCAGGCCCTCGCCAGCCGCGACCATCAGAACGATGGAGACGATCCCCCACGCGATCCCGAACATCGTCAGAAATGTTCGCAGCTTGTGCGCCCAAAGTGTGCGGAACACATCGCCAATGAGGTCGCGGAGAACCATTCTGCTTTCTTGGACGGGACCGCCATCCGTAGGTCATCCAGCGGCGCCCAAATGGACCGAGACGCCCGTCTAGCAATAGGTACGCACAGCGGCGGTGAATTGTTGCAGAAATCTTCCTGGCAGAGCCGGCCGCAGTTCCCAGAATGGCTAAGCCGGCTTACGGTTAGCCAGACAAGCCCGGTGCTTAGACAAAGATGCCCGCAGCTTGCCTCCGGGAAAGCATGTAAGCCGAGACGGAAATCAGAGGGTGACCCTTGGTCTGAAGGAGCCAATCCAGTCAGAGACAATGCGCCAGCTTTTCTCTGTGCCTCTGGGTCTCTGTGGTGAACAAGAAACTAAGCCGCCACTGCGCCGACGCGCTCCACCCACCGATCGAACTCCCGCAAAGCGGCCTCGCATTGTAAACGATGCCTCTCCTGTCGGTCCCGTACACGTTTCTCCAAGGGTGGCAACAAATCGAACGTAATGTTCGCCGGCTGAAAGTTCCGCGGATCGGCATGTGTGACGTAATGCACCAGTGACCCAAATGCCGACGTTCGGGGCGCCGCCACAGTATCAGTGCCCGAGGCCAGGGCGGCTGCATGCACACCAGCCATCAAACCCGTCGCAATCGACTCAACATAACCTTCCACGCCGCAGATCTGGCCGGCGAACAGCACGCGTGGATGCGCGTTCATCTGGAGCGTTTCCCGCAGCAGGGTGGGCGCGTTGATGTAGGTATTGCGGTGAATCTGCCCGTAACGCAAGAAGCGCGCACCTTCAAGACCGGGAATCAGGCGCAGAACGCGTGCCTGGTCGCCGAACCTCAAATGATTCTGAAACCCGACCAGGTTGTAGGAATCGGCGCGCAGATTCTCCTGGCGTAATTGCACGACAGCGTAGGGCCGCTTGCCAGTGCGCGGATCTCGCAAACCCACCGGCTTCATCGGCCCGAAGCGCAGGGTATCGCGGCCACGGCGAGCGATCTCCTCAATCGGCAGACAGCCTTCGAAGTAGTTGAGCTTCTCCCAATCGCGCTCCTCCACCGGTTCGGCCGCGACCAGCGCGTCGTAGAAGCGGTCGTACTCTTCCTGCGTCATGGGGCAATTGATGTAGTCAGCGGTCCCTTTATCGTAGCGTGCCGCAAGGTACACCTTCGTCATATCGATGGAGTCAGCCTCCACAATCGGGCTGATCGAATCGTAAAAGTAGAGCCGGTGTGGTGAGGACAGTTCGCTTGGCGAAGACAGCGCGGACGCCCCCGCCCGTGAGCTTTCAAGGTCGCCACTTGCCTGGCTCAACCGCTCGATCTCCGACGCCAGCGCATCCGACGTCAAAGGGCCGGTGGCGATGATGGTGATGTCGCCCTCGTTGACGCGAGCAACCTCCTCCCGCCGCACTGTAATCAGCGGCTCTCGCGAAACCGTCGCTGTCACCTTCGCCGAGAACGTCGAGCGATCGACCGCCAGCGCATGTCCGGCGGGCACCGCGCATGCCCGCGCAATCTCGAGCAGCAATGATCCAGCGCGCCGCATTTCCTCTTTGAGCAGCCAGGGTGCAGTGTTTACGCTGGCGGACTTCAAGGAATTCGAGCACACCAGTTCCGCGAAGTCTCCGGTCTGATGTGCAGGCGTGGAGCGCACCGGGCGCATCTCGCACAACTCGACCGCGATCCCGCGCCGCGCACACTGCCACGCTGCTTCCGACCCCGCCAAGCCGGCTCCTATGATGCGAACCCTGTTCATTGCGTAATCCCCGCCAGTCGTCTCAACCCTTCTCCTTCGAGCCGCACTGCCTTCCAATCATCGAGAAATGTCGCCCCTAATCTTTTGTAGAAGTCGATGGCCGGCCGATTCCAATCGAGCACTTCCCAGCGCAACGCCACCAATCCCTCGCGCAAAGCAATGGCCGCAATCTCTGCCATCAGCGCTTTTCCAATTCCCTTGCTACGGAATTCCTCGCGCACGTAGATGTCTTCGATAAACAGGCCGGGTCCCTCGAAGCTGCTGTAGAAACTGAAGTAAATCGCATACCCCGCGACCTGGCCGTCCCACTCCGGCAGCAAACCTCGGAAGCGCGGACTTGAGCCCACAATGTCGCGTGCGAGCATCTCCTCGGTTATGGTGACTTGATCGGCCAGACGTTCGAAGGTCGCAAATTCCACGATCATCCGCCGGAGCAGCGGCATATCTTCAATGGTAATAGCGCGGGTGCGAAGCATTTCAGTGGAGGGCTCCAATCAGGCGAAAGGACGGAAACAGCTCTGCCGCGTATTATATCCAACGAACGGAGACCACATTCTTATGGCACGAATCGCACTCATCGAACCCGACCATGCCTCGCCAGAGGTCAAAGAGATTTATGAACAGAAACTAAAAGGCAAGCCCGGCAACGCGCAGAAGGCGCTGGCGCACAGGCCGGACATGCTGAAAAACTTTCTCGGTTTTTACGCCAGCGTGGGCCGCTCGCTCGACCGCAAGCTCTACGAACTCATCTACATTCGCACGTCCATGATCAATGGCTGTCACTATTGCCTGCAGCATCACCTGGCTTCATCCAAGCGCGCTGGCCTGACCCCGAATGACTGGAAGGCATTGCAGGCCGGAGATTATTCGCGCTTCACCGAAAAAGAGCGAACGGCCGTTGCTTACTCGGAAAAGCTTACCCGCGACCCGCATTCCGTGAACGACGCGGACTTCGCTGCGCTGAAGAAGCACTTCAACGATGCGGAGATTGTCGATTTGCATCTGCTGACCGGCCTCGCAAATCTGACCAATCGCTTTACGGATCCGCTGGGATTGGAAGTGGAGTTTCCGGAAGAGCAGATTCCGCAGTGACAAAGCAAAGCTTTTAACCGTCGCAATCACAAGGTGACAAAGCAAAGCTTTTAACCGCGAAGTTCGCAAAGGATGCGCGAAGATCACGAAGAAAAGCTTCCTTTTTTCGTGCGGGAGATACGCTCCGATCAGGTTGTTTGTTTTTGCGGCCTTCGCGGCCTTTCTTCGCGACCTTCGCGGTTAAACGCTTTTTGCATCCTGCAGAATGCAACTACACGCTCTGCGAACTCTTCAACTTCTTCGACTTCTCTTCCACGCCGCGGGCAAGTTTTTCCTTGTGCGCATCGAGTTTCTTGGCCACCGCGATGTCAGAAAGTCCAATCATCTGCGCCGCCAGAATCCCTGCGTTCGTCGCGCCCGGTTTGCCGATAGCGACGGTCGCGACTGGAATTCCGGCCGGCATTTGCACGGTTGCGAGCAATGAATCCATGCCTTGGAGGGAAGTCGAGGGAATGGGCACACCGATGACCGGCAAAGTCGTGTGCGCCGCAATCACTCCGGCAAGATGAGCCGCCCCGCCCGCTCCTGCAATAATGACGCGGATGCCGCGGCCAGCCGCCTGCCGCGCGAATTCCGCCGTGCGATCGGGCGAGCGGTGCGCCGAAGTCACGTCCATTTCGTACGCGATACCGAATTCGTCCAGCGCCTTCCCCGCCTCGCGCATGATTTCAAGATCGGAGTCGCTCCCCATCACGATCGAAACCCGAGGATTGCTCATTGTCCTCCCAGAATTGCTGCGGAATGAAAACGCAATCTATTTCTTCAACGCGCGCGCCGCAATGTCTTTGCGGTAGTGCATGCCTTCGAAGCCGATCATGGAAACCGCCGCGTACGCGCGCTCGACTGCTGTCGCAAGATCAGGGGCACGGGCCGTCACGCCCAGAACTCGCCCACCCGATGTGAAGTAGACGTCGTCCCGCCTGCTGGTGGCAGCATGGAAAACTTTGACTCGCTCCATCGCGCCGACGCTCTCCAGACCGGCGATCTTCTTGCCGGCCTCAAAGGTTCCAGGGTACCCGGCTGACGCGATAACCACGCAGGCCGACGCGTCGGGCGACCAGCGAAAGTCGCCCTCGCTGACACGTCCGCCTACCGAGGCCTCAAGCGCTTCCACCAGGTCGCTTTCCAGGCGCATCAGGATGGGCTGAGTCTCGGGATCGCCGAACCGGCAATTGAACTCGAGCACCATCGGGCCGCGCGCGGTCATCATGAGCCCGCAATACAAGACGCCTTTGTATTCGGCACCTTCCGCCTTCATGCCGGCGATGACCGGTTCGGCAATATGGTGGACGAGCCAGTCGCGCATCTTGTCATCGACGATCGTCGCCGTGGAGTACGCGCCCATGCCGCCGGTGTTGGGCCCAGAGTCGCCATCGCCGACGCGCTTGTGGTCCTGCGCTGCGACCAAAGGAACCACGCGCTCGCCATCGCTGAAGACGAGAAAGGAAAGCTCGTCGCCGGTCAGGCACTCTTCCAATACGACCAGCGTGCCAGCCGCGCCCACCATCTTGCCGCTCAACATCTCGACAGCGACCGAAGCAGCCTCCTCTTTCGTCTTGGCGACGACTACGCCTTTGCCCGCCGCCAGGCCATCCGCCTTAACGACAATCGGCGTGTGGAAATGAGGTAGCGTCGCCCGAACCTCATCGACCGTTTTGCAGATGGCGTAGTGCGCGGTGGGAATGCGATGCCGCTGCATGAACTCCTTGGCAAAGCTTTTACTTGATTCAAGTTGCGCGGCCGCTCGCGTCGGGCCGAAAATGGGCCACCCGTGGCTCTGAAATTCATCGACCACGCCTAAGGTGAGAGGCAACTCAGGGCCCACGACTGTCAGATCGGGCTGCAACTTCGTCGCGAGAGCGACGAGCGAATCTAGATTCTTTACGTCGGCCGGCACGCATTCGGCATCGAGCGCGATGCCTCCGTTGCCGGGCGCGCAATAGAGCTTCGTGATACGCGGAGATTGCGCCAGCTTCCAGACGAGGGCATGCTCGCGACCGCCGCCACCAATGACGAGAACTTTCATAGCTCGGGACAGTCAAGGTTAGGGGGATCGAAGAGCGATGTCAACGTCGCGAGGGGGCTTAGCCATTAGCGATTAGCCATGAGCCATCGCGTGCTACCCTCCGAAGCCAGACCGCACACGTAATACTGAGACCTGATACCCGAGACCTGATACCTGATACCTGATTTCCAATTAACTGCGCTTAACTTCGCCTTATAATCCAGCGAATGATCACGGTTTCGAAAGAAGATTACCTGAAGGCCATCCTGGAGGCAGAGAGCGAAGGGGAAACGGTCATTTCCGCAACCTTGGCGCACTGGCTGAAGGTGTCCCCACCCGCGGTGACCATGGCGCTCCGCCGCCTGAAGAAAGACGGCTTCGTTCGCGTGCAGGCGGACGGCAAGGTGCGCCTCTCGGCTAGCGGACGGAGGATCGCTCGCCGGCTCACGCTGCGCCATCACCTCATCGAGCGAATGCTTTCAGAAGTCTTCGGGATGGAGTGGTACAAGGTGCACGACGAAGCCGAGCGCCTGGAGCACGCCGTCTCGCCCGACTTCGAGGCGCGGCTTCTCGCCAAACTTGGACCCGGCGGCGCCTGCCCGCATGGCAACCTCAGTGAGCGCGAAAGTCCGCGCAGCCGTCGCCGTCGCGGTCTGCAACTTCTCTCAGAGGCGCAGACCGGAAAACATTACCTGATCAGCGGCATCTATGAGCGCGATCGGCAGTTGTTGGAGTTCCTCGAGGCGCGCGGCATCCGGCCCGGAGTGCGGCTCGATCTCCTGGAGCGCAACTATGATCAGACCGTTTCCGTGCGTACCTCGAAGGGAGCGGGAATCCTGGGCCGGCTGGCTGCGGAAAAAGTCTGGCTGGCGCCTGCACCCTGATCTCCCGCTCTTCATAGTTAACCGTAGCTAAGCCGGAGTAGTGTACACTGGTTTTCATGTCTCGGTTTGCGCGTGTTGACAAGGTACGGAGAGCCCTCCGATGAGCGACGCCGAAAACCGTGCACACCTCGCATCGCCACAGCCCACTCTCGCCGCGGACAGCCCCGAGTTGCTCCATCGCCCTTCCCTGGAAGATGTACACAGTTCCATCGCGGTGCCCGACGCCGGCGCGGGTTTCTGGCCGCAATGGAGGGCGTTTGTAGGCCCTGCAATTCTGGTGAGCGTCGGCTACATGGATCCGGGAAACTGGGGAACGGACTTGCAAGGCGGCGCGCAGTACAAGTACGGCCTGCTCTGGGTGGTCGCGCTCTCCAGCCTCATGGCCGTTTTCATGCAAGTCATTTCTGCGCGCTTAGGGGTCGTCACGGGCAAGGATCTGGCGCAGTGCTGCCGCGACTGGTACCCGAAGTGGACGCGTTGGCCAAACTGGCTGGTGAGCGAGCTTGCCATTGGCGCTTGCGATTTGGCGGAGGTGCTCGGAAGCGCGGTCGCGCTTAATCTCTTGTTTCATATCCCACTGTTCTGGGCAGTCCTGATTACCGCCCTGGACGTTTTACTGCTACTTGCTCTGCAGGGCTTCGGAATGCGCGCGATCGAGGCCGTTGTAGTAGTACTGATTGCCACCATCGCGATTTGTTACTTCATCGAGATTTTTGTGCTTCCCCAGACGCACCCCAGTTTTCGAGAGATGGGACAGGCTCTGCTGTCGCCGCATTTCCGCCAGGCAGGCATGTTGTACGTGGCCATAGGAATCATCGGGGCGACTGTCATGCCACACAACCTCTACCTGCATTCCGCCCTGGTGCAGAGCCGCCGCTTCCAGAAGGATGCGCCGTCCATACGGCGGGCCATTCACTTCAACACGCTCGATTCGGTCGTCGCATTGTCGATTGCCTTTTGCGTGAATGCGGCGATATTAGTGCTCGCTGCGACGGTATTCTTTGGCAAGGCGAGTGTGCCCGTGTCTGATGGAACTTTGGTCCACTTCGCGCCCGACAGCGATTGGATCCGGGTAGCTTACCTGACCCTGGCCCCGTTGCTGGGAACCGCGTTTGCGAGCACGCTTTTTGCCGTTGCTTTGCTGGCGGCGGGACAGAGCAGCACCATCACGGGAACCCTGGCAGGACAGGTCGTTATGGAGGGCTTCATGCACTGGCGCATTCGGCCCTGGGTGCGGCGACTGATCACGCGAACGCTGGCGATTTCGCCGGCGGTATTGATCATCGGACTTCACGGGGAAAGCAGCGTGACCGATTTGCTGACGCTCAGCCAGGTCGTGCTCGCTTTGCAGCTGCCCTTCGCCATGTTTCCTCTCCTGCAATTCACAAGTTCCGGCAAACGTATGGGCGAGTGGAGGCTGGGCTGGTTTCTTCTGCTGGCCGGTTGGGGGAGCGCTATCCTTATCACGTGCATGGACATTTATGGTCTGCCGGAATCGCTGAAGACGGCCTGGCAAGTCATCCGGGGCGGGTGAGAGTCCACGCCGCAAGAGGACAACATGTATGACACCATTCTGGTCACCTTGGATGGCACCCCGAGCGACCGAGCGATCCTTGAACACGTGAAGCAGCTTGCCAAATTGGCCAAGAGTCGCCTGGTGCTGCTGCACGTCGCTGATGGGTGGGCCGCGCGAACCTATGGCCCCGACGCCGTGAGCCCGGAAATCACCGAAGACACGGAATATTTGCGAAAGGTGCAGAGCGAGTTCCAGTCCGCCGGCATCCCGGCCGAGGCGGAACTGGCGTTTGGTGAGCCCGCCAACGAAATCATCAAGTGGGTGGAAGACCGTGGCTGTGACCTGGTCGCCATGAGTACTCACGGACATCGCTTCCTCGCCGACGTCTTCCTCGGCACGACCGCCAGTCGAGTGCAGCACCATATCAGCGTGCCGGTCCTGCTGCTGCGAGCAAAGTAGTCACGAAGCTCGTGTGGGAGGGCCGCGCCACTACGAAATCCTCCGCAGAACGACTAAACTAGACTGATATGAACAGCTTTAATAGTCGCTCGGTCCTCAAAGTCCTCGGCAGGGAATACAGCATCTATCGGCTCGACGCGCTTGACGAGCAGGGCATCTCGACCAGACACCTGCCCTACTCTTTGCGGATCCTGCTGGAGAACCTGCTGCGCACGGAAGACGGCCACAATGTCACCAAGCAAGAAGTGCGCGCGCTCGCCGCGTGGAATAGCAAGTCGAAGCCGGATAAAGAGATCGCCTTCACGCCGAGCCGCGTTCTGCTGCAGGATTTCACCGGAGTCCCAGCGATTGTCGATCTGGCCGCGATGCGCGATGCCATGAAGCGATTGGGGGGCGATCCCAAGCTCATCAATCCCCTACAGCCCGCTGAGTTGGTCATCGATCACTCGGTGCAGGTGGATGAGTTCGGCAGCCCGAAAGCGTTCGGGTTGAATGCCGAGCTGGAGTTCCTGCGCAACAAGGAACGCTATGCGTTCCTACGCTGGGGACAGAAAGCGTTCCACAATCTCGCCATCGTTCCCCCAGACACGGGCATCGTGCACCAGGTGAACCTGGAATTTCTGGCGCGTGTGGTCTTCGTGCAGGAAACCGACGGCAAGCGCATTGCTTATCCCGACACGCTTGTCGGCACCGACTCGCACACCACCATGATCAATGGGCTGGGTGTGCTCGGTTGGGGTGTAGGTGGAATTGAGGCAGAGGCAGCCATGCTGGGGCAACCGGTCTCGATGCTCATCCCCATGGTCGTGGGCGTGAAGTTGACTGGGCGTTTGCGCGAAGGGGCGACCGCCACCGACCTCGTGCTAACCATCACTGAGATGCTGCGTAAGCACGGGGTGGTCGGCAAGTTCGTGGAGTATTTCGGACCGGGTTTGCGCGATCTGCCACTCGCCGATCGCGCGACCATCGCCAACATGTCGCCCGAATACGGCGCGACCTGCGGCATTTTCCCCATCGACAAGGAAAGCCTCCGCTACCTGCAACTAACCGGGCGCTCGGAAGAGCAGATCGCGCTGGTCGAAGCGTATGCGCGCGAGCAGGGGCTGTTTCATGATGAGAAGACTCCGGAGGCGCAATATTCCGAGTTGCTTTCGCTCGATCTGGCGACTGTGGAACCGAGCCTCGCGGGTCCGAAGCGGCCGCAGGATCGGGTCGCCTTGTCGAATGCAGGCGAGTCGTTTCGGCAGGCATTGCCTTCCCTGATCAAGCCGAAAGCGAAACCGGCTGCGGCTGTTTCCATGGACAGCGCGGCCAGGCAGGAGAATCGCTGGGAAGCCGAGGGGGGCAATCCCACGGCGGTCGGTGTGGAGGATTCCCGTGTCGAGGAACACGTGCCGGCCGATGTGAAAAATGCCCTCAAGCACGGTAGCGTAGTAATTGCGGCGATTACGAGCTGCACGAATACTTCGAATCCTTCGGTCCTGATGGCCGCTGGGCTGCTGGCGAAGAAAGCCGTGGAACGCGGACTCGAGACTCCGGCATGGGTGAAGACTTCGCTCGCCCCTGGTTCGAAAGTAGTTACCGATTACCTGGCGAAGGCGGGCCTTTTACCCTATCTCGAGAAGCTCAAATTTAATCTGGTGGGTTACGGTTGCACGACCTGCATCGGAAACTCGGGGCCGCTGCCGACGGAAGTCTCGCAGGCTATCGACGAGAAAAACCTGGTCGTCGCATCCGTGCTCTCGGGGAACCGGAATTTCGAAGGGCGCATCAACTCCGAGGTTCGGGCAAATTATCTGATGTCGCCGCCGCTCGTAGTTGCGTTCGCGCTGGCCGGCCGGGTGGACGTTGACCTGAAGAAAGATCCCCTGGGCCGCGGCAAAGACGGAAAGCCGGTGCACCTGGCGGACATCTGGCCGACGCAGAAAGAGGTGGAAGAGGCAGTCCAGCAGATTACCTCAAGTATGTTCCGCAAGAGTTACGGCGAGGTGTATGACGGCGACTCGCACTGGCGCTCTTTACCCGTGCCGCAAGGACAAACCTATGTCTGGGAAAAGGACTCGACCTACATCCGCCAGGCTCCCTATTTCGATGACATGACGTTGAAGCCATCGGCCGTCGAGGACATCAAGGGAGCACGCGTGCTCGCCGTGCTCGGCGACAGCGTCACCACCGACCACATTTCCCCGGCGGGCTCGATCAAGAAAGACAGCCCAGCAGGTCGATATTTGATGGAACATGGAGTGAAGCCGGGAGACTTCAACTCCTACGGCTCACGCCGCGGGAACCACGAGGTCATGGTACGGGGGACGTTTGCGAACGTCCGGCTGCGCAACAAGATGGTGAACACGGAGGGCGGCTTTACGCGCCACTTGCCGGATGGCGCAGAAATGTCGATCTACGATGCATCCGCGAAGTACATCGCGGAGGGCGTGCCGCTGGTGATTCTCGCGGGGAAGGAATACGGCGCCGGTTCGTCGCGCGATTGGGCGGCAAAAGGCCCGCGTCTGCTGGGCGTGCGGGCGGTCATCGCGGAGAGTTACGAGCGCATTCACCGCTCGAATCTGGTCGGCATGGGCATTCTGCCATTGCAGTTTCTGCCCGGCCAAAACACCGAGTCCTTAAAGCTGACCGGCGAGGAAGTATTCGAGATCAGCGGGATTCGCGATGTGGTCGAACATTTCTCAGCGGGCCAGCAAATCAAGGTGAAAGCGACGAAAGACGGCAAAGCCACGGAGATCCAGGCCGTGGTGCGCATCGATACGCCACAGGAAGCCCAGTATTACGCCAATGGCGGCATTCTGCAGTACGTGCTGCGCCAGTTGCTGGCAACCAGGCCCCAGCCAGTTCACGCGTAGGCCTGTGGAGCGACGGGCGTCCCCGCCCGTCGACTCCTTGCCTTCAGAGCACCCGCACGAAGCTCCGTCCTGCGCTGTTATAATCAAGAATTGCGCTCATGACGAAAAAGAGACTGATACGTTCGACGACAGTTTTATCCGTTCGCCGCGATGGCAAGGTGGTTCTGGCTGGGGATGGGCAGGTTACGCTGGGCGAGTCTGTAATTAAACACAGTGCCAAGAAGATTCGGCGCTTGTACCAGGACAAGATTTTAGCCGGTTTTGCGGGCTCGACCGCCGACGCATTTTCGCTTTTCAGCCGCTTCGAATCAAAGCTGGAGCAGTACCATGGGAATATCGGACGGGCTGCGGTGGAGCTCGCCAAGGACTGGCGCACCGACAAGTTCTTGCGTCATCTGGAAGCCCTGCTGCTGGTCTGCGACAAGGATCAAACGTTCCTGCTGAGCGGGCAGGGCGATGTGATCGAGCCCGACACTGGAATCGCAGCGATCGGCTCTGGTGGTCCATTTGCCCAGGCCGCCGCGGAAGCGCTCGCGGCACATACCAAACTTTCCGCCCACGAAATTGCGGAGCAGGCGATGAAAATCGCCGGCAAAATGTGCATCTACACGAACGATAATGTCACGATTGAGGAACTATGATTTGCCGACTGTCCTTGCGATTTGGCAATTGGCGCGATACCAAGGGTCTGACCAACGACTAACGACTGATTTATGGCTATCTATCTACCCCCAACCGCTGAAGAAGAACAGCTCGCACTAGACGACCTGACGCCGCGCGAGATTGTGGCCGAACTCGACAAGTATGTCATCGGCCAGAAGGACGCAAAGCGCGCCGTGGCGATCGCTCTGCGCAACCGCATGCGGCGCCAGAAGCTCACGCCCGATCTCGCCGAGGAAATCATCCCCAAGAACATCATCATGATTGGGCCCACCGGGGTCGGCAAGACCGAGATCGCCCGGCGCCTGGCGAAGCTGACCAACTCGCCGTTCCTGAAAGTCGAGGCCTCGAAGTTCACCGAAGTAGGCTACGTAGGGCGAGATGTGGAGTCGATGATCCGGGATTTGGTCGAGATTGCCATCGACATGATTCGGGGGGAAAAGCTG
>Ga0209806_1000539_pt1 | contig 25788 bp, 20 predicted proteins | sample GraSoiAngelo_152_FD_186166 | JGI IMG/M metagenome (GOLD analysis project Ga0209806, IMG submission 186166) | Grasslands soil microbial communities from the Angelo Coastal Reserve, California, USA - 14_1009_12_30cm (SPAdes) (version 2) | ecosystem: Environmental > Terrestrial > Soil > Grasslands ... | reverse complement strand
TCGCCCCGTCGAGGACGTGGACCTTGCCGTCTTTCAAGAGATCGCTGAGGGTGATTGTCATCCTGGCGTTTTAGCGAATTGTTTAACGTGGCTGCAATAAGCCGCAAATCACCACGGAATCGGTTGTCTCTCCCAATCTAGCCGGTACCACGTATCTTACGCCATGCCCGCGCTGGCTCCGCTGCATCCCCAGATCGTGCACTTCGTCATAGCCCTCCTTTTCTGCGGCGTCCTGTTCCGCTGGCTGTCCCTCATAGGCACGGGCCGGCTGGCGTTCACCGGGCCGGCCGCCGCGGTGCTGCTGCTCGTCGGCACCGCGGCGGCGGTGCTGGCCGTGCAGTCGGGTCTCGCGGCGCACGGACCCGTCGAGCGGGTGCCGGGTGCACGTGCCGCGGTCCAGGATCACGAAGAGTGGGGGGAGCGGACCCGAAACATCTTCCTGGGCGTGGCGCTGCTCGAGATCGCGGCGCTGGCGGTCCGGCGCACCCGCTACGCGACGTATCAGCGCGCCGTCCTCGTCGCCTCGGGCGTCGTCGGACTGGCGGGCGCGGTTGCCTTGTACCAGGCGGGTGACAAGGGCGGGGACCTGGTCTACAGCTACGCCGGCGGCGTGGGAATCCGGAGCGGTGATCCCGCCGACATCGGCCACCTCCTGATGGCGGGGCTCTATCACCAGGCGATGGCGGACCGTCGTGAGGGGAAGTCGGCGGACGCAGCGCAGCTGGTCGGGGAACTGGCGCAGCGCTATCCGGACGATACGGCGGTCCGCCTCCTGACGGTGGAGTCGCTCATCGTGGACAAGCACGACGGCAGGGGCGCGCTGGCCGCGCTCAAGTGGTTCCCTCCGGCGCCCGAGAGCCGCTTCCTGCGGTTCCGGGTAGGCCTGCTCCGCGCGGATGGACTCGCAGCGGCCGGGATGCCGGACTCGGCGAAGATCCTGCTCCAGGCGATGGCCGTGGAATTCTCGAACAACGGAGCGATTCGCGATCGGTTGGCAAAGCTCCCGTAGCCATGTCCGATCTTCTTGCCGCCCGCTCGCAGATGGGCGTCTCGCTCGCCTTTCACATCGTCTTCGCCGTCGTCGGAATCGCCATGCCCGTCATGATGGTCGTGGCCGAGCGGCGCTGGCAGGTGACGGGGCACGCGATCTACCTGGACCTCGCGAAGCGCTGGGCGCGGGGCACCGCCATTCTCTTCGCGGTCGGCGCCGTGTCGGGAACGGTGCTGTCATTCGAGCTGGGGCTCCTGTGGCCGGGCTTCATGCGGTTCGCCGGGTCGCTGATCGGCATGCCGTTCTCGCTCGAAGGGTTCGCCTTCTTCACGGAAGCAATTTTCCTGGGCGTCTACCTGTACGGGTGGGACCGCATCTCGCCGCGGGCGCACCTCGGAGCCGGCGTGGCGGTAGCGGCGAGCGGCGCCGCCTCGGGGATCTTCGTCGTGCTGGCGAACGCGTGGATGAACGCGCCGACGGGCTTCCAGCTGGTCGACGGTCGCGCCGTGAACATCGACCCGGTCGCAGCGATGGCGAGCCCGGCCGCGTTTCCCCAAGCCCTGCACATGACGCTCGCGGCCTACGCCGCAACGGGGTTCGCGGTGGCGGGGATCCACGCGTTCCTCCTGCTCAAGGATCCGGCGAACGCGTTCCACCGTCGCGCCCTCGAGATCGCATTGATCGTGGGCGCACCCGCGGCCGTGCTGCAACCGATCTCCGGGGACGTGGCCGCGCGGTACCTCGCCCGGCACCAGGCGGTGAAGCTGGCGGCGGCGGAGGCGCTGTTTCGCACCCAGCGGGGCGCGCCGCTCTCGCTGGCGGGCTGGCCGGACGTGGCCCGGCGGGAGACCCGCTTCGCCCTCGAGATCCCGCGCGGCCTGTCGCTGCTCGCGTTCCACGACCCGAATGCGCGGGTGCAGGGGCTCGACGCCGTGCCTCAAGACGAATGGCCCAACGTGCCAGCCGTGCACCTCGCCTTCCAGCTGATGGTCGCGCTTGGCACGTACATGGCTGTGGTCGCCGTCTGGGCCGGATGGCTGGCGTGGCGCCGGACCGACCTGGCACACGACCGCTGGTTGATGCGGGCGGTCGCGCTCGCCACGCCGATGGGGTTCATCGCCGTCGAGGCGGGATGGATGGTGACGGAGCTGGGTCGTCAGCCGTGGGTGATCTACGGGGTCTTGAAGACGCGCGACGCGGTGACGCCGATGCCCGGTCTGGTCGTCCCGTTCTTGACGTTCACGCTGCTGTATTGCTTCCTCGGCGTGATCGTCGTCTGGCTGCTCTATCGCCAGATCGTCCGGAGCCCCGGGATGCCTGAATGGCGGAAGTTCTACATGCCGGTGGAAAGCCGGGAAAGGGGAAAGGGGAAAGGGGAAACGTGACCCAGTGACGCTCGCAGATTGGCTCGCCGGGATCGTGTTTTTGGCGCTCAACGCTTACGCGGTGCTCGCCGGGGCGGATTTCGGCGCCGGCGTGTGGGGCCTCCTGGCTTCGGGCCCGCGCAAACGGCGCCAGCGCGAGCTCATCGCCGAGGCGATCGGTCCCGTGTGGGAGGCGAATCACGTCTGGCTCATTCTCGCGGTCGTGCTGCTGTTCACCTGCTTCCCGCCCGCGTTCGCGCGTCTCGGCACGCTGCTGCATATCCCCCTCTCGCTCGTCCTGATCGGCATCGTGCTGCGGGGCTCGGCGTTCACGTTCTGGCGCTATGGCGGAGCGGAGGACGAAGAGCTGCGCCACTGGGGCGTGACGTTCGCCATCGCGAGCCTCGTCACGCCGCTGCTGCTGGGTACGACGGTGGGGGCGATTGCATCGGGCGCGGTCGGGGATGCGGGACGGGGGACGGGGGACGGGTTCGTCGGCACTTACGTCCGGCCCTGGCTCAATCCGTTCACTCTGTCCGTCGGGCTGTTCGCCCTGGTGGCGTTCGCGTTTCTCGCGGCCGTCTATCTGACGCTCGAGGCGCAGGAACGCGAGCTGCGGGTGGACTTCCGGACGCGCGCGCTGGGCACGGGGGTGGCGTTGTTCGGTGCGGCGGCCCTGGCGCTGGTCCTGTCGGCGCGCTATGCGCCGCTCGTGCGCAACGGTCTGATCTTCGCGAGGTGGGCCATCCCGCTGCACGGGCTCACCGCCGCGGCGGCGATCATGGCGCTCGCGGCCCTGGCGCGGGGCGCCTGGCGCGTCGCCCGCATCGTCGCCGCGATCCAGGTATCGCTCATCCTGTGGGGGTGGGGTCTGAGCCAGTACCCATACCTGCTTCCCCCGGACTTGACCATCGCGGACGCCGCTGCACCCGCGGTAACGCTGCGGCTCGCGTTGGGCGCGTTGATACTGGGGGCGCTGGTGCTGTTCCCCTCGCTCTTCTATCTGTTCCGGGTGTTCAAGGGAAGTCGACCGTCATCCGTCGTCCGTCATCCGTAGCAGTGCCCGCGCGACCGCGCCCGCCGTCACGCCGCGCACCGCGAGCGTCTTGCGGCGCGCGGCGGCCCCATTCAGGATCGTGACCGCACTACGCGGCACGCCGAGCTGTACGGCGACGAATCGGATCAGCTCGGCGTTGGCAGCGCCATCTACGGGCGGCGCCGCGAGCTTGATCTTGATCGCGTCGCCGTGGCGGCCGGCGACTGTGCTGCGCCGCGCCCGGGGAACCACATGCACCACGAGCCGAGCGGTCACAGCCCGACGATGGCCAGCAGCACCTGCTTCAACACCCAGAGGGCGAGCCAGGCGGCGAGTGGACTCCAGTCGAGCGCGCCGCCCGGCGGGAGCAGCCGGCGGATCGGCTCGACCACCCAGTCCGTGAGGACATAGGCCGGCCGTAGCCACCAGGTGTAGCGGAACCGGCCGAACCAGCTCGCCACCACCCGCACCACGAGCGCGATGAAGACGACGTTGTAGGCTGCGACGGTGAGAAACGCCAGCGCGATGCGCGGTCCACCCGCGAACGCCGCTCCGACGCCGTACAGCGAGCCCGCCAGCCAGTTCAGGAGCGACAGCACGACCACGCCCGTGGCCGCGACGCCCACCACCAGCCACCATCCCGCGTGTACGGGGTTGCCTCCGGCCCGCACGAGTCGCCGCTCGACGGGCCGGATCAACGGCTCGCTGGCGGCGCGCAGGGTGCGCCCGAGGGCGCCGAACGGTGACACGCGCTGGGTCCGCACCAGCCAGGAGGCGAGCGCCGCGACGAGGCTCACGGCGAATACGGCGATGACCGCATAGCGCGCGACGGTCTGGATCTCGAGCATGTCAGGGGGCGAACACGTCGACGAAGTCCGTTTGGGCGAACCCCGCCCTGGGCCCGCCGCCGATCACGTAGAGGCGGCCGCCGAGCGCGGCCGCGGCGAGACCGTGACGGGCGAGCGGCAGCGGCGGCGCGACGCTCCAGCGGTCGGTCACGGGATCGTACACCTCGTGGTTCGCGAACACACCGCTGCGGCTCTCGCCGCCGACCGTGTGCACGGTGCCGTCGAGGGCGGCCGCGGCCAGGCCGCCGCGCCGGCTCGGCATCGCGGCCCGGGTCGTCCACCGGTCGGTCGCCGGATCGTAGGCTTCAAGGACGTCGTAGTTGCGGTCGGGATCGAGCGGCCGCCCCCCGATCGCGTACACGACGCCGTTCACGGCCGTCGCGGCGAGGTGGTCGCGGGGCGTCGGTATCGGTGCGGCGTCGCGCCAGCGATTGACTGCGGGATCGTAGATCGCCGTCGTCTCCACCAGGCGGCGCTTGAGACCCCAGCCGCCGACGACGATCAGCTTCCCGCTCACGCTCGCGGCGCCGGACGCGCCGCGCGGCGCCGGCAGCGCCGCACGCGGCTCCCAGCGGTTCACATCCTCGCGGTAGAGCCAGAGGGTGTTTTGCGGAACGAAGCGCTCACCCGTGAGACCGCCGACGGCGTACAGCGTGTCGCCCACCACGGCGAGGGGCATGTGGTGGCGCGGGGCCGGGAGGTCGGCGATTCGCTCCCAGCGGTTTGCCCCGGGGTCGTACCGGAACGCGGCGGCGCTCGCACGATTGGCCCGGTCGATCCCGCCGGCGACGTAGATCCGGCCGTGCAGCACGGCGGCGGAGAGCTCTTGCATCGGCTGGGGGAGCCGTGCGGCGGGGGACCAGCGACCGTCGGCCCGGACGAAGGTGGTGCCGGCGACGAGCAGGAGGGTCGGGTAGGTCGACCTCGCCCTCACTCCGCCACGGTCCACGTCCCCTCGCGGCGGAGTAGCGCCCCGAGGTCGGCGGGCTCGCCAGAGAACCCCGCGGCCCGCGCTTGCGCGGAGACGTCCGCTTCGTAGGAGGTCGCGGGGTTGCAGTACAGCACGCCGAGCGCCACGGGAAACGCCGGGGGCTCGAGCGCCACGAGCAGCTGCGCCAGCGCGCGGTTGGTCTCGTCGTGCACCAGGATGTCGCCGGGCGGCACGCCGCCCGGGCCCACCGGCACGACCTCGAGCGCGACCGTCCCTGGCTTCAGGCGCAGCCCGCGCTCCCGGTTCGGTCCGAACAGCAGCGGCTTTCCGTGCTCCACGTGGAGTTGCGCGTCACCTGCCACGTCTTTCGACGTGAAGTGATCGAACACGCCGTCGTTGAAGACCACGCAGTTCTGGAACACCTCGACGAACGACGCCCCGCGATGCGCGTGCGCGCGCTTCAGCAGCGCCACGACGGCAGGCTGCTGGGTGTCCACGGCCCGGGCGACGAAGCGCGCTCCGGCGCCGAGGGCGAACGCGCACGCCGAAACGGGGGCCTCGATCGAGCCCTGCGGCGTGGAGGGCGAGTGCGTTCCGCGCCGCGAGGTGGGCGAGTACTGCCCCTTGGTCAGGCCGTAGATCTCGTTGTTGAAGAGGATGATCTGCAGATCGACGTTGCGTCGCAGCACGTGCAGCATGTGGTTGCCGCCGATCGAGAGACCGTCGCCGTCGCCCGTGACCACCCACACGTCGAGCGCGGGATTGGCGAGCTTGATGCCGGTGGCGATCGCGGGCGCCCGCCCGTGAATCGTGTGGAACCCGTACGTGGAGAGGTAGTACGGGAACCGCGCCGCGCAGCCGATCCCCGAGACGAACACCGTGCGCTCGCGCGGCGCGCCCAGCTCCGCCAGGGCTTTTTGGACGGCTTTCAGGATCGCGTAGTCGCCGCACCCCGGGCACCAGCGGACTTCCTGGTCGGACGCGTAATCCTTGGGCGTGAGCTCGGCGTCGGTGATCGTCGTGACCGTCATGCCTCACCCCCTCCGGAGCGTCGACTCGATCGCCTGCACGATCTCCGAGACCTTGAACGGCTTCCCCTCGACCTTGCTCAACCTCTCCGCGGGCACCAGATACTCCGCCCGCAAGAGCTGCACGAGCTGGCCGTGGTTCATTTCCGGGACGAGAATCCGCGCGAAGCGCGAGAGCAGCTCGCCGAGGTTCCGGGGGAACGGGTTCAGGTAGCGGAGGTGGATGTGCGAGACGTCGCCGCCGTCGTCGCGCGCCTCGCTCACCGCCCGGTGGATCGCGCCGTAGGTCGAGCCCCATCCCACCACCGCGACCGCGCCGTGGTCGTCCCCGAGGGCCACCCGTTGCGGCGGGATACCGTTCGCGATGCCGGCGATCTTCGCCGCGCGGGTGCGGGTCATGCGCGCGTGGTTGTCGGGATCGTAGGAGATGTGCCCCGTGTCGTAGTCCTTCTCGAGCCCGCCGATACGGTGCTCGAGGCCCGGGGTTCCGGGCACAGCCCACGCACGCGCCAGCGTGACCGGATCCCGCAGGAACGGGTGGAAGCCCGCCGGGTCGGTCCGGAAGCGCACCGGGAAGCGCGGCAGCGCCGTCACCTCGGGGAGGCGCCAGGGCTCGGCGGCGTGCGCCAGGTAGGCGTCGGAGAGCACGATCACGGGCGTCATGTACGTCGTGGCGATGCGCACTGCTTCGATCGCCACCGCGAAGCAGTCCACGGCCGTTGCCGCGGCGATCACGGCGAGGGGCGCGTCCGCGTTCCGGCCGTGCACCGCCTGAAACAGGTCGGACTGCTCGGCCTTTGTGGGCATACCGGTGGAGGGGCCGGCCCGCTGCGAGTTGATCACCACGAGCGGCAGCTCGGTGGCGATCGCGAGCCCGAGCATCTCGGTCTTGAGCGCCATCCCGGGGCCGGAGCTCGAGGTGACACCCAGCGCTCCGCTGTAGGCGGCGCCGATCGCCGCGCCGATCGCGGCGATCTCATCTTCCGCCTGGAAGGTGACCACGCCGTACGGCTTGAGGTTCGCCAGGGTATGGAGCAGGAGCGATGCGGGCGTGATCGGGTAGCCTGCGAAGATCATCTTCTCGAGCCCGGCGGCACGCATGCCGGCGATGAGGCCCCAGGCGAGCGCCTCCGTCCCACTCACGGTGCGGTAGCGTCCCGGCTCTGCGGGCGCGCTCGGGACCGTGTACCCCACGAGATGCTCCGACATTTCGGCGGTCTCGCCGAACGCGTGGCCGGCGTTCACGGCCGCGACGTTGGCCTGCGCGAGCTCGGGCCGGTCGGCGAACTTGCGGCGCAGCCAGTCGATGGTCGCCTGCCGGTCGCGGCCGTACATCCACAGCATCAGGCCGAGCGCCCACATGTTGCGGCAGCGGTGCGCCTCCCGGCTCGAAAGGCCGAACGGCTTCACCGCCTCCGTCGTGAGCCGCGTGATGTCGAACGTGAGGAGCTGGTAGGCGGCGAGGGATCCGTCCTCGAGCGGGTTGGCCGGGAACCCCGCCTTGGTCAGGTTGCGCTCGGTGAAAGCGCCCGTATCGACCAGGATCGTCCCGCCGCGGCGCAGATCGGTCAGATCGACCTTGAGGGCGGCCGGGTTCATGGCGACGAGCACATCGACCGCGTCGCCCGGCGTCATGACGTCGCGCGCCCCGAACTGGATCTGGAACGCCGACACGCCGTACGTCGTCCCGGCGGGGGCGCGGATCTCGGCGGGGAAATCGGGGAAGGTCGTGAGGTCGTTACCGGCGAGGGCCGTTTCCACGGTAAAGCGCGACCCCGTCACCTGCATGCCGTCGCCCGAGTCCCCCGCGAAGCGAATGACGACGGACTCGCGTGCCTGCCGTGTCCGGGGAGTCGAGGCGGTGTTCATTCAGGGAGAAGTTAGCGAGAGGGCGGACTGAACGCCGCCCCCACGATCCGTGCCTGCTCCGCCTGGTGCGCCGCGGGATAGCCCTCGGCCGGGCTCGAACGCTCCGGCCGCCCGATATCGCGCACGCTCACGCCCGGCGCGACCAGTTCGCGCAACTGCGGCAGCATGAACTTCTGCGGCCCCATGTTGCGGGGCTCCTCCTGCACCCAGACGATCTCGGTGATCTTCGGATACAGCTTGATCAGCTCCGCCAGCTCGGGCGCCGGGAATGGGTACAACAGCTCCACCCGACCGATCGCCACGTGCGCCGCGGACGCGCGCAGCGGCGAGAGCAGCAGGTCGTAATACACCTTGCCGCTGCACAGCACCAGCCGTGTCGCGTCGCGGCGCGCGGGGCCCGCGGGGTCGTCCAGCACCGGCCGGAAGGTCCCCGTGGTCAGCTCCTCGAGCCGGGTCGTGGCCTGGGGAAGTCGCAGCAGGCTCTTCGGAGTGAAGAGGACCAGCGGTCGCAGCTCCGCGTGCCGTCCTTGGCGCCGTAGCAGATGGAAGTACTGCGCCGGCGTGGTGCAGTTCGCGATGCGCAGGTTCCCCTCGGCTCCGAGCGCGAGGAAGCGCTCGATCCGGGCGCTCGAGTGCTCCGGCCCCTGGCCCTCGTAGCCGTGCGGCAACAGCAGCGTGAGCCGGGACGTCTGCCCCCACTTGGCGAGACCGGCGATCAGGAACTGATCGATGATCACCTCGCCGCCGTTCGTGAAGTCACCGTATTGCGCCTCCCACAGCACCAGCGCGTCGGGCGCGGCGGCGGCGTAACCGTACTCGAACCCCAGGCACGCGAATTCGGAGAGCGGGCTGTTGTGCAGCTCGAACGGGGCACGCGCGCCGGGAAGGTTCTGGATCGGCGCGTAGCGGCGCCCGTCCCCCGCGTCGCGCAGCACCAGGTGCCGCTGGCTGAAGGTACCCCGCTCCGTGTCCTGCCCGGTGAGGCGGATCGGCGTGCCCTCGACCACGAGCGACGCGAACGCCAGCGCCTCGGCGTGCGCCCAGTCGATCTCGCCGCCAGTGAGGGCCGCGCGCCGCCGCTCGAGCTGCTTCTTGAGCTTCGGGATCACGGTGAACCCGTCGGGGACCTGGAGCAGCTGCTCGTTCAGCGTCGTGAGCAGCGAGGTCGACACCGCCGTCTCGGGCTCGGGTGGCCAGCTCTGCGCCCCCGAAATGCGCTGCGGCTCCTCGCCCGCTCCCGCCTCGCGCAGGTTCGCCTTGAGCGACTGCTGGACCTCGGTGAGCCGCTGGTACATCTGCTCGGCTTCGGCGGCGGCTAGCCCCGAGTCCACGACGCCTTCCCGGACCAGCTGGTCGGCGTAGCGCTGCCGCACCGTGGGGGTCTGCTTGATCCGCTCGTACATCACCGGCTGCGTGTAGGCGGGCTCGTCCCCCTCGTTGTGGCCGTGCCGCCGGTAGCCCACCAGGTCGATCACCACGTCGCCGTGGAACTTGTCACGGTACATCATCGCGAGCCGCGCCGCGGCGAGACACGCTTCCGCGTCGTCCGCGTTGACGTGGATGATGGGCGCGTCGAACCCCTTCGCGAGGTCGCTCGAGTAATCGGTTGAGCGCCCTTCCTTCGGATCGGTGGTGAACCCGAGCTGGTTGTTGGCGATCAGGTGCACCGTGCCGCCCGTGGTGTAGCCCTTGAGCCGCGCCAGGTTGAAGGTCTCCGCCACGACGCCCTGCGCCGCGAAAGACGCGTCACCGTGGATCAGCACGGGGAGTGCCACGCTCCCGTCGTGGATCGCGTCCTTGCCGCGGCGGTTCGTCTGATTGGCGCGCGCCCGCCCCTCGACGACCGGGTTGACCGCTTCGAGATGGCTCGGGTTCGGGCTGAGCGTGATGTTGACCGGCTTGCCTGCGGCGGTCTGGTACACGCCGTCGGCGCCGTGATGGTACTTCACGTCGCCCGTGCCGCCTTCGGGGGTGAGCGTTTCCTCCACGTGCCGCCCGCCCTCGAACTCGGCGAAGATGGTCTCGTAGGGTAGCCCCACGATGTGGGCGAGCACGTTCAACCGGCCGCGGTGCGCCATGCCGAGCACCACGCGGCGCGCCCCGCTCGCGCCGGCGAGCTCGACCGTCTGGTCGAGGATCGGGACGAGCGCGTCGAGGCCCTCGATCGAGAACCGCTTCTGGCCGAGATAGGCCTTGTGCAGGAAGCGCTCGAGTGTCTCCACGGCCGTGAGCCGAGACAAGAGCTTGCGCTTCTCGTCGGCGCCGAGCGCGTGGCGGTGCTCGCCCGACTCGATCACCTGCCGCAGCCACACGCGCTCCAGATGGCTGCCGATGTGCTCGACTTCATAGGAGATCGTGCCGCAGTACGTCTCCTGCAGCCGGGGATACGCGTCGGCCAAGGTGCGGCCGGGCACGTAGACCCGCAGCAGGTCGGCGGGGATCCGGGCCATGATCTCCAGCGTGAGTCCGAGGGGCCCGGGGTCGAGCGCCGGGTCGCCCGGCGGCTCGGAGCCAAGCGGGTCGAGGCGCGCCGCCATGTGACCGAAGTTGCGGAACGCTTTGACCAGGGCCATGGCGGCGGCGACGTGCTTCAACTCGTCGGGGCTCGGGCCTCGGGACTCGGGGCTCGGACGTGCGCGCGCGGTCGCCGTTCCGAGTCCCGAGTCCCGAGCCCCGAGTCCCGCTATCCCCAAAGACTCCGCCACGCTCTCGTAGAACCGTTCCTCTCCCTGGAGAAGGGAATCGAGCTTGCGGAGGAACATGCCCGACTCCGCCCCCTGGATGATGCGGTGGTCGTATGTCGACGTGAGCGTCATGATCCTGAGAGACCCGACCTGACGGATCGCGCCCGTGGCGATGATCGACCCCTGTCCCTTCATGAGGCGCGGCACCGAGGCCACGGTGCCGAGCGTGCCGGGGTTGGTGAGCGTGACGGTCGCGCCCGCGAAGTCGTCGAGAAGCAGCCGGCTGCGGCGCGCGTTCTCGACCAGCGTCTCATACGCCGCGTGAAACGTCGCGAAGTCCATCGCCTCGGCGTGCCTGATGACCGGCACCACGAGGGCGTGACTGCCGTCCTTCTTCTCCACATCCACCGCGAGGCCGAGGTTGACGCCGTGCGGGTCGAGCCGGTGGGGTTTGCCCTCCACCTCCTGGAAGGCGTGGGTCATCACCGGGTACTCGCGTGCGGCGCGCACGATGGCGAACCCGACGAGGTGAGTGTACGAGATCTTCTTGCCGGCGGCCGCGAGCCGCGCGTTCAGGTCCTTGCGGCGGGCGTCCAGCACGTCGACCGTGATGTCGCGGAACGACGTCGCGGTCGGGACGGAGAGCGAGTCCGCCATGTTCTGGACCAACCGGGCCGCCGGACCCGTGATGGGAGTCAAACCGGCGCTCGGGGTCCGGGGTTCGGGGCTCGGGAGCGGTTTCACCTCGAGCCCCGAGTCCCGAGCCCCGCGCCCCACGACCTCGTCGCGGCTCGTCGGGATCACCGGGAGCTCGGCGAACTTCCCGTTATCGAACAGCTGGCGCCAGTCGTCGGAAACGGAGGCGGGATCCCGCAGGTACTGCTCGTACATCACCTGGACGAAGGCCGCGTTGTGCGTGCCGAATACGAACTCGCTCACGAAGGAAATGTAATCAAGCGTATATTGAGCGCCATGAAATGCTTACGCGCGCTGGCGCTGCTCCTGGCTGGAGCCGCCCCGGCCGCCGCCTCTCAGCAAGCGGGCGGGTTGCGCGCGGCGCTGGGGGCGCGCATCGCCCGTGCCCCCGCCAGTGCCGTCGGGCTCTACTATCGGTCCCTCGCCCGCGCCGACTCGATTCTGATCGACGCAAATCTGCGGTTCCACGCCGCCAGCACGATGAAGCTGCCGGTGATGATCCAGATCTTCCGGGACGCGGACGTCGGGCTGCTGAGGCTCGACGAGTCGCTTACCGTGCACACCGCCTTTCCTTCGTTGGTGGAGGGCGCGTTCATCGTCGGCAAGGAAGACGACTCCGACTCGACGCTGTACGCGCTGGTGGGGCGGAACCGGTCGGTGCGGGACCTGCTGGAGCGGATGATCACTCGTTCGAGCAATCTGGCCACTAACATCCTGATCGAGCGCGTGGGCGCGGACCGTGCGCAACGCACCGCGCGCGCGCTCGGCGCGTGGTCGATTCAGGTGCTGCGGGGCGTGGAGGACGGCGCCGCATACCGGGCGGGGCTGAACAACAGCACGACGGCGCGGGACCTGGGCGTCCTGCTCCAGGCGATCGCGACGGGCCGTGCCGCGAGCGGCGCCGCCTGCGACTCCATGCTCGCGATCCTCGGCCGCCAGGAGTTCAACGAGGGGATCCCCGTGGGCGTGCCGCCCGCCGCGCGCGTGGCGCACAAGACGGGATGGATCGGGGAGGTCGTCTACCACGACGCCGCCGTCGTGTCCCCCCCGCAGGGAGAGGGGGGACGCTACGTCCTGGTCGTGCTCACCGGCGGCATCAAGGAGGACAGCATCGCCCACAATCTCGTGGCGGACCTGTCGCGGCTGGTATACGAGGGAGTGAGACGCTAGGGGGATCGCTCACCGCACCGGGCGGTACCCGGTGCCTCGCAACACGGAATCGGGAAGTGCGGGTCGGACGTCGTCGGCGGTGCCCGGCTTGCCGTCGGGTCCGACCGCGAAGAGATCGTAGCTGCTCGCGTCCGCCGCGACGTGATACTCGTAGACGCGGGGGAACACGAAAATGCCGGCCGTCTGGTCGTAGATGTTGAGCAGCCGGAGGGGAATCGGCTGGCCCACCAGCTGCTGGAGCGTGGCAGGGTATCTGCCGGTTCGGTCGCGGTAACGCTCCAGCTCCAGCGCCACCGCGCCGAGGTCGCGCCGTGTCATCTCGATGCGTGATCGCTCGACCACGGGCGTGTGCTCGAACCGCCTGACCAACACGGCGCCGCCCGCGAGGTTGAGGAGCGCACCCGCTCCCCCGAGAATCACTCCCCACTTGGCCCGCGGCCGATTCGAGACGAGCCCCCAGGTGACGGCTGCAGCGCCGAAGAAGATCCCGAGACCCGGGACGAAGGCGCACGCGCCCAGCACCAGCAATGGCCAGCTGCGCTGGTTGGATGGTGCTGGACGCGGCTCCATTCGTGAAGTATGCCTTCCCGCCGCGGATCGCCGCTACTCGCTAGTCCTTGTACGGATCGAACTCCTTCTCTCCGGCCATCACCACGATGAGCGGGGTGAGCGTGTGCAGTACCGTCACCGTATCGCCCTGCGCCGCCAGCACGTCTGGCAGCCGCCGGTAGGCATGCGGCGACTCGTCCAGCCCACCGCCGCGCAGGATCACGCCCTTCCCGCCCACCCATTCGTGCAGCATGTCCCAGGTCACTTTCCCCGGGCTGATCACCTTGCCGGTGTTGCGGTTCACCTTCCCCCGCGCCGCCGTGCGGGACATCACGCGACCCGCGCCATGCACCGTCGAGTACAGCGACGCGCGCTGCCGATCCGAATCGTGGCGCGCGCCCTCGATGATCACCGCGTTGTCGCCCATCGAGCCGCCCACGAAGCCCTGCTGCCCCGGAAACGCGGGCGTGGCGCCCTTGCGGACCACCACGTATTCGGTTCCGGCGTGCGTCTCCTTCCAGGCGAAGTTGTGGTGGTTGTGGACCAGCTCCACCTCCTCGCCGCCCAACAGCGACGTCACCTTGCGCGCCACCCACTCCCGCCCGGCGTAGGCGTACTCGCCGGCGAGCGTCATCAGGTGCCAGTAGTCATGGCCGAGCGGTTGCGCCAGCGACAGCAACGTCTCGGCCTCCGGCACGCGCTCGCCCCACCGCTTCCCCTGCGAGAGCGACAGGAAACCCGACGCCACCGTGTGCCCCAGGCCCCGGCTGCCGAAGTGCACCCCCACCCACACGGTCGCGTTCTCGTCGGCAAACACGTCCACGTAGTGGTTGCCGCTGCCCACCGTGCCGAGCTGGTTGCGTGCCTTGGCGCGGAGGCTGTCGCGCTCGTGCTTCCCCGGCACGGCATCCCACGCCGGATGCTCGAACAGCGCATGATCCGTCGGTGCGTCGTCGGCCCGGTTGTTCCGCCCCATGCCGAACGAGATCGTGCGCTGGATCTCGTCCGCCAGGAGCTCGAGGTCCGCCCGCGTGTACTCGTGCAGCCGCCGGTTGGTGCGAATCGCGGCGTTGCCGCACGCGATGTCGAATCCCACGCCCACGACGCTCACCTGGTCGCGGTAGGCCGCCACGCCGCCGATCGGCATCACGTAGCCCACGTGGCCATCGGCCATGAGCGCGACGCGCTCCGCGCGGCTCGCCACGTCGCGCAGCTGCGCCAGCGTCTTGTCGTCATGCGTGCCGAAGATCACCGGCTCGTTCATGGTTCACCGCCTCTCTGGTGAAAATGCACCGTCGGAGCGTGTGCGCATGCGCCTGCCCGGACTTGAACCGGGACGCCGAGGCACGGCGTTCTGAGCGCCGCGTGTCTGCCATTCCACCACAGGCGCGCACAAAACGACTTCCCGCCCAAGCGATCGACAAGTGCGCCCGGCTGGACTCGAACCAGCGCCTCGAGCTTCGGAGGCTCGCGCCGTAGCCCGGCACTCCGTCCGGTTGAGCTACAGGCGCATCAGTCATGTCTGGACCAGGAGTCGAACCTGGGACGCGCGGCTCTTCGGGCCGCCGCTCTACCGGCTGACCTATCCAGACTGAGTCGAGCAGGCGGGATTCGAACCCGCGGCCCCGTGGTCCCGAACCACGTGCGCTACCGGCTGCGCCACTGCTCGGGGAGGTGACCGGCGGGAATCGCACCCGCGTCCCGAGGTTCACGGCCTCGTGCTCTCCGCTTGAGCTAGGGTCACAGAGCCAACGGTGGGACTCGAACCCTCGATCTAAGCGCTTGCTCGCGCCGCCGGCGGACGCGGGGCCGCCCGTCGGGACACCAACGGGAGTCGCGTCCTCGTCAGGCCCGCCGGGACGGGCACCCGGCCGCCGACGGCACGATCGTGCTGCTGCACGCACACACCACGACGGTCGTCAAAGAACTAATCGTCCGGAAAACACGTCGCCCCGCCTGGCATGTCGCGCAGGCGGGGCGATTGGTCCATCCCCTCGGCCGGGGGCGGGCGGACTAGAGTCGCATCCGCTCACCGGGCCTGCGCAACATGATGCCGCTGTCGAGTCGGTCGAATGCCGGCTGACCCACCGCGACTGGGCGCATGCCCACACGCGTGGCCGGCCGGGCGCCATGCGCCAAGCGACAGCTCGATCTTGGTGAAATGGTCTTTCGCATCGTTGGCATGACCCTGATCACTGGTTCGACGTCACGGAACGCCGGCCCCCCGCGAAACGAAAAAGTCGCGTCGTCAGCGGCACTCACCGCCTGGGACGCGACTCCCGGAGGGCGACTGCGACCGTCAAGGCTGCGGGCTCGAGCTACGACACCCGCCGGGTCTTGCGACGCATGAAGTCCATCAGGATGAACTGCCCGAGCGTCATCGTGTTCGTGAAGTACGCCTTGCCGCGGCAGATCGCCGATACCTTCTTCACGAACTCCACGAGGCTCCGGTCCCGGGCCAGCATGAAGGTATTGATCAGGATCCCCGAGCGCCGGCACAACGCCACTTCGCGATACGTGGCCTGGAGAATCTGGGGGTCGAGCCCCATCGAGTTCACGTAGATACGCCCGTCGGGAAGCGTGAGCGCCGACGGCTTGCCGTCGGTGATCATGATGATCTGGCGCATGTCCTTGCGCTGCGACAAGAGCATGCGGCGCGACAGCTTCAGGCCCTCGGCCGTGTTCGTGTGGTACGGTCCGACCTGCGCGCGCGCCAGCTGGGCGAGGGGGATTTCCTCGGCCGTGTCGTGGAACAGCACCACGCGCAGTGTGTCGCCCGGGAACTGGGTGCGGATCAAGTGGGTGAGCGCCAAGGCGACTTTCTTGGCCGGCGTGAACCGGTCTTCGCCGTACAAGATCATCGAGTGCGAGCAGTCGAGCATCAGCACGGTGGCCGATGACGACCGGTACTCGGCCTGATGCACCATGAGGTCGTCGTACTCGAGGTTGATCGGCACGCCCAGTCCCTCACGCTGCAGGGCGTTCGTGAGCGTGGCGTTCACGTCGAGGTTGAGCGTGTCGCCGTACTCGTACGGCTTGCTGACCGCTTCGGCCTCGACGCCGGTGGCGAGGTGCTCGGTTTCATGGGCCCCGAAGCTCGACTTGCCGATGCTGCCGAGCAGGTGCTTCAAGGTCCGGTAGCCGAGGAAATCGATCCCCTTTTCGGTCAGATTGAACTGCACCTGCTGGGCGGCTTCTTTGGCCATGCCACCCGGGCCGAACAGCGGCTGCTGCCCCGACGGGACCTTGGGCGCCTCGGTCACGTTCAGGTACCCTTCGTCGATCAGCTTCTGGACGATCTTGTCGAGCAGTTCGGAGAGCTGGCGCTCGAGATCGGCGTCGCGGGTCGCGTCGCCGGTGGACTCGCCGCGAAGCAGCTTGAGCATTTCGGGCGTGAGCTGTCCCGAGTCCATGAGGGCCTGGAGGATCGCCTGCCGCAGTGCGTCGAGCGAGCGGTCGGACTCGTCCTCGCCGAACTCGCCCCAGAAGGGATGGGAGTATGCGCCTCCGGCGAAGCCCGACTGGAGCAGAAAGTCGGCGAGCTGGTCGAGCAGGGCCTGGAGGTTGAGCGTGTCGGCCAGCTCGGGGAGGTAGCGCGTGTACGTCGTGTATTTCATCGGCGCCCTACCCGAAATATCGGGAGGCGGCGAGCTTTCCCGCAATGGACGACCCCGCGCGCGGGTCCTTTGGGGCGCTCGCCCACCGCAACTTCCGGCTGTTCTTCCTGGGACAGGGCGTTTCGCTCATCGGCACCTGGATGCAGAACATCGCGCAGGGATGGCTGGTGCTCGAGCTGACGAACTCGCCCTTCTACGTCGGCCTCGTCTCCGCGCTGGGCTCGCTCGGCGTGCTGCTGCTCACGCTCTACGCCGGCGTCGTCGTGGACCGCACCAACAAGCACCGCCTCGTCATCCTGACGCAGTCGTTGTCCATGCTCCCGGCGTTCGCGCTCGCGCTGCTCGTGTGGAGCCGTACGGTCGCGGTGTGGCACGTGGCCGCCCTCGCCGGCTTCTTGGGCGTCGTCAACGCGTTCGACATCCCGGCCCGGCAGGCGTTCATCGTGGATCTGGTCGGCAAGGACGACCTGATCAACGCGATCGCGCTCAACTCGTCGGCCTTCAATGCGGCGCGGGTGATCGGTCCCGCGGTGGCGGGCGTGCTGATCGGGGTGTTGGGCGTGGGCGCGTGCTTTTTCGTGAACGGCGTCAGCTATCTCGCCGTGATCGCGGGGCTGTTGGCGATGCGGCTGCCACCATACGCCCCGAGCCCCAGGACCGGGTCCGCCTGGGCCGGGCTCTCCGAAGCGGTCGCGTTTATCCGCGGCGACCGGCCGGTGTTCGCCCTCGTCGTGCTCATGGCGCTGTTCAGCGTCTTCGGGTTTCCCTATTTCGTGATCATGCCGGTGTTCGCGCGCGACGTGCTGCACCGTGGCGCCGCGGGCTACGGCCTGATGATGACGGCGGTCGGGATCGGGGCGTTGACCGGGGCGCTCGCCGTCGCCTCGCTCGACCGCCGCATCCGGAAAGGTCCGACCCTCATGGCCGCGGGCGCCTCGTTCGGGCTGCTGCTCGTCGCGTTCGGCTTCTCGAAGGTCTATGTCCTGTCGGTGGCGCTGCTCGCGCTCACCGGCGCGACGATGATCGTCAACAACGCGCTCACGAATGCCACGATCCAGACGATCGTGCCCGACGCGCTGCGCGGGCGCGTGATGGGCTTCTACGCCTTCGTGTTCGTGGGGCTCGCCCCGCTCGGGTCACTCCAGATGGGGGCTCTCGCCGAGCGGATCGGGCCGTCGGCCGCCGTGGCGTTGGGGGGCGCGGCGACGGCGCTGGCCGTAGCCGTGGCGGCGTGGCGTGTGCCCGAGCTGCGCCGGATCGCGTGACGGCGCAGTGTCACAGCAAGCGCCGCAGCCGCAGGTCGACCCGGATCGTGTCGGCGTCGCGCCGCAGCATGAGATGGTACGTCGCGCCGTCCACGCGCAGCAGCTTCCGCACGTCGCTCAGGTCCGCCTCGGCGACGCCGCGCCCGTCGATCAGCAGCAGCTCGTCCCCGGCCTGGATGCCCACGTCCGCGCTCGGGCTCTTCGGCACGACGTAGTCCACCATCACGCGGCGCAGCCGCGGCCCGCGCGCGACGAGCCGCAGCCCGCTCATGTCGTAGTCGCACGGCGAGGCGCCGGCGACACGCGGCTCGACGATGACGCGGCGCCGGGCATAATCGACGATCAGGCGGGACCCCTCGAACACGGCGTTGCCGATGACGCCGTCGATGTCCGTGCGTCCGAGAAAGCCCTTGCTCTCGCCTCCCAACCCCGTGGTCGGCGACGCAACCCGCAAGCGGCCGAGCTCGAGCTGCTGCAGGCGCACGATCGTCCCGTGGAGCTCTCCCGCCAGGCCCGTGCCGATCGGCGCCTCGATCGCCGGCGCCACGCTGGTGAGACCGTGTTGCTCCACAAACGGAGCCGTGAGAATCAGGCACAGGCCCGACGCGCCGGTGTCGAGCAGCAGCCGGGCCGGAATGGCACGTCGCCCGCGGACCTTGATCTTGGCACGCAGCAGGGGCAGGTCCGCATCCGGCGTGAACAGAACGGCCGTTCCGGGGCCTGCGTAGCGATACGACGTCGCATCGAACAGCCGCACGCGGCGGGTCGGGTAGTCAATCTCCACGACGAATCGGTGGAGCACGTCGTGCCCCAGGAGTCCCTGCAGGAGGCGCCCGCTCGCCTCGCTCAGGGCGACCAGGGGATAGAGCGCCGTCCGGTAGCGGTCGAGCTGGAGATCGCCCAGCCGCAGGGACCGAACGACGGCCGTGGCGCCCGTGTCGCTGGCGGCCGCTGCGCCCACGCTCTTGGCCCAGTCGCGGTCGAGTCCCGTACGCGACAGGCCGGTGTCGAACATCAACCACGCGGAGTCGCCGTTGACGATCACGGGGACGTAGATCGCTCCTCCGTAGGGATCGAACGGCATCTCCGCCACGGGGGGCGGGGGCGCGACGGGCCCGTGGAAACAGCCCGCCAGGCAGGCCAGCAGCACGACCGGACGGGCGACGGTGTTCATCGCCACTGTCTGCGGCGCGCCTCCGCCACGACCAGCGCCGCGGCACCTTCGACGCCCAGCTTCTCCGTGTTGACCACGAGGTCGTAGTTCACCACGTCGTGGCGGTGCCGCCCGTAATAGGTCCGCACGTACTGGTCGCGCCGGCGGTCTGTGTCGTCGACCACCTTCTCGGCATTGACGACGTCCACGCCGAGCCGCTCCACGGCGAGTCTGATGCGCCACGGTTTCGACGCGACGACGTAGACGTGCAACGCCTCGGGGCGCTGCGCCAGCAGCGCTTGCGCGCCCCGTCCGACGAGCACCACCCGCCCGTGGGTCGCTGCCTCGGCGATGATCCGCTCGGTCACCTTCACGATCGTGGCTTCGTCCTGCTCGGCGCGCGGCACTGCATCGGAGGTGATGAACATCTCGGGCGACGCCACCGCGAGCGTGCGGGCCAGCCGCTCCAGCAGCCCCGGGGCCCGCTCCTCGTGCTCCGCCACCATGGCCGGCGCGAGCCCCGCCCGGCGCGCCACCTCGTCCACGAACTCGTTGTCGATCACCGTCCACGCCAGCGCTGCGGCGACGTGGCGCGCGACGGCCGCGCCGCCCGAAGCGTACTGCCGCGTGATCGTGATGACCGGGCGCGCCATCTCAGGGTTTCAGGTTCTTCCGCAGCTCGCCGATGTTGAGCAACGGCAGGCCGCCCTCGGTGGGCACGAAGATGATCAGGTTGTTGGAGGTCTTCATGTCGTGCAGCACTTCGATCCATTGTTTGGTGAGTGCCTCGGGAGACAGCGTCTGGTTCAGCAGCCGCTGCTGCTCGGTCTGCAGCCGGGCGACCTCCACGCGGTGCCGCTCGGTTTCGATCTGCTGCTCCTGCGCAATCTTGTTGTTGATCGCCTGCACGACCTGGGCGGGGGGTTGCAGGTCGCGCAGGAAGAACGCCGTGACGGTGGCGATCCGGAACTTACCGCCCCCGGCGCGCGGGGTGGTCACCAGCGCCGAATCCACCAGGTTTTCCATGGTGGTGGCGATCTGGGTGCGTTTCGAGATGTCGTTGATCGAGTACTGCACCATGCCGTCGCGCACGCCCTTGCGAATCGCGTTCAGCACGGCCCCCCGGATCTGGTTCTCGTCGCCGATCTCCGTGAAGATCTTGGGCGCCTGCATCGGGTCGATCTGCCAGCGGATCGAGACCTCGACATGCATGCCCATCTGCTCGCTCGAGAGCGCCTCGATCGCCTCGATCTGCTCGCCGCGCGTGGGCCACTGCTCCTCGCGCGTCGAGTAGCGCTCGATCTCCGACCAGGGCGAGACCAACCGGATCCCCGCGAGCAAGGGCGAGGGCTCCACGTAGCCGAAGGCGCGACGCACGCCGACCTCACCGGGGTCGATCACGACCATCGTCGACCCCAGAGCGAGGAGGATCGCCAGCGCGCCGAGGACGTAGCCGCCGACCCGCAGCAGGTTGGAGGCCGGTCCGGGGCGCTGCGCGCGCACCGTGGCCGCGGTGAGAAGCAGGGAGAACGCGATGAACAGCAGAACGGCGCCGGCGACGAGCTTGCCCATGGGAGCTCCGGTGGGGGATGGGAGAACATGCCCCCTACGCGGGATTACGAAAAGAGGTTCGGCCCTCCGCTCCCCGGCTTCCCGTAGCCCGGGCCCTTGGTCTCCGCTCGGGCGCGCGTGTAGCCAAGCTCCTCGCTGCGCGAGATGCGCTTCTCCGCCACGAGGCCTTCGAGCACGAGCTCGCAGGCCGCCACCATGGTCCCGGGGTCCTTCTTCCCCGCCAGGCCGACTTGATCCACCAGGTCGAGCAGCCCCGGGACCACGCTGAATCCCTTGAGGCACGTCTCCGAGCGCTCGTCCGTGGAGATCTTGAGCGCCCCACCCTCGTCGAACCAGTGGACGATGTCGTCCACGTTGGCCCCGCCCACGCGGGTCTCGAACGTCTTGCCCGCGGCCCGCCGGATCAAGTCCTTCGCGATGACTTCGGGCCCCTGGAGCTCTCCCTCGTATTCGAGCTCGAGCTTGCCGGTGATGGCGGGAAGCGCGGCGTAGATGTCGGACACCCGCGGGACCACCGTCTTCTCCTTGGTGGCGATGGTGCGCCGCTCCGCGCTCGACACGACGTTCTCGAGCACGCTGATCGGCAGCCGCTGCGACACCCCGGAGCGGCGGTCCACCCGCTTGTCCTCGCGAGCCTCGAACGCCACACGTTCGATCAGCTCGGCGATAAATGGCGGCAGCTTGACCGGGCGCCCATCGCGCTCGAGCCAGGCCTCCTGACCTGTGATGGCCGTCCCCAGATCGACTGTGTGGGGGTAATGGGTGACGACTTCGGAGCCAATGCGGTCCTTCAATGGCGTGATGATCTTGCCGCGCGCCGTGTAGTCTTCGGGATTGGCCGTGAAGACCAGCGCCACGTCCAGGTTCAAGCGCACCGGATAGCCTTTGATCTGGACGTCCCCTTCCTGCATGATGTTGAACAGCCCCACCTGGATCTTGCCGGAGAGGTCGGGGAGCTCGTTGATCGCGAAGATGCCCCGGTTGGCCCGCGGCAGCAGCCCGAAGTGCATCGTCAGCTCGTCCGACAATAGGTGGCCCCCGCGCGCCGCCTTGATCGGGTCGACGTCACCGATGATGTCGGCGATCGTCACGTCGGGCGTGGCGAGCTTCTCCACGTAGCGCATCTCGCGGGGCAGCCAGGTGATCGGCGTGCGATCGGCGTGCTCCGCTACCAGCTCGCGGCCGAACTTGGAGATCGGCGCGAATGGGTTGTCGTTCACCTCGCTCCCCGCGAGGATCGGGATCTCCTCGTCGAGCAGCGTGACGAGCTGGCGCAGGATGCGGCTCTTGGCCTGGCCCCGCAGGCCGAGCAGGATGAAGTTGTGGCGTGACAAGAGCGCGTTGACGAGCTGCGGGATGACCGTGTCCTGGTAGCCCACGATGCCCGGGAACAGGGCCGAGCCGTTCTCGAGCAGGCAGATGAGGTTCTGCCGCAGCTCGTCCTTGACCGTGCGGCGAATGCGGGCTGGACTCGCCCATTCGGTCTGTCGCAGCTCGCCCAGCGTGGCTGGCTTGCTCATAGGGCGATAGTTAACCGACCCGCTCCTTCGGTGTAAAGAGTCGCAGCGCGCCGGTGCCCCACGCGGGGAGCTCCAGCGCCGCGTGACCGTCGGGAGCGATGGGCAGCGGATCGCCCGTCATCTCGACGAAGTTCGCGCGCCGCGCGGCGCGGAACGGGTAGGCCGCGGGCCACACGCCCACCGTGCGGGCCGAGCCCGCCACGTCGACGAGCTTCACGAGCGCGCCCGTGCGGTCGTCGGCCGGCTTCGCGCCCACCACGGCCACGCCCGGATCCGCGAGGACCAGCGCCGAGTCTTTGCGCGCGAGTGGTCCCGCGCCTGCACTCGTGTATCGGGCGCTGACGTATAGCGGGTCGCACGCGGCCCACCCGCGCCGCACCGGCTCGGTGCGATCGCCCCCGGGCGTGAGCGCCGAGAGGCGATAGCGGAATACGAGGTCGCCACCCTGACGCGCCGCGAAGTTCGTCGGCCAGTAATTGTGCAGTACATATGAGAACAGGGTTCCGTCAGGCTCGAGCCCGCGGCGCCACTGCCCGCGGAAGATGTCGTTCAGCGTCACCAGCGGCGTGTCCGGCCCACTCCACAGCATCCCGTCCGCGGCGTCGTGCAGCCAGACCCAGTGCGCATGGCAGTACCAGTCCCGGCCGCTGCCGGCTTGCTGGTCGCGCTCCACCGTCATCCGGCCGAGCGGCACCTCCACGTCGACGGTGGGTTTGGTAAGGGCGAACGGAAAGGCGACGTACAGCGCCTCCTTCTCGAGTGTGGCGGGCTTGGTGATGCGGTTCTCGATGTCCAGCCACGGGAGCTCGTCGTACAGCGTGACGACGGTGGCGACGCGGGTGCAGCCCTGCAGCCGGCGCTCGACCAGGAGGCGTACGCCGATGCCCGGGAGTCGCTCGCGGCGCGCCGACTCGAGCTCGGCCTGGCTGAGGGTGAGGTCGGCGGCGGCGCGCAGCGCGTCGGGCGCCGGGTCGGTCCACAGGGCGCTGTGCGCACCGCCGCGGACGTAGACGAGCTGGTTCAGCCCCGACCAGCCCGCGGGCCGCACGCGCTCCTTGCCGTCGCCAGTGGTGAGCGAGCGGATAGCGCCGCTCGCCGGATCGAGCACGACGTGAAAGCGCCCGGCCTGCGCCTCCATGGTGGCGCCGTCGTCCTGAGGCGGGTTCGCGGGCCGCTCTCCCTCCGTGAGCGCCACGTAGCCCAGGGGCGGAACCTCGCGCGCCACGACCAGCGCCGAGCCGTCGGGCAGGTCCACGGCCGGCCAGTCACGGCCGTCGAGGCCGAGTCGTCGCCCCGCGCCGTCGGGCACGCGTAGCACGTCGCTCCGCGTCCAGCTCGAGGCGTTGAACACGACGCGCCCGGCGCCAGCGGCCGCGCTCAGGCCGATGCGAAGCAGAGCGCCGGCGACCTGGGCGTCGGCAACGCCCGCGGCGCGGTCCAGGACGTGCCGCTTGGACTCCCATTGTGCGCCCGTCTGCTCTCCGTCGGGATCCGACACGCTCGTCGCCGCGCCCCACGTGTGCTCACCGAACAGCAGCAGGTCGCGCCACATTTGGCGGCGCTGCTCGGCGCGACGCTCGATCCGTTCGGACGCGCCGCCCGCCGCGGGCTCGGTCTTCTCGTCCCACAGCGCCAGCAGCTCGGCCGCCCGGGCGGCGAGCTGGGCCGCGCGAAACCGGGCGAGCTCCCGGGCGGTGGAGGCAGCGCCGTCCTCGCGATAGCAGCCCGTGTCGCCACGCCGCACCGGCAACGTCGGACCGAACCGGCGCTCCACGTCGCGGAAGAAATCCTCCGGCCGCGCCGCCAGCAGCCGGGGATACGCATAGCGCCGGTTGAACTCTTCCACGTTTGAGATCACGCGCTCGTCGACCACCCCGTTGGCGGGCGCCGCGCCCCACAACAGCGTCACGTCGTACGGGTAGCCCGGCGCGCCCAGCACGGGGTCCGACAACAGCCAATCGGAGAGGCGACGGGCCATCTCGGTCGCCCCGACGTCGAAGCCGAAGCGGGGCCCGTCGGTGTACTGGTCGGTCCGCCAGTGCAGCACACGACTCCCGTCCGGTCCCTCCCACCAGTAGAGCTGCGGAAACGACGTCCATGCTCCCGTGAGCTGCGCGGCCGCGGCGGCCGCGGCGGAGAGCAGCGGCAGGGCGCGCTCCGGGTTCACGCCGCTCGCGAGATAGCGCACGCCGCTCGAGGCCAAGAGCGTCGGGAACGTGAGCGTCTGACCGGGCACGTCAGCGATGAGCGCGGCGGCATACCCCAGCCCCCGCTCGCGTGCGAACAAGCCGGCGGGCCAGGCAGCGCGCGCGAACGTCTCGTGGTCGAGCAGTCCCGTCAGGAGGTTCGCGAACAACGCCGTGAACCCGATCTTGCCGTCGCGGATCGCACGCACCAGCGCCTCGCCCGTCGTCGCCGTGCGATTGTCCCCGTAGGAGACGGTCGGGAGCGCGCACTCCGGCGTCCACCGGAAATCGGGATGGGCCTCGAGCCCCGCCAGCGCCGCGTCCAGGTTGCGGCGATGCGCCTCGACACAGCGCTCGCGCAGATCGGTGAGCCCGAGATCGGTATGGCTCGAGGCGATCCAGTACAGCGTCCACCGGCGCGGGGGCACGAGCCGCACGCGCTGTCGGACGACACGCTGCTTGCCGACTTCCAGGTCGATCTGGTACTGCGCCGGCCCGGAGAGGGGTAGCCACACCTCGCCGGCCAGCTCGCCCCCGGCCGCCTCGGGCAACAGCCCCGCCGTCCCGACCAGCGTGCCTCGCCGATCGGTCACCCGCGCCCGGGCCGCGGGCGCGTCGAGCCCGGTGACCGCGACGCGCACGAGGTTGCTGCGACCGTCGGGCTGGCGGTACAGGACAGTCGGAATGGCCCGGAGCATGGGCGTCGGGTTGCCCGCCCCGCGCCTCGGGGCCCGGGAGGTCCCTCGGGGCCACTCGAGCACCGTGGCGAAGGTTCCGAGCCACGCGACGAAGCTCCGCCGGTCAGTCATGGTTTGGGCATGGCTTGGGCATTGTTGGGCTAGTATACCCCACGCGGTTCCGCGCCCTTGACTCCCGGGGGCTGGCCGCTAGGTTTTCCCCGCCCGAGCTCCCCTGTCAGCTACTTTCTATACAGGAGTACGCATGAAGCGTCTCGCAATGGTCCTCGCCGTGGTGGCGATGGGCGCGTGTCAGAAGGCCGAGCAGAAGCCCGCCGCGGCCGCCGCCGACACGTCCCACAACATGATGCAGATGAGCAGCGACACGTCGAAGATGCAGATGCCGATGGCCGACACGTCCAAGCACATGATGATGGCCGACACGGCGAAGAAGATGGCGGCCCCCGCTGCCAAGCCCGCAGCGAAGCCGGCCGCGAAGAAGAAGCCGTAAGCGGCTCCGCTCCGATCAGTGACGATGCCCGGGACTAGCGCCCGGGCTTTTCGTTTGCGACGAACCAGGCCACGGTGCACGCGATCGCGGCCGGAGCGGATGTGGCGGGACGCCAGCCCAG
>Ga0209806_1000538_pt1 | contig 25832 bp, 29 predicted proteins | sample GraSoiAngelo_152_FD_186166 | JGI IMG/M metagenome (GOLD analysis project Ga0209806, IMG submission 186166) | Grasslands soil microbial communities from the Angelo Coastal Reserve, California, USA - 14_1009_12_30cm (SPAdes) (version 2) | ecosystem: Environmental > Terrestrial > Soil > Grasslands ... | reverse complement strand
AGCGCCACGGCGGCATTGACGATCGTAAACATGGCTCCGAAGATCCGGCCTCGCATCTCCGCCTCCGTCTTTTCCTGGAGGACCGTGAAGGCGGGGATGAACAGAGCCCCGAACTCGATCCCACCGATGAAGCCGAAGACCACAGGGAACACGCTGATCAGCGCCGGTGCGAACTGTCGGAGGAGGTTTGGAAGAATGGCGATCAGCACCAGGGTGACCCCACCCGCGACCAGGCCTCCTATCAGTAGATGGCTGCGCCGGAAGTGGCGCCCGTACTCGCCGAGGAAGAAGGCTGCCCCCAGCATGCCGATCACGGCCGGGGCCAGGAACAGGTAGACGTCGGTGGGCAGCAGCTTGAGCACCGTGCTCATGTACTGCGGGGCCAGCACGAAGATCGAGAAGACCACCGTGATCGTCAGGCTCAGCTGGATCACGGCAAACCGTACCAGCGGCCGCCGGGCGATGATGCCAAGCCCTTCGCGCAGCTCGAAGAAGAAGTCAGGAGCGCGTGAGTGATTCGCGTGGTTGTGTGCCCGTAGCTTCGCGCGCACAAGGTAGATGAGCCAGGAGGCGAGCAGAAAGAGGCCGGCCGCGATCCAGTACGGCGAGTCCGGACCCAGGAACTTGATGGCGAGGGTCGAGAGCGGCACCGCTACCAGCAGGGTCACGATCACGGTGCTGGTAAAGACCGAGGTGGCCGTCATCAGCTCCTCCGACCGGACGATGAACTGAATCGAGGCGGCCTCTGCGGGGGCAAAGACCTGGCCGACCGCGGCAAACAGGAAGGTGATCACCAGCAGGTGCCAGGTCACGTGGGAGAAGTAGGAGCTGAAGCGGCTCAGGGGAATCAGGAGAATCAGGCCCCCGCGGATGACGTTCGTGTAAAACATCAAGCGCTTCTTGTCGTGCCGGTCCGCGTAGACGCCGGCCACAGAGCTGAGCACGACCGAGGGAAATGTGTATGCCAGGAAAAGGATGGCTCCCTGGGAGCTGGCACGGCTAACCGTGTACGTCAGAACCAGGAGGGAGAACATCAAGAACTTGTCGGCGAGCTGGGAGGAGACCTGGGCGAACCAGATCAGCCGGAAGTCACGTCTGCCAAGAACCGTGCCAAAGCCCGGCGGGCGCGGGAGGATGATCTCGCGGGGATCCCTCAAGGCGCCTGCATCATAGCCGGAGTCCTGGGTCAAGCTGATCTCGAGGAGCTCCGGCCTGGTTTCCAATTGCCACGCTCACTGTCGAACAACCGCCTCCATTCGTCAAGGGTCAGGGTTTCGGCCCGGCGGGCCGGGTCGATGCCTATAACGCGCAGCCGCTCCTTAGCCTCCGCCCCGGTTAAGCCCAGTCCCCGGGCCAATGCGAACGGAAGCTGCTTGCGGCGAGCCTGGAAGAAGGCCCTGGCCATCGAGAAGAAGTCGCTCAGGTCGCCCCGCGGGATCGACGGCTGCGCCTGGGGAACGATGCGCAGGAGCGAAGAGGCGACTTTGGGCGTGGGGTAGAAGGCTTCCGGGGGCACCGTGAGCTCCAGCTCGGGCTCCCCGTAGACCCGCACCGCCAGGGTGGCCAGGCTCCAGGCACCGGGGGGTGCAGCCAGGCGCTCAGCCACCTCTCTCTGAAGCAAGAGGTCAATCCGGTCCGGGGCGGCGGCCTGGGCAAGCAGCTGCACCAGCAGAGCGCCCGTCAGGTTGTAGGGAATATTTCCCACCACCCGGTATGGCGGGCCGATCAACTCGCCGGGCGCCAGCTTGAGGATGTCCCCCTCGATGATGCGGACGCTGCTCAGGCCCCGGAGGGTGAGCCCCAGCGCACGCACACACGCGGGATCGATTTCGACGGCGGCCACCGCGGACGTCTTTTGCGCGAGCTCGCGCGTGAGCACGCCCAGTCCCGGGCCGATCTCGAGCACCCGGTCCTTTGCCGTCAGCTCGAGCTGACTCACCAGGCGGTCCAGGTAATCCCGGTCAGCCAGAAAGGTCTGACCCCACTTTCGCTCGAACCGAACACCGAACCTGCGAGCCACGGCCCGGATGGTGCCGGGGGAGGCAAGGTCGAGAGCCTTACTCGCGATCGGCCTGCAGGTGAAATAGCTGGCCGGCATTGGCGGCGGTTGCCTGGGCTACCGCCTCGGGCGAGGTTCCCTGCAGGCCGGCGATGAAGGCGACGGTCTCGGGCAGGAACGCCGGGGCGTTTGGTTTGCCGCGCCGGCTCTGCGGCGGCAGGAAGGGCGAGTCGGTCTCCACCAGCATCCGGTCCAGGGGCACGGTACCGGCGGCCCCCACCACCTGGTGGGAGTTGGGATAGGTTACGGTGGCGGCGAACGATATCAGGAATCCGCGCGCCAGGGCTTCGGTCGCGATCGCGGCGTTCCCGCTGAAGCAATGAAAGACGCCGGACGTACCCGGAAACTCGTCAAGGATGGCGAGCAGGTCGGCAAACGCCTCCCGCGTGTGGAGGACTACCGGCTTGCCCACCTCCTGGCTCAGCGCCAGCATGTCACGGAATGCCCTGGCCTGCTCCTTAGCCGGCACCCGGTGATAGTCGGTGAAGTGGTAGTCGAGGCCGATCTCTCCCACTGCCACCACGTTCGCATGTGCGACCTGCCGCCGGAGCTCGCGCCGCTGCTCGGCCGTCATGGGCTCAGAGGCGACGTGGGGATGCCAGCCGACGGTCGTCCGCAGTCCGGCGATCCGCTCGGTCAGATCGATCCCGGCCTGGTTGTCGCCCGGATCGTTGCCGATGTTGACAACCGCCTCGACGCCCGCTGCCCGAGCCTCCTCCAGAGCGATTTCCGGATTGAGCGGTGCTTTCAGGTGCAGAAGATGCGCGTGTGAGTCGATCAGCCGACCAGCTCCGGCTTCTTCTCGATCCGGGGGAAGAGCACTCCCCCCAGCGTGGTCTGCGTTCGCGGCGCTACCCTCCCCCACTCGCGGGCGGTAGCCCAGGGTGCCTTGAGGTCGGCTTTCACCTGGCTCGCGATCCGCTGAGATGTTTCAGGCATGAAGGGGGCGATCAGGTAGCAGGTGAGGCGAATGGCCTCGACCAGGTTGTACATGACCGTCTGCAGCCGCTTGCGCTGGTCGGACTGCTTGGCGAGCACCCAGGGGGCGCTTTCCTCGATGTACTTGTTACCGCGATTGATCGCCTGCCAGGTCGATTCCAGGCTGCCGGTGAAGTCGACGGCTTTGAGGTGACGCTCCAGGTCCCGGACGGCCTGTTCAAACGCAGTCCGGAGCTTTTTGTCGAGCGGGATGGTGTCACCGTCCGGTGCCGGCACCTTACCGTCGAAGTACCGCTGGAGCATCGACAGGCTTCGATACACGAAGTTTCCGAGGTCGTTCGCCAGGTCGGCGTTGAACCGGTCGGTCATGGTCTCCCAGCTGGTATCGCCGTCCCGGTCGAAGGGCAGCTCTCGCATGATCAGGTACCGAACAGCGTCCGCACCAAACCGGTCCCGGGCTTCGAGCGGGTCCAGGAAGTTCCCGGCGCTCTTGCTCATCCGCTCACCCCGCACGGTCATGAACCCGTGGGCCCAGATCCGCCGGGGCAAAGCAACCCCCGCCGACAACAGCATGGCCGGCCAGTAGAGGGCGTGGAACCGGGTGATGTCCTTACCGATGACGTGTAGGTCCGCCGGCCACCAGCGCTTGAACATGGCCTCGTCCGTGCCGTAGCCGACGCCGGTGATGTAGTTCACCAGGGCGTCTCCCCAGACGTACACGACCTGTCCGGGATCGCCCGGAAACGGTATTCCCCACTTGACCGTCGAGCGCGAGATGCTGAAATCCTGCAACCCGGCCTTAAGCCAGCCCAGCACCTCGTTGCGCCGGCTCTCCGGCTGAATGAACTCGGGATGCTTGTCGATGTGCACCTGAAGGCGTTCCTGGTAGCGAGCCAGGGCGAAGAAGTAATTCTTCTCCTTGAGCCAGACCGCTTTGATGGTCGGGTGGTAAGGACAGTAGCCGTTGATCAGCTCGCTCTCCTGAAAGAACTGCTCCGACGCCACGCAGTACCAGCCCTCGTAGCTGCCTTCGTAGATGTCGCCCCTGGCCTGGATCTTTGCGAGCAGCGTCTGGACCCCCCGAACGTGGTCCGCGTCCTCGGTCCGTATGAACCGGTCGTACGAGATGCTGAAGCTGGCCTCAATCTCCCGGTAGACCTCGGCCATCCGGTCGGTGTAGGCGCGGGTGTCCTGCCCCTTCTCTCGTGCCTGGCGTTCCACGTTCTGGGAATGTTCGTCGGTCCCGGTCAAAAAGAAGGTGTCGTCACCGACCAGGCGGTGATAGCGGGCGAGCACGTCGGTCCCCACCAGCTCGTAGATATAGCCGAGGTGAGGGGGGGCATTCACGTAGACGATCGCGGTCGTGACGTAAAACTTAGCCATTCGGAGATCTCCAGTCGCTGCCGGCAACCACGACCGTCAACTCGCCACGGGGTGGAGCCTTCTCGAAATGCTCCAGGAGGGTCGCCGGCGTCCCACGCAGAAATTCTTCGTGGACTTTGGTGATCTCCCGCGCCACCACCAGCGACCGGGGGCCGAGGGTGGCAGCCATTATAGCCATTGTCTTTTGGATTCTATGCGGCGACTCGAAGAAGACAAAGGTGCGACGTTCGGCGCCGGCCTCCCGCAGGAGCCGCTCCAGCTCTCCCTTGCGGCGCGGCAAGAAGCCCAGGAACGTGAACTGGTTGGTGGGCAGGCCGGAAGCGACCACCGCCGCCAGCACGGCGGAGGGACCGGGGATGGGAACCACCGGATATCCCTTTGCCACCGCCGCGCTGACCAGCCGGACACCCGGGTCCGAGAGTGCCGGTGTGCCGGCATCTGAGACCAGCGCCATGTCGTGCCGGGCGAGGCGCTGCAGGATGGACTCCAGCTGGCGTCCCTCGTTGTGGGCGTGCAGGCTGATCATCGGAGTACGCAGGCCGAAATGGGTGAGCAGCTTCTGCGTGTGCCGGGTGTCCTCGGCGGCCACCAGCGGCACCGACTCCAGCACGTGCACCGCGCGCAGCGTGATGTCCTCCAGGTTGCCGATCGGTGTCGCCACCAGGTAAAGGGTGCCCATCGGTCAGACGACATACGGTACGAGTCGCTTGGTATGGCCCATGTAGCGACGGTAGTCGTCGCCCAGCGCGTCCAGCAAGACGGCCTCTTCCACCCGGATCCGGTAGGCGATCGCGATCGCCGGGAAGACGATCGTCAGCAAGGTCAGCCAGTTGGCAAGAGCCAGACACATCCCACCAAATGTCAGCAGGATGGCGCTGTAGGAGGGATGGCGAACCCGCCGGTATGGACCTGCCTCGATCACTCGCTGGCCCTGGTGGGTTCTCACCGTAAGGGTGAAATACCGGCCCAGCGTGTGGACGGCGTAGAAGCGGAGCCCGATCCCTGTGGCCATCAGCACGATACCCGCCGCCAGCAGTGCGTCCCGGTGCCAACCGATGGCAGCCAAAGGAGCTGCGTAGGCGGTCGCGAACGCGCTCCAGATCCCGAGCGCGATTCCGCCGGACACTACGAACCTCGAGCCGCGATCCCTGGGCGTCGACCCTGAAGCCCCGTGGTAGCGGTAGCTGATGACGAGCTCGCTGAGAAACCAGCCCAGGACCGCCGCGTAGTAGGCGAAGGCAGCGGTGCGGTCGGTCGCGATCAGTGGCTGCAGCTCAATGGCCCCAGTCGCGCGGGTAGCGGAAGTCGCGGTCGATGGTGCGTGAGGAAAGCTTTGCGATCACCGGGAGGCGCCGCTTGTACTGGTTGTCCCTTACCCGCCGGAGCACGTCCTCGATGAACGCACGCTGAAAGCCCAGCTGCTCCACCTCGGCGACGGTGTAGCGGCGGTCGATCAGGTGGTAGAGGAGCTGGTCGACCACCCGGTACTGGAAGCCCAGCTCGACCTCGTCGGTCTGGCCGGCCCAGAGGTCGGCAGAGGGCGCCTTTTTGACGATGTCGGTGGGAACGCCGACCACGTCCGCGAGCTGCCAGACCTGCGTCTTGTACAGGTCGCCGAGTGGATTGATGGCGCTGGCAAGGTCACCGTAGATGGTTCCGTATCCGAGTAGGAGCTCGGTTTTGTTGCTCGTCCCCAGGACCAGGGCGCGCCAGGCCCAGGACTGGTCATACAGGATCGACATCCGCTCCCTGGCCATCTTGTTGCCACGCCGCTTCTGGTCGGCGTCCGCGAACCGGCTGAAGTAGGCGTCGATCTGGGGGCTGATGTCCACCTCGAGGTAATCAATGCCGAGCTGGCCGGCAACCTGGAGAGCATCCCTCCGGCTCTTGGGGTCGCTGCCCCGGTAGGGCATGATCAGCGCCCTGACGTTGCTCGCACCCAGCGCCTCCGCCGCCAGGGTGGCCACCAGGCTCGAGTCCACCCCGCCGCTCAGCCCAAGCACCACCTTCTCGAAGCCGACCTTACGCACCTCGTTCTGCAGGAAACGGACCAGGATTTGACGGACGAGCGGGCCATTGATGGCCAGCGGCTGGAAGATCGGTTCAGTAGGGCTTGCGGGTTCGCTCATGCCAGACCCGGCGGAGCTCATTGATGGTCAATTCCACGCGCTCGTCGCGCAGCAGCGGGTTGGCCAGGCGTTGCCGGCGCACCTCGCCCAGCTCCAGGGTGGCGGTGACCAGTGCCTCGTCCGCGTCCTCCTCCTGGGCGACGATGTCACCGTTGGGAGCGATCACCATCGAGCCGCCCCAGAAATTGGCTCCGTCCTCGTAGCCGACCCGGTTGCAGTAGAGAAAGAAGGTTGTCAGAAATTGCGCGTAAGTCCGGCAGACCAGGTTGTAAGACTCTGCCGTGCCCAGCCGCTCGTCGGTGGTGACCCCTCGACCCGGGCTCGCCGACGGACAGATGATCAGGTCGACGCCTTCCAGGCTGAGGATGTAGGCGCTGGAAAGGTGCCAGATGTCTTCGCAGATCAGGATCCCGGCCCGGCCAAAAGGCGTCTTAAAGCTGCGGAACCTGTCGCCTGGAGCGAGGTAGCGCTGCTCGTCGAACATCCCGTAGGTGGGCAGGTAGACCTTCCGGTGCAAATGTGCCAGCTCTCCGTTGCTCAGGTAGAGGCTGGCATTGAAATATCGGTGGTCGGGCTCCTCGATGACCGCGCTCACCACCAGGTCGAGGTCCTTTGATAACCCCAGGATCTCCTTCATCTGCGGACCCTCGAGGGTGATCGCGATTTCCGGAACCAGGTCTTTGAGGAAGTAGCCGGTCAGGCTCAGCTCAGGGAATACCAGTAGCTGAACGCCGGCCTGGCGAGCCTTCTCAACCCAGCGCTGGTGCCGCTCCAGGTTGGCCTGGCGGTCGCCCAGGGTGCAGTCCATCTGCGCCAGGCCGACCTGCAGTTGCTGGGGGTTCACGCGGAAAACGTCTCAGACGCAGGTTCGGCACGTGACGCCTCGGGGCGCAGCCACTGGCCGATGGCGGGCGCTACCTCTTCTGAGCGCCCGAGGTGCACGGCGGCCCGGGGTAAGGCATCGAGGAAGGCGCGCCCGTAGGTGCGGTTGGCTACTCGGTGATCGAGGAGGACCACCGCGCCTCTGTCCGTCTGCCGCCGGATCAGCCGGCCGAACCCCTGTTTCAGGCGGAGCACGGCTTCGGGAAGCACGAGCTCCGCGAACGGATCCATCAGGCCCGCGCTCCGCGCCAGCTGCTGCGGATCCGTGGGGACGCGAAAGGGCAGGCGCACGATTACCACGCAGGACAGCGCGTCCCCGGGCACGTCAATCCCCTCCCAGAAACTGCTCGTTCCGAGCAGGATGGCGCGCGGGTCCTCCCGGAATTGCTGGAGGAGCTGACGCCGGGTGCCGTCCAGGTTTTGCGCCAGCACCCCAATTCCCTGCTGCGCCATCAGTGTGCGCAGCCGGGCGGTGACCTCACGAAGCTGTTGATGCGCGGTGAAAAGTACGAGCGTGCGACCGCTGAGCAGGCGAGCGATGCCTGCCACGGTGTCAGCTGTCTGGTCGATGAAGAGGGGATCGTTCAGGTCGAGCAGGTCCGTGGGCAGGCAGAGCAGCGCCTGGGACAGGTAATCGAACGGCGACGGGAGGATCATCTCGTAGGTGCTGGCCTGGCTCAGCCCGACGCCCCGCTTGAAGTAGTCGAATGTATCAGCGACCGCCAGGCTGGCGGACGTGAAAACCACGGTCTCCTTCTCGGCCAGGGCACGCTGCTGGAGTACCTGGCCGGCGTGGATGGGAGCGGCCTGCACAACCGCGCGACTGGATCGCCGCTCGATGCCGAGCCAGTACAACCGGTCCGGCCTTGGTTGTTGGAGCGCCTCTTCGAGAAGCCGGGCCCGGACCGCGAGCTGTCCCAGGAAGAGCTCGAGCTCGCGCTCCGCGCGCGGATTCGGCTCGAGCTCCAGTTGCGTCCCGCCGGTCTGCAGCATTAAGGCAAGGTCTCGCGCCGAGCGGACGGTGTCGGCAGCTTTACGGACGGCGGCCGCCAGCTCGGGCAGCGCCCGGGTGCCACCGTCGAGCAGGACATTTTCATCCCGGGATGACCGCGTGCCAGCCTCCGGCTGCAGCTGCTTGATCACGCTGCGCAGCTGCTCGAACAGGTCCGAGAGGTCGCGCTTGAGGCGCTGGCTGGACTCCTTGAGGCCGGCGTCGAGTGGACCGCAGGCCGCCCGGTACCAGGTGAGTGTGCCCTCGAGGCTCTCGAGCAGCTCCTCCTCCCCTACCAAAACCGTCAGCGTGTCGACGGCCGCCTCCTCGAGCTGGTGGGCTTCGTCGATCACCACATGCTGATAGTCGGGAAGCACGCTACCGCTTCCGAGAGCATCCGCCAGGAGCAAGGCATGGTTGGTCACGATCAGGTCGGCATCCGCAGCGGCGCGCCGGCTGTTCCAGTAGAAACACGATTGCGTCTTGTAGTTCTCACAGTGGGCGGCCAGGCAATCGTCCGCGGTCGACGCGGCGCGCAGCCAGAACAGATCGTCCAGGCCGTTGAGCTTGATCTCGGACCGATCGCCGTGCGGGCTCTGAGCCAGCCAGACGAGCATGCGCAGCTTGAACTTGACCTCCTCGGGGAACCAGCTGCCATCGGCGCGCCGGCTAGGCGCGTTGAGGTATCGGTTCCAGCGGCGCAGGCTGACGTAATTCGCCCGTCCCTTCAGCAGGGCCGCCTTGAAGTCGAACGCAAGCCAGCTGCGCATGAAGGGGATGTCCTTTGCGAAAAGCTGCTCCTGGAGCGTGATGGTATTGGTCGCGATCACCACCCTCTCTCCGGCGGCGACCGCGTGGTGAACCGCCGGCACCAGATAGGCAAGTGATTTTCCGGTGCCGGGCCCGGCTTCCACCATCAGGCGGCCGCCCCGATGGAAGAGCTGGGCAACCGCCAGCGCCATCTGCTGCTGCGCCTCGCGAAGCTCGTAATCCTCCAGTCCGGCCGCCATCGGACCATCCGGTCCGAGCAGATCCCGGATCGCCTCGGGATCAGTCAGCGGCTCCCCGGTCCGGGGTACCGCCTGGGCGGGTGGTGGGGGCGGACGCAAGCTCACCTGGCCATTCGGGCCGGCTCCCTGCGCCTCCTCGAGAAAGTCCCGCAGTGGATGAGACCAGCCCAGGGTCACTTCGAGCATTCGATCGAGCAGCTCGGACGGGAGGGAGCGGGTGAAGTCCCACAGGTAGCGAAAGAGCTGCTGGGCCGCCTCCGCATCTTCGAGGGCGCGATGCGGCCTCGGATGCACCAGGCCGAGCTGCCGGGATAGGTGCGGCAGGCTGTGGCTGGGCGACATGGGCAGCAGGATCCGAGCCAGGTCGAGAGTGTCGAAAAGCTCATAGGCCGTGTCCACCCTCTCGCCGTCGCGCAGGAAGGAGAGGTCGAAGTTTCCGCTGTGGGCGACCACGCCGCTGTCTCCCACGAATTCGACGAGCTGGCCCATCACCTGTTCCACCTCGGGCGCGAACTCGACGTCGCTGTCTGAGATGCCGGTCAGCTGCTGGACCGCCGCCGGGATGCTTACCTCCGGCCGAACCAGGGACTGGAACCTGCCGAGCACCTCTGCCCCGCGAAAGCGAACCGCGCCGACCTCGATGATCCGGTCCAGCCGCGGGGTCAGGCCGGTGGTCTCGAGATCGAGCGCGACCAGCGTGCGTTCCACTGGGCTAAGGGTAGTCGGAGAGAGGTTGCTTCAGAGGAGCTTGGCGGCCAGTTCGGCCAGCTCCGAGCGCTGCCCCTTGGTCAGCGTGACGTGCCCCGCCAGCGGGTTGTTCTTGAACTTTTCGATCGCGTAGCACAACCCGTTGCTGCGGAAGTCCAGGTAGGGATGGTCGATCTGGTTGGGATCTCCGGTGAGCACGATCTTGGTCCCCTCTCCGGCGCGAGAGACGATCGTCTTTACTTCGTGCGGAGTCAGGTTCTGGGCCTCGTCCACGATGATGAACTGCTGGGGAATGCTGCGACCGCGGATGTAGGTGAGGGCCTCCGCCTCGAAGATTCCCTTTTCCTGGATGTGCCGGATCATGTCGGCCGCCATCTGCTCCTTGTAAATGCAGCCCATCAGGTACTCGAGGTTGTCGTAGATCGGCTGCATCCAGGGGCGGAGCTTCTCGTCTTTGTCCCCGGGCAGGTAGCCCACGTCCTTTCCCATGGGAATAACCGGGCGGGTCACCAGCAGCCGCCGGTACCGATGCTGGTCGAGCACTTTGCTCAGGCCGGCCGCCAGGGCCAGAAGGGTTTTGCCGGTCCCGGCCTGGCCGGTCATGGTGACAAACGGGATTCGCTCGTCGAGCAGGATGTCGAAGGCGAATCGCTGGCCCAGGTTTTTGGGTTGAATGCCCCAGATCTCTTTCTTCAGCGGCGCCAGAGGAACCACCTGCTGGGCGGTCGCGTCGAACCTCCCCAGAGCGCTCGACTTGGTCCCGTTGAGCGACTTGAAGTGGACGAACTGGTTGCAGTACAGCCGGCCGTTCGCGGGCGTGTATGTGTTGCTCTTGTTGAAGGTCTCGATCTCTTCCGGGGTGACCTCCAGCGTCGTCATCCCGTCGTAGAGGTCTTCCTCGTTGAGGACCATCTTGTCGGTCTCGTAATCCTGGGCCCGGAGGTTGAGAGCATCGGCCTTGACCCGGACGTTGATGTCCTTACTCACCAGGACAACCGGAACGCCCTCGTTCTCCTCCCTCAACTGGAGGGTGAGGGCAATCACCTGGTTGTCCGGCTTGCGCGGGTCGAGGTCATCCGGAAGGTGACGGGTGCTCTCGTGCTTGAGCTCGACCCGGAGTTTGCCGCCCCGCTTGAGGGCGACGCCCTCCGATAGCTTCCCGTCAAGTCGCAGCTCATCAAGGTGATGAGCGATCAGCCGCGCATGCCGTCCCACCTCGTCCTGGCGGCGCTTCTGGCCGTCGACCTCCTCGATCACGACCAGCGGGATCACCACCTCGTTGTCCTCGAAGGAGAAGATCGCGTTGGGATCGTGGAGGAGGACGTTGGTGTCGAGGATGTAGATCTTCTTCACATGGCCTCCGACTGCGTTCTGGGCTGGGCGTATTCCCCCTGGTTTTCCAACGGAAGCAGCTCGGCGATCTTCGTCATCAAGAAATCCGCGCTCTGCTGATGATCCATCCGGCTGCCATCCCGATTCACCTCGGGAAGTGAGAACGGTTTGCCAAACACCATCCCAACCGGCGCCCGCCGCGGAAGCACCTGGTGCCGCCCGAGCACCCGGTCCGACCCGGTGATGCCGATCGGGACCAGCGGTGCCCCCGAATGGCGGGCGATGAAACCGGCGCCCGGCTCGGCCCGGTGCAGGCGAGCATCCTCGGCGCGGTGGCCCTCCGGGAATAGCACCACGGCTCTTCCGCTTCCCAACAGGCTGAAAGCAAGCCGCAGCGCCTTTCGGTCCGCGGAATGGCGGACCACCGGAAAGGCGTGGTAGGCGCGCATGATCACGCCCGAGAATCGGTTACGGAAGAGCTCGGCTTTGGCCATGAACCAGACCGGCCGCGGCGTCCAGCCCCCGATCAGGGCAGGGTCGACCCCGCCAACATGATTCGAGACGATCAGCAGCGGACCGGTCCGCGGGACGTTGTCGGTGCCGCGAAGCTGGAAGTTCCGGCCGAGGAGCACAAACGTGAGAAACCGTGCAAGACACGTGAGGAATGAATAAATCAAATCGGATCAGCGCCTGGGCAGTCGGGCCATCACTTCTTCGAAGACTTGGTGGACGGACTTGCCCTCAGTCGCGACGATTATAGCATCGGGTGCTGCGCGTAACGGTGCAATCTCACGCTCAGAATCCGCACGGTCGCGGGCTTCGATTTCGTCCTCGAGCACCGCGTCTGGCGTGGCCTGGCCCAGGGTTCGATCGAGGTCGCGGCGCCGGCGGGCTACGCGTTCCGCGGGCGAGGCGGTGAAGAAAAACTTGATGTCCGCGCCGGGAAAGATAACGGTCCCAATGTCCCTGCCCAGGACCACCACGTCACTTCGCTCGAAGGCCCGCTGCTGGCCGACCAGGAGGGCGCGGACCTGGGGCAGCCGGGAAATGCTGGCAAGCTCCCGGGCGATGGCCGGGTCGGACGCCTCGCGGGTGATGTCGCGACCGTCGATCATGACCAGCGCCGTTCCGGGCGCCGGGTCAGCCGTGGTGTTGACCGTGATGCGCAGGCGTTTGATCATGTCCTCCAGCCCGGCAATGTCGTCGGGCTCGATGTGTTCGTGCCGCGCCTGGACAGTCACGGCTCGGTAGAACAAGCCGGTATCCAGCAGGGCAAACCCGAGTGCGGCCGCCACCATCCGGCCGATGGTGGTCTTCCCGGAGCCCGCCGGGCCATCAATGGCGATGATCACTCTTTTTCGCGCGACACTACAAGCCCACCGATGCGCGCAGGGCGGCGACCTCGCGGCTGGCCAGCCCACGCGTCGCCCCCGATTCGAGCGAACCGAGCGTGAGCGGACCCATCCGGATCCGTTCGAGATCCAGCACCCGGTGACCCAGCGCGCCCCATAGCCGCCTGACCTCGCGCTTGCGTCCTTCCTGGAGAACCATGCGGACAAGGGTCTGCTCGTCGGCGCCTTCGGCGCCTTCGATTACTTCGAGCCCAATGGGCGCGAACCGCTCGGCACCGATGGCCATCCCCTCCTGCAGCCGCCGGATCGCATCAGCATCAGGGCGGCCCGAGATCAGTACGCGGTATTCCTTCTCGACATGGTAGCGCGGGTGCATCAGGCGCATGGCGAGCTCGCCATCATCGGTGAGCAGCAGGAGCCCGCGGCTATCGAGATCGAGGCGACCGACCGGAAAGAGCCGCCCCAGGTCCGGTTTGAGGCCTGCCATCACGGTCTGCCTTCCGCGATCATCGCTGGCCGCGGTCAGGACGCCGGCCGGCTTGTTCATCAACACGTACGTCCGGCGAGCCGGGATGCTGACCGGGTGGCCGTCCACGGTAACCCGGTCGGAGAGCGGGTCGACCTGCTCGCCCAAGCTCGCGACCGTCCCGTTCACTCTGACCTGGCCGGCGGCGATCAGCCGGTCGGCTTTTCGGCGAGCGGCTACCCCGGCCTGGGCTAGGAAGTGGTTGAGCCTGATGCCGCGGGAGCCTCGGGAAGAGGGGGTAGCTCCTCAAGGCTGCTCAATCCCAGGATCTGGAGAAATTTGATGGTGGTTCCAAACAGCCGGGGCGTGCCCGGCGCCTCCAGGCGGCCGGTCTCCGTGATCAGATCCTTCTCCTCGAGGCTTTCCAGGACCGCCTCGCAATTCACGCCGCGGATCTCCTCGATCCGCGCCCGGGTGAGTGGCTGGCGGTAAGCGATGATGGCGAGCGTCTCATAGGCTGCGGGCGACAGGCGAGAAGGAAACTCCGGACGCAGGACCCGCCGCACCACATCGGCTTGCGATGGGTCGGTCACCAGCTGCAGCTGGTCCTGGTGCCGTTGAAGCAGCAGCCCGCGTCCTGAGAGTCGCTCCGCCAGGGCGGCGGCAGCCATCTCCACCTGGCTCAGGGGAGCCTGCAGGATATCGCGGAGCTCGAGCACGGTCACGGGGCGATTCAGGGTGAAGAGCACCGCCTCCAGGCTCGAGGCAAGGTCGCCCACCTGGTCGACGGTTCCCGCAACCGCAGTATCGATCACCGGCTTCACTCCTCCTGCGGCGCCCTGGCCCGCACCTTGATCTCAGCGAAGGGAGAACCCTGGACGACGCTGATCTCCCCGATTCTAATCAGCTCCAGCAGGGCCAGGAAGATGACCACGGCCTCGAGCCGGGTCCGCGCCCGAGAGAAGACCGCGGTGAAGCTCGTCTCAGCTTGCCCGGACAGGAGCCGGCGCAGCTCCTCTAATTTGTCCGCCAGGGATATGTGCTCCATTTCAAAGGCGATCTGCTCGGGTGGGGGAAGGCGGTCGAGCACCTGCTGGAAGGCTGCCGCCAGGGCGTCCAGGCTGACCTGGACCCGCGCCTGCGGGATCACCTCCGGCTCGAACAGGCCGGCGAAGCTGAACCGACCAGTCGCGTGCCGCCGCATCAGCGACTCGGCCAGCTCCTTGAAGCGTTTGTACTCGGCCAGACGGCCCTTGATGGCCTCTTCCCAGGCCTCCAGGTCGTCTTCCTCGGTCGAGGAAGGCTGTGGCATCAGGCCGGCCGCCTTGATCTGCACCAGACGGGCGCCGATGACCAGGAACGCCGCCAGGCGATCGAGTGGCGGACGTTCCCGCTCGATGGCGCGCAGGTAATCGTCTGTCAGGGTCGCCAGCTGGATCGCTTTCAGGTCGACCTCGGCACGCTGGGCCAGGCTGAGCAGCAGCTCGATCGGACCGTCGAAGGCGGGACTGCGGACCAGGTAGACCGGATTCTGCTCGAGCTCGATGTCAGCCGTCAATTTCGGCTGTCGGCCCGACGCAGCCGGCGGGTGACGTCCAGCTCCGGATGCTCGGCGTGATGTTCCTCAACCACAGCAGCCAGTTCAGTCGCGCCCACGGCGCGAAGCCGAGCCGCGCCCAGGCCGGCGTGGTCGCGATAGCTCTGATAGCGCCGGCGAAAACCGGGGCGAATGCGCAGCAGGCCGGCCAGCATGCTCGGCGAAAACCTGTTGAGGAAGACGGTCAGGCTTCGCTCGACCACGCTGAGTCGGGCGTCGGCTTTCCCCATGTCGTGTAAAAGAGCCGCCTGCTGCAGCAAGGCGGGGGCGGCCACGCCGTCGCGCTCGATTGTCTCAAGCACATCGAGCCCATGCCGTCGATCGTTCACGGGCAAGGCGAAGAAGAAAGGTGCGAGCCGGGGCCCGAGGATCTCGGTGGCCCGCGCGTTTTCCGCCGAGGAAACCCGAGCCGAGCTGTGGCGCCAGAACTGACCAACCCGACGGAGGACTGGCTGCACGGTCACGCCCCGGCGTCCGTTAGGGGCTGCCCCCAGCGTAGCTTCTGCCGGAGCAGCTCGAAGAAGTTGCGCTTTTGGTCAAAGCGGACCAGCTCGACCGCCCCCCGCCCCAGGGCGACCTGCACCTCGGCGCCCGCCTCGAGTGGCGTGCTCACCTGACCATCGCAGCTCAAGAGGCCGGAGCCCTCGGGGAGGCGAATCGACACTCGCGCGTCGTGAGGGAGCACAACCGCACGGTTGAAAAGACTGTGGGGATTGAGGGGCAGGAAGATAAGCACCCTCGCGTCCGGACGTACGATCGGACCGCCGAGAGAGAGGGCATAGGCGGTCGATCCGGTCGGCGTCGACACCACGGCCCCGTCCGCGTCAAACCGTCCCGCCGGGTCGTCGTCGATGGTCACATCGAGCCGGATCAGATTCAAAACCTCGCCCTTGTGGACGACGGCATCGTTCAGGGCGAAAAACCGCTGTGGCTTTCCCATCACCTGGGCTTCGAGGAGCGGCCGCGGCTGGAGCACGAAGTCACCGCCGGCCCAGCGGTCGAGCGCGGCTGCGACGTTGTCGAACTGCACCTCGGTCAGAAATCCAAGCCTGCCGGCATTCACGCCGAGCAGGGGCACATGCGCGGTTGCGGCTTGCTGCGCCGTCCAGAGCAGGGTGCCGTCGCCGCCGAAGCTGACCAGCAGCTTCGTGCCATCGAGCTCTCCGTGCAGAACTCCGGGCTTTTCGTCACTGGTGGCGCAGTGAGTCCAGACGCGATAGCCGCGGCTCTCAAGCCGCTCCCGGGCCTCGCGCAGGCGCGCGTGCCCGATGTCCACCCGGGGGTGGCAGATGAATCCGACCGCGTCAGGCATCCGGCACCAGGTGCAGAAAGAATTCGCGGTTTCCCTTGGCGCCGAGGATGGGGGAAGGCGTCTCCCCCAGCACACCGTATCCGATCGTGGCGGCGAACTCGCGAAGCTCGCGCAATACCTGCGAGTGTACCGCCGGGTCGCGCACCACGCCACCCTTTCCGACCTGCCCCTTGCCGGCCTCGAATTGGGGCTTGACCAGGGCCACCACATCGCCCGGCGGGCTCAGCAGCCCCCGGACCACAGGCAGCACCAATCGAAGCGAGATGAATGAGACGTCCACCACGCCCAGGTCTGCCTCGACCGGGAGACGGTCAAGGTGCCGGATATTGACGCGTTCCATCACGATAACTCGCGGATCCTGCCGCAGAGACCAGGCCAGCTGCCCGTAGCCGACGTCGACGGCAATCACCCTGTTCGCTCCCCGGCGGAGCAGGACATCGGTGAAGCCACCGGTCGAGGCACCCACGTCGAGACAGGAGCGCCCGCGTGGGTCGATCCGGAGCTGGTCCAGAGCCGCGGCCAGCTTCTCCCCGCCCCGACTCGCATAGGCATCGGTGGATCGCACCGCTATCGGTGTGGCAGGCTCCACCAGCTGGTCGGGCCGCTCGGCCACCCGGCCGCTCACGGTTACCAGACCCGCCCGGATCAAGGCCTGGCCTCGCTCCCGTGAGGCCACCAGACCGCGGCTGACCAGTGCCTGGTCCAGCCGTAGACGTTCCGCCGCCACGATCACCTCAGGTGCCAGCCGATACCCAGCACGAAGCCAAGCAGCGCGCCGGCGACCACCTCGATCGGCGTGTGCCCGATCAGCTCACGCAAGCGCTCCTGGCGAAAACCCTGGTGGGCAAAGATGTCATCGAGCAACCGGTTCAGGATCATCGCCTGCTGGCCGGCGGCGCGGCGGACGCCGGTGGCGTCGTACATGACCACCGTAGAAAAGATCAGGGCGATGGCAAAGAGCGGGGAGTCGACCCCCTGGAGACGGCCGATCACGGTGGTCAGTGATACCACCAGGGCGCTGTGCGAGCTGGGCATGCCGCCCGCCGTGCCCAGTCGCCGGACGCTCAGGCGATGCATCAGAACCGAGTCAACGATCACCTTGCTGGCCTGAGCGATCGCCCACGCCACCAGGGGGATGACAAAGTAGGGATTGCCGAAGAGCAGGCTCACTGGGCCGGCACCGGCCCCGGTGGCGACGCCTCGGCCAGCCGTCGTTCGGCGTCGCGGAGCAGCTCGGAGCAACGCTTGGCCAGGGCCAGGCCGCGCTCGAATTGCCGGACCGACTCGGCGAGGTCCTCCTGGTCCCGGCCGAGCCGCTGAACGGTCTTCTCCAGCTCGGCGACAGCCGTCTCGTAGCTCATGCCTGGAATATCGTCGTTCACGGTTCGGACTTTGCCTCGGCCGCGACTTTCCCCAGGATGCCGTTTACGAACTTGCCGGAATCAGGACCGCCGAAGGTCTTGGCCAGCTCGATCGACTCGTTGATCGCCGCTTTCAACGGAACGCTCGGCAGGAACCTGATCTCGTAGGTGGCAATCCGGAGCAGGGTGCGCTCGACCTTGGCCATCTGGTCGAGGCCCCAGTTCTGTGACGCCTCGGCGAGCTGGGCGTCGATTTCAGCCCGATGCTCCAGCACGCCCGTGATCAAGGTGCGCGCGAAGGTCGCCACGGCTTCGTCGGCGCGCGCCTCGGCGACATGGTACTGCAGAGACCGCTCGGCATCCTTGCCGTTCGTCTCGAGCTCGAAGAGGACCTTGAGGGCGAGCTCGCGAGCGAGGTGCCTGCGACCCAGCGAAGTCCCCTAGCTGTCGCCGGGGAAGCGAACATCCCCGATGAAGACATTCACCTGGCGGACCTCCAGGCCAAGCATCTTGTCGATGGCGTCTGCGACCTGACGCTGAACTTCGGCCGCAACCGTGGGTACGTGTACGGAGGCGTCCACCACCAGGAAGAGCTCCAGCTGGAGGGAGTCCGTCCCCATGTCCACCCGGACCCCCTTGTGGGCGGCGGCCGGCTCGAGCACCCGGTGGCCGTCGCGGGCGCCCGCCGGATACATGCCCGCGATCCCCTGTACCTGGCAGGCGGTGAGCGAAGCGATGTGCGCGATCACCTCGTTCGCCACCTTGACGCTGCCCAGCGGCCGGTCGGGCATCAGACCCGCTCCACGTAGGCGCCGGTTCGGGTATCGACCCGGATCACGTCGCCCTGGTTGATGAAAAAGGGAACATTCAGGGTGAGCCCGGTCTCCAGAGTGGCCGGCTTGCCTCCGCCGGCTGCGGTATCGCCGCGAAACCCCGGCGCCGTCTGGGTGACGGTGAGATCCACCGTGGTGGGCAGCTCGACGCCGAGTGGGTTGCCTTCGTACATCAAGACTTCCAGCGGCGTGTTCTCCTTTAGATACTGCAGCGAATCGCCAAGCTGGTCGCCGTCCAGAGGAATCTGGTCGTAACTTCGAGAGTCCATGAAGATATGGCGCTCGCCGTCGCTATAAAGGTACTGCATCGGGACTTTCTCAATTCGCACGCGTGGAAACCGGTCCTTGTCTCGAAACTTCTGCTCGATGATGGCCCCACTGCGCAGATGCTTGAGCTTGGTGCGAAAGAAGGTATCGCCGCGTCCCATCTGGCTCTGCTGAAACTGCAGGACTTCGTAGGGCTGACCCTCCCACTCGATCGTCATGCCGTTACGAAACTCGTTCGGTGAGACCATTTCAGGTGTGAATCTTACCTACGTGGTCGGCGGCGTCCCGGAGCCGGAATGCCGTCGAGCTTCCATCTGGCTGAATATGGCGTTGCGCAGCTGCTGCGGATGCGGGACCATGCGCAGCCACTCGCCGCTGTCCCGTCCCGCGGACTCCAGCTCGATGTCTCCGAACCCCCAGGCGCGGCCCCACAGCCCCTGGTAGGTGGTCAGGTCCTGGATCCGGTCGATCGCAATCGAGCGTGAGAACCGGGTCAGGACGCCTTCGTTCAATACGATCCGCTGGTCGGTCAGCACGTACTCGTGCGAGCGCCAGCCCCAGTAGTAGAGGTTGAGGATGATCAGGGCCACCACCACGATGCCGAGCAGCGTAAAGACCTTGATCTCGCCTGCGACGGGTACCAGGGCGGTGGCCACCAGCAGGACGACTGCGGCGATGATGGTGAAGGCGAAAGGCCGCAGCAGTATCACCCAGTGCTGAAACGAGCGAGCCAGAAGGTGTTCCCCGGGCAGCAGGTCGGCTTCTCTCATGGCTGCTGAATCAAGAGGGTGAGCAGGGTTCCGGCGACCAGAAACGGCGCATACGGCACGGCCTGCTTGAGCTTAGCCCGGCGGGCCAGCAAGAGCAAGACCGCCACCGCTCCCCCGATGTAAACACCGGCCAGCAGGGCATGAACCATTCGCAGGTTGGAGAGCCCGGTGGCAAGCCCAATGAACACGGAGAGCTTAACGTCCCCGAAGCCGAATGCTTCCTGTCCCAGCAGGAACGTGCCGCCCACGAACAGCACCAGGAAGATGCCGCCCGCGATGACTCCGGCGATGAGAGCCGTGCGCCAGTCCGCGGCCGGCCAGCTGGCCTGGCTCCAGGGGGTGATGAAGGCGAGGCCAAGAGCGATCACCCAGCTCGGAAACATGACCGCGTCGAGAATCAACCGGTGCTTCAGGTCGAAGGCGAAGACCTGCACCAGGATGGCGATGTAGACGGTGTCTATCAGCAGCACCGGCTGGAAGCCGAGCTTGCCGGCAAAAACGGCAAACAGGATCGCCGCCAGCGCCGGGGCCACCAGCTCCTCGCGGCGGCTGGGCCGGTGCTCGATCTCCTCGACGCGGGCCAGCCACCGGGAGACGAGGTTCAGGACGAACCCGGCCACCAGCCCCAACAGGCCCCAGCCGATGGTGAGGGGCAGGTTCACCTGGTGGCTCCCCAGCTTTCAACGCGCACTACGACGGATAACGATCCACGAGGGCAAAGATTCGCTGGGCCTGCCCTATTGAAGCCCGTATTTCTTGAGAAGCTGGGCAAACTCGTCCGAAGTCTTCGCGTAGTGGTTGTGGCCCTGAGGATCTGAGACGTAGTAGAGGAAGTCCGTCTGAGCCGGCTGCAGCGCCGCATCGATGGCTTTCAAGCCGGGATTCGCGATCGGTCCGGGCGGAAGGCCGGTATGGAGATAGGTGTTGTACGGGGAGTTGATTTTGCGATCGTCGTACGTGACGCTCGACTGCCAGACGCCCTTGGCGTAGAGGACGGTGGCATCGATCTGGAGGAGCATCCCGCGGGCCAGCCGGTTGTAGATAACGCTGGCCACCTTCGGCCGATCGTCATCGAATCTCGCCTCCCGCTCGATCATGGAGGCTATGGTCACGATCTGGAGCGCGTTAAGCCCCCGCTGGGCCGCCTGGGCTTTGCGCGCCGCCGTCCAGTTCTTTGCGAACTCGTCGAGCTGAAGCTGGATCAGCTGTTTTGCGGTCGCGTTGCGCGGTACCAGGTAAGTATCCGGGAAGAGAAATCCCTCCAGGCTCAGGCCGGCCGGAAGATCCTTGAGAAAGTCGTACTTGTATCCGGCCGGTACGGCGGCCGCGATATAGTCGGCCCCCTTGATCAGGCCTCCCTTGTCCAGTGCGGCCGCGGTCTTCTTGATGGTGTAGCCCTCCGGGATGGTCACGAACAGTTCCTCGGGGCGGGCGGTCTGGAGCGCCATCAGGATCTGTTCCATGTTCAGGTTGCGGGCCAGCTCGTAGGCGCCGGCCTCCACCCCACGGTCGAGGTGGCGGTACCGCGCGTACAGATCGAAGACGAGGGTGGAATCGATCAGCCCGGCGCGATGAAGGGTATCGGCAACCTCGTGGAGAGAAGAGCCCGGCGCCACGACAAAGCGCACCTTACCGCCGCCGGGATTGGCCGGCTGATGCAGCTGGTGGTCGACCCAGGTGTAGGCGAGCACCCCCGGGATTCCGACCAGGGCGGGCAACAGGAAAATCAGGACCAGAAAACCCTTCAACCACCCACCACGGCGGCCGGGCCGTGGGGCTCCCCGGCTCATAGGTTCCTGGAAGCGTTCAGTCCTCGGCTTCGCCGTCTTCTTCGACCTCGTCGTCCTCCTCGAACTCTTCGAGTTGCTCGACAACCCGGTCGTGCTCCTCGTCGTCGAGGGTGACAAGCGCCTCACCGTCCCGGCGCAGGATCAGGACCCGGTCGGTGTCGGCCTCGGCCTGGAGGACGTAGTAGGTCTCCCCTTCGATCTCGACCACATCATGGACGAGGTAGCTTTCCCCCTCGCCGGTCTTTTCGTTGACCAGCTCGATCGTCTGCACCTCGCCGTCCGGTTCCGGCACTTCTGGCATCTCAGCCTCCCGAGGTTCGTTGCGCCTGGTAATCCAGGTAACCCTGCAACAATAGCGTGGCCGCCATCCGATCGACATCGCCGCGGCGTTTATGCCGGCGCTTTCCCTGCGCGATCAGGTAGCGTTCCGCGGCGACTGTGGTCAAGCGCTCGTCCCAGTACTCGACCGGCCTTTCCAGCGCTTTCTCGACATCGGCGCCGAACGCCTGCGCCGCTCTGGCCGCCGTGTCAAGGGTACCATCCATCAAACGCGGAAGCCCGATCAGGACCCGTTCCACATGGTGCTCCTCGACAATCCGGCGAAGCGCCTCCAGGTCTTCACGGGGAGACCTGCGGGTGAGCACGCTGAGCGGCAGGGCGATCACACCGGACGGGTCACTGAGGGCGAGCCCGAGCCGTACCGTGCCCGGGTCGATCGCCAGCACTCTCACGAACCGGCGGTGCCCGTTACCTCCTGGATCTGGACGTCGATGCGCGAGGTGAAGAAGGGAAGCCAGGGGAGGCCGAAGGGCTTCTGATGGATGACCACCTTGTCCACCTTGACGTCCTGCAGGCCGTAGAGCCGCGCCGAGGCGCTCGAGGGAGTCCGGCCTTTGATGTAGGCGCGCAACCCCGGGATGGAGAGCTCCCGCACCTGATATCCCTTGGGGTGAGCGCTGACGGTGATGGTGCCGTCGGCAGCGGCATTGCTGACGTCGTAGGAGGTATCGGGGTTACTGGTCAGCTGGTAGCCAGGACGCAGTTTCAGCTTGAGAGCGTTGAGGATCTTCTGACGAACCAGGTGGTCGTCGAAGGCGACCGCGGCCTGCGTGTAGGTGACGGTCAACGTGAAGTTCTGGGCCTCGTCGCCAATCTTGTTTGTGCTCTTCCAGCTGGAGGTCGGAGCATCGGTCACCGGCGCCAGGTGAAGGCCGTTGGCCTTGGTGCTGATATCTTGCGTGACTTTGGGGGCAAGCACGTCGCCAGCTGCTTTCACGGCCGAGTCGATGTCCGATTTCTGGATTACCGTCGCCGTCCTGGCGTCGGCGCCACCTCCGAGAGCCTGCCCGTTATTGACCTTGAGATTCGGATCGTTATTTCCCTCGATGGTATCGATCGTGTTCGCGTCGGTATTCCCATCGGCACCGCCATTGACGGCGACCACGGCCACGGTGGCAGACCCGGCTGGTCCGTCGACGCTTGTGGCTTTCTGGGTTGCATAGCGCTTGCCGCTGCTGCTCGCCTTCACAACCAAGCCCTTGGGAAGGTCTGCGCTGAAAAAAAAGGAGCTATTCGTGAACGTGACCTGACCCGAAGCGGGCTTTGCTGCCACAGCTTTTTGGCCGGTCGCCGTGTCCTGGACGTCCTGCGACTCGCTGGCGGTGATTGCCTGGGTTGGGAAGCTATCCGTCGCGCCTGACTGCGCACCCGGCGCTCCCTTGAGACTCACGTCGGTGGTGATCGAGGTTCCCTCGACCGCCACCACGACACTGGCCGTGGGCAGGTAGAGCACGCCCGCGATCAGGGCGAAGAAGGCCACCACCGCGGCGGCAATGTAGTAGGGCTTCCAATTCCGGGGCGGCCTCTCGGCTGTCAGCAGGGTCGCCGGGAGAGGGCTCTTGCGCCTGGGTGGCGCCGACACGACGGCCGCTTCCCTGGCGGTCGTGGGTGTCAGGGCCGGAGCCGCGGTTGCCGGGGGCAAGGCAGGCGGACGGACCGGTGCGACGGGCTCTTCGAGGCTGGTGCCCGGCCGGTGGACCTCAGCCCCCACGTCGTAGGCGGCAAGGTTCGGAAAAGCCGAGAAGCCGGCCTCGAGGGAAAGCGCCTGCAGCCGGGGCTCACCGCTGATCACGTTGACGTGCTTGCCATAGCTGTCCGCGTACCGCTTGAGCAGCCTGAAGCTCATCGGGCTCTGGAGCGAGCGGGCCCGCTCCGGCACCACGAACGTGACGGCATCTTCAGAGCTCAGGTCGCGGAGGCGATCGACGAGATCGGTGATCTCCTCGTCGGCCTCGACGTAGAGCAGCTTTGCCAGTGTCTTCATCTTGGTAACGGTTCGCGCTCTTTCATACCCCAAACGCCACTCGGTGTCGAGACGTTACGGTGTCAGGTTTTCAGACCTTCATGGCTTTCAGTGCCTTCCGCATCAGGCCAAACAGGGGCCCGTCCGCTCCTCCCTCTTGCTGGATCGCGTGGAAGGCCAGCCCCATCGGCGTGATGTCCTGCTGGTCGAGCAGGAGCCCGGTTGAATCATAGATGCCCCGGACGTCGACCGGTCGAAGGACGGTGATGGTCGGAGTCCGGGCAAAGGGCAGCTTTTCCCCCCAGGGAAACGCTTCCAGCTGCTCGCGGACCTCTGGCAGGGCGCTGCCCCCTCCCGCCAGGTAGAGGGCCGTCGGCAGCCGATCACCCCGGGCCAGCTCGGAGAGGGTGATGGCAATCCCTTCCACCAGGACCTCGGCGTCCCGGCTGACCACGGTGTGCACCTTCTCCGCCTGTGCCGCGGGCAGCTCGTTGCGGGAGTGGCGGACCTTGACTGCCTCGGCGTCCGCGAACGAGATACCGAATCGGGCCGCCAGCTTCTTGGTGAAAACGCGACCTCCGATCGGAAACATTCGTGTCCCTTCGATCCCGCCGTTGCGCACCAGGGCCACGTCCGTGGTCCCACCTCCGATGTCGACGAAGATGCCGCCGAAGTCCAGTACCTCGTCGGTGGCGGCACACCGCGCCATCGCGTAGGGCTCGGCGACGGTTGCAACCAGCTCCAGGTCGAGCTCGGAAGCGATCGTCTGCAGGGCGCCCACATGGGTCAGCGGCGCGAAGGTGTTGAAGACCGTGATCACCATCTGCTTTCCCTGGAACTCGAGCGGGTTCTGCACGGGAAACCCGTCGATCCGGACGCTGGTGATGGCCGAGTTGATCAGCTTGACGTCCACGTCGGGGACGCCCAGCTCCTCGCTCATCAGATGGCGAGCTTCGCGAAGGGCCCGCTTCTCGACCAGCTGGATGGTCTGAAGGAGCTCAACCTCGTTGATCTTCAGGTTGGGGTCCGCCCGGGGCACGGTTACGGCGGTGCTGAATCCCTTGACCTGCTCGCCGGCGATCCCGATCACGGCCTGGCCGGGAATGATGTTGCACATGTCCTCGGCCTGGGACATGGCCCGGTCGCAGCTCTCGATGATTCCCTGGATGTCGGATGGGACCCCGGCCTGCATGTCCGTGAATGCCTGTCGCTGGCGTGAAGCCCCGAGCACCACCCCGTTGCGTCCTTCCCGCTTCACCACCAGGGCCTTGATGTATTCGGTACCTATGTCCAGGGCGGTGAACAGGTTCTGGTAGTCGGCACCCCGGCGCAGCCGCTTCAACCGGTCCTTGAGCTTGATCGGCATCAGCTGGACTCCTTGAGGCGCTCGCCGATCCAGGCCTGGACGGCCTGGAAGGCCTCGGGCACCCGCGCCGGGTCGATGCCTCCTCCCTCCCCGACCGGTCCCCGCCCGCCGCCTTTTCCGCCGGCCACGGCGGTGAATGCGCGGACCACGCCGGCGGCCTCGAGCCGGGTCGCCAGCGAGGGAGCGACCTTTACGGCGAGCCGCCGCCCGCCAACCACCACGGCGACCCCGGGACCGTCCGGGCGGTTGAGGGCGTGATCGGCGTAGACGAGAAGATCCTTCTCTTCCGCGTCGACCCGCTGCAGGGCGATCGCGACACCGTCGACGTGCGCCATCTCGGCTGCCGGCGACCCGGCGCCGCTCGCCAGGCGCTGACGGAGCTGCGCCACCTCTCGCTGAAGCCGCTTGACATCAGACTGGAGGGCCTCGAGCCTGGCCGGGAGCTCGGCCACCGACACTTTGAGGGACTCGGACAGCCGGGATAGGGTTGCCTCGTACAGACGCACCCGTTCCTCCGCGGCCAGACCGGCTCTGAGCTCTATCCGGCGGATCCCGGCGCCGATGCTGCGGTCGGACCCGATCAGCGCCAGCCCGACCTGGCCGGACCGCTCCAGGTGAGTTCCGCCACAGAGCTCCCGGGCCCAGTCCCCAAAGGAGACCACCCGGACTCTGTCGCCGTACTTCTCGTCGAAGAGGGCCACCGCCCCGCTGGACATCGCCTGGTCGAGTGAGAGCTCCTCAACCCGCCGCTCCAGGTCGGCCCGGATCCTCGCGTTGAGCAGAGTGGAAACCCGCTGGATCTCCTCGGCGGTGAGTGCCCGGGGAAAGCGAAAGTCGAAGGTCGCGTACTCCGGGGTCACCAGCGAACCTGCCTGCTTGGCCTCCTCGCCGAGCACCTCACGGAGCGCCTTGTGGAGGAGGTGGGTGGCCGAGTGGTGGGTGGCCAGACCGCCACGCCGGTCGCGGTCGACCACCGCATGTAC
>Ga0209806_1000534_pt1 | contig 25878 bp, 22 predicted proteins | sample GraSoiAngelo_152_FD_186166 | JGI IMG/M metagenome (GOLD analysis project Ga0209806, IMG submission 186166) | Grasslands soil microbial communities from the Angelo Coastal Reserve, California, USA - 14_1009_12_30cm (SPAdes) (version 2) | ecosystem: Environmental > Terrestrial > Soil > Grasslands ... | reverse complement strand
ATTGGACTCCGCCAACCACAGTGTGACGCAGGCGGCCGAGAACCTGCGGGTGGCGCGGGCGCGCGTCGCCTCGGGCGTTTCGCCGAAGTTCGATGAGGTGCAGGCCGACGTCGCCCTGGCCACCGCGCGCCAGGCCCAGGTGCGGGCGCGCAACGGACTCGCGCAGGGGATGCAGGCGCTCAACGGGCTGCTGAACCTGCCGCTGGAGACGCCTCTTACGCCGACGAACCCGTTTATAGTGAGCGTGGTGGCGACCCCGCTGGACCGGCTGGTCTCCCAGGCGCTGGAGACCCGTCCTGAGCTTGCCGAGCTCCGCGCGCGGCAGGCGGCGGCGCAGGCGGGGATCCAACTGGCAGAAAGCGGAGCGCGGCTCAATCTCGGCCTGTCGGGCGCCTTCGACTACTCGAACACCAGCGGATTCGGCCCTGGACCGCAGCTCTCCAGCACGTGGAGCGTGGCGCTGGCCGCCACCCTGAACGTGTCTGATGGCGGATTGACGAAGGATCGCGTCGATGAAGCGCGGCAGCGGCTGGAGCAGTTGAAGGCCGCAGAGGTTCAGCAGCGTCAGGCGATCGAACTCGATGTCCGGCAATCGTATCTGAATCTCCAGTCCGCGCGGGAGGAATTGACCGGCGCCGATGCGCTGCAGGCCCAGGCGGCAGAGGCGCTGCGGATCGCGAACGTGCGCTTCGCCGCCGGGGTGGGCACCAGCCTCGAGGTGCTCAGCGCGCAGGCCGCGTCGTCGCAGGCCGAAGTCGCAAAGGCACAAGCGTTCTTTACCTACAACGTGGCCCGGGCCGCGCTGGTGCGGGCCGTGGGCGCAGAGGTGAACTGACTGTGAAATCCCGACGCCGTCTGATCATTCCGGTTGCCATCCTTGTGATCGGCGCGGCCGCGTGGTCGCTGTGGCCGCGGGGCGGGGCGCCCAACGGTGCTATCCAGGCCTCCGGGACGATCGAGGCTACGCAGGTAGACGTTGCTCCCAAGATCGCGGGCCGGGTCATGAAGCTGCTGGTGCGAGAAGGAGCGCAGGTCCGCGCCGGGCAAGTTGTGGCGGAACTGGACGCGGCCGAGGTCGACGCGCAGGTGGCGCAGGCGCGGGCCGCCGTGATGGCCGCGCAGACCCGTCCCGCCCAGGCCGACGCGGCGCTGGCCCTGGCGCGCGCCTCTGTCGAGGCGCTGCTCACCCAGGCGCGGGCGCAGATAGAGTCGGCAGCCGCGGCGTTGGAGGCGGGCCGGGCCAGCCTGCGTGCTGCCGAAGCCAACGTGCAGGTCGCCGAGACGAACCTGGCCAGGGCGGAGTCCGACCTGCAGCGGCTGGAGGCGCTGTACCGAGACGGGGCGGTATCTGCGCAGCAACTGGATACGGCGCGGTCCGCCGTGAAGGCCGCTGAGGCCCAGCGCGACGCCGCCCGTGCGCAGCGCGATGCGGCGCAGGTCCAGATCAGCGCGGCGGCGGCGGTGGTTGAGCAGGCCCGGGCCGGGCTGGCAGTCGCGGAAGCGAACCGCCAGACGGTCGCCATCCGGGAACAGGACGTGGCCGCCGCCCGCGCGCAACTGGCACAGGCGCGGGCCGCGTTGCAGCAGGCGGAGATCCTTCGAGGGAACACGATTCTCACCGCTCCCTTCGCGGGTGTCGTGGTGGCAAAGCACGTGGAGATCGGAGACCTGGTTGGAGTGGGGGCGCCGGTGCTGACCATCGCCGATCTCAGCCAGCCGTATCTGAGGGTCTTCATCTCCGAAACCGACCTGGGCAGAGTGACGCTTGGCCAGCCCGTCGACGTGCGGGTGGACGCCTTCCGCGGCCGCGTGTTTCACGGCACGGTCATGGAGATCAGCGATCACGCCGAGTTCACACCTGGCAACGTGCAGACGCGGGAAGAGCGCGTCAAGCTCGTCTTCGCCGTCAAAGTCCAGTTGAGCAACCAGGACGGCGTGCTGAAGCCGGGGCTGCCTGCCGATGCGGTCATCGTGACCGGTGCAGGCAGCAGTCCATAAGTAGAGGGCGCGGATGCGCCCAACCACATTTCCCTCTCCCTGGAGGGAGAGGGATGAAGGGTGAGGGGGTTAGACGACATGAGCGTCTCGCTCTCCGATGACAGCGCCGCCGTCCGCTGCCTTGGGCTGACCAGGCGGTTCGGCGCGCTGGTCGCCGTTGATCACCTGGACCTTTCTGTGGCACGGGGAGAGATCTTCGCCCTGGTGGGACCGGACGGCGCCGGCAAGACGACGCTGATCCGCATGCTCTGCGGCGCCCTCACGCCGACCGAGGGGACGGCCGTGGTCGCGGGCGCCGATGTCGCGCGCGATCCGGAGGCCGTCAAGGCCCGCATCGGGTACATGCCGCAGCGGTTCAGCCTCTACGGCGATCTCTCGGTCATGGAAAACCTGCGGCTGTATGGAGATATCTACGGGGTCGGGCGCGCCGCGTTCCGGGAGCAGGCGGCGCGATTGCTCGCCGACTTTCGCCTGGACGCCTTCACCGACCGCCCGGCCCAACAACTGTCCGGTGGCATGAAGCAGAAGCTTGCCCTGGCCTGCACGCTCATTCACGCGCCCGACGCGCTGTTTCTCGACGAGCCTACGACCGGCGTCGATCCGGTTTCCCGGCGGCAATTCTGGCGCTACCTGTACGGCCTGAACCGGGACGGGATCACCATGTTCGTGAGCACGCCCTACATGGACGAGGCCGAGCGCGCGTCGCGCGTTGGGTTGATGAACCGCGGCCGCCTCATCGCCTGCGACGATCCGGGCGCGCTGAAGGCCTCGATGCTGGGGGAGATCCTGGAGATCGTCGCCGAGCCCAAGGCCATGGCCAAGCAGGTATTGCGCGGCCATGCACTGGTGCATAGCCTGGAGGTATTCGGGGATCGGCTGCATGTCCTGGTGGACTCCGCCAGCCAGGCGGAGGCGGAACTGCAACGCGCGCTGCGATCCGGCGGCGTGCAGGTGCAGAGTCTCCGGCGCGCGGTGCCGTCGCTAGAAGACGTCTTTGTCTCCCGGCTGGCCCGCAGCGCGTGAGGTCTGGTGCGGCGATGGAATACTCGGTGCAGGCTAGGAAGCTGACGAAACGCTTCAAGGACTTCACGGCCGTTGATCATGTCTCGTTCGAGATCCGGCCCGGCGAGATCTGGGGATTCCTCGGGCCCAACGGCGCGGGCAAATCCACCACGATCCGCATGCTCTGTGGGATTCTCGACCCGTCCGAGGGCAGTGCGACCGTGCTGGGATACGACGTGCAAGCGGAGCCCGAGGCCATCAAAGCCCGGATCGGCTACATGTCGCAGCGCTTCAGCCTGTGGGGCGATCTCACCGTGCGTGAGAACCTGGAATTCTATGCCGGGGTCTACGGCCTCGACGCGTCCGGCGCCCGGCAGCAGGTGGACAAGTGGCTGGATCGCTCCGGGCTCACCGACCGCCAGCACGAGGTGGCCGCCGCGCTGTCTGTGGGGTTCCGCCAGCGCCTGGCGCTCGGCTGCGCCGTCTTGCACCGGCCGCAGATGGTATTTCTGGACGAACCCACCGCGGGTGTCGATCCGGTCTCCCGGCGGCAGTTCTGGGACCTCATCGACCGGTTCGCCGAAGAGGGGACCACGATCATGGTGACGACCCACTACATGGACGAGGCCGAACATTGCGACCGGCTCGCCTTCATCTACGGGGGCCGCATCATCACCGAGGGCACGCCGGCACAGATCAAGCGCGAGCAGATGCCAGGGGTCGTGCTGGAAATCCGCACGGACCGGCCCGTGGAGGCGCTGGCCGCGCTGTACAAGCATGCGGCCGTCCGCGAGGCCGCGCTGTACGGCGTGGCGATCCATGCCGTCGTCGACCAGCGTGAGTCGGCGCCCGACGTCGCCGCGTTCCTGCGGGAAGGCGGGTTCGCGGTGATTGGGATCGAGCCCATCCCCCCCACGCTGGAAGATGTCTTCGTCGCCCTGGCCGAGTCCGATCGAGGAGTCGCAGGATGAACGTCCAGCGCCTGTTCAGCATCATCCGTAAAGAGACCGCCCAGTTGTTGCGCGATCGGCGGACGCTGGGCACGATCATCACCCTGCCCATCATTCAGATGGTGTTGTACGGATACCTCAGCAATGAAGTCCTGCATCAGCCCACGGCGGTGTGGGATCAGTCGCAGACCGCCGAGAGCCGCGCGCTGGTGGCCGCTTTTGAGAACACCCGGTACTTTTCGGTCCGCTACTGGGCCGGCAACCTGGAGGAGATCGAGCGTCGACTGGACGCCGGGCAGGTGAAGGTGGGGCTGGTCATTCCACCGGATTACGCCCAGCGCCTGCGGGCCGCTGAGCCGGTGCAGGTCATGGTCGTCGTGGACGCGTCGGATGCGACCAGCGCGCGGGTGATCCTCTCCGTGGCCGGTGGCGTCGGCGCCAGCATTTCGCGCGATGTCGGCATCTCGCAGCTGGCGCGCGCGGGGCTGCGGGCGCCGCCCCAACCCGTCGAGGTGCGCACCCGGGCCTGGTACAATCCAAATTTGCAGAGCCAGCTCTTCATCGTTCCCGGGGTGCTGGGGCTGGTGCTGCAGTTCACCACCACCTTCCTGACCATCGGGGCGATTGTCCGGGAGCGCGAGCTGGGCACGCTCGAGCAGCTGGTGGTGACGCCGATCCGGCCGGCAGAGTTGATGCTGGGGAAGATCCTCCCCCTCATCGGGCTGGGGTACATCAACCTGACATTTATCCTGCTGCTGGCGTGGGCCTGGTTCGGCGTGACGGTAAAGGGCAGCATCCTGCTCCTCTACCTGATGACGCTGGCGTTCTTCTTCTCCTCGCTGGGGATCGGGACGCTGCTCTCGACCGTCGCGCGCACCTTCCAGCAGGCCGCGCAGCTTGCGCAGCTCGTCCTGCTGCCCAGTATTCTCATCTCCGGCTTCCTGTTCCCGCGGGAGTCGCTGCCCAAGGTGCTGTACTGGCTGGGCTACGCCGTGCCGCTGACGTACTTCGTGACAATCATCCGGGGTGTGCTGGTCAAAGGCGTGGGGTTCCACTATCTGTATCCGCAGATCATTCCGCTCGTCTTTCTCGGGGCGGTCGTGTTTACGCTGGCGATCGTGCGCTTTCAGAAGAAGATTGACTGACGCCACCATGATGCCGACTCTGACGCTGCGTCCCGCGCAGGCTGTGCTGTTTGACCTTGATGGCACGCTCCTGGACTCGCGGACGTCGCACTATCGTGTCTACCAGCACGTCTTTGCAGATCTCGGGATCCGCTTCGATCACGCGGTGTTCACGCAGCACTACTCCCCGAACTGGTACCTGCTCTACGAGCGCATCGGCCTTCCCAGAGACCGGTGGCCCGAGGCCGACCAGTTGTGGTTGCACTACTACGAACAGGAAACACCCGGTCCGCGCACCGGCGCCGGGCAGGTGCTCGCGGCGGTGAAGGGATCCCGCCGCGCGCTGGGTCTGGTGACGTCCGGGGAACGCGTCAGAGTCGAGCGCGACCTGGACCGGCTGGGCTGGGTGGCGCTCTTCGATGCGGTGGTGTGCGGTGGAGACGCGCCCCGGATGAAACCCCACCCCGACCCGCTCCGGCTGGCGCTGAGTCAGCTCAACCTGTCCCCACGAGCAGCGGTCTACGTCGGGGACACGATCGAGGATGTGCAGATGGGAAAGGCTGCCGGCACCGCAACCGTGGCGCTTGCCGGCGGGTTCTCGTCACACGAGACGCTCAGTGGCGAGCGACCAGACATTCTCCTTGACAGCCTTGACGAGCTGACTCCACTACTTCAACCGATTGACAATTGAAATTGGCAATTGACGATTCTTACGGCATCGCCGTGACGGCTCGACCACGAGTCTGCCACAAGGCCGCCGTCGTCAGCGGGATGAGCGCCGTCGCTGCACCCACCAGCCCCATCGCATTGTACCCGATCGTGGCGAACACGATCCCGCTGCCGAGGCTGCCCGCCGCTGAGGCCAGGCCGATCAGCAGATCGTTGAATCCCTGCGTCCTGGCGCGTTCGGCGGGAGATAGTTGATCGGCCAGCAGCGACGATCCCCCAACGTAGCACAGGTTCCACCCCAGCCCCAACAGAAAGAGCGCCACGGTCAGCGGGAGGACCTGCGGGGAGAGTGTGGCGGCCAGGCACGCCAGGATGAGCACCGTGGCCCCGGCCATGACCACCGGACCCCGTCCCCATCGGTCTGCCAGCTGGCCTGACACCACTGAGAACGCATACATCCCCACGACGTGGCCGGAAATGACATAGGAGATTGTGCTGATGGCGTGGTGGTGCCCCCGCATGTGCAGCGGGGTGATGACCATCAGCATGACCATGACCAGTTGCCCGCACACCATGGCCGCGGTCGCCACCTGCGCCGGACGCTGAGCGTAGATTTCGGGAATGGTTCGCGTGGGCTCTAGAGGCGCAGCCGGGCCGCCGGCCTGGCTGGCGATCGCGCGGCCCAGGTCGCGTGGCTCGGGCCGCAGGAAGAGAAAGATGACGGCCGCCGCGGCCACAAAGAGCCCGGTCGACGCGCCGTACGGACCCGACAACTCGTCCAGACCCAGTCCCGCAGCGATGCGGCTCATCGGCCCCGCGATCAGGGGCCCAACGATCGCGCCGAGGGTGCCCCCCACCACGACGGTGGAGATCGCCCGTGCCCGCTCGCTTGCCTGGTGCACCTCAGCAGCCACGAACCGTGACAGTTGCACTGCGGATATCGCTACGCCCACGAGCGTCGATCCCAACAGAAACGACCAGAGCGATACCGAGACGACCGCCGCCGTACTGATCAGCGCTCCGGCGGCACCGGCAAGCGCGCCCAGCACGAGCATGCCCCGTCGCCCCAGCTGGTCCATCGCATAGCCCCATCCATACGCGGCAAACGCCTGTCCCAGTTGATAGCACATCGCCGGCACGCCGGCCCAGTCCGGCCGCCCCCCCAATTTCGCCCCAACGATGGCCATGATGGGGAAGAGCGCCACGACGGCAGCCTGTCCCAGACCCTGGACGGCAAGTAACGTCCGGGTAATCTTGCGGGCGGTCGCCGCGTGCGTTGTCTCCACGACTCAACGCGTTTCTCCATGTGCGGAAGCCGTCCTGCCCGGCGGATCTCGAAGTTTCTAATCGCCTTCAGGTGCACGCGCTCGCCGCCGCCGCAAGCAGGGTCAGCCTGCCGGTGAGCCGACTCGGAGCGGAGCGGCCCTCCACCAGTCCCAGCCCCTGTCCGCTATCATAATGCGTGGGTGCCCCACCCGTCTTGCTGCCCTGATTTGACTCTATTGCTCTCACCTGTATAATGAAGGATGCGACGCGGGGTGGAGCAGCCAGGTAGCTCGTCGGGCTCATAACCCGAAGGTCGCAGGTTCAAATCCTGCCCCCGCTACCACATTCGACGCCCAGGATGCAGATCTGGCACAGCATTTTGGGCGTCGAGCTATTTCCAGCCTGCTCGATAACCATAACTAATCGGAAGTCGCTTGACAATGGGAAGCCTCCGTGCTACACTCACTCACGATATAGAAGTTAACTATTCATCGTAAGTAATGAGGTGAAGAAGGAGGATCAGCATGAACACAGAGGTTCAGACGAAGGAGCGAGACGCGATCCTGGTAGAGGACGCCGGGTGGATCCGTGTGATGGGCCAGCCCGTCCTGGAGGCCCTGCCGTCCGCCCGCGCACCGTATGCGCAAGTCGACCCCTTTATCCTTGTGCACGAAGCGCGGGGCCGCCTCTCGCCGGATTTCGCCAACACGGCGACCAAGCACTTGCACCGAGGGTTCGACAACGTGTTGTACATGCTTGAGGGGTCGCTCAGCACCGGCCACAGTACCGGCCCGGGCGGAGCCATGGAAAGGGCGCGGCTGCGCGAGGGCTCACTCCTGGTGCTCAGGACCGGGCGAGGTGTTTGGCACGCCGACGCTCTGGGAGCGGACGAGATTCAGCAGGGCCTCGCCGGCACCGAGTTCCGTATCGTGTTGTTCTGGGTCAACCTGGCCCGAAAGGACAAGCAGGTCGAACCCAGCGCGCTGGTAGTGAAACCGGAGCAGATCCCCGTGCGAAAAGAAGGCGAGGCGATGGTCCGTGCGCTGGTGGGCGAGGGCTCTCCTGCTCGCCTGGGGACGCCTGCGCTTGTCCTCGACATAGAACTGCCTCGGGGTGGGGAGGCCACAACATCGGTACCACCGCAGTTCCAGGGGTTCGCCTACGTGCTGGAGGGCGAGGCCGCTTTCGGAGCCAATCGGCGCAGGGCGAAGCCCGCACAGCTTGTCGTTCTGGGTCCCGGTGAGGCGGTCACAGTCAGAGATGCTACCCCGCGCACTCGCTACCTGCTGATGGCAGGGCAGCCCTACGGGGAGGCTCCCAGGTTCAACGGGCCGTTCGTGGATTAGGGAGGGGGTCGCGTACCATCAGGTTCGTTGCCAGAGCGCATTTGCGATCTTCCACCCCTCTCGTGTCCGAACGAGATGCAGGTACTCGCGGTACACCGCGGATCGGACGGTGACAGCCGCAATGGTGTCGTAGATATCTACGACTTGAACTTGAATGCGAAGATCGTCGACGATGCGGGCGCGTTCCTTGCCCACCCCCCTGGCCGTGGCGTTAATCATCTCTCGGGCCGTTGTCGTCTCCAGCGCTCCGGGACCTGTGCCTTCGCCTCCAGCCTCTCCCCACCAGCGCTGATCACCACCCAGGCAACGCTTCGCCAGCTCCGGATGCAACGCTCGCTCCATCCTGATGGCATCACCCTGGAACCACCCCTCGAAGTAATCGAGCACGGCGCCCACGACGGCCGCCTCGTCGCCGGCCGAGGGTCGGCCGTCGCGATTGTCCTTTCGAGATAGGTCTGTCTCATCGTTCTGCGCGTTCCGCATCTCCATCTGGCTCCTCCTCAAAATTGGACTGCGGATAGATGCGATCGATGAACTCCCGGAGCAGCAGGTTGGTTTTGACCGGGTCGCGGCCGAAGTTGTGGTGGCCTCCGCCGGCAATCGTGATCAGCGGAGTGCCGGTGGCTTCCGCGATGGCGACGCCGCGGGTGTATGAGACCACCGCGTCCTGGTCTCCGTGAATAATCAGCAACGGGCAGCGGATCGACCGATAGAAGGCCAGGGCTTCGTCCCGGCGTTCCTTCAGGCGCTCCGAGAAGTCGTGAGGGTCGTGCGTGGCGATGAGAACCTCAGGCGTGGTCTCCAGTCCCCAGGACACCCCGTCTTCGATTTGTTTTGTGGAATGCGGCTCCGTGAAGACCTTGGAGTAGAAGAACTCCAGAAATCCGCGATAGTCTTTGTGCCAGTAGTGGCGATTGGACTTGGCCCACCCCTCCTCGGTCTCGAGAGGGTCATCAAAGCTATGCACCGTTCGTTCCGGCAGTAGTTCCCCCAGCGGCGAGCTGGAACCGGCCATCACCGCGCCGAGCACCCGGTCAGGATAGCGAGCGGCAAGCATGGCGGCAAGCCACGCGCCCCTGGAAAAGCCGACCATCACGGCGCGATCCGTCTGCGTCGCATCCATCACGGCGAGCGCGTCGGCAGTGTACTCCGTATCCGCATATGCCGCCGGGTCCAGCGGGCGACCTGATTTGCCGTTCCCTCGCGGATCGAAGGTGATGACGCGGTAGTGACGGGCGAAATAGGGAATCTGGCCCTTCCAGAAGCGAGAATGCCCGATGGCCCACGCGGGCAGGAACAGAACGGTCGGCGTCCCGTCCCCGTACATCTCGTAGGACGTGCGCACGCCGCTGCGCTCGACATATCCCTCCTGGTCCGGATATCGGGCCCGCATCAGCGCGTCCTGATCGTCTCGTCTACCGGCCGCTGCGTCACGGCGCCTGAATCCCGCGTGGTGCCCGACAATAGTCCCGCGATCTGCAACGCGGCGCGCCGCGCGCTGTCGCGTGGCACTTCGCGGTAGGTCACCGGGGACCCGACCAATTCCGCAAGCGTGTCTGCCACGCGGCGAGGGGTCAACTCCGAATACTCCAACCGGTTTCGAGCCCCGTAGTGGCGCAGCCGGTATGTGACATAGTTCTGCTGTTCCCAGTGCTTCCGCAGCGGGACGTAGGCAAACGGACGGCGCGCGGCCACCAGCTCCATCGTCGTGCTCAGACCGCTCTGCACAATCGCGGCATCCGCGCAGGCCAGATGCTCGAAAAGGTTGTGCACATAGGCGCGCTTTTCCAAACCCGGCACATCAGGCAAATCCTGTGGTTCGATGCGCGGGCCGGTGACCATGATCAACCGGGCGTCAGGCATCGTCTCTCGCAGAAGCGCAAAGCCGTCGACCACGCGCTGCAGCAGGTTGCGCCCCACGCCGGTTCCGCCGACTGCGGCGAACAGCAGCGGGTAGCCGGTGCCGTAGCCTAACCGCGCCCGCAGCCCCTGCGGATCCCGGTACTCCAGCGGATCGAACGGCAGGACATATCCCACCGGCGTGAACCAGTCGCGGGTCCAGTCGCGGATGTTAGGCAGCCCTGGGCCGAACCGCACGTCCGGCAGCTCATCGTACTCTCCGATGTACAGCGACAGATCGCGCAGCCGCGGGTAGCGCGCGCGCTGCTCGATCATCTCCGCGTTGTAATCTGCGCACAGCGCCACGTCGCGGGGATCACCCTCGGGATCGACCGGCAGAAAGCCGATCACGTCGGTCAGGAAGACGTAGGGAGCAGACTTCAACTCGGGATTCTCATGCAGGAAGTAGTCCACTTCCCATGACTCGTCACCGATCCAGATATCGTACGGCGTCTCCTGGACGACCTCATTGAACAGCATGAAGTTGGCGACGAAGATCTCATCCATCCGGCGGAACGCGTAGAAGGCGTGCAGCTCGTGCTGTGAGGATTCTTCTTCCCAGTGTGCCGATTCCAGGGCCTGCAGGTGGTTCTTGGGATGAATGGTCTCGCCTGCGGCTTTCAGCACTGTGGTCACGGGGTGTTGCGCCCACCAGTCGATCTGCAAATCCGGGACAAGTGTTCGCAATTCCCTGGCGATCGCGAGATCGCGCTGAATGTGGCCGAGCCCGATGGAGGAGGAGACAAAGATCGCCCGCTTGGGACGGCTCATGGCCCGGGTCCACCGGACCTCCTTGGACTTGCGCGGCTCCAACGAATCGGCGAATTGCTTGATGAGCATGTTGATCTTGACTGGATCGCGCCCGGGCGTCATGTGACCAGACCCTTCCAGTGTCACGAGCTTGCCTCCCGTCAGCCGGGCCACCGCCTCGCCGCGTGCAGGTAACTGGCATTCGTCCAGATCCCCGTGGATCACCAGAACCGGGCAGCGCACCTTCCGGCAGACCTCTTCCGTCTCCTCTTTCGTCTTTGGGTAGCGGGGCGCCTCGCGGTTGAGCAGCATTGTCTGCGGCGTCGTTTCCAGGCACCAGCCGATGATGTCCTCCAGCTGCTTCGTGGAGTGAGGTTCAGGGAGCATCTTGCCGAAAAAGAATGATACATAGCCTCGCCAGTCCTTCAGCCAGTAATGCCGGTTGGTCTTTGCCCACCCCTCATCGGTGTCGGGGACCTCATCGAAGGTTGCAATGTACATTGCCCGGTTCGGGTGTACCGGCGCCAGCGGCGCCCCGGGGGCGATTGCCACGAGGCCGAGAACTCGCTCGGGATACGCCGCCGCGAAATGGAGCACCCACCAGACGTGGCAGAGGACGACGAGCACCGCCTGTTTTGTGCCCGTGGTGTCCATCACCGCCAGCATGTCGGCGATAATTTCCTCATCGCCGTACGCCTCGGACGTCCCTGGTCGATCGGAGCGGCCGTTCCCCCTTCCGTCGAAGGTGAGGACGCGAAAGTGGCGCGCGAGATATGGAACCTGTGCCTTCCACTGCTGCGAGTGAACGATTGGCGAACTCGGCACGAGCAGAATCGTCGGCTCGCCCTGCCCGAACAGCTCGTAGTGGGTCTTGACGCCCTTTCGCTCCACGTAGCCTTCTTGATCAGGATACCGCGCTCTCATCGAGGCTCGTTCCTTTCCCCCAGGCGGGTTGTTACCAGATTACTCGTCCCTGTTCGACTCTTCCTACAGCCGGAAGGTACCCTTGGAACGCGGATGGCCGCAGATCGTCCAGCGTGACGAACTCGCCTCCGGCATCCTGCAGCCGATGGATGATGACGGGCAGGGCCGCAGGCACCGCAGCCGGCCAGGTGTGTAACAGGATGATCGCGCTCTCGCCGGCTGCCAGTGCCCCGCTCACCAGCGCGTCCGCAATCTCTCGCGGCGTGCGGGTGATCTCCCATTCGTCCGCCTGCACATGCCAGCCGACGTGGCGATAGCCCAGGTCGGTCAGTTTCTGCGGGATGCGGCTCTCGTTGCCATAATCTCCCCACGGGCTACGGAACCAGGGTTTCGGATCCTTGCCGGTCACGGCTTTGATCACCTGTTCAGCGGCCTCGACATCCCGGATCAAACCCTCGTCAGAGAGAAGCGGCAGGCGAGCATGGTAGTAGGAATGGTTGCCGAGGCGATGGGGGCCGCGTCCGATCTCCTGTGTGACGTGGGGATAGGCTTCGACCCAGCGTCCCTGAAGGAAGAACGTTGCCCGTACCTGTGCGTTGCCCAACGCAGCGATGATCTGGTCGATCACCCCTGGCGGGCAGTGCGGTCGATCCGGATGCTCGGCGTCGAACGTCAGAGCGATCTGCATGGTCAGAGCATAATCTGATTCAACCCCCAAGGCATCGAAGGGAATGCCGATGGTCCGCACAGTGACCGCAGCAGGGATATCGGAAGAATTACCGATGCCGGGGAGTGATCAGGATTCCGTGGGCACGTCTAGCCCGTGCCGCACGGCCCAGGCTGCGATCTGGGCGCGGGAGTGCAGACCGAGTTTGTTCATGATGTGTTCCACGTGGCTGATCGCGGTCCGCTCCGCAATGGTGAGCTTTGTGGCAATTTCCCGGTTGGAGAGCCCTCTGGCTATGAGCGCTGCGACCTCGCGCTCTCGGGAGGTCAGTGGATCGCGAGGCTTCTGCGGGACCCGGAGCCGCGGGGGAGGGGGTTGGGCGGCATCCAGGGCCAGCTGAATCGCGTCGTCCGCCTCGAGGCTGCGGCCACTGCTCCACTCGCGCTCGAACTCGTCAGCTGCCATCGAGGCTTTCACACCCTCCAGCGTGCGGTCGTATTCCCGCCGATCGGACAGCGCGACCGGCGCGCCCAGTCCGGCGCGGAGCGCGGCGGCAGCCGACAGCACCCTGACCGCCTCTCGCAGTCTCCCCGCCACGAAGATGACGGCCGCCAGGCCCTCCAGGGACTGCGCGATGCCCCGCCGGTCGTCGAGGCCGCGATACAGAGTCAGGCTCTCGGCGAAGCGGTCGCGCGCGCGCACGTCGTCGCCGCGCCGATGCGCCAGGACGCCCAGGTTCCACAACGCCCACGCCGTGCCCCAGCGATATCCCTGCTTGCGAAAGAGTGCCAGGCTCTGCTCGTGGAGCGCCAGGGCCTCGTCATCGTTGCCTCGATCACGAGCAGCCAGTCCGAGATCGAACAGCGCCCATGCGATGCCCCACTCATTGCCGAGCCCGCGGTAGATGCCCAAAGCGGTCTGGTAGCGCGTGGAGGCTTCTTCGAACTCGCCAGTGGATCGAGCCACGTGCCCGACAAAGGCGGTGGCCATCGCTTCTCGCTTGGCGTCGCCATGCAGACGAAACAACTCACGAGATCGCTCCAGCCACGTGCGCGCCTGATCCCACTCGCCCAGGCTCCAGGCTAAGACGCCGGCGGGGAGGACGACCCGGGCCCGCAGGAGATCGTCCACGTCGCTGGCCGCGTGCAGAATTTGCTCAAGCCGCACACGGCCTTCTGTCAAATGTCCATGAAGGTAGAAGAACCACCCCAGTCCGCAGCCGAGCTGGGCCGACGTGTGACCTGAGCTTCGCAGCGACCAATCCAGAGCGCTGCGCAGGTTCTCTGTGTCCTGCCAGAGGCGGTGCAGCCAGCCCTCCTCCTCGGCGGTCCCCAGAGCCCCTTCTGCCTGCTCGCTCAGCGCAGCAAGATGGCCGGCATGCCGCATCCTGGCGCCATCGAGTTCACCGGCGGCTGCCAGTTGTTCGACGCCGTATTCCCGGATCGTTTCGAGCATGAGGAATCGCGCGCTGCGGTCCGGTCCCGTCACCCGCCTGAGCAGGCTCTTGTCGACCAGTGAGGTCAGACCGTCAAGGATGTCGAGGGCATCGCCGCTGCCGACCGCCTCCGCCGATTCGAGCGCAAAGCCGCCTCGAAACACGGACAGGGATCGGAACAGCCGCCGTTCGTCCGGCGTGAGCAACTCATAACTCCAGGAGATCGCCGCCTGCAGTGATTGGTGTCGCTGGGGAGCGTCGCGGGGGCCACCGCGCAGCAGCCGGGACTGATCGTCCAATCGCCGCGCGATCTCCTCGGGGGTCAGAATCTTGATGCGCGCCGCCGCCAGTTCGATGGCCAGCGGCAACCCTTCCAGCCGGATACAGATCGCCACCACGGCCTCGACATTATCGGGGCTGACCGCGAACTCCGGCTGGACGAATCGGCACCGGCTCACAAACAGCGCCACCGCGGGATTCCGGGACACTGAGTCCAGTGTGTCCTTCCGGCGCTCGGGGATCTCCAGCACTGGCACCGGGAACTCGCGCTCCCAGCTCAGCCGGAGCCGCTCGCGGCTGGTCGCCACGATTCTGAGATCAGGAGAGGCCCCCAGCAGGTGGTCGACCACCGATGCGGCCTCGGCGACCTGCTCCAGGTTGTCGAGCACCAGCAGGGTGTGCCTGTCTTGCAGGTACTCCTGGAGGTTGTACAGCAGGGGACGGCCGGGTGCTTCATTGACACCCAGGACCTGCGCGATGGAGGGGACGATCATCCGGGGATCGGTAATGTGGGCGAGGGGCACGAAAAAAGCCCCGTGACGGAATTGATGGATCACCTCCGCGGCCAGCTGCAGCGCGAGCCTCGTCTTCCCTATTCCTCCCGCCCCCGTGAGCGTGAGAAGCCTCACACCCTCGTCGAGCAGGGCCGCGCGGGTGCGCGTCAGTTCCTTTTCCCGGCCGATGAACGCCGTGGGCTGTGGCGGGAGGTTGTTGGGATGCGCGTCGAGCGTGCGCAGAGGCGGAAAGGTTTCGAGGAGGTCACGATGCAGAACCTGGAATAGCCGCTCTGGCCGGAGCAGATCCTTCAGGCGATATTCACCCAAAGATTTCAGCGTGACCCCATTGGGCAGGGCCTGCTCGAGGACAATTCGGGTGGCATCTGAAATAAGGATCTGGCCGCCATGCCCAGCGTCGCAGATGCGTGCCGCTCGGTGGACGTCGATGCCGACATAATCTCCCTCACGGGCGGTGGGCTGGCCCGTATGGATGCCCATGCGGGATCGTGCCACCGTGCCTTCCGGCCATGCGTGCGTGCCCAGGGCCCGCTGGGCGTCTACCGCTGCGGCAACGGCATCGCTGACTCGAGAGAAGGCGAAAAAGCACGCGTCGCCTGGGCTGTCGATTTCCTGACCGCCGTAGCTCGTGGCGGTGGATCGCAGGATCTCCCGGTAGCCTGAAAGCACCTCCGCGTATTGATCGCCGACCTGTTGCAAGAGGCGAGTAGACCCTTCGATGTCGGTGAAAAGGAAGGTGACTGTTCCGGCCGGGAGCTTCACGATTGGCTCCCCCTCCTGGGTAGGTCGACCTGCTTCTGTCTACCCGGTTGCCGCGGCCCTTCCTTCCAAGCGGGGGTTAAGAATCGGCACCCATTCTGCCGGACATTGGCCTCTTGCGCCGTGTGGTACAATAGCTATAAGGAACGGGGATTACTGATAGTCAGGGCTCCCTGGCGGGGGCCCGTTTATTCTTGCCAGACTGGAGACGATGATGATGGGGCTACGCAGGCATTCACACAGGCCGGCCGCCCGCGTCTTGTGCCAGCGGTGCGGCAGGCGGATTCCGCCGGTAGCGCGGAAGCACCGGGATCCGTTCTGCTCGCGCGTCTGTGCAGAGGCGACGTACGGGACTCCTTCCCGTCGCACGACAGGAAGGATAGTGGTCGGCGGGGTCACCGTCCGCACACCGTGATGTCATAACTCGCCGGCGGGAATGCGTCCCGCCGCACGCGGACTGTCGCCCTCGGGTTCTGCCCGGGGGCGGTTTCTTTTTGATGACGGCTTGATTTCTCCCCGATCCAACAATGTGGAGCGGAGTTACGTGCAGTAGTTCCAGCCGCGCTCGATTTTGCGATTGACAGAGTCGCGTTAGGGTCTATCCCCGCACTGATTCAGGGAATCTCCCCACACTTTCGTAGGTGATTGCTGCATTGTGAGCTGCGGGAATTCATTTAGAGTTAATCCAGTCATTTTCTTCAGGTCTTACCTTCATGCGGCGTCAGGTCTTTTGGGCCGCGTGACACAGCCGGTCAGGACGCGCAGGGAGGTGAGCACGCCCACGAGGCAAGTGTGTGACGCAATACGAGCCCTGAAGCTTGACGCTGAGGAGGACACCATGCGATCGAAGTGGTCTTGGCGTACGATGCTCGTCGCAGTGCTTGTTGGGTTGCTTGGTTCGGTAATCTTGCCTAGTCCAGCGCACGCGGTCACAACCTTCGGTGGTGAGGCAACCGGTGTGTGGGTGTTTGTGCCGGCCACCGGGTTGATCATCAAGGTGACCACCGGTCAGATCCCCGCCTCGGGCGGCGAGGTTGAAGCGTCGCTGCTCTCCGGAGACATTCCGAGCGGCGCCACAGGCGGGAATGTCGCGCTTAGTACCGGGACCCTGCACAGCGTTGGGGTCGGTCTGGATGATACCGACGCGATCGCCTCACAGGCCAACGTCAACCTGACGGTTTCGGGCAATGGAATCACATCAGACTTTTTGACGGCGTGGAGCAACGCGAGCTGCGCAGCGGGACCAATGGTCCTGGGCGGAATGACAGTCGAAAACCTCGTCATCAACGGTCAGCCCATCTTCGTCACAGGCGCCCCAAACCAGACCGTCTCACTGCCGAACGGCACCGCCGTCATCAACGAACAAACCTCGTCCATCGTGGGCACTACCGGTGAGCTCTCGGTCACCGCGTTGCACGTGACCACCCGCGACACGCTCACCGGCCAGCTGCTGGCCGAGGTGAAGCTTGGCATCGGGGACGCGCAAATCGACTGTGCGCCCGGCTCGCCCCCCGCAGGAGCTGCAACGAGCGGCGGCGGCTGGATTACGCTCAGCTCGGGCGGGAAGGGCACGTTCGGGATGATCGGCGGGACGCAACCGGCCGGCGGGACGATGGGCCACTTCGTTTACATCAACCACGACACGGGGTTGGCCGTCCAGAGCACGTCGGTTGGCACGTTCAATGCCGGCTGCACGAGTTTCCTTTCAGGCTCCGGCACCAGCGGTTCCGGCCCGGTGGACTTCACCGTGCAGGTAACAGACAATGGGGAGCCTGGAAGCGCGGACACGATTTCCATCACGATATCTGGCGCGGCTTCGGACAGCCAGGGGCCGAGCACTCTGGGAGGGGGCAACATCAAAGTGCACCGACCGCACTGCCCGTAGGACACGCGTCAACGCTCGCGGCCGGGGGATTCCCGGCCGCGAGCCCATCCTAGACTAATCCATAGACCCGCCTGACCTCGAATTGGTAGATCAGCCGCCTCTCCGTGACCATGATCCGCAGAAACTCATCGATGCTCCGTTCTTGCCCCGCCCACATGATGTGCCCAGGCCTGGGAGCGGGCGTCATATGCTGCTGCATCACCTGAAACAGCCGCAGATTCTGCCGCGGAGCATCGGGGCCTTCGAGGATGGTCACAATCGTTTCCAGCGTCAGGTAACGCCGGGTCGGGTCGAAGACGAACAGGGTGCAGCGGGGATCTCGCCGCAGAAGCCCCGTGCGGAGGCGATCGTGCGTCCCGCTGCTCCAGAGCATGCCGTCCACCAGGGCCACGCCGACCCGCACCGCATGCGGCGTCCCGTCGGCCCGCAGTGTGATCATCGCCGCGGCATGGTGCGCGTCCAGAAAGGCCCGATCGTTATCCGTGAGGTTCATCGGCCTCTCCTCGTGAAGGACCACTCTTTCGGGATGTGTCATCATGTATCCTGGGCGGTAGCCGGTGGATGGAGTGAGGACGTCTCTGTATCTCGCGGCCCCGGGCTCGAAGTTCTGGGCCTCGGGAGTCTCTGTTCCCCTCCCCACGGCGATCGCGAGGGCCGCCGCGCTCGGCTACGATGCGATTGAGATCATGCCGCGGGCGGTCGATGATCCAGAGCCGGACAAACTCCGCACCCTGACCGCGCAGCACGGCCTGACAATTGCCGGTATCGCCTCAGGTTTCCTTGCCGTCGAGCAGGGACTCTCCTTCACGCACCCGGATCCGGAGATCCGGGAAGAGGCCGTGGAGGCATTCCACCGGTGCCTGGAGATGGCCCAACGTGCGGGGGCGGCCACGGTCTCGATCGGTGTGGTCCGCGGCAAGTTGTCACACGGTCTTGGGCACGCCCAGGCTATGGCCCATCTGCTGGCCTGCGTGCGCGAGGTCGGGCGCGCGGCGCAGGCGCGCCGCCTGACGCTGGTGCTCGAACCCGGCAACCGGTACGAGACCGACTTCCTCCATACGGTTGAGGAGACAATCGCGTTTCTCGAGGCGGTGAACCTTCCCAACGTCCGGCTGATGCTCGATACCTTTCACATGAACATCGAGGAGGCGTCCATCGCCGCTGCGGTTCACCAAGCCGGACCGCGCCTGGAACACGTACATTTCGCCGACAGCAACCGCCACGCCCCAGGATGGGGGCATCTGGACTTTGCCGCCGTGGCTGGGGCGCTGCGCGCCATCGGTTATCGCGGCGGCATTGGGTTGGAGATGATGTTTGAGCCGGATTTCGACGCGGCGGCGCGCCAGGGCATCGAGTTCGTACGGCGGTTACTAGGTTAGCGAGAGGCGCCTGCCAGACGTGCCAGGATGAAGTCTCGTCCTGCGCGTATCTCAGCGTCGATGTCCTGGTACGTGCCCGCCACGTCGATGTTGGCGAATCCCGCGTAGCCGATCTTGCGCAGCGCCCCCAGCGTACCGTCCCATGGGACGGCGCCTTTGCCCGGCGCCCAATGATAGTCGGTGATGCCGTCGTTATCAGCGAGGTGCACCAGGAAGATCCGGTCGCGCAGCTTCTCGATGGCCACCGGCAGCAACTCCTTCTGGACCAGAAAGTGGGCGGTGTCGAACACCAGTCCCAGGGCCGGAGAGCCCACCGCGTCGGCCAGACGGCGCCCTCCGTCGGCGTTGCTCACCATCTCATACGGCCTCACCTCCAGCGCCAGACGCACCCCGCCCGCCTCAGCTTCGCGCACTAAGTCGCGGATCACCCCCACATATTCCGCCCACGCCGCGTCCCACGAGAACTCAACAGGGACCTCCACGCGAGTCGGTGGCGAGAACTCATCGTACAGCCGCCGGAACTCGATCGTCCAGGACGGATGGGGTGCCGAGTGGAGGTAAATCAGGTCGGTGCCGAGTGAGCGGGCCACCTGCACCGACTTCCGCACTTCCGTGACAGCCTGGGCCCGGACCGCCGGATCCTGATGGACGGTCATATGACGCAGGAAGCCGGCCTCGAACGCGGTGATGGCCAGCCCCTTCGCCTGACAGTGGTCCCGGAAGCGCTGCAGACGCTGGGAATCGGAGAAGTCGCGGGCGAAGTGATCGAGGCTGAACGCGGCGAGTTCGATGCCCGCAAACTGCATTTGCGCGGCCCAGTCGGCGAACGCGCCGTACTGCTCCAGCGTCGGTTCATCTCCGAAGTGCACGCGGGCATACGCAACAATCACGCCAAGGCGCATTCGCATCCTCCCTGTCGACCCAGCTATATTTTTGGCGCGCTGGCAAGGCAGCCCTCTGGGCCGGGCGCCGGGCGTCACGGCGAGGGGAAGCATTGCAAGGAGCGGGTCGGGCGGCCACGAAATAGGGGAGACGACGAGGCAGGGGCGAGGGGGTGTAGTGTTTACCATGAAGTGGCGGCCAGTAGTATGGTTTCTGGTGGCTGCGCTCGCAGTGACAGCGTCGGTTGTCTCGGCGCAGCCGCGGCGCACGATCACGCTCTGGTATCCAGCCGGCGACATCGCGGCCGGGCCCGTCTCCCCGTTCACGGACCCCAACCTGTTCGCGAACTTCGAGGCGACGAACAACGTGAAGGTCGAAATGGTCGGCGTCGACTACGACACCATGGTGCAGAAGATCTTCGCCGCTGCCGCCGGCCGGAACATCGCCGACATCCTCTTCATCGATACCTCCTGGCTGCCGGGATTCCTGAAAGAAGACCTCCTCCAGCAGATGGATTCTGCCAAGGCCAGGAAGTGGCTGGCCGACGTCGTGCCTGACGTGGTCGATCTCTCCGACTACGGAAGCGGGACGATGTGGGGCTACCCGCAGATGGGGTACGACATCTACGGCCTGACCTGGAACAAAGCCCAGTTCAAGGAGGCCGGCCTCGATCCGGAACGGCCGCCGGCGACGTGGGATGAACTGCGCGACTACGGCAAGAAACTGGCCAAGCGCGACGCGCAGGGGAATCTGGTGCGGGTCGGCCTGGCGATCCGCCATGTGGGCAATCCCCAGGGCACCGTGCACAAGTTCACCTGGGCTCTGTGGGGGGCGGGAGCCGACATCATCGACAACCCCAACCTCTTGCACGGCGGCAAGCCCGCCTTCAACAACGCCGGCGGCCTGGCCGCGCTCAAGCTCTACCTGGACATGCTGAACGTGGACAAGACGACCAGTCTCAGCTTCCCGGACCCTCGCGCGGCGCTCCTGCAGGGCATCGCGTCGATGCAGATCAGCGAGACCGTCAGCATCCGGGCGCGGCAGCCCAAGGAGGCCCCCAATATGCCGTGGGGCACCGGGTGGGGCATGGCCCCTCCGCCGGTGCGGAAGGTCGGCGACCGCCCAGGCGTGCTGCTCGGCGGATGGCTCTTTGCCGTCCCAAAGAGTGCGAAGAACTCCGAGCTGGCCTGGAAATCGATGGACTGGTTGAACAGCGAGATCAACGACTACACGATTGCCAGGAGGTTCGAGCTGACCCCGCGCTACAAAGCCAACTGGGCAAAGGATCCGTTCAAGTCCGACAGCTACGACCAGGCGCTGGTGAAGATCGCGCGCTACGGCCGCAGGCTCCCCATCAATCTAGGACTAAACGGCGTCTTGGACTCGTTGGGGTTCGCCATTCAGAAGGCATTGCACGGCGAGGCGACCCCTGAGCAAGCCCTGCTTGAGGCGGAGCGCCTGGCGCAGAAGGCAATCGACGAGGCCGCAAAGTAAGGGACTGACGGCAGTCGGGGGCGTGCTGCGCGCATTCGCCGGCCGCATCCACCGGCGGCGCTATCTCCACGCGTATCTCTTCATCGCGCCGGTGATCGTGCTGTTCGGGCTCTTTCGGGTGTGGCCATCGCTCCAGACCCTGTACTACAGTTTCTTCAAGGTTGAGCTGCTCAAAGGACGCCTGACGTACCTCGGCCTGCAGAACTTTGCCGCTCTCGCGCACGATGAGATCTTCCGCGCGGCCACGCTGCACACGCTCATCTACGCGGCCGCGATCGTGCCCATCGCCGCGGCGCTAGGCATGATCCTGGCCGTGCTGTTCAACGAACGATTTCCTCTCACCGAGCTCTTCAAAGCCATCTACTTTGCGCCCATGGTGACCAGCACGGTGGCCGCGGCCGTCGTCTGGTGGTGGCTGTACAATCCCCAGTACGGTCTCTTCAACGTTATCCTTAAGTTGATACACCTGCCCGGGCAGCCCTGGCTGCTGTCGAGCCGGATGGCGCTGCCGTCGGTGATCCTCTTTAGCGTCTGGAAGACCCTGGGGTATAACCTGGTCATCTACCTGGCGGGCCTGCAGGCGATTCCCCGCGAGTACGATGAGGCGGCGACCATCGACGGCGCTGGATCCCTGCAACGCTTCCGCCGCATCACCCTCCCTCTGCTGGCTCCGACGACGACATTTGTCTTCATTTACAACAGCATCTTCGCGTTCCAGGTGTTTGATCAGGTGTACGTGCTGACCGGCGGCGGGCCGGCCCGGGCCACCAACGTCGTGGTCCTCGAACTGTACAAACAGGCCTTCCAGGCCTTCCAGTTCGGCTATGCGTCGGCCGAAGCGATGGTGCTGTTCGTGTTCATTCTCGGGGTCACCGTGCTGCAATACGTCTACAGCCGCCGCTTTGAGGTCGTCTACTGATGAGGCTGGGCCGCGTCGTGGCGTATCTGCTGATCGGGCTGGGGGCGGTCGTGATGATGCTGCCCTTTTACTGGATGGTCATCACAGCCGTGAGCCCAGCGCCGGATATCATCGCGTTCCCGCCCAAGTGGATCCCCAGTCACCTGACCCTGGACCATTTCCGGGAGGCCGCAGCCAAGGCGCCGTGGTTGCTGTACTACAAGAACAGTCTGGTTGTGGCGACGGCGTCGGTAGGATTGTCCGTGTTGTTCGGCCTCTTCGCGGGCTACGCGTTTGCCGTCTACAAGTTCCCGCTGCAGAATTTCTCCTTTCTGTTGATCCTGGGGACGCTGATGGTGCCGGTCCAGGTCACCAGTGTCTCCCTGTACGTGTTCCTGGCCAAGTTCAACTGGGTCGATACCTATGCGGGGATCCTGGCGCCCAACTTTGCCAGCGCCTTCGGCGTGTTCCTCATCCGGCAGGCGATCAAGAACATCCCCATGGATCTGATCGACGCTGCCCGGATCGACGGAGCCGGCGAGGTGCGCATCGTGACCACGGTCGTCGCGCCGCTGATCAAAGCCACGCTGGCCACCGTGGCCATGCTCCTGTTCCTGAGCTCCTGGAACGACTTCCTCTGGCCGGTGATCGTCATCAACTCGCAGCGGTTGCGGACGCTGCCCGTGGGAATCGCGCTGTTCAAAGATCCCTACGGGAACATCAACTACGGTCCGCTCATGGCCGGCACGGTCATCACCGTAGGCCCGATGCTGCTGGCCTACGCGTTCTCGCAGCGCTTCATGATCCGCGGTATCGCCACGACCGGGTTCAGGTGAGCAGCCATTCGTGGGCGGGATCAGTGGCCCAGGCGCCGTAGTCGACGCGTTCCCCGGAGATGGCCCACAGGTACGCCAGCGCGTACCCGCCGGCCGCGACCACCGGATGGTAGCCTCGTGGAATGACCACGGTGTCGCCATCCCGCACGCGATACACGTGCTCGAACGGATGCGGATCGCCCGGCGCCGTGTAGACTATCTGGAGGCCGAAGCCTGCGCTCGGCTGGACAAAATAGTGATACACCTCTTCCATGGGGACCTCTCTGCCGGGGAGATTGGCGTCGTGCTTGTGAGGCGGGTACGATGACCAAGGTCCGGCGGCGTGCAGCGTTTCCCCGGCCAGCAGGCGGCTGCTGACCCGCTGGTCGATGACGCTGGTGACGTGTCGCGTCCAGCTGTCCTTACCCACCGCCCGCGTCGCAACCTGTGTGGAGGTAATCAGCGAAGGCGGCCGGTCTACCGCGGGCGGCGCAGACAGCACGGCAAGCCGCACACCATCCTGGAGTGCCGTGAGGCCAACGCGCGATCCCGCGGGCGCGAAGAGGGCTGCGGGCGAGCCGTCGAACACATTTGAGCGCGGTCCCAGCGTCCCGGCCAGCGCGCCGGCCCCACCCGAGACGGTGACCTCGCAGGTGCCGCCAAGGAGGTAGAACGCAACCTCGCGCTCGCGTGTCTGCCAGGTGAGTGACGGTTGCCCCTGGGCCAGCGAGAGAAGACCGAACTCCAGATACGTGAGGGGACTCAGCGCGGGCCCGGCGATCACGCGATATCCTGGCTGGACGGGCGCAGCGGGGATATGCTGGCTTTCCGGTGAAATCTTCGGGGCACGGACCATGACGCATCAAGATTCGACGCGGCGGAACCGGCGGCCTGTGGAGGGCTCGTGATGAAGATCAACTGCTGCTGGCTGTATGCGATTTCGAAGTACGGGTATCCGCCGTCGATTGCGGACACGCAGCGGGCGCTGGGAGAGATGGCCGCGCTGGGGTTCAACGCGGTCGAGCTGGAAGGGGTCCGCGAGGAGAACCTGCGGGCCGTCTGGGCCGCCCGCGCCGACCTCCAGATGCGATGCGATGACCTCGGCCTGCGGGTGATCAACTTCTGTCCGGTCCTGCCGGATCTGGTGAGTGCGGATCCGTCGCGCCGGCGCGCCGCCCTGGACCTCTTCCGCCTGGCCGTCGAGGTCGCCTCGTTCTTCGGCGCGCCCATGGTGCAGGTCAATAGCTATGCGCCGCCGGTGGAGTTCATCTCGCAGACGCCCTACGGGGAGACGCTGGAGTTCAGCCGGCAGTTCGACGTGCGGATCCCTGACGGCTTCGCGTGGGAGCGGACGTGGGCCACGCTGGTCGAGGCGACGCGCAGGTGCACGGCGATTGCCCGCGATGCCGGCCTGCTCCTGTGCCTGGAGCCGCGGGTGGGGGAACTGGTCAGCAACACCGACGCTCTGCTGCGGCTCTCCCAGCAGGTGGACGATCCGGGGTTCGGCGTGGTGCTGGACACCGGACACCTCCATGCCCAGAAGGAGATCCTCCCGCTGTCGGTCGAGAAACTCGGCCAGCGAATTCTCTACGTGCACGCCTCCGACAACGACGGCCGCGACAACGAGCACCTGGCGCCGGGCCGCGGCACCGTGGACTGGAAGGGGTTGTTCGGGGGGCTGCGCCGTCACGGCTTCGATGGTTACGTGGGGATCGACATCGGCCACGTGCCCGATCTCGACGCTCAGTATCGAGAGGGACTGGCCTTCGTGCGCGATGCGATCGACCGGGCGGAGGGGATCACCCCCCGCTCGGGGCCACCATGATCGCCGAACGGGCAACGTCTTCGTAGCGGATTCCAGCCACATCGAAGTGTTCCAGGTTCTCGGCGAGCTTCTTGAACGTAACCTCGAATGAGGGCAGCGTCTTCCGGGCGCGGCTCAACGGTGTGGTGCGCGCCAGGACGTAGTTCTTGACAAACGGATGGCGAATCCCGCGGGTCCTGAGCTTAGCGACGACGTCTGACAGCAGCTCATCGACTGTTCGCACCAGGCCGGCTCGCTCCTCACGCTCCTCCAAGGCCTTGGGGAGCGTCGCCTTGAGAAACTTGTCGACACGGCGCAGGATAGGCGTGAACGCCCCGCCCGCGAACCGCCGGTTCTTCTCGTAGAGAAGCCCCAGAGTAATGAAATGGGCTGACTCGAACTGGAAGGTGTAGTCCTCCTCGGTGGCCCGCGGCGTCTCCGTGACCAGCGTGCGATACATCCGGATGACTTCGAGAGACTTTTCCTTCACGTTGTGCGCCTTTTCTGTGTTCAGCGCCAGGATCTGATAGGCCACGGTTGCCTCAGGGATGACGATGGCGGGAATGAACTTGCCCTTGAGTTTTTCCAGGACGGCCCGGCGGTGGTTGCCGTTGGGCGTCCAGTACTGGCCGGGCTTTGGAGAAACGATCACGATGGGATCGACGAAGCGGTCGAGCTTTCGCACGACCTCTTGCAGACGTTTCACGTGCGTCGGAGACAGATCCCGCTGGAATGGGGTGGCCTCCACACGGTCCATGGGGAGCAAGCACAACAGGTGCCAGTGATCGCCGATGGGCTCGCAGAATACGGCGAGGACGTGGCCGCCGTCGCGCTCCACCTGCTCGGCCAGCGCGCGGACGTTGCGCGGCGGTTCCTTGTTGGGGAAGGTCGTCCAGGTCGCCACCGCAGGGTGCTTCGCGCCGGCGGCGATGACTCCTGGGAGCGCATGCTAGTATGAAATCGTGATCCTGTCCTTCCGTCCAGGGTCTCCCCTGGACGACAACGGGAGGCGGGGACGGCAGGCGAAGGGTACGCTGAGCCAGGAGCTAGCATGCCGGAGCACCAGCGTGAGGCAGCGACCGCAAAGCAGCCTGGGCGTGCGGAGGATCCGCACATCCGGGAGCTGCGGATCCTCAAC
>Ga0209806_1000533_pt1 | contig 25880 bp, 18 predicted proteins | sample GraSoiAngelo_152_FD_186166 | JGI IMG/M metagenome (GOLD analysis project Ga0209806, IMG submission 186166) | Grasslands soil microbial communities from the Angelo Coastal Reserve, California, USA - 14_1009_12_30cm (SPAdes) (version 2) | ecosystem: Environmental > Terrestrial > Soil > Grasslands ... | reverse complement strand
CCCGTGGTCCCAATGGATTGCCCGCTGACCACGAGATCCACGCGCCGGTTCATTTGCCGTCCCTCCCGCGTCGAATTCGAAGCCACTGGCTCACTCATGCCAACGCCATGGGATTCGATATTCTCTAGCCTCACTCCCTGCTCCACCAGGAAGGTTCGAACCGCATTCGCGCGTTCCTCAGACAAGCGCTGGTTGAACTCGAGTCCGCCCACATTGTCGGTATGTCCCTCCACGTTGACGTGCAGGTCAGGATAGGCAAGAAGAATGCCCGCCACTTTCGCGAGTCTTTCCCGAGCGCCCACCTTCAAGGTGTGCTGGCCAGTGTCGAATAAAACATCTGGCATATCGACGATCAAACCACGTGCGCTTTCGCGGGTTTGCAGCACCTGATTTAGCTGCTGCAGAAGACGTTCTCTGGTCTCCTGAGCTTGCTGCTCAGTCTGCTGACGCGCTTGTTCGGCCTGCTGGGCGGTTTGCTGAGCCTGCAGTGCCTGAGACTGAGCGGCCTGCTGCTGCGCTAAAGCATCGGCCCGCGCTGCTTCCGCCTGTTGCCGAGCCTGCTCGGCCTCCGTCTTAGCCCGCTCAGCTGCACGCCGGTCCCGCTCCGCCTCCGCTCGCTGGCGCGCTTCGTCGTCAGCCTGTGCTTTTGCCTGCTCTGCGCTTTGCTGAGCTTGTTCCGCCTGATTTTGCGCCTCTATCGCGCGCTGCTCAGTAGCCCGCCGCTCCGCTTCCTGTCGTTCCTCTTGCCGCTTTCGAATGGACAACACGCGGGCATCTTCCGCAGACTGAACCGCACCCCGGGCCACCGTCGCGATTGCCTTGTCACTTTGCTTACGATTTGAATAGTCCTCGGCACGTCGCAGGAAATCCTCTGCCTTGCTGAAAGAGTCCGGCGCATACCTGTCTGCGCCTTCCGCGCGCGCGATCGCTACCGCGTTGCGAGCCTCAAGCAGGTCAACGGGAGCCGAATGATCGGCGCTGGTTGCGGGCAGGTCTGCAACGTTCACATCTACCGTGTACTGCCCTCGTTCGACCGCATCAAACTTTGTGTCGATGGGTTCTTCCCACCCCTTCGTGTTTTTGCGCACAACATTTTCAAGAACCACCAGATTACTCGGACGTGTCACCGCAAAATAAGGTTCTGCCGTGACGATCAGGCCGAATGCCTGCAGATCGGTGGTCACCTTGACCGAACTCTTGCCATCATCGAAAACTGGCACTTCTCCCAGATTCGATGCCCTACCTTCGGGTGTAATTGCCCACAGCACGTAGGTCAGGTACTCCGGCCCGAAGCTACGAGGCGACTGAAGATGTTCGAGCTCGGTATTGATTTCGATTCTTCCCGTCCGACTCTCGACTGTCGCTCGGCCGCGGGCATCCGGCATCAGATTCGTTCCTCGGAAATCCAGCGACGTCTTGCCACTGTGGTGCTGATAATTCACCGCCTCCGCACTTCGTGACACCACTTTCACCCGATAGACCGGAGTGTGATCCATCGGTTCGACACGGGTTTGGTCCTGATAAGTATCTGGCTGCTGCCCAAACGCAAGCCCAGCCAGCAGGAAAACGACAGCGAGGTGAAACAGTCTCTTGACCATAATGACCTCCGCGCGAATGCCTCCTTGCGCTGCATTCGGGCGCTCGAAAGATTAGGCGCGCTGATTCGAGGGTGTCACTATGGATGGCAGCGAACAATCCGGGCTTTGCTGCATATGTGAGGCAAGACCAACCCAATCAGTTCGATTGTTTTAGCCTCGAATAATGCGAGCTAAATAAACGCCGAACCCCGCATACAGCATCGGCAGATGTCACGATGAGAATGCAGACATGCCCCTAGGAAGAGAGGCGTAGATTTCCTGGTGGAGGTCCCCAGGGCGGTGTGTCGGCTTCTGACGTGATTCGAGCTGCGCACCTTCGGTGTGCTGCACTACGAAAAGACATTATTCAGCCCGCGGCTTGCGGCGTCCCACTCGCCCGAGAATTCGTCGCACTTTCTTGGGAGACATGGAAAGACGACTCGCCACCCGCGACACTTTGCGCCCCTCTCGTTCCCATACTTTCGGGATAATCAGCTCCGCAAACTGCTCCGTGATTTGCTGAAAAGTCTTATCTCCGACCGAGCCCTGCGACCACGCCCGCAGCACCGGGTCCACCCGCCCACCGCGCAGCACCTTCGACTTCAAAGATTCCAACTCCTCCCATGTTCCATCGGGGTGAGTGCCTTTCGAAAGGGTCACCGCCTGATCGTAGGACCTTCGCGCCAGCTCAGGATCATCGAAGAACCGGTTGCAACACGTCAGACCTTGCCAGATGTAAGCGTCCGCAAGCAGGCTCCGGTTCTGAGTTTGTTGTGCCATCTCGATCGCGTCCCGCGCGCAGTCCTGCGCCAGACGCGCGTGACCGCCCGGTTCGGAGCTGTCTCCGATCTCTTCCTCAACCCGGACATTTTCAATCATGCACTCCAGCAACCGCGCCCGCGCCATCAGGATGTGGTCACCCTTTTCTTCGCCCAGTTGGAAAGCAGCCTTCGCTTCCCTCTCCGCATATTCCAGATCTCCGTTATCGAGGTGAAGATAGCCGTAGTTCAAGTGCACGCTGCCCAGACCGTGATGGTTGCGATACTGCTGGTAAATGGCTGCCGCTTCGTCCAATTCCGCCAGCGCTTCCTGATGAAGTTGCTCGAAGCGATTGCGATGCAGGTCCTTGCCTCCGTTATCTTTGGCACGGCCACGGGTCGCCGCTTTCCGCCTCCGCGCGGCATCCGCGTCAATCTTGCGGCGCAGCTGCAGCGCAATCAGCCGTTTGACCAGCGCAAGATTATTCAAAGAACGCGCGATGTTGCGATGCCGCGGATCCCGCTTCCGGTAGCGCGCAATGGCGGCCGTGAAATGCTCAATGGCGTGTTGGTATCGGCCTTGGCGTCGCGCGATCCTTCCATAGGATGAATAAATATTTCCGAGGGTGAGGTGATCGTCGGTCTTGCTGAGGGCGGCCTCCGCCTCCTGCAGGATTTGCAACGCCTGCTTCGCATTTCCTTTCTGAAACCACAGCCAGCTCTCGAGAACCCGCATGACCGCCGCCATGGGCTCATGACCAAGCTCCATGGCCAGTTCCCTGCCCTTTACCGCGTAGGCGAGCGCCTCATCGTACTCGCCTTTCATCCGCAGACAGCGGCCCTTCCAGAAATTCGCGATCGACAGGAGTTCTTTGTCATCGGTCTGTTCTTCGAGTCCCAGCACAAAATCGAGGTGCGCGATGGCCTCCTCTTTGGCTTCCTCGGACATAGCGATCATGCCTTCCGCCAACCGCAAGTACAGATAATCCTGCAGTGGCAGGCGGGAACGGATGGACCGCGAAAAGCGCGCGACAATCTCCTTCACGAGCGCGGGACGCTGGAAGCCAATATCCACCCATTGCGCGAGGTAGCCCGCGAAGCGCGCGGCATTCTTTTGTTCGGGATCAAATATAGTGAGAAGATCGTGGTGCTCTTCGAGACGCGCCATCCCCCGCCCGATGCGACGGCATACCAGATCCTGCTTGAGCTGCGCTAGAAAGTCGTCGCTGATCTCACGAGTTTCCTGGCTCATGTTCCGGACGAACAGTTGACCATAACTTAATCGATGTAATCGTAAGCGACCAGCGTCAGGAATTCTGCGAAATCCTGGTCCGTCATCATGCGTTCGAAAATTGCGGCGGCGTCATCCATGCGCGCTCCTTTCAACCGCTTCTTCTGCTCGCCGATGAAGCCCCGGACCATCTCGCGCGTCACCGGACGCCCATCGTCGCTGAGCTTGGCGCCATGCTTCACCCATTGCCACACCTGCGAGCGGCAGATTTCCGCCGTAGCCGCGTCTTCCATGAGGTTATAGATGGGAACGCAACCATTTCCGCGCAGCCACGACTCCAGATATTGCAGCCCCACATCGATGTTCCACTTCAAGCCTGCCTCGGTGATCTTGCCCTCGGTCGGGGCGAGCAGATCCTTGGCAGTGACGTGTACATCCTGAAGAGGGCGATCAATCTGATTTGGCTGTTTCATGTGTGCATCGAAAATCTCCTTCGCGACGCCCACCAATCCAGGATGCGCCACCCACGTGCCATCGTGTCCGGCATGCACCTCGCGCAATTTGTCTTGCCGCACTTTTTCGAGCGCCTTCTCGTTTGCCTCCGGATCGTTCTTGATCGGAATCTGCGCCGCCATTCCGCCCATCGCGTGAATTCCCCGCCGGTGGCAGATGTTGATCAGCAAATCTACGTAAGATTTCAGGAAATGCTTTTCCATCGTCACGGTTGCGCGATCCGGCAGGACGAAATCCGGCCGATTCCGGAATTTCTTGATGTAGCTGAAAATGTAGTCCCAGCGCCCGCAATTCAATCCCGACGAATGATCTTTCAATTCATAAAGAATCTCGTCCATCTCGAACGCCGCCAGGATGGTCTCGATCAGCACGGTCGCGCGAATCGTGCCCCTCGCAATCCCCAGCCGATCCTGGGCAAAATTGAAAACGTCATTCCAAAGGCGAGCCTCCTGATGACTCTCCAGTTTCGGCAGATAGAAGTACGGGCTTGTGCCTCGACGAACGAGTTCCTTCGCATTGTGGAAGAAGAACAACCCGAAATCGAACAGCGCTCCTGAGATCGATTTCCCGTCGACCTGGAAATGTCTTTCGTCCAGATGCCAGCCCCGCGGACGCACCAGCAATGTCGCGATCTGCGGATTCAACTGGTACCGCTTGCCCTCAGGACTGACGTAGCTGATCCGGCGTCTTACCGCATCCACCAAGTTAGCCTGTCCCTCAAGATTGTTCTGCCAGGTGGGCGAATGGGAGTCCTCGAAATCGGCCATGAACACGTTCGCGCCCGAGTTCAGCGCGTTGATGATCATCTTGCGATCTACCGGTCCGGTGATTTCTACGCGTCGATCGAGCAGATCCGCGGGAATTGGCGCCACCTTCCATTCTGCCTTCCGAATCTCCGCCGTCTCAGGGAGAAAGTCGGGCATCTTCCCGGCTTCAATTTCCTGCTGGCGCACGCGTCGTTTCGCCAGCAGTTCCTGGCGACGCGGTTCGAACTTTCTCGCCAAATCTATGAGGAACGTCCGAGCTTCCGGACTCAGAATCTGGGACTCGATCTCAGCGATGGGGAGGGAGGCTGTGGTAGTCATGAAACCTATGATATGCCTCGCCGAAACCGCCTGCCACAGCGGAATTTCATCACTAGGACAAATCGGACTACTTGCCCAATGTGGACCGGCATTCTTGTCCCACGCTGGGCCTTTGCGTTGTACTGCAGGCGAACCTCAAAGGGGGAGGATTCTTACACATGAGCACGCAAACCGCATCCGAACTTAATAAGCAGTGGCAGTCCGACGCACGCTGGACCGGCATCCTGCGCCCATACAGCGGCGAGGATGTGGCAAGGCTGCGCGGCTCGATTCACGTTGAACATACACTCGCGCGGCTCGGGGCCGAGCGCCTCTGGACGTTGTTGCACACCGAACCCTACGTCTCCGCGCTCGGCGCTCTAACGGGCAACCAGGCCGTGCAGCAGGTCAAGGCGGGATTGAAGGCCATCTACCTCAGCGGCTGGCAAGTCGCCGCCGATGCCAATAACGCGGGCCAGATGTATCCCGACCAAAGCTTGTACCCCGCCGACAGCGTGCCGACCGTCGTTCGCAATATCAATAGTTCCCTGATGCGTGCTGATCAGATCCATCACATGGATGGCAAAGACTCCACTTACTGGCTCGCGCCAATCGTAGCTGACGCCGAAGCGGGGTTTGGCGGCACCTTGAACGCCTTCGAATTGATGAAGGCCATGATTGACGCGGGTGCTGCCTGCGTGCATTTCGAAGATCAGCTGTCCTCCGCGAAGAAGTGCGGTCACCTCGGCGGCAAGGTCCTGATCCCGACATCAGAAGCAATTCAGAAACTGGTCGCGGCCCGTCTCGCGGCGGACGTGCTCGGCGTGCCGACCTTACTGATGGCGCGCACCGATGCCGACAGCGCCCACTTGCTGACCAGCGACATCGATCCGCGCGATCGCGAATTCCTAACCGGAAAACGCACCGCGGAAGGCTTCTTCCGTATTCGCGGCGGGCTTAAGGCTGCCATCGCGCGCGGCTTGGCCTATGCGCCCTATGTCGAAATGCTCTGGTGCGAGACGTCGGAGCCAAATTTGGAAGAAGCTCGCGAATTCGCCGAAGGCATCCACGCCAAGTTCCCCGGCAAGATGCTGGCCTATAACTGCTCGCCCTCTTTCAACTGGAAGAAGAAGCTCGACGACAAGACGATCGCCATCTTCCAGACCGAACTGGCCCGCATGGGATACAAGTTCCAGTTCGTTACCCTGGCGGGCTTCCATGCGCTGAACCTGAGCATGTTCGAACTGGCGCGCGGCTATCGCGACAGCGGTATGACCGCGTATTCGCGGTTGCAGGAGAAAGAATTCGCTCGCGAAGCGCAGTACGGATACGAAGCTGTCAAGCACCAGCGCTTCGTCGGCACCGGCTATTTCGACGCACTCACGCAGGTGATCGCTGGAGGTGTGGCTTCAACCACCGCACTCGAAGGCTCAACCGAACAGGCGCAGTTTGCTGAGATTAAGCAGCAATTGCGTCCGAAACATGGCCCGGATGCATCCTGCCAGCCGATTTTGGGCGATTGCCCGTCCGTCGTATCGGAAGTGATGCCTGCGGAAGAATCACTCCTGCCCTCAGGAGACTGACACTCGGACGCCAGCGGCGTAAAGTTCCCTTCCGCCGCTGGCGTCATTTTTATTTCACGAATGTCAAACCGTGCGGCACGAAATGGGAGAACGTGTAGGCATAAAGCATCACAATCACGCCTACGATGGCTCCCAGCGCGACCGAATGCCACACCACGAACCGGAAGATCGTGCCTTCGTTGCCGACCTGCTCGGTGGCCGCGGTCGCAATCGTGATGGATTGCGCATCCACCATTTTCCCCATCACGCCGCCTGCACTGTTGGCCGCGCACATCAGCACCGGGTCGATGCCCAGTTGCTGAGAGGTAATGCGCTGCAGGCTTCCGAAGAGCGCATTGGAAGATGTGTCGCTGCCGGTTAAGGCTACCCCCAGCCATCCAAGAAAACTGCCGAAGAATGGATACGCCCATCCGGTACGCGTGAAAGCTAGTCCCAATACCGCATCCAGTCCCGAATAGCGAGTCACAAATCCCAGTCCCAACATGAATGAAATCGCGATGACCGCCAACTTCATCCTCCTCAATGTGTGCCAGAAAATCTTCGCCAGTCGCCCCGGGCTTACGCCCAGCAGCAAACCTGACACGATCGCGGCGAGAAAACAGCCGGTCCCCGTGGCGGAGAGCCAGTTGAAGTCATAACGGGCCGCTTCGGGAGTCGGTTTCGCCACCACGGGCGCGGAACGATACACCGCATTATGGAGGTACGGAACGTCCCAGCCTGGCGGCCCCGGTCGCTGTTTCCCGGTCGGCAGCATGACCTTAAACGCCGGTGTGGTGGCCTGATTCAACGCGAGCTTGATTTTTGGCAGGCCCCATAGCAAGACGAAGAGGGACAAAATTGCGAATGGCATCCACGCCTTCAGTACTTGGCGCGCCGTATAGGACCGGATTTTCGCCAACCCGTCGAAATCATTCGGAGCCCAGTCCGCACCGAACTGATCGCTGATTTGCGCCGTGGGCGGTGTGACCGTGGGCGCGGCCTGATCGTAATCGAAGCGCCAGATTCGTTTCGGCTTCCAAAGATGGAGAAAGGCCACGGTCGCGACAATCGACACCACGCCGCCCATGATGTCCACCAGGTTGCTGTCTACAAAATTCGACCAGAAGAACTGCGTCAACCCGAACGAGATGCCCACTACCAATATGGCCGGCAGCACCTCAAAAGTCTCGCTCCAACCCACCATCGTCCGCACCAGCCAGAACGGCACAATCACCGCCGTGAACGGAAGGATGCGCCCGATCATGGCATTCAGGTCGGATTCCGGCAGTCCCGAGACGGCCGCTAAGGTATGCACCGGCGTTCCGATCGCTCCCCAGGCCACCGGAGCTGTATTCGCAATCAGGTTCAGCGCGGCCGCGTGGAAGGGCCGGAATCCCAAGCCAATCATGAAGGCACCCGCGATCGCGACCGGCGCCCCGAACCCGGCCGCGCCTTCAATGAAAGCGCCGAAGCAGAAAGCCACCAGCAGTACTTGCAGCCGCCGGTCGGGCGTGATGCTCGCAATCGACTCCTTCATGATCTCGAATTGCCCTGTCTCGACCGAGATGTCGTAGAGATAAACTGCCGCCAGCACGATCCAGGCAATTTTCAAGAGTCCGAAGGCCACCCCATAGCCGAAGCTCAATGCCGCGAGCGTTACCGGCATCTTGAAGAACAGCACGGCCACGCCCATCGCGGTCAGCGCTCCGGCGATCGCACACAGGTGGGGTTTCACCCTCAATCCTGCCAGCAACCCAAAAAGAACGAGAATCGGTAGAGCCGCAACCAGCGTGGAGAGCCACCAATGCCCAAAGGGGTCATAAACCTGGGTCCAGGTCATGTCTATCTCCCTCACCCGCGCAGGGGACCTTTGTTCCAGCTATGGTCCCGATCGGGTCCTTCTCTGAAAAACTCATTGAGCACCGAAAGCGTGCCCAACATCTGGAGTCGATCGAGTTAGCAGATGAATCCGAGGGCGCGGATCGATACAACAAATGCACATGGGTTATTACAGCCGAGGTGCGACCAGCGGGCCCTCGCCAAGATCGGGAGAGAATATCACTCAACTTCGAGATGGCAAGCATAAACCTACGCCAGTCCGCGCCCAGCGCGACCCTAGGGCGGTGCGACCCGTCGGGTTCAGTTCCGGGCGGCTCGACCGCGACACTCCTTTTAATGGGCCTTGCAGCCTGCGCCATCGCTCAATTAAGGAAAAATGACCTATCCGTTCGTGGGAGGCGCGAGAAACTCTCTATGGCGATTGCACACTTTCTCGGCTTCCACGATCGGGTAAAACGGAAAGGCTTGGATACCCACCCGTTATCAAATGCTTCCTGCGGAAACATTACATTCTCGAGCTAATTGACAGTCACCACTCCATTGCGATAGCGTGTGGCGGTTTCTGTAGCTTTCACATTGTGAGAACGTGCCGCGCAAGGCTGCGCCTTCCAGAGAACACGAGTGTTACTGGAGGAAGAGTTACCAGCGTCACCTATGCCATATCCTGCATCCGCGATAAGCTGGCGCCTCGGTTCAATCCTATGAAGATGACGACATCGAATTTCGGAACTTTGTTGGGCGGGTGCATCGCTCTGACCGCCTTGTCCTTCGCAGCAATCGCCCAATCGCAGAGCACTGAACCCCGAACCGTGCACCGAAGCGCCATCGCCTCGATGCAGACGCGTTCTGACTTTGCCAGCCGCATCGAGAACCAACTTCGGCAGCACGGCATGGACGCACGGGTGCAACTGGACGGGGACAGTCGCGACCTGTTGCGCATTGAGTCGCAACAGCTTGGCCGAAGCGATGTCTATTCTTTTGTCAACTCTATATCAGGCCACCAGGCCCGCCAGATCGGTTTCAGCGCGATCATCTTCTCGAACGACAAACAGCAGTGGGATTACGATCTGGCAAGGGAATCGATGATTTTGAGTCCAACGCAGCCGTAAGGTCTGGGAATTGCGTCGCAAAAGACTCGCATTGGCGCTAGCGAGAGCGCGCCTTGCCTGAGCTTCCGTAATCGGGGTCACCATCCTTCGCCGGCTGTTCTTCTGGGGCATCCGACGAGTGCAGCACAATCCCGCTGACTTCATTCTCACCTGAAACGACATTCAACTCTCGAGCCTGGGCGTTCAACTCTCCCGTGGCAGCGAGTTCATGCCAAATTTCCAACTTGTAACGCCCCGGCGGGACATGACTGATCTGGAAGTTCCCGGCCACGTCTGTCATCGCAAAAAAGCGCGTTTGCAGCACGACCACGACCGCGCTCATTTCCGGGTGAATCTTGCAGAAAATGTAGGAGACGCCGGGTTGACTGAAGCGGATTTTACGGGCTGCCCCGCTCTCATACAGACCAAGGTCAATCGTCTTCCCTTGATGAATCGAAAACACACTGTGAAAGAACAGATCCTCGTTGGGGAACTCGATCTGCGTTCCCCGGGTCACGGCAAGCACATGCGGGACGAATTTCTTGTTCTTTTGCAGCAGCCGAGCCATTGGACCAGGGCCAGCCGACCCACCCGATTGCAGCGGCGTGAGCCAAATGACGACTTCTCCGCTATCCGACTCGCTTTCAGAACGATGCACGACCCGCACCGAACCGTGCACCGTGGAATCCTCCGCCAGCAGTACCCCGCCGCCCAGCAGAAGCAATAGAAAACACGAGGCATACAGCAACTTCGCCAAAACGGACGAGAGCCCTCGGTGAATGGGGCATAGTGCGCCCAGCAAACCTTGCCTCCGAAGCATGATCTTACGATTGTCAGAAACTGGAGTACCCAACGCAAGTTACTCATGTTTACGGACGTTACCGAAGTGTGGAGTGCCCTAGAATCAATGACCTTTAAGCTGCTCTATACGCATGTTTACGCGGCCCTTTGAACATCTCCGGACGACGCTTCTCGTGTCGATGCTGGCAGTCGTGTTTCCATTGACTGCCGCCGTCCTCGCGCTTGTCCAGGTGCGCATGCGTGCCCACGTTTCCGAGGACCTGGTCTCGGCTCTGCGCACGGAGTCGTCCGTATACGGCAAGATCGAAGAGGCACGCCGGCAACAGTCCGAACAGAACGCGGCTCTGATCGCGAACCTACCGAGCCTCAAGGCCATGATGTCCACTCGCGATCCCCTAACCATCCAGGACGGCTCCGAGTTGTTCCTGCAAACCAGCGGCGCCGATGTGCTGATCCTCGAGGACCTCTCGGGCAGATTGATGGCACTGCATTCAAAGTCCCAGAAGGTCGCAGCTTCCAGCGAGAGGCTCATGTTGTTTCATTCTGCCGGCAAGCATGACTGGTGGTTCGTCAATGGTCATCTCTACGATTTAAGCTTCGCCCAGGTGAATGCAGGCGCCGGGCCGGAACGCCATCCGCTGGGAGTAGTCGCGCTCGGGCGCGAAGTTACCCCGCAATCGATTGCCGGAACCGATACTCTCGCGGATAGCCCCATCATTTTCGAGCGAGACGGACGTGTGCTCCTGAGTTCGCTTGACCCAGCCGGTTGGAGCGAGTTCCAGGGGTGGCTATCGAAGTCATCGCATACTCAGCGTTCCATCCAGGAAATCGACATCGGCGGCGAGCGATACCTAGGCAGCTTCATCGAGCTCTCGGGTGACCATCCGATCCGCTTGTACTGCCTGAAATCCTACGATCAGGCGACCAGCTTCCTGAGCCTGTTGAATCGCATGTTGCTCGGCCTGGGCGCGATTGCCGTGCTGTCGGGAACTCTCGTGGGCTTCGTCCTTTCTCGCCAGATTACTCGCCCCCTGGAAGACCTGGTCGTGGCCAGCCGCCAGATGGAAAAAGGCGATTTCGAATTTCCCATTCACGTGCAAGGTAAGGACGAGGTCGCAGAATTGACCCGCGCCTTTGAGGAAATGCGGAAAAGCTTGCGGCTGTCTCGCGAAGGCATGCTCCGCTCGGCTCGCTTGGAGGCCGTGGGACGCCTCGCAGGGGGCATCGCACACGATTTCAATAACCTCGTGATGATCATCAAGGGCTACAGCGATCTCTTGCTCGAGTCCGCGGCACCCGAAACTCGCTCTCACCTCGAAGAGATCAAGCATGCTGGTGACCGTGCCAGCGGCCTCACCCAGCAGTTGCTGGCCTTTAGCCGCAAGCAAGTCCTCGAACCGCAAGTGCTCGATCTGAACCGTACCGTGCGAGGCATGCTGAAGATGCTCCGCCTGCTGCTGGGCGAAAACATCGAACTGCTGACCAGCCTTTCCGATGGTATTGGCCGTGTAAAAGCTGATCTCGGACAGCTCGAGCAGGTCATCATGAACCTGGCCGTCAATGCTCGGGACGCACTGCCAGGTCGCGGAAAGGTGATCATCGAAACTCACGCCTGCGACCTCGATGAGACCTACGCCGCGAACCACAACGAAGTCGTCCCTGGACCGTACGTGCTTCTTGCCGTGACCGATACCGGCTGTGGAATGAACAGTGAAACTCTCACCCAGATCTTCGAGCCCTTCTTCACCACCAAGGAACCTGGCAAAGGCACGGGCCTGGGGCTAGCCACTGTCTATGGCATCGTGAAGCAGAGTCGCGGGCACGTCACGGTCTACAGCGAAGTTGGCGTGGGAACTACGTTCAAGATCTATCTTCCGGCGCTTGACAAGCCAGCCTTATCGCCGCAAGCCCTGCCCGCCTCTGAGCTGGTGACCGGGCAAGGTACCGTCCTTCTTGTGGAGGATGAAGCGCCACTGCGCACGCTCGCTGCCGAAGCCCTCAAAAGGCTCGGCTACGAAATCCTGCAGGCTGGAAACGGCTTGGAAGCCCTCGTCATCGCCGATCACCACGACGGTCCTATCGACGTCGTCGTCACCGACATCGTCATGCCCCGCATGGGTGGCCCGGAATTGGTCGAGAAGCTGCGCCGGAAACGTACTGGCTTTTCTGTGATCTTCATGTCGGGATACACCGAGGCCGCTGTGCTCGAGAACGCCAACCTCGGCAAAGACGCCATCCTGCTCAACAAGCCCTTCTCCACCGAAACTCTAGTCCGCAAAATGCGGGAGGTGCAAGACTCCAGCCAGACTCTCCCACAAGCGACGCCCGCGCCCTCCGTCGAACTCTGATTCCGTTCTGTGTTACCGATTTCACTACATTCCAGCCACCCAGTTTCGTCTTGCTCTCACCGGCGCAGCGATGATATTTGTTCTCAGCCCCCACAGCGATCCAGTCTGACGTCGAGACATCTCTTTGCCCGACTCCGCCATACCCGACTCACCGGAAACCGTAAGCCTGCTTGGCTCGGGCATCTCCCTCGCCGAGGCGGAGGATCCGCATCGGCCCAAAAAGGCGATGGGATTTCGCGACCTCATCCTCTTCTACGTCGTCACGGGCATCAGCCTGCGCTGGATCGCCACCGCAGCCGCCGCTGGTCCCAGCTCCATCGTCATCTGGATCGGCGCATGGCTCGCTTTCTACACGCCGCTGGCGCTGTCCGTGCTGGAACTCTCGTCCCGCTACCCCAATGAGGGCGGCCTCTACGTCTGGAGCAAACGTGCCTTCGGAGACTTCTCGGGGTTCATCTCCGCCTGGACCTATTGGACCAGCAACCTTCCATACTTCCCCGCGATACTCTACTTTGCCGCCAGCAACGCTCTTTTCATCCGCTCCGGTGCGTGGGGACATCTCTCCAACAACGCCACGTTCTATATCGCGTTCTCGCTCATCGCGCTCGCCGTCGTCACATGGCTGAATGTCATCGGCCTCGATGTCGGCAAATGGCTGCACAACCTGGGCGCACTGGCCATGTGGATTCCGGTCATGATCGTGATCGGGATGGGCATGATCGCCTGGCACCGCTTCGGCTCCGCAACCGCCTTCACCCCACACACCCTCATCCCCAAAATTCACCTCAACGACATCATCTTCTGGTCCGTTCTGACGTTTGCATTCGGCGGTTGCGAAACCGCGTCGTTCATGGGCGAGGAAATCAAGAACGCTCGCCGCACCATCCCATTTGCGCTTTTGGTTGCAGGCTTGACCGTGACCTTCTGCTACATCGCGGGCACGGTCTCCGTGATGCTCGCGTTGCCCGCGTCCGAGGTCAGCGATCTACAAGGCTTGATGCAGGCCATCACAAAAACCGCCGAGCGCATCGGCTGGCAAGGTGTGATTCCCTTCGCTGCCTTCATGATCGCGCTCAGCAATCTGGGAGCTGCCGGCGCTTACCTGGCCGCCGTCGCGCGCCTGCCGTTCGTTGCGGGCATTGATCGATTCCTGCCGCCGGTTTTCGGAGCGCTTCATCCACGCTGGCGAACACCATGGGTCGCACTCGTAGTTCAAGCTGCTTTAGGTGCAGTGTTCGTCTTTCTAGGTCAGGCCGGCACCAGCGTCAAGGGCGCTTACGACGTGCTCGTGAGCATGGGAGTGATCACGTACTTCATTCCTTACCTGTACCTGTTCGCAGCGATGTTCAAACTGCAATCCGAACCTGCGGGACCCGACGTGATTCGCGTCCCCGGTGGAAAGCCCGTAGCCCGACTGGTCGCGATCGTCGGCTTCATCACGACTTCCCTCACTATCGCCATCTCTCTTCTGCCACCACCCGACGAACCCAACAAACCACTCGCCGTGATCAAGGTTGTCGGACTGTGCGGATTGCTGGTGTTGATCGGAGTGGCAATCTTCTACCAGCCAAGAATTCGAGGCTTTTTCGCTCGACTTAAGACTGCTCCCTAAGCGGGAACCGCTACGAAATTTCAGCTCGCCGGCAGCTCCCTCGCCGACGCTTTCAACCCCAGGTTTCGGATGAGCCGCAACAATGAGTTTGGATGTAGTCCGAGAATCTTTGCCGCCTGGATGTAATGTCCGTTCGCCTGCCCCAGAGCCCGCACGATGAGCTGTCTTTTGCTGTGTTTGATGGCGCAGTAATAGCCCGCATCCGGTTCGCTCGCGGGCGCTTCCCGAATGGATTTCGGTAAGTCTTCGGGCACGATCTCATCAGCGTCCCCTAGCACCACCGCTCGCTCAATGGCATTCTCCAGCTCGCGCACGTTGCCGGGCCAGTCGTAGTCCATCATTAAAGCTTGCGCCTGGGCAGACAACGCCTTTACCGGGACGTTGTACTTCTTGCTTACCTTCATGACAAAGCTCTCGGCAAGGAGGGGGATGTCCTCCCGCCTGTCCCGGAGTGGAGGAGTCGTGATGTTGAGAACGTTCAAGCGAAAAAACAAATCTTCGCGGAAGCGTCCGGCCCGGACCTCGGCCTCGAGATTGCGGTTGGTGGCGGCAAGGATGCGAACGTCCACCTTGATGGAGCACGTTCCTCCGACCGGCTCGACTTCGCGCTCCTGCAGCACCCGCAACAGCTTGGCCTGCATCGGTGCAGCCAGCTCACTGATTTCATCGAGGAACAGTGTGCCTCCTGTGGCACTCTCGATCTTTCCTATCTTTTGCGCAGTGGCTCCAGTGAACGCGCCTTTTGCATGACCGAATAATTCGCTTTCCAGCAGCGACTCGGTGATGGCAGCACAATTGATGGCTACGAACGGGCGCCCCGCGCGCGAGCTTGCTCGATGGATCGCCCGTGCGACCAGTTCCTTGCCGGTACCGGTTTCGCCCTGGATGAGTACGGTCGATGTCGTCGGGGCCACTCGTTGCACCAGTTCCAGAACTTCGCGAATCGCCGCGCTGCAGCCCACCATGCCGTCTGCAGGATGTCTTTCCCAACTTTCAGACGCATCGCGTGGAATAATCCCGTCGTGCTCATTGCCGTCCGCGTGAGGTCTCATCCAGGTCTGCACCGCAACCTCCGATCGTTAACTCGTTTCTAACCAAAACGTGAGTGCCACTAACTCTTTGGTTAGTGAAACTGGATCCGCGATCGTTACAGAATTTATGTCCAACCGTTCCCTGCCATACCCATTCAGTCTGGGATCAACAACTTGCCACTCAGTGATCCGCGAAAAGATCTCTGCGCACCATTGGCACGCGGCTTGCTTATGAGTAGTGCATTCGGTGATCAACACCGAAACGGGGTGTGGGACGGCAATACACGGACGCAATTTGTCAGGTGTTGAAGAGGGTTCAGTCCTGCTTGGGCTTCCGCCGTCATCACAAAGGAGGAACTATGAAAAAGCAAGCTCTTACTTTCGTCGGCGTGCTGAGCCTGCTCTTGGTGGCGGGGTCCGCATTCGCACAACAAAAAGTTCAAAGCGATGTACCGTTCAGCTTCACTATCAACAAGACCGTACTGCCCGCGGGCGCATATACCATTTCTCCCATCGGGGACACTGGTGTTGCCGTCCTGAAAGGCAGTGATAATAACACCGTCAGCATGATGAGGTCGCATGCGGTGCAGTCGCTGAATCCGGCCGATCGCAGCAAGCTCATCTTTCACTGTTACGGACGCGAACATTGCTTCTTATACGAGGTCTGGGTCCGGGGGGAGACCAGGGGACGCCAACTTCCTTCAAGTGCGGTTGAGAAGGAACTAGCGGCTCGCCTCCGCTCGGAAAAGGTAGCCATCGTTGCCGAGGCCCGCTGAGCCGCATTCGCTGGGGCTGAAATCAACGCTCGGGAGAGAGGGCACACCGTCGAGTGTGCCCTTTTCACTTGCAGGAAGTCTGAGTCCCGAGTACCGGCGGTGCCCCAGGTTCGCGTCCGTTCTCTGGACGCTAACCTGGGATCCATGGGCTTGCACGGGTACAGGTTGGGAGAAAACTGTGAACTCTTGCAGCGACGACCACCTTAAACCGGCACGGCCGTCTTCCGCGGAGGATTGAAAAAGGGTAGCTTGACCACGGTCGCGGTCGTTTTCAATCGCCGCGCTTCAATCGTCAACTCCATCTGCAGTTTCGTCCCAGGCGTCGAGTACGCGGTCTCCACGCTGGCCATCGCGATCAACTTCTTCAAGAGCGGAGAAAACGTCGTGGTCGTGGCCTTCCCAATGTGCTTGCCGCCGGCATAAACCGGAACCGGCACCCGCGAGGCCTGCGCCGGAGCCGCCGGCGTCAGTCCAAACTTGTCGTGCTGCTCCTCCACCTCCACCCAATCCACTTCCAGCCCGACCAACTGCCGCGCAACCCCGTTCTTCTTGTCGCGCTGCAGCGCCGTCTTGCCTACAAAGTTGTCTTTATCGAGGTGAACCATCTTCCCGAATCCCAACTCGTACGGCGAATACTTCTGCGGCGGGATCAATGCCTTCTTCGAACTCGTATAGTCCACCTCGATCAGCAACAAACCGGCTTCCACGCGCGCCACATCGAGCGCCAGCATTCCGGCCGCATGGATATCGAACTGCTTTCCTTTGGCCATCAATGCATCCCACACTTTCAAGGCCTCATGCCACGGAGCCCAGATCTCGTACCCCAGATCGCCCGTATATCCAGTCCGCGAGATATCCACTGGCACGCCATTGATCCTGCCTCGTGTCACCCGGAAATATTTCAGATTCGTAATGTCCGCCTCCGCCGCCACTTTCAGAAGCTGCCCCGAAGTCGGCCCCTGCAATGCCAGCGCCGCTACTTTCTCCGAGATGTCATCGACCTGCACATCCATGTTCAACCCGTTCTGCTTGAACCAGCGCAGGCTGGGATCGGCCGCCGTCCAGCGATACACATTCTCCTCGAGCCGCGAGATCGTCCCGTCATCGATCACCTTGCCATCCTCATCGCACCAGCAGCAGTAAATCACCTGCCCGACTTTGACCTTGTTGATGTCGCGGGTGATCACGCGATTCACCAGCTTGGTCGCGTCTTTGCCGGTAACCAGGTATTTGTACAAAGGTGAGATATCGATCATCGCGCATGCATTGCGAATGGCGTTGTACTCATGCTCATGATGCACCTCGTACACGCTGACCGTGTAATACCCTGACCACTCGCGGTAATTCAAACTGTGACAAAGAGGAAAAGTGCGCTCGTGAAAAGCGGTTCCGATGGGCAAAGCAGTCCCTCGCAGTGAAATGTCGAAGGCGGATTATAGCAGCGAAACAAAGTTGATCGTAAATCCGAAGCCTAATAGCGCCGATAGCGCCACCAAAGATACCGCTTGGAAGCGTTCTTGCCTTCGGTCAACAAGATTCAACCATCAAGCCGATGCGGTTATGCCATTGGAGTTAGGATGTACTACGTGAACGCCGACCAAGAATTCACAGTGGTTTTCAGGCGAATAAACAACGGCTGGGCGATCATCGATTCTCTGCGGAACGTGGCGGCACTGGGTATGCCCTACGCAAAGAAGATCGTCGATGTCCAGCACAAGTCGTTTGTTTCTGACTTACTGATTCCGGTCAATTGGAGAAGCTCATCATAGGGATTAAGGATGCGGGGGATCTGAAGAAGACGGCCGACTTTGTGCGCGAGAGGCTCACGGAACAGACGATGAAGAATGCGTCTTATTCGGTCGACGCCGCTTCGCTGGTGTTCGCGCATACCGTTCTGGAAGATGAAATCAACTCTTACTTGGGAATCACGTTTCACTTCGCACCTGATTTCTGGCGAGACCGGGTGAAGAAGGACCCGTTCGATCTGGAAGCCGTTTTGAAGCATGGACTGGACAACGTGGTGGGCAGCTTTATACAGAAGAAAATCTGGAGCATTCGTCGGAACGGGTCCCTCGTTACGAAAGCTAATCTCCTGCTTGCTATATGCAAGCCATCAGAGCAGGACCCGTATTACGCCTTTGACCAAGAAAAGGTGAAATCCATAGACAAGCTGAGGCAGGATATCGTTCACGGTGAACTTCTCGGCAGTGAGATCGCAGATATCGACGACAAACTCTCGTGCCTCCGGAACGCTGGGTTCTACTTCTTCAAACTGATGCACAATACTTTCGGGCTGCGAATTGACACTACGGTGTTTACGTCCCAGCCGAAACCTAACACGTGAGGCTGATCATCGTGCGCACTAGAGAGGAGCTCGTCCCGATTCTTTTCCGATACTCATGGCGGCAAGCCGGGTGCCCCAGGTTCGCGTGCGCTTTTTGCACGCTAACCTGGGCTCCTTCAATGCCGACACTCACCCGCAAGCCAAGATTCTCTCGGAACCCTTCTCCCCGCCTCCAATGGGCAAAGCAGTTCCTCCCAGTTACATGTTGAAAGAGGATAGCGAGCTTGGTATATCCTGTCCGACATCTTAAACAGAGAACTCTAATTCCGGCGATGGTGTCGGCTGTTCATAAGGGAAAGAGCTATGTTTTTTCGGTGGACATTGATGATAACCGTAGTCATTGCGACCCTAGCTTCGTGCAAGTCTCAGGCTGGGAGCGATGCCCTTACCGTCAAATTGGACAGTCACACCAGCAGGCAAGAGTGCGATGCAAAACAGATTGAGATGCGTCAGTTTCTCTGGAATCATTGGAGTCAGCGGAAACCTGCCACTTTGGCATTAACAGCTGTGTCGAAGGAAGGCAAGGCCGTCCATTCCGAATACAGAATCGTTTTGCTACCAAGCAACACCCTCATGATGAAGGTCTCATTTGTGGCGGATCGATATGGCCACCAAGGACAAGTTATCCCTAAAGCTCAAGGCGGATACGAAGTCTACAAGGTTGACAGAGTCAAGTCCGATCCACCTGGTGTAAAAGCTAAGCTTACGCCACTGCCCGACAATACCGTGGTGCCGCCCACAAAATATTGGCTCAGATTCAGAGGATGGAATGACGTGCCGACCACATATTTCTGAACAACTGTTTCCCCAAAGACAAATCCCCCCACCGTCAGCTAGAATGCTCCCTTGCTCATGCGCCGCACCCTCATAGCCTGGTCTGTTCTTCCCAGCGGTCTCTGATCCGCAGCACTGCTCTCTGCGCCCGCTTGCTTTCTTTTTTAGCTCGCAAATTCAGATTCGCACGCTCGAAGCTCGAGGCTCAAAGCTCATGGCTACCAAATACGACGCAATCGTGATCGGCGGAGGCCACAACGGCCTGGTCAACGCCGCTTACCTCGCCAAGGCCGGCAAAAAGGTTCTCGTACTCGAGCGCCGCCACGTGCTCGGCGGCGCCGCCGTCACGGAAGAAGTTTTTCCCGGTTTCAAATTCTCGGTGTGCTCCTACGTGGTATCGCTGCTACGGCCTGAAATCATCCGCGACCTCGACCTTCCTCGTCACGGTCTCGAAATCCTTCCGCTCGACGGCACTTTCACGCCCATGCCCAACGGCGATTATCTCTGGCGCGTAAACGACCACGGCAAGACGCATCGCGAAATCGCGCGCCACTCCAAGTCCGACGCCGAGGCCTACGACGAATTCGGCAAGGCCATGCAGGCCATGTGCCGGTTCGTGAAACCCATCCTTGGCATGGTTCCGCCCGATCCGGCCACGCTGAATCCTCGTGAATTGATGAAGCTGCTTTTCATCGGCCGCCGCTTTCAGGATCTCCCGAGCGGTGACAAGTACAACCAGGTGCAACTCATGACTATGAGCGCGGTCGACTTTCTCGACCAGTGGTTCGAGACCGACGTGCTTAAGGCCACGATGTCCGCATCCGGCATCATCGGAACGTTCCTCGGCGTTCGCTCGCCCGGAACTGCGTACGTTCTGCTTCATCACTATATGGGAGAAATCGATGGTGCCTTCCGAGCCTGGGGATTCGCGCGCGGAGGAACCGGCGCGATCTCGAACGCAATCGCCGGGGCAGCTCGTGAGGCCGGCGTCGAAATCCGCACCCAAGCTCCAACGGCGAAGATCCTCGTCAAGGAAGGCAGAGCAAAAGGTGTGGCCCTCGCCAACGGTGATGAAATCTACGCCGACATCGTTTCCTCCAGCGTCGATCCCAAGCACACCTTCATCGATTTCATCGAGCCCGGTAACATTGCCGATGACTTCCTGGACGAAGTGCGCCGCTACAAATACCGCGGCTCGTCGGGCAAAGTGAACCTCGCGCTCGACGGGCTCCCGAACTTCAGGTGCATGCCAGGGGAAGGGGCTCACCTGCGCGGCGCCATGTCGATTTCGCCGGCAGTCGAGTACATGGAACGCGCTTATGACGATGCCAAGTACGGACACTTCTCTCGACGGCCTTACATCGATATGGTGATTCCTTCGCTTACCGATCCGTCGGTCGCGCCTCCCGGAAAGCACGTGATGTCGTGCTTCGTACAGTACGCGCCTTACAAGCTCGCGCCTGGCTTGCATTGGGACAGCGAGAAGGAGAAGTTCGGTGACACCGTCATCGATACCATCGCCGAATACGCGCCCAACATTCGCGAGCTCATCCTGCATCGCCAGGTGGTCACGCCACTCGACCTCGAACGCGAGTTCGGCCTAACCGAAGGCAACATCTTCCAGGGCGAGCTTTCGCTCGAGCAACTCTTCTTCCTGCGTCCGGTCGCAGGCTGGGCGCAATTCCGCACGCCCATCAAGAACCTCTACATGTGCGGGTCAGCGACGCATCCGGGCGGAGGCATCATGGGAGCTCCGGGCAGACTCTCGGCGCTCGAGATCCTCAAAGACGTCAAGGGAGCTGCGTAATGGGCGAGAAGCGCGACGTCGTCATCGTCGGTGGCGGCCACAACGGCCTCGTTACCGCCTTCTATCTTGCCAAGGCTGGATTCAAGCCGCTGGTGCTGGAACGGCGCGCGCAAACTGGCGGCGCAGCGATCACCGAAGAGTTCCATCCAGGATTCCGCTGCTCGACGCTGGCGCACACTGCTGGACCGATTCGTCCTGACATCCTGCGCGACATGCAGCTCGAACAGCATGGCCTGAAGCTGATCAGTCCGGAAGCGAGTGTGGTCTCGCTCACTCCTGATGGCCGCGCGCTCACACTCTATAACGACACGCAGAAGTCCGCGGCCGAGATCGCAAAGTTCTCCCAGAAAGACGCAGCGAAATATCCTGAACTGCAGGAATCGCTTCGCAAGATGGGCAGCGTGATCGCGGATGCACTGAAGCTCACTCCACCCGACATCGACAGTCCCAATCGAACCGATCTGTGGGGCATGCTGCAAACCGGACGCGCTCTGCGAAAGCTCGGCAAGAAGGATTTGTACCGTCTATTGCGCTGGGGACCGATGGCGGTTGCGGATCTGGTCGCCGAATATTTCGAGACCGATCTGCTGCGCGGAACAGTCGCGGCGCGCGGCATCTTCGGCACATTTCTGGGACCTTGGTCCGCAGGTAGCGCGCTGGTCCTGCTGATTCGCGGCGCAGGCGATTCACATCCTGCAGGCTCGGCACACTTTGCCGCCGGCGGAATCGGCGCGATTACGCAGGCGATGTCGTCGGCCGCGAAGGCGGCCGGCGCGGAAATCCGCACGGATGCGGAAGTCGCAGAGATTCGCGTAAAAGATGGAGCGGCAATCTCAGTCGTGCTGAAGTCCGGAGACGAGATTCCAGCCAAGACCATCATTTCGAACGCGGATCCCAAACGCACGCTTCTGAAGCTGGTCGATCCGACGCATCTTTCACCGGGCTTTGCGGAGAAGCTCCAGCACTATCGCATGATGGGAACCGTCGCCAAGATCAATCTCGCGCTCGGCGCTCTGCCGAACTTCACTGCCATCAAGAACGGCAATGCCGCCGCGCTTTCGGGACGCATCCAGATCAGTCATGGCATCGACTATCTCGAGCGTGCGTTCGATGAGTCGAAGTACGGCGAGTTCTCGAAACAGCCGTATCTGGAGGTCACGATTCCCTCACTGACCGATCCGACGCTGGCTCCGAGCGGTAAGCATGTCATGTCGATCTACATGCAATACGCGCCGTATAAGCTGAAGGGCGATTGGGACGCGCAGCGCGGCGCGCTGGGCGACGCGGTGGTGAATGCGCTCGCGCAGTACGCGCCCGACTTGCCGGGTCTGGTGCTCGATGGCCAGATCATCACGCCCAAAGATCTGGAAGACACTTACGGTCTCACAGCAGGCCAGATCTTCCACGGAGAGTTGGCGCTTGACCAGTTCTTCACGATGCGTCCGCTGCTCGACTGGGCTCGTTATCGCACGCCCATCGCGAACCTGTATTTATGCGGCAGCGGAACGCATCCGGGAGCGGGACTGACGGGCGGTTCGGGCGCGAACGCCGCGCGCGAAATCCTGAAGGACTTGAAGAACTAGTTGGGCCATCAGAAAATGCTGCACGTCGTATCGTCTTGGGCTCCGCAATCTTTCACACACTATGCGAACCAGCGCAGTGCTGTTGATCAGTTGTCCTGACCAGAAGGGGCTGGTCGCGACCGTGTCGGACTTTATCTTCCGGCATGGCGGGAATATTCTCCACACCGATGAACATACCGATGCGGATTCCGCATGGTTCCTGATGCGGGTGGAATTTGATCCGGTCGGCTTCGACTTGGCGCTCGGCGATTACACGCGGGAGTTCACGCCCATTGCGCAGAAGTTTGAGATGGAATGGCGGCTCGCGCAACCGGGCGAGCGCAAGAAGATGGCCATTATGGTCTCGAAGTACGATCACTGCCTGGTCGACCTTCTTTATCGTCACAGGATCGGCGAACTGCAGTGCGAGATTCCACTGATCATCTCCAATCACGCGGACAATCAGCCGATCGCGGATTTCTATCAGATTCCTTTCGTCGTCGTTCCCGTCACGAAAGAGAACAAGCGTGAAGCGGAGCAGAAACAGATTGCTCTGCTGCGCGAACACCAAGTCGACTTCACCGTGCTCGCGCGCTACATGCAGGTTCTCTCGAACGAATTCGTGGCGACGTTTCCGCATCGCATCATCAACATTCATCACTCGTTCCTGCCGGCTTTCGTGGGCGCGAAACCTTATCACCAGGCATTTCAACGGGGCGTGAAGTTGATTGGGGCGACGAGCCACTACGTTACCGAAGTACTCGACGACGGTCCGATCATCGAACAGGATTTGGTGCGCATTTCGCATCGTGATTCGGTCGAAGATCTGATTCAGAAGGGTCGCGATTTGGAGAAGGTGGTGCTTTCGCGAGCGGTTCGCTGGCACATTGATGACCGGGTTCTTCTCTATGGAAATCGCAAAACTGTAGTGTTCGATTAGCGCGCGAATTCCGATTCAAGGAAGAGAATTCGGCGAGCGCTTTTTTCCAAAATGGGAACATGTTTACTGATTGGTTATCTTGGGTATATCCCCCTCCCCCCTGTCTTTTGAAATCAGACACTTACAGCCGCGAGCCGACCTAGATCTTTGACGACAAAGAGTTTACAGGCAAAATATTCATTCGTAGGTACTTACGGACCAAAAAACGGGCCTTTCCCGCCGGCTCTCACTGGGGAAGCGGACGATACAAGCGGTGCCTCGGATCGAATTGGAACTGCCCTCTCACCAGGGCAAAAATGTCTAGCATATCAGTCGACATTCCGGGATAACATTGTGCCGTCCGATTACTTGCCTCCGGGCTGCCATCGGAAGGCTGGGGCCAAAAGCCTCCGATGGCGGCCTTAGTTTTGGACCCCCGGCGCCATTCGGGGATGCAAAGACCCACCCATGCGGAGCCTGGGTGGGCACCCTCTTACCACCAAATGTTCCGGGGCCCCATCCCCATGAAAGTACTGGCACTGAAGTAAGGTTTCGATTTCGGCAGCCTCGGTTACCCTTACATTACCAATCAGTGAACGAATCCTCTGTCTGAAAAGGGTGGGGTTTTGGTCGAAGACCCGAAGTGGGAGTTGTCGATCCTGGCGAACGTGAGCGGCTTCTATCAGAAGCTGCTGCGCGACTATTTGCAGGGCGAACTACCCGTACATCCCGGGCTGGAGAACGAGGCCATTCACCAGGCCAGCACCAACCTGCGCGAAATTCTCGGCAAGATGCATCGGTGGTTGCAGTTGCTGGATATGGCGATTACGCCCGCGATGGTGCGTCAGGCATTGACGGCTGAGATTGATCCGGAGATTGCCGAGGCGCTATTGCGCTATTACACCCGCAAGCGTGACTTTACGGAAGCGGACCGCGACAAAACGGATCTGGTGGCGACGTTCCTCTACCGGCATCCGCGTGTCCCGGGACAATGGGAACGGCGCGGTTATGGACTGGACGGGGACTTGCCCTTGTCGCCCTTTGAGATCGCGCTGATTGAGATCCTGGCTGACTCCGACACGCCCCTGCTGCCCGAAGAACATGTGCAATTGTTGCGGGAGTTCGAACCCCTGCGCGAACACATCCAGGGATTCGTCAACTTCAACGCGCTTATCGACTCTGGGATTCTTTCGCGAGTGCGAGAGCTGAAGCAGTCATTTGGGCGGTCATTCCATCATCCGGGAGTGCTGGCGACGATTGCCCCATATAACGTGGTGATCGGAGCCCGGTTCGATGAATTATTCGGCGTGGCGATCGGTGAGATTAAGAGCTTTGCCAAGGCCGTTGAAGAACTGGGCGGCAGCATCCTGAGCAACATCGACGGTGTGGACGTGACGGTCGAGCATGTGCAGGCGCTCGAAGAAGGCGAGCTGCTGAAGATTGATTACGTGGAAGCGCTCGACAAGTTCCGGCGGGTTTCGAAGCTGAAGAAGGAGATCGATAAACGACCGAGGATCCGGCGAGCGGCTACCCCAGCAGGAATGCCGGCGCGCTCGGGGGGAGCGGCGGCGGCAGCCAAGCCGGCGCGAGTGCGTCCGACAACGGCGCCCGTGAAACACGTGGCCCTGCCGGTAACCGCGCAACAGCTTTCGATGGAAGAGGCGAAGTTGCGGCGCGTAGAGGAATCGATCCGCATTTTCGTGCGAGTAGCTGATCCGAAGTTCCGACAGGTGGTGCCGATGCGGTTCTTCAATCTGAACCTGACGGCAGCCGAAGTGGAGGCGTACTGCGCTGACTATCTGGAAGAGAAGAGCCTGCGGGCAGAGGTCGGACGAACTCTGTTACGCAGCGTGGCGGTGATCGGTCGGATTCAGACGGAACTCGAGGAGTTGAAGCGCTGCCAACCGGCGACCTCGTTGTGGAAGCTGCGCGCGGACGCGCTGGTAGTATTGCTGGATGTGGCGCGGTCGGCCTACGACTCCGGAAGCCACGTGATTACGAATGCCCAAAAGGCTGGCGAACCTGCCATGGCAGAGGCTGTGCAAACCTCGATGCGGAAGCTGCGGGAGCGGGCGGAGTTTGTGGTAAAGACGCTGGCGGGGTAGGAGGACAGTCGCCGGTCGTCAGTCGCCGGTCGTCAGCAAAACCACATCAACCACAGAGGGACATAGGGGACACGGAGGGCGGACAAGCCTTCGCTGACGAATCATGCGACTTCTTCGTTCGAAGGCGCGCTGTCGGCTGATGCGCTCTTTCCGGAATGAATCGGCAACC